>JAEEGL012626675.1_pt1 | contig 21166 bp, 15 predicted proteins | sample 9134231 | NCBI WGS metagenome assembly JAEEGL01 (sample SAMN16246548, study PRJNA631951) | gut metagenome | biome: gut microbiome; feature: rumen; material: fiber-attached | host: Bos | place: Iran: Karaj | collected 2018-10 | reverse complement strand
GAGCGGTCAGGCGAAGAAGAACCTGCTGGCCGACATCCAGAAAGCGAAGGACGCGAAGCTGGGCGGCGGCAAGAAGATCTCGCAGGAGGAGATCGACGCCATCAAGCATGCGAAGGCCGACGCCGTGAAGTCGCCGCTGGCCGGACAGCTGATCTGGAGCTTCGGCGGCGAGGGTGTGCCTGCTGCCTGCATAGAGCCGTTCATCGGTCAGAAGTACAAGGAGGGTGACATCTTCTGCTATCTCCAGACGAAGTGGGGCGAGATTGTCGAGATTCCCGCTGCACTCGGCGGTAAGCTCGTCGACATCAGCGTGAAGCCCGGACAGCAGATCCGGCAGGGCGACACCATTGCCTGGATCGAGAGAGAGGCGTGATGGACTATCAGAAGATCATCGACAAATATTATCCGGAAGGCGATTCAGAAGGCTCGGCTCTGCGGCAGCTGCTGCTCACGCATAGCAGACAGGTGGCAGACCGTTGCCTGCTGATAGCCCGGAAACATCCGGAACTGCGACTCGACACGGAGTTCCTGGAAGAGGCGGCGATGCTTCACGACATCGGCATCCTGCGCTGCAACGCACCGGGCATCCTCTGTCATGGCACAGAGCCCTATATCCGTCATGGTATCATCGGCGGAGAGATGTTGCGCCAGGAGGGATGGGAGCGTCATGCGCGCGTCTGCGAACGCCACACGGGCACAGGTCTGACAGCGTGGGACATTGAGCAGCAGCAACTGCCCTTGCCCCACGAAGACTTTATGCCCGAGGAGCTGGAGGAGCAGGTGGTGTGCTACGCCGACAAGTTCTATTCGAAGACGCATCCCGGTAGCGAGCGTACGGTCATGGAGGCCATGCGCGCCCTGGAGAAGTTCGGATGGGACGGCATCAAGCGGTTCCAGAAGTGGGTGGACTTGTTCGAGTAGAGAATTGAGAATGAAGAATTTAGAGGTTAGAGAGAAGAGAGCATAGTTGAAAAACAGATTAGCGGTTATCATATTATTGGGCGTGTTCATGCTGATGATAGCGTGTACGCCTGCTTCCTTGCGACCGGGTAAGGCCCGTCAGACAAGTGAGGCGGGTGAGGTAGCCGTGTCTGTACCCGTTCAACAAGTGCCGGAACTGCCTGACGTGAGGGTGGACATCCCTCGTGCTGACAGTCTGCTGCTGTCTGAGATCCCTGCTGACAGTCTTTTATCTGACGAAGTGCCTCGCGACAGCGTGGACGCAGCCCTCGATGTGATCCGCGATGCGGTGACCGAGGGAGACTCGCTGGTGCGTCCGGCATCGCCGACGACGGTGCTGAAGGAGGCTTCCGCCAAGCTGAAGCGCGACACGACCACGATGGACTCGCTCGAGCTGTCGGTCTGGAAACACAATAAGGCCATCGACGACTCGCTGGCGCTCGACAGCATCAACCGCAGTCGTAAGAGTGGTATCGACTCGCCGGTGGAATATTCTGCCAACGACTCGCTCACTTATACCGCCGTTATCTCGCAGGCCCGGCTCTATGGCTCCTCGAAGGTGAAGTACCAGAATATGGACCTGGCCAGTGAGAAGATCTTCATGAGCCTCGACATTAACATCGTGCATGCCGAAGGACGGCTCGACTCAACCACGCAGCAGACCATCGGCTCGCCCGTGTTCAAGATGGGCAGCGACGAGTATCAGACGGGTCCGATGTCGTTCAACTTCAAGTCGAAGAGGGGCCTGATCAAAGATGTGTATACCCAGCAGGATGACGGTTATCTGACCAGTGAGCTGTCGAAGCGTGGTCGCGACGGGGAGATGTACCTGCAGCATGGCCGTTATACGACCTGCGACGATCCCCATCCCGACTTCTATCTCGCCATGTCGCGCGCCAAAGTGCGGCCTGGTAAGGATGTGGTCTTCGGACCGACCTACCTCGTTGTGGCCGACGTGCCGCTGCCCCTGGCCATCCCCTACGGTTTCTTCCCCTTCACCAAGAGCTACTCCAGCGGACTGATCATGCCCACCTATGGCGACGAGACAGAGAAGGGCTTCTATCTGCGCGATGGCGGCTACTACTTCGCCGTCAGCGACAAGATGGACCTGAAGTTGCTGGGCGAGATCTACACGAAGGGCTCGTGGGGCGTCACCGCTACATCAAACTACCGCAAGCGCTATAAGTTCAGCGGCAACTTCCTCATCAGCTACCAAAACTCTGTCAGGGGCGAGAAGAATATGCCCGACTACATGAAGACCACCGACTTCAAGCTGACGTGGAACCACACGCAGGACGCCAAGGCCAATCCCTTCCGTTCGTTCAATGCTCGCGTGAACTACGCCTCTACCGCGTATGACACCAACAACCTTACCTCGATGTACAATCCGCAGACACGCACACAGTCGACGCGTACTTCGGGTATCGGTTTCAATACAGGCTTCTCCAGCATCGGCATGACGCTCAACTCGTCGTTCAACCTCTCACAGAACATGCGCGACTCAACATTGAGCGTCGAGTTGCCCACCATCAGCATCAACATCGCAACGTTCTATCCCTTCAAGCGAAAGAAGGCGGCTGGCGAAAAGCGTTGGTATGAGAAGATTTCGATGGCGTATACCGGTAACCTGAAGAACCAGATCAACAACGTGAAGGAAGACCGTTTCCTGCACACCAGCCTGGCCAAGGACTGGCAGAACGGTATGCAGCACACCATCCCCATCAAGGCCACGTTCAACGCCTTCGGCTATCTGAACATCACCCCCAGCATCAACTTCAACGACAAGACGCTCTTCCGTCGGGCTGAGAAACATTGGGACACCCAGAACCAGAAGGAGGTGACCGACACGGTGACGGGATTCTACAACGTCTACGACTGGAACTTCTCCATGAGTGCCGACACGAAGCTCTACGGTTTCTATACCCCCAATCGTAAAATCTTTGGCGACAAGATTCAGGCTGTGCGTCACGTCCTCACACCGAGTGTCAGCTTCAGCTATGCCCCCGACTTCGGCGACGAGCGCTATGGTTACTACAAGACCTACCAGAAGACCGATGCCCAGGGCAATGTGTCGCTGGTGGAGTATTCGCCTTACGACATCAATATCTACCGCGCACCCAGTAAGGGCAAACGCGGAGAGGTCAGCTTCGACCTGAAGAACAACCTGGAGATGAAGGTCAAGTCGGACGACGACTCCACGGGCTTCAAGAAGATCAGTCTGATCGACGAGCTTTCCGCCCACATGTCGTATAACTTCGCGGCGAGCGTAAGGCCGTTGAGCGACCTGAGAACCAACCTCCGACTGAAACTCTCGAAATCCTACACCTTGAATATTGCCGCCACCTTCGCCTCGTATGTCTATGAGGCCGATAGTGTGGGTGCTACGCCCAGGGTGAGTGAACACACCACCTACTGGGGAATGGGTAAGTGGGGCCGTTGGGGCGGTATCGACCAAAACCTCTCCTACAACCTCAACAACGACAAGGTGATCAAGTTCTTCAAGCGCCTGATGGGTCAGGAGGTGGACGACGATAAAGACAAGAAGAAACGCAAGAAGAAACAGGAGGACGACGAGGACTGGGACAATACTGTCGACAGCAACGTCGACCTTGAGATGGAGAAGGCCAAGCGTCCCTCCGGGGAACGGTCGAAGGCAGAGACCGATGAAGACGGTTATATGAAGTTCAAGATGCCCTGGAGCCTGAATATCGGCTACACCATCTCGTTGCGAGAGAACCAGGACAGGAGCAAGTTCAATTACGAAACGATGCGCTATCCCTACCGCATCATCCAGACGCTGAACCTGAGCGGCAACGTGCAGCTGAGCGACGGGTGGAACATCAACTTCAATTCCGGTTACGACTTTGAGAACAAGAAGATTGCGATGACGCGCATGTCGCTCTCTCGCGACCTCCATTGCTTCAGCATGTCGTGCGACGTCATGCTGGCGCCCTATACCAGTTATAACTTCTCGTTCCGTTGTAATGCCTCCACGCTGACCGACGCCCTGAAGTACGACAAGCGCTCGGGCTCGACCAACGCTGTGCAATGGTACTAAGAGAATTTAGAGGTGAGAATTAAGATTTTAGAGAGATAGAGTTAGAATATGGCAGAGATTCCTGTATTGATTAACGACCTGGCGCTCATCTTGATGGTGGCAGGTATCGTGACATTGATATTCAAACAGCTTAAACAACCGTTGGTGCTGGGATATATCGTGGCTGGCTTTCTGGTCAGTCCGAATATGCCCTATACGGCCTCGGTCGTCGATCATAATAGTGTGCACCTCTGGGCCGACATTGGTGTGATGTTCCTGTTGTTCTCACTCGGACTCGACTTCTCGTTTAAGAAGATCCTGCGCATGGGTGCGTCGCCCATCATCTCCACCGTCACTATCATCTTCTTCATGTCGATGCTCGGTGTCTTAGTAGGACAGGCTTTCCATTGGAGCAAGATGGACTGTATCTTCCTCGGTGGTATGCTCGCGATGTCGTCGACAACGATTATCTATAAGGCTTTCGACGACCTGGGACTGCGGCAACAGCAGTTTGCAGGACTCGTGATGAGTGTGCTGATACTCGAGGATATCCTGGCTATTGTAATGATGGTGATGCTGAGCGCCGTCGCCAGCGGCAACGACCTGGAGGGCGGACAAATGCTCGAGGCGGTGATGAAGATCGCCTTCTTCCTCATCCTCTGGCTCGTGGTCGGTATCTTTGCCATCCCGCTGTTCCTCCGTTCCGTGAGGAAACTGATCAACAACGAGGTGCTGTTGGTGGTGTCGCTGGGTCTCTGTTGTGCTATGGCGGTGTTCTCTACGAAGGTGGGCTTCAGTTCGGCTTTCGGTGCCTTCATCATGGGTAGCATCCTGGCAGAGACGGTCGAGGCAGAGCGCATCGAGAAGCTGGTGGAGCCGGTGAAGAACCTCTTCGGCGCCATCTTCTTCGTGTCGGTGGGTATGCTCGTCGATCCGAAGATTTTGGTGGATTACGCCCTGCCCATCGTGCTGTTGGTGCTGACGATTCTTGTAGGTCAGGCGGTCTTCGGCACGATATCGTTCATGCTGGGCGGTGAGTCGCTGAAGTCGGCCATGCGCTGTGGATTCTCGATGGCGCAGATCGGTGAGTTCTCGTTCATCATCGCCTCCCTGGGTCTTTCGTTGGGTGTCATCAGCGACTTCCTCTATCCAGTCGTGGTGGCTGTATCGGTGATTACCACCTTCCTTACACCTTATATGATTCGTCTGGCTACGCCGGCATATAACCGGTTGGAACACCATCTGCCCAAGAAGGTCATCCTCTCACTGAACCATCTGTCGATGAGTCATCAGCAACAATCTCAGCAGCAGAGCAATTGGAAGCGGTTGTTGACGCAGATGAGCATCAATACCGTTGTCTATTCGATCCTTTCGTCTGCGACCGTCGCCGTGATGTTCACTTTCGTGTTGCCCTTCATGCGCCGGTTGTTGCCGGGATGGGAGCTCCATTGGTATGCCAACGCCATCACGGGCATTCTCACCATCCTGTTCATAGCCCCCTTCCTGCGGGCGATGGTGATGAAGAAGAACAAGAGCGAGGAGTTCAAGGCGCTGTGGCATGAGAACAACCATAACCGGCTGCCGCTCATCTTCACCATCCTGGTGCGTGTGATGATTGCCGTGGCGTTTATCTTCTATATCTGCAACTATCTGACGCGCTTCACCAATGCCCTGATGATCTGCATCGGCATCGTCGTGGTGGTGGGCATCGTCTTCTCACGCTGGATTAAGCACCGTAGCATCACGCTCGAGAGGCTCTTCATCCAGAACCTGCGTTCTCGCGAGATCGAGGCACAGGTGCATGGCAAGAAGCGTCCGCTCTATGAGGGTCGCCTGCTTGACCGTGATATCCATATTGCCGAGTTTGAGGTGCCTTCCGACTCCCTGTGGATGGGACAGACGCTGAAACAGTTGAATCTGGGTCAGAAGTATGGTATCCATATTAGCAGCATTCTGCGTGGCGGTCGTCGGGTGAATATCCCCGATGGCGACTACGTTGTCTTCCCCAACGATGTGCTTCAGGCCATCGGTAGCGACGCCCAGTTCACAGCCTTCCGTGATGCCCTTGAGACGGAGCGTCTCGGCGAGGACCCGGAGATGGAACAGCGGGAGATGAAACTGCGGCAACTGATTATCGGTGCCGACAGTCCGTTCATCGGCAAGACCTTGATAGAGAGTGGTATCCGCGACCTGTACAGTTGTATGGTTGTCGGTCTGGAGGAAGGAAAGGAAAGTCTTTCCACCTATCGTCCGAACCGCCGTTTCCAGGAGGGGGATATCATCTGGGTGGTTGGTGAGGTTGAGGCCCTCGATGCCCTGGTGAATGCGTAAGCTATAAGCTGTATTCTCCGACGAGTTTACAGATCCTGACGATTACCTCAACAGCCTTCTGCATCGACTGTATGCTCACAAACTCATACGGTCCGTGGAAGTTTACGCCGCCAGCGAAGATGTTAGGGCAGGGGAGACCGCGGAATGATAGTTGAGCACCGTCGGTACCGCCACGGATGGGTTTCACCTTGGGAGCCACACCACAATCCTGCATGGCATGGAGTACCAAGTCGATGACGTGCATCTGGGGATCAATCTTCTCCTTCATATTATAATACTGGTCGCTGATCTCGCAAGTGACCGTTCCCTCGCCATAGGTATCATTCATCTGCTCGGCACACTTCTGGATGAAACGCTTGCGCTCTTCGAAACGCTCACGGTCGTGGTCGCGGATGATGTAGCTCAGTTTGGCGTTCTCAACATTAGCCTGCATGCTCGTCAGGTGGTAGAATCCTTGGTAACCTTCCGTTGTCTCAGGTGTCTCGTCAGCGGGCAGCATCGATGTCAGCTCTCCAGCCAGACGGGCGGCATTCACCATCTTGCCCTTTGCATAGCCGGGATGCACGCTTACACCTTTTATAGATATCTTGGCGCTGGCTGCGTTGAAGTTCTCAAATTCCAGTTCTCCCACATCACCGCCGTCCATCGTGTAGGCCCATTCGCAGCCGAACTTCTCCACATTGAAGTGATGGGCACCCATGCCGATCTCCTCGTCAGGGTTGAAGGCAACGCGGATATCACCGTGCTTCACCTCGGGGTGGTCACGCAGCCAGCACATCGCCTCTACAATTTCTGCGATACCGGCTTTGTCGTCGGCACCCAACAGCGTAGTTCCGTCAGTCACAATCAGGTCCTCGCCCACATGGTTCAATAACTCTGGGAATCGTTGCGGACTCGATGTGATGCCCTCTGAGAGCAGAATGTCGGAACCGTTGTAGTCGTGTACGATCTGTGCCTTGATGTCGGCACCCGAGCAGTCTGGACTGGTATCGTAGTGTGAGATGAAGCCGATGGTGGGGATCTCGTCCTTCGTGTTGGCTTTCAGCGTGGCGTAGATGTAGCCTTTCTCGTCCAGCTCCACGTTGCTCAGACCTTCACGCTCCAGTTCCTTCCTCAGGTACTCGGCGAATACTAACTGTTTTGGCGTACTTGGCACGCTCTCGCTGTCCTCAGCCGACTGCGTGTCGAACTTTGTGTAGTTTAAGAATCTTTCGGTAATATCCATAGAATAATGATGTGACCCCGTTGGGATTCAAACCCAAGACCTTCAGAACCGGAATCTGACGCTCTATTCAGCTAAGCTACGGGGCCGTTGTTCTTGAAAAACGTGTGCAAAGGTACTATATTTAATTAAGAATGAAGAATTAGGAATTAAGAATTAGAATCTTTTAAGGATTTCTGCTGAGCAGGAAAACCTATCTCCAGTATTCATTACCTACTTTTTCATTTCTCAGAGGATGGTAGGGCCTTGAGGTGGTTCAGGGGAGCCTCCATGATGTTCCAGGAGAGGACGGCTCCATTGAAGTGATGGTCCAGCACGGCCTTCAGGGATTCTGAGATGTATGCCGGCGAGGTGGGGACAATCGCTTTGCGGTAGTTGGCTTCAATGCCAGGGTACTTACCGCAGGAATAGGGCTCCATGGCGTCCAACTGGGAATTTAGGAAATCTGCATCCATCTTAAGGGTGGGGTATCCTATGGCAGCGGGGAGGGTTTTGCGCAGAAGATCGTACTCAAAGCCCATTCCTGCTGGGGCAAAGGTCTGGCGATATAGCATGGGCTTGATGAAATCAGCATGGCTGGCTAGGATAGCATAGTCTTGTCCCACGAAGGGCGCCATGAATGGTGCATAGAGGTCCATGCCCACTTCCAGACCGCGATGGCGGAGACTGTCGGCGACGGCTGCCACAGAAGAGCTGACCACGTGGCCTTTGGCCTTGAAGAATGCATCAGCAACGGGGTTCTCAAAATGGAATCCGCTGGCTGGTGTATAGTCGCTCACGGAGAAGAAAGCATCACCTTGTGACTCGTATTCGGCCTTTACCGTCTGGATGTCCACACCTTCTGCCGCATACCGTTCCACGCAGAGCGGACAGCCGCAGCCGAGTATGCCACTCACTCCGCCCACGAAGGACTGTGTGCGGATGCGGTCGAGGAACACGCCGTCGAAGCCACAGTCGCTGAACAGACTGTCGTAGACGGCCACCACGTTGGCAATATTCTGCGGATCAGACGGACAGTTGAAGCGGAAGCCTTCGCCTGCCGCGAGATCGTAATTGGCGGGGGTGTTCCCCCATAGATCAACGGCAGGGCTGTTGTCGCAGACCTCCTCTGTCTCGGCAAACACAGGTAGCCACAGTAGCATTCGGATGTTCCTGTCGTGCAGGTATTCGCCCACCTGACGGTAAATCGCCTTGTCCTGGCTCCAGCCGATGATAACTTTCTCCACGGGAATCAAGCGACTTACGGTGTCGATACGGCCAATAATCTGCTCTGCCGTATAGTCTGGCTTATGCCATCCTCCCAGTGATACCTGGACAATATATTTGGCTTTCTGATCTTGGGGCTTTTGGCAGGCCAGCATGGTAAAGAGAGCCATGATGAATAATGATGTCTGGATGATTCTTCTTATCATATTACGTCAGTTCGTTGCCGGTGTAGAGTTGATAGTATTTGCCCTTTTGTTCCAGCAACTGCTCGTGGGTGCCTTGCTCGATGATGTGGCCGTGGTCGAGGACGATAATCTGGTCGGCGTTGCGGATGGTGGAGAGACGGTGGGCGATGACGAAGGTGGTGCGCCCCTGCATCAGCGAGTCCATGCCGCGCTGCACGAGTCGTTCCGTGCGGGTGTCGATGCTGGAGGTGGCCTCGTCGAGGATAAGCACGGGGGGATTGCTGACGGCAGCACGGGCGATGGCTAACAGCTGACGTTCTCCCTGCGACAGGTTACCACCGTCACCGTTGAGGATAGTCTGATAACCGTTGGCTAGACGACGGATAAAATCGTCGGCTCCCACCAGACGGGCAGCACGGATACAGTCATCGTCAGTAGCGTCGAGTTTACCGTAGCGGATATTGTCTATGACGGTGCCCGTAAAGAGATGTGTCTCTTGAAGCACGATACTCATCGACTTGCGGAGCGACTCCTTATTGATATCGGTGATGGGGATGCCGTCGTAGAGGATCTTTCCTTTCTGGATCTCGTAGAAGCGGTTGATAAGATTGATGATAGTGGTCTTGCCGGCGCCTGTGCCACCTACGAAGGCGATCTTCTGTCCGGGGTTGGTGTTGATGTCGATGTCGAAGAGCACCTGCTTCTGTGGGGTGTAGCCGAAAACCACATCGGTAAAGTCCACGTCGCCCTTAGGATTCTTCAATTCCACGGTTCCATGATCCACCTCGGGTTCGGCGTCCATGAGACGGAACACGCGCTCGGCACCGACGGTGGCGTTGAGCACGGAGTTGATCTGTTGCGAGACGTGGGTGATGGGTTGCGTGAAGCTCTTGTTGAGCGTCAGGAAGGCGACGATGGTACCCAAAGAGATTGAACATTGAACATTGAACATTGACCATTCTGATAGGGCAAAGGTGGCGCCAACGACGGCGATGAGCACGTAGCCGAGGTTAGAGAGGTTGCCGTTGACGGGCATGACGATATTGGCAATCCTGTTAGCCTCGCAAGCAGAGGCGCGCAGCTGTTCGTTGATGCGCTCAAACTCCTCGATGGCCTGCTCCTCATGACAGAACACCTTGACGACCTTCTGACCTGTCATCATCTCCTCGATGAAGCCGTTTACCTTAGCGAGACTCTCCTGCTGAGTGCGGAAATAGTTGCGTGAGCGTTTACCCAGCCAGGTGGTTGTGACCATCATAATCACGGCCATCACGATGCTGACGATTGTCAGCGGGATGCTGAGCACCACCATCGAGGCGAAGGTGACAGCGATGGTAATGACGGAGTTGAACACCTGGGAGATGCTCGTGCTGATCATCTGCCGCAACGAGTCGACATCGTTGGTATAGACCGACATCGTCTCACCGTGGGCGTGCTGGTCGAAATAGCTCACTGGCAGCCGCTCCATCCGCTCGAAGATGCGTTGGCGCAGGCGGAGCATCGTGCCCTGCGAGACGTTGATCATCAATCGGTTGTAGGCGTAGGAACAGACGACGCCCACGAGCAGGATGATTCCCAACTTTGTGAGGGCCTCATACAACGATGTGTATTCGGGGTTGGCCGCTTGTGTCAATGGTACGATGTAATCGTCGATAAGGGTGCGGGTGAAGAGGGTAGAGGCGAGGGTAGTGACGGAGGTGATGGCGATGCAGACGAGCACGGTGATGATTGCGAACTTATAGTCGCTCAGCACGTATTTCATCAGTCGCCAGATGACGGCACGCTGCTGCTTGCTGGCTTTTTGGAAGCCTGCCTGTCCTTGTGGACCGTGTGGGCCGCGAGGACCTCCTCCGAAATTAGGCTGTCTCATAGCTGCTCTGTTTGCTTGTTCAGACCTCCCCTGGCCCCTCCTAACTTAGGATGGGAAGATTGTATATCGAAGTCTCCGTGGTCGGCCTCCTGGATGGCACAGATCTCCTGATAGAGCGTGTTCGTCTTCAGCAGCTGCTCATGGGTGTCAAACCCCGTGACGACACCGTTGTCCATCACGAGGATGCGGTCGCAATGCTTCACACTCGAGATGCGCTGGGCGATGATGATCTTGGTCATCTCCGGGAGTTCTTCGCGGAAAGCCCGTTGTATCTTTGCGTCGGTGGCGGTGTCGCAGGCCGATGTGGAGTCGTCGAGGACGAGAATCTTGGGTTGTTTCAGTAATGCACGGGCGATGCAGAGACGTTGTTTCTGTCCGCCGCTGACGTTTGTGCCACCCTGTTCGATGCGGGTGTTGTAGCCCTCAGGCATCTGACTGATGAACTCATCGGCACAAGCCAGTCTGCAGACGTGCTCACAGTCTGCCAGCGATGCCTGCGGATGGCCCCAGCGCAGGTTCTCGAGGATAGTACCCGAGAAGAGGATGTTATTCTGCAGCACCACGCTCACCGCAGATCGCAACGCCTTGAGGTCGTAGCCTTTCACATCCCGTCCGCCTACCAGCACCTCTCCCTGCGTGACATCGTAGAGCCGCGAGATCAGGTTCACCAGCGTAGACTTACCCGAGCCCGTACCTCCAATCACGCCGATAGTTTCCCCGCTGTCGATGCGGAAGGAGACGTTGAAGAGGGCTGAGCGACGGGATTTTTTCTGTGGAAAGTGGAAAGTGGAAAGTGGAATGAGATTACTCGATATATAATCGAACCTAACCCCTCTGAACTCCACGCTGCCGTCGGGGATGTCGTAGACGGGCTGCTCGGGGTTCACGATGTCGGGCTGTTCCTCGATGACCTCGCAGACGCGACGGGCACTGGCGGCACTCTGCGTCAGCATGACGAAGATCATCGAGAGCATCATCAGCGATTGGAGGATCGACATAACGTAGGTGAAGAGCGAGGTCAGCTCACCCGTAGTCAGCGAACCTGCGACAATAAAGTGGGCACCCCACCACGACAGGGCGATGATGCAACCGTAAACCACCATATTCATGATGGGGTGGTTGAGGGCCATCAGACTCTCTGCGCGTACATATAATTGATAGAGTGCCTCGGCAGCCCGCGAGAACTTCTGGTTCTCATAGTCCTCACGCACAAACGCCTTCACCACCCTGATGGCGCGGATGTTCTCCTGCACACTCTGGTTCAGGTCGTCATATTTCACGAACACCTGCTGGAACAACTTCGCCACCCGCGTGATGATCTGATAGAGCGAACAGCCAAGGATGACCATCGCCACGATGAAGATGAGACTGAGGCGGGCGTCGATAATCAGACACATCACGATGGAGAGCACCAGTCTGAAGGGCGCTCGCACGGTGATACGCAGGATCTGCTGATAAGCGTTCTGCAGATTGTTCACGTCGGTGGTCATCCTCGTCACCAGTCCTGAGGTGGAGTACTTGTCGATATCTGAGAAGGCGAAACGCTGGATATTCCGGTACATCGCCCTTCGCAGGTTAGCAGCGAAGCCTGAGGAGGCATAAGCTACGCTTCGCCCCGCCAGGATGCCGAAGGCCAGCGAGAGGAAGGCCATACCGAGCATGATGGCACCATAGAGACACACGTTCTCCATGTCGCCCGCATTCAGTCCTTTGTCGATGAGCGAGGCGGTGACGTAGGGTATCAGCACGTCCATCACCACCTCCATCGCCGTCCACAGCGGCGTGAGGATGGAGGCTGTCTTGTACTTCCCTATCTGACTGATCAGTGTCCTGAACATCTGATTCACCCTTTTGTTTTTGTTACAAATACATTACAATTCGTTGCAAAGTTATAAAAATTATGGGATATATATCATAATTTGTCGCTTTTTTTGTACCTTTGCAGCCAAATTTGGATCAATGATGAAGTTTGTCAGTTGGAATGTGAACGGTCTGCGTGCCTGTGAGGTCAAGGGATTCAGCGAGGTGTTCCGACAGTTGGATGCCGACTTCTTCTGTCTTCAGGAGACGAAGATGCAGGCAGGACAGCTCGACCTGCAGTTCGAGGGCTATGAGAGTTTTTGGAACTATGCTGAGAAGAAAGGCTACTCCGGTACCGCCATCTTCACGAAGCACAAGCCGCTCAGCGTGGCCTATGGCATCGGCATCGACGAGCACGACCATGAGGGGCGCGTCATCACCCTGGAGATGGATGACTTCTACCTCGTCTGCTGTTACACGCCGAACTCACAAGACGGTCTGAAGCGCCTGGCTTATCGTATGTCGTGGGAAGATGCTTTCCGCGACTACCTGAAGCGCCTCGATGCACAGAAGCCCGTTATCCTTTGTGGCGACTTGAATGTGGCCCACGAGGAGATAGACCTGAAGAATCCCAAGACGAACCACATGAATGCCGGCTTCACGGATGAGGAGCGCGGGAAGTTCAGCGACCTGCTGGCCGCTGGATTCACAGATTCCTTCCGCTACAAATATCCTGAAGAGGTGCAGTATTCGTGGTGGTCTTACCGTTTCCAGGCCCGTCAGAAGAACGTAGGCTGGCGCATCGACTACTTCGTCATCTCCGACCGTCTGCGTGAGCGTCTCGGCGATGCCAGGATCCATAGCGACATCCTTGGCAGCGACCATTGCCCCGTGGAACTGGTCATTGATTGAATGATTTGAGGGATTCGTTGAATAGATTTCCCCCTTTCAGGATAATACCTTAACTTTGCACCGACAAAAGAACGATTATGACTGAGATATTGAATAGCTTTGAGCCCATCACCTTGGAACAGATGAAGGACATCCGACTGATGAACCGCATCGACACCAAGTTCGTGACAACGGAGCCTGTGCTCCGACGGCTCCTGACGATGGCTGCCGACGACTACTTCGTGCAGGAGACCGACGGCCTGCGCATCTCACCATATTATACCCTCTATTTCGATACCCCCGACTGTGCGATGTACAACCGTCATCAGGTGGGGCATCTGAGCCGTCAGAAGATCCGCATCCGCTCCTATGTCAGCGCCGGACTGAGTTTTCTTGAGGTGAAGACGAAGAACAACCACGGGCGCACGAAGAAAAAGCGTGTCACTATGGAACAGTTCGACGCCCTCCATCCGCAGCGCGACATCGAGTTCCGTCGGCAGGACGAGAACTACGTCCACTACGATGAGTTCCTGCGTACCTATCTGAAATACGACCCAGAGAGTCTGATGGAGCAGATGGAGAACCGCTTCGACCGTATCACGCTGGTGAACAAGGCCCGCACCGAGCGCCTCACCATCGACTCGAACCTGTGGTTTAACAATATCACCACGGGCGAGCAGCGTCACATGGGCGACCTCGTCATCATCGAACTCAAGCGCGACGGCAATCAGCCTTCGCCCATCTTGGGAAAGCTCTGCGACCTGCACATCCATCCTCACGGCTTTTCGAAGTATTGCATCGGCTCGGCACTCACCAATGATGGTCTGCGCCGCAACCGCATCAAACCTCGTCTGCGGAGTATAGAGAAGATCTTAAGCAAATAAAATCATAAATCAATAAATCATATGAACGAAATGTTTTTTTCACCCTCATTCTCGATGATGCTCATCCGACTGGTCATCAACATAGTCGTCACGTGGTTCATCATCGATCGTCTGTATTATCCGAAGAGCAAGCGCCGTGACTTCTACTTCACGTTCACGCTCATCTCCATCGCCATCTTCTTCATCGTCTTCTTCATGATTTTCGTGCTCGAGGAGATGAAAGGTAAGACGTCGCTGGGTATCGGTATCGGACTCTTTGGAATCTTCTCCATCATGCGCTACCGCACGGATGCTATGCCAGTGCGCGAGATGACCTATCTCTTCGTCATCATCGCCCTCTCGCTGGTCAACGCCATCTCCGAAGGGGTGCCTATGGTGGAACTGCTCATCACGAACTTCATCTTCCTCGTGGCCGTATGGCTCCTGGAGTGGCGACTGAAGGTGCTGCCCTCGAAGATTATCCAGTATGACAAGATCGACCTCGTGAAGCCTGAGTGCAAGGCTGAGCTCATTGCCGACCTCGAGCAGCGCCTCGGACTGGAGATCGTCCAGGTAGAGGTGGGTGCCATCGACTTTATCCGCGACATGGCGATGGTGAAGATCCGCTATCGTGGTAAGCGCAGCGACGGTGACGTGGCCGACAACCTCAAGCTCTCCAAAGAACAACTGAAAACATTCTAAGATGAGGCGACTGACTATCATGATGCTGGCGTTGCTGCCATTGGCAGCAACAGCCCAAAGCGACGATTTCGGACTCGACTTCTCGCTCGAGGCCCAGAAGAAACTCTCCAAACAGTGGTCGCTCGGTCTCGAAGGAGAGCTGCGCACACGTAATAATACGAAGACCGTCGATCGCTGGGCCCTTGGCCTCGGTGTCGACTACAAGGTGGCCAAATGGCTGAAGGCATCAGCAGGCTATACGCTGCTCTACGACCACAACCAGAAGACCACTTATTTCGATGCGACTGACGACGCGGTGCTCGACGGCGATGCCGATGCCGGTGATCCCAAGAAGTGTGCCGACTACTGGGGCACGCGCCACCGCTTCAACCTCTCGCTGACTGCCGACAAGAAACTCTTTGGCGACTTCAAGTTCTCACTGCGTGAGCGCTGGCAGTACACCTGGCGTCCGGAACATACCGTCAGCGAGCGCTGGAGTTACCTTGACAACGCCTATGATGGTAAGGAGAAGACTTATAGCGGTAAGGGTAAGAGCGTACTGCGCAGCCGTCTGCAGGTGGAGTACGATAAGAAAGGCCTCGCCATCACGCCGTATGTCAACGTGGAGTTCTTCAATGCCTGGCGACTGGAGAAGGTGCGTTACCACGCAGGCTTCGATTGGAAGGTGGCCAAGCAGCACACCCTCGGTATGTTCTACCGCTACCAGCATGTCAATGCGGATGAGGATGAGCTGGAAAACAACATCCACCTCATTGGTGTAGGCTATAAGTTCAAGTTCTAAATAATAATCCCCGCTCAGTCGAGCGGGGATTATTATTTATTTACCGAACAGTTTGTCGAGGAATGTGTAGAAGGCAGGATCTTCACCGATGATGGTCTTTACGATCTTGCCGTCGGGTCCGATGATGATCTTCGTGGGGAATCCTTGGATCTCATACGTCTCGAGCACTTTGGAGTCGCGCGGGTTGTACACGTGCAACCAGGGCAGCTCGTACTTCTCTACAGCGGCCTTCCATTTTTCTTCGGGGTCGTTGCAGTCGATGCCGAGGATCTCAAACTTGCCGGCATACTTCTGGTAGTACTCCTTCATCTGCGGGATGCCTTTGATGCACCAGCCGCACCAGGAGCCCCAGAAGTCGAGGATGACATACTTGCCGCGCAGGCTGGAGAGGGTGAGGGGCTTGCCGCTGAGGTCGTTCAGGGTGAAGTCGGGGGCTTCCGCGCCGTCGGCTGCTGACTCTATGGTCATCTCAGGTGCAGCGGTCTCTGCAGGAGCCTCTGCCTGTTGCTTCTTGCTGTTGTCGGCGCAGCTGCTCATGGCAACCACGGCCATCATGATACTTAGCAAATATTTCTTCATTATCGTTGTTGTTTTTGTAGGTTACTTCATTTCACGATGACCTTCCTGCTCTTGTCGCCTTCCTTCACGATGTAGATGCCGCGTGTCAGCACTGCATTTTGAGGCATGCGACGGCCGCTCAGGTCGTAATAGGCAGGACGACTTGACGAAGGACCGTTCGCGATAGCTTGGATAGCCGTCGTGGCATAATCCTTGATGTTGTTCGTGTCGAAGTTCCGCGTACCGCCAGAGAAGGTGATACTACCGTCGGTCTTGATGCAGTAGCCGCCCACTTCGTTGATGGCCAACGTGCCACCAGTCATGTAGAAGTTGCCGCTGTCCTCATCCTCATGGTTCTTGACCTGACCTGTTGAGACGGAGTCCTTCAGCTCCACCTGGATGCCGTCGTCCTCCACACCGCTGATGTTCACTACACCGCTGCTCATGAGGAAATACTGCTGACAGTGGATGGCGTCTTTCTTCGCGCCTGTCACGTTGATGGTGCAGTTCTTCACCTCTACATATTCCTTACTATAGATAGCGTGGGCGTAATTGCTGCTCACGTTCAGCGTACCCTTGCCGGCAAACTCTGTATGGCCCTTGCAGTGGAAACAGCCCTTCGACGTGGTGTCTGCTACACCGTCTTTCAAGGTGTTCACCGTGTTGGCGGCCATGCTCACCTTGATGCGCTTGCCGTCTTTGATGTGGATAGCCGTGCTGTCAGGGTTCGTCAGCGTCAGGCCGTTTAACTGTAGTGTAGCTTTGTATTCGCCTGTGAAGTAGAACTCACCGTTGTCGCTCTGGCCACTGAGGGTGTAGATGATCTCACCCGTCGTAGTTTCGCCGACGGTCTCAACCTGGACGATCTTCACGTGCGACGACTCGCCGCTGGGGCAACTCACGTAGTTAGCAATTTCGTTGGGGATGGTAACGGTAGCCTTCGTGCCGTCGTAGACGACAGTTACCGTGTAAGTCTTGCTAGAATTTGCAGCACTGGCAGCCATGCTCATAAGTACAGCTGCCAGTGTTAAAAGAAATTTATTCATTGATGATCAATGGTGTCAAACAGAATTAATCTCTAAATTCTTAATTCTTAACTCTTAATTGTTAAAGTCCCATGGCCTCCTTAGCCTTGTCGGCAGCAGCGTCGACGGCCTCACCAGCCTTCTCCTTGGCAGCGTCCTTCACTTCCTCAGCCTTCTCGGCAGCAGCGTCGGCAGCATCCTCAGCGGCACCCTCAACAGCTTCACCGGCAGCACCGATGGCTGATGTCAGACCACTGACGATAGTCTCGGCAGGAGCGGCGGTCAGAGCGCTGATGGCAGCGTTCACGGTCTCATTCTCACCAGCGAAAGCCTTGATCTTGTCGGCGTTCTCCTTCAGGAAGTCCTGAATCTTCGTCACATACTCCTTAGCAACCTCAGGGTTGTTGCCGATAATCTCCTTGATCTTCTCCTGAACGGTGGCGAGCACCTCAGAGAACTTGTTGGCATCCTGAGCGTCGATCTGCTCAGAGAGCTTAGACGTCATCTCACTGACAGCAGCCTCTACGTCGAAGGCAGCAGCCTCAGTAGCGTCGGCAGGAGCGGCCTGCTTGTTACCACACGATGTGAAACCAATGGCGATCATAGCCATCACAGCGAATAAAACCTTTTTCATAATGCTTTCTTTTTTAAATTAAACTATAAACTCAAGTTGAAAACAATAAACTGTAAACAGTCCTTGATTTTCGGCAACAAAATTACGCCTTTTTTGAATAAGTTGGTTAAAATGATAGTAAATTTTACACTTATTTAGTAATTTTGCAGTCCGTTTTCAGAGATAACAAGATAAATATGACAAGTTCATTGACATTTCAGCCGAAGTTGTTCTCGGCTCTTAAGCATTACAACCGTCAGCAGCTGATGACCGATCTGCTGGCAGGCATCATCGTGGGCATCGTAGCCCTGCCGTTGGCCATCGCCTTCGGTATCGCCTCTGGCGTCACACCCGAGAAGGGCATCATCACCGCCATCGTAGCAGGTCTCATCATTTCCGTCTTCGGAGGTTCCAAGGTACAGATCGGCGGACCTACGGGCGCGTTCATTATTATTATATATGGCATCATCCAGCAGTACGGCTTCGAGGGTCTGACCATCGCCACGCTCATGGCGGGCGTCTTCCTCATCATGTTCGGTGTGCTCCACCTCGGCACGATCATCAAGTATATCCCGTACCCCATCGTCGTAGGATTCACCAGCGGTATCGCCCTGACCATCTTCACCACGCAGATCAAGGACCTGCTCGGCCTGTCGATGGCCATCGTCCCCTCCGACTTTGTGGAGAAGTGGTTGGCCTATATCGACTGCGTGCCCACCATCGAGCGCTGGAGCGCCCTCATCGGCATCGGCTCCGTCGTCGTCATCGCCACCTGGAGCAAGATCTGTTCTTTCCACTTCCCGCTTTCCTCTTTCCTCAAGAAGCTTCCCGGCTCGTTGATTGCCATCGTGCTGATGACCGTCGCTGCTGCCCTCTTACGACAGTATGCAGGCGTCACCACCATCGAGACCATCGGCGACCGCTTCTCCATCACCGCCACGCTGCCTGGAGCCCAGGTGCCCGACCTCACGTGGGATGTCATCAAGGGCCTTGTCTCACCCGCCATCACCATCGCCATCCTTGGTGCCATCGAGTCACTGCTCTCTGCTACAGTGGCCGACGGTGTCATTGGCGACCGTCATAACTCCAACACAGAACTCATCGCCCAGGGACTGGCCAACCTGGCGTCGCCCATCTTCGGCGGCATACCGGCCACAGGTGCCATCGCCCGTACGATGACCAACATCAACAACGGCGGCCGCACGCCCGTTGCAGGCATCGTCCATGCGGCTGTGCTCGTGCTCATCTTCCTGTTCCTTATGCCGCTGGCGCAGTACATCCCCATGGCCTGTCTGGCCGGTGTGCTCGTCATCGTGAGCTATAACATGAGCGGCTGGCGAAGCTTTGTTTCCATCCTGAAGAACCCGAAGAGCGATGTCATCGTGCTCTGGGTCACCTTCCTGCTGACGGTCATCTTCGACCTCACCATCGCCATCGAGGTCGGTCTGCTCTGTGCCTGCCTGCTCTTCATGCGCCGTATGGCTGAGACCACCGATGTCAAGGTCATCTCTCAGGAGATCAACCCCGAGGAGGAAGACAGCGACTTCCAGCTTGGCAACCTCGAACACCTCACCATCCCAGAGGGTGTGGAGGTCTATGAGATCAACGGTCCCTACTTCTTCGGAGCCGGAAACCGTTTCGAGGAGATTATGGGTGCCTTGCACCATCAGCGTCCCCGTGTCCGTATCATCCGTATGCGTAAGGTGCCTTTCGTCGATTCCACGGGCATCCACAACCTCACGAACCTCTGTCTCATGTCGCAGGCCGAGGGCATCCAGATTGTCCTTTCGGGCGTCAATGAGAAAGTGCAGGCTGTGCTCCACAAGGCCGGTTTCGACACGATGCTCGGCGAGGAGAACATCTGTTCCCATATCAACGAGGCTCTCGAACGCGCCCGCCAGATCACAGCGTGATAGCAGAATTAACACTATTCAGAACATGTACTAGTGCAATAGAGGATGTGCCTATTTTGACACGCCCTCTATTTTTTTAAGACACTAAATAGACATAACTGATATCAATGAGTTGAGACTGATTACACAGCCATTGATTGTTTGCTTTGTTCTGTTAATCCTCTGTCTGAATATTTATGCACTTTGAGCCGCAGCTAACCTTGTCGGGTGTTTAGACTAAGGAAACTGAGAGTTTGGGTTAAGGAAAGTCCCGGTTTAGTCTAAGGAAACTCCCAGTCGCAGACACTATGCATACATATTCAAAAATAGCATGTTTATTCATTTGCATTACACCTCCTTTTATATAGGGGAGTAGCCCAAACACCTCATCATCTCACTCTGACCTCTGAAACCCCAGTGTGAGCAGGCGTTTCAGAGGGTGAGATGTTTTCTGAACACCTCACTCAACACCTCACTTACCATCCACCGAAGTTCGTGAAGCCTACTACAAGGTGATGGTGAAGTGATGCATGAGATGTAAAGTAAGGTGTTTGACAAACACCTCACTCTTTCAATATGCTCAAAATCATGCAGTTATAAGCTAAAAGTGAGATGATGAGGTTATTACATGTCGTAGACCACCTGCATGAGGCGTTTGCCGAGTTCGTCGGCCTGCTCCATGGTCTGGGCCTCGCTATAGACGCGGATGATGGGTTCGGTGTTCGACTTGCGGAGGTGTACCCAGCGGTCGGGGAAGTCGATTTTCACGCCGTCGATATCGTTGACGGTGGCGCTGTTGTCGTTGGCGAACATCTGCTTCACTTTCACGAGGATGGCGTCGACATCGGTTCCCGGGGTGAGGTCGATGCGGTTCTTGGCAATCTGATAGTCGGGGAAGGTCTTGCGCAGCTCGCTGACGGTGCAGCCCTTCTGTGGGAGTGAAGAGAGGAACAGGGCGATGCCTACGAGGGCATCGCGGCCATAGTGGCTTTCGGGATAGATAACTCCGCCGTTGCCTTCGCCGCCGATGACGGCACCCACCTCTTTCATCTTCGTGGTGACATTGACTTCACCGACAGCGGCAGCGGTGTATTGGCCGCCGTGCTTCTCAGTGACGTCGCGCAGGGCGCGGGTGGAGGAGAGGTTGGAGACGGTGGCCAAGCCGTTGTTCAGACCACCCCGCCCTCCGGGCACCCCTCCTAACTCAGGAGGGGAAGATAATACATAGTC
>JAEEGL014607840.1_pt1 | contig 21167 bp, 19 predicted proteins | sample 9134231 | NCBI WGS metagenome assembly JAEEGL01 (sample SAMN16246548, study PRJNA631951) | gut metagenome | biome: gut microbiome; feature: rumen; material: fiber-attached | host: Bos | place: Iran: Karaj | collected 2018-10 | reverse complement strand
TCCCGGTCTTGCAGCTCATGCTGAGTTCCAAATAAGTACCGGTAAACTGGAAGGCTTCAACAACAAGATCAAAGTTGCTAAACGTATCGGATATGGTTATCGTGACGAGGATTACTTTTTTACTCTTATCCGCTACTTATCTATTCCTTCCATTCGTAATCCATCCCCCAACTTTCCGTGAAGAGGGAATTTTGGGGATGGTCTCTAAGTTTGCGATCCACAGATGGAAAAGATCCCATCCATACGGTTCAAATACACTCTTTTTCACAATTTTTCATACTTTGTATGCCAAAACCCCAAACCTCATGTGTAGTTTGGGGTTTATCGACAGTCTGAACGGTTCCTCGTAACTGTTATTTTTTTGCGTAAATCCACCATTTTCGGCGACAATTTTGCTCTGTAATTTCAGTTATTGAGTGAGTGCTTTTTTTCTGTTGTTGACTTTTGTGAGACCGTCGTAAGGCATAAAATCGTCTGTTTAAACCATTTTTAACATTTTCATCTCGTAAATATCTCTGCCACTGTTTATTCAAAATAAAAAGGTGTTGCGCCTCAAGCAATCTTGATTTTAAAGGGATGGACTTTAATAACGGTGCGAATGCATACAGAAACCACAAAGTAAAAAGTACATTTGCTCACGACCTCGAGTCATATTTACTAAATACATTTTCACAGAATGTTATGTAGAAAATGTACCACTAAATGCTGAAAAACCTCGTATGACAGAGATATATATTTGTATCCTCAACAAAGTGTACACAAGCTGCAGTTGAAACGCTTGAATAAAAATGGAAAAAGATTAGAAGACTCTTCTAATAAAAAAATACAAGCAAATAGGCAGAACAGTAAAAAATGGTTAAAAGCCTGCGTTTATTATTTTTTATAGCTTGATTTCCAATCTCATTGCAGAGTGATCGGTAATGGGTATTTTTCGCGTATCATGAATATAATAGCAATCAATTATATTATTTGCGATACTTTTTGAAACAAAAAAATGGTCATATCGATAGCCATCATTTGTTCTACCTACCCAACTGTATTCGTTTTTTGAAGGGTATTTTAGCCTAAATGCATCTATATATCCGAAATGCTCAAATCTATCATAGAAATCGTATTCCCATTTAAGAAAATTATTATAATGGGGACGATGATTTTTTTCAAGTATATTTAAATCTCCACAAATTATGTAAGGTTTTTTAGATGCATTTGAAATACTTCTCAAATGATTAAGGTAATCAACAGCAAAACCCTTTTTTCTTTCGATTTTTTCATTAGATGCATCACGTGACGGAACATATATGCCCATTATGCCAACAGATTTACCATTAAAATCTATTGTTACATCCAACAATCTTGAATAATACTGATTGTTTTTATTGAAACATGTTTGGCTATCAATAATAGGATATTTACTAATAATCATTACCCCTAAATCGCCTGTACGTGATTTCGGAAAAAAAGCATAATGATTTGAAGTACTGTCAAGATTAAAGAGGGTCACTGATGGATTTGTAAAATGCTCTTCCATATATAGACAGCCTTCGCTCAACTTTGTTTCTGTTAAAACAAATACATCGTCATCTTGTCTCTCAAGCCATTCAATTTGCCGTTTTGCTCGCTTTAAGGAGGGATTCCCGATGTTTAATGTCATTATTTTTAATATTTCACTCATTCAATCACCTCAATATATTCTTTATCATATTATATACATCTCTTATATTCATTTCAATATCCGAACTGTTATTATTGAAGTATTGAATACAATTAAACCCTTTTGTGTCTAAAAATGCGTGTGCGTTTTTATAAGCTTCCATTTCGTTTGCTCTGGACATTCGTTTTTCAAAATCGGATAATTCGTTTCTTTTAGCTAATCTTTTTTCAATAATATCTATATCTGCTAAAAGCAGAATGCTAATATCTGGTATCAAAAAATCTTTATTTAGTGCCCATATTTTATCTTGTTTAACCCCGTCAAACTGTTGATAAACTAAACTTGATTCTATATAACGATCACACAGTACAATTTCATTTTGTTTCAAATGAGGGATAATCTCATTCTCGTTATGATTGCATCTGTCAGAACAGATTAAATATGCATATGAAAGGCCACGCAAATGACCTTCATTGTTTTTTACATAATTACCGAAAGATGTATCTGTAGGCTCCTTTGTTATAAACACATTATATTCCGTCATGATTTTGCTTTGAAGTTTTTTTATGAATGTGCTTTTTCCTACGCCGTTTGGACCTTCGATAGTAATAAATAATCCTTGCATGTTTTGTTTCTTCATATTTTATTTTTATTTATAACATCGTAGTCAAAATCAGTTAAAGGTTGATTATTTGCTATTTTTATAGCTAAGCAACCCCTATCATATAACATACATTTTTCGTGTTCATCCAAATTCAACTTTTTTGATAAATCGAATGAATCTAATGAATCACTTATTTGTATTCCTTTAAAAACATTACCTATAATAAAATCTTTCGAATTATAATTGTTAGTTTCACTATCGGCAGCAAAAACCATATAAGGACATATCGCTAAATCTCCATTACAAAAAACATATGGGATCTCTCCAATATTACAACTACCCACATCTAAATTTGCTTCGTTCGGGAAGCGAATATATACGATATCGAATTCGTCTGTAATTAAGGATTTGGTTGCATTTCTTAATTCCGTGAGCTCCTCTTTTGTGTATGCTAATGACTGCATTTTGTTTCCTCTGCCAAAAGGTGATAGCGGATTCATTAAAACATAAGAGGCGCCCGCTTTTTTGGAAAACTCACACAATTTTACATACTCTTCAATTGGTGTGTATTTATTGGGTGTGCATAAAATCCCATTAAGTAAATTGTATTTTCCAAGTAAAACTATATTAGATATGAGCTTGTCGTATGTCTTTTGTGAAATATTTCCTCGGAATTTACCATGAGTGTTTACACTGAATCCATCAAGACTTACATTGAAATGAATTATATCAAAAAAAGATATTTTTTTAACCCATTCTTCATTAATAAGAATTCCGTTCGTACAAATACTAACTCTGATTTCTTGTTCCAATAAAGCATCAACAATATCCTCTATATTTTTGTGAACAAGGGGTTCCCCGCCCGTTAAAGTAACTTTTTTAACCTTGCTCTTTACCAATTCGGGAATAAGTATTTTTTTGATTAATTCATAATTCATCTCTTCGCCTATGTTTTCAGCATCAACAAAACAATGAGCGCACCTTAAATTACACCGTTCCGTTATTTGAAGCAGGATTTTTCTGTTCGGAGCCTGAACCGTGCTTCTAAAAAAACAAGCTGCTTCTTGATTTGCATTATATATTTTTTTTATCATAATTATTATCCTTTCTGTTCTTTGGTGTTGTTTTTTGAATCATTTATATCAAGAGCAATTACAGTATAAACCATTCGACTTCCCTGAATTTTTGCACCAATGTGCAAAACTATTAACATAGCTAATAAATAAAATAGATACCACCATGAAAACGGAAATAATTTAATTAAAAGAGTTATAATAAGATATGCAACTAACATAATGATTAATTGTGAATGTAAATCTCTTAATAATAAGTAGTCCATATTTGAACTTCTAACCATACTGTTGTCCCTGTATCTGTTATATATCTCATACCATAACGATGTTTGATGTTTTTCGAGATACTTATTCTTGCTAATTTTATCATATATGTTTGTATATCTTTTCAACGCCTCATCTTTTGTAAATCGATCATCTTTGCAATCTTCATTAATTCTTGTAAATATGGTTTCGCTTGGTTTCCTTTTCCACAAAAAAATCAAACGTGCTTTAATATTTGACGGAATAATGGAATCAACTATAAAGGTGAACACATAAACCGTTGCGGAAAAGACAGCAACGTTTGTAACATTTACAACGAGCTGTAAAAAGGATGAGTTATTCTCCAGTGTGAAATACTTAGCTGATAGTAGCATTAAAAGTACATTTGCTACAAGAAACCATTTTAGTTCATTGTTCCTATATTCTTTTAAACTAGGCACAGTAATTCCTTTCTTTCTTTACTAATGAAATAAATACCGATAGCCTTGTCACTAAACACATAAATTAATCAATCCATACAAATACAAGAGTGTAGTTGAAACCGAAAATACAGTAGCAGGTATAATAACCGCATGTTTTAAATTCGATTTGTTTTTAGTTATTCTCATTTTCAAAAACCAGCGATTGTTTTTAATCAGGCGTAGCTTCAGCTAATTTTTGGCGTAAAAATTTTAATAGTTCTTTTTGTTTTATTTCTTTCTCGTCAACGGGCTTATAATAAACATAGAACAGATGTAGTCTTTCCATTGAATGTATTTCGTCAGGACTGCTTACGGATCGCAATGTCATGTCTTTATCCTTAAACTTAATAAATGTTTTATTGGGATCAAGCTTTTTCATCTTACTATCGCCGTTAACCCACACAACATCTTGCATATTGAATGAATAGAATTTCTGTTTCCACTCTTTGTTAAGATATCCATAAACCTTCCTTGTTTTTTCAATAATTTTGTTTGATTTCGAATCGAATTGCTTGTATTTTTCTGTGTGTTTATTAACTGAGTTTTCAACAAAAAGCTCAAATAATTCTTCAATTTCATTTTGAGTAAATTCACTTAAAAAGCTGTGCATTTCAGCATATGATTTCCATAAGCTTTTTCTGTAATCTCTGGTAGTGAATTGCAATAATAAATCTTGTAACTTGGTGCCCGAACCGGCACTGATTTGATATTTTTTAAAAAGGCTTAAGATATCAGCGTCAGTTGGACGCCAAAACTTTTCTCCAAATAATTCAAGTGGATGAGGGTCCTTATCTGTTTCAGACTTAGACATCATAGTTTGCCAGGAAATAATTTTGGTACCTCTATCGTTGGATTTATCTTTGCCGGCACGCGGTTTGTTATAGTCCATTTTTAAATTTTGAAGACATTTGTTAAGTAATTCTATTATTAGATAATTTGAGTAATAAACAACTTTATGATGGGAATATACCCACTGATATTCATAGTTTCTTGCAAGAATAACATTTTGAATTACACTTAATGAACTTTTATGGAATCCCAGAACACATTTTACATTGCCCTTTGTCAAATCTGAATAATTGCCTAAAATTGCTCCCCTGAAATTACCAGAGAAAACTCCATCAATATAAGTTGAGTCAAAGTCTATTTTTTTGGCGGATAACTTAATTATTACATTGGTATCGGGATGGAATGTTAATTCATTTCCCTCCACACCCATATCCTTGTTTAAAATACCCTGTATTTCTACAGTATTCGTCTCAGATTTTATGCCCTCTAAAGACTCCATATATGCTCCACCGATTCGTATTCTTTTGGGCATATGATTGTTTGCTTTAATTGTGGCAATATTCGTTATTTTTACATTGCCTTTCAAATCCACCGTACCATGAAAACTTGATTTGCAGTTGTTTTCGGCAACAATTTTCCCATTGCTTTTTCCTTCAATCTCTGCATTTTCCAGCGTTCCGTACATTACCGTCGCTGATATTTTAGCGTTTTCCAATGTATCATTATTAAATTCTGTCATTTCAACAATAGTTATTGATGACAATAAGCGGTCGACATCAATATTGGTGTTATCAATACCAGACATTTTAGCATCTCTGATAATATAATCTAATGAGTCAACATCAATAGAATCAGAATTCAGAAGGCTTATCAGACAATTCTTAATGAAATTTCCCTTTGTGCTTTTCTTATATGGACAGCCTATAATCATTCTGCAGATAAATTCCGTGTAATTGTCGTTCACTTTATCAAGATGATATTTTTCAAGAATCCCTTTAATTGCTGAATCGTATTGACTGCACACAAGTAAAGCGCTCATTCGTTCATGAGGACCTCCGTGGCCTTTAAAATCGTCATTAAAATCTTTGGAATCTATTTGCGTTATCATTTTTCTATTCAGAGAATGTACACCTGTATAGTTATAATCATAAAGGTGTTCCAAAGTATGAGAAAAGGGTGAGTGCGCACAATCATGCATAAGGCATGCAATTTCAAACATAATTTGACAGTAATCCCAAAACAGTTCATTATCATCATGTGACTCAACTATTGAATAATGGGTATCGGCATAACTTGATTTCGTGTTCTTTCTAAAAGCAGAAAATGCTTTTGCACCAAGATAGTAAACTCCTAAAGAATGTATAAAACGGTCGTGTCTTGAAGAAGGATACAAAACCCGCATTCCTGTTTGTTCAATATATCTTAATCTTTGAAACAATTCGGTGTCTATAAAAGCTTGCACATAGTCCTCTGGAATGCTAATATATCCATGAACATTGTCTCTAAATACTTTGTTTTTACGAAACTCCATAATATACCTCCTACTATAAATTCACATATTATAAAGTTAAATTAAATTTGAGAACATCTCTAGCTTTATATTTAATTTCCACATTTGCACCTCTTGTTTGTTTTCTTTTTTCTATATAACAAACTGTTTTTGAAGTAAAGCATTCCACTTTAAAATTCCATTTTGTTTTAAAGATTTATAATCATAGAAAATATAAGTAAATGTCCAAATAAAAATAATAAACAACAATTGAAATATAAATACTATTATGTTGTGAAATTGGTCTGTAATACTTGCTAAAATTGAGATAAAATCATGGCTTAGATCTTTTTCTACAAAATATTTTTTTGTTTTGTGATATAAAATCAACCAATAAAATATACTTGTACCAAAGCTGTAGAATACATAATCATATTTTGAGAAACGATATACAATTTGCTCATGATGCACTCTGTCATATTTTTCATAGTATTTCAAAAGATTTGTTTCCCATTGAAACCCTGCATATGGTTCCAAAGCGGTACTCATATATGCTGCAAGTAAAGATATTGAATATCTGCTTTCAAAAGACTTCATAGAACAAGGAAAAATAATTAAAAAACCTAACAGGGAAATCCAATGCTCTTTTGTAATAGCTGCTCCACCCAATACGGTAATTAAAGCTGTGCACACAAATGTCGAAAATTGGTTTTGTCTTTTTTTATGATGCATGATTTCATCTCGAAGAAACCCATATTCTTTTTCGTATTTCCTTGATACTTTTTCTCTCATTTTAAATGTCTCCTTTAAACAATTTAAAATTATTAAATCAAAATTTTTCATCTTCATGGATGTGTCAATTCTTCTCATTAAAAAAATCTGTACTATTTATTATTTTTTTCCTTTTTATTTTTAGACAGGCTTTGCTCTTCACCTCCACCATTGCAATAAATATTATAAAAGTTTGCCATTATCTTAAATTCCTTTCTAAAAAAACTATTTTATTGAATATCCATTATAGTTCATAGTCACATACTCCAATATACTTAGTAAAAACATTATTATAGTTATATGATCAAGAATTATAATAGAAGATTCTCTCGTTGATTTCACTTTAGAGTTCGTAAACGAACAATATTGGTAAGAATCAATTAAATAATTGTATAAATCTATTTCATCAGGGGTATTAAGTAAATTGTTTCTATGAATATAGAAATGAAACATTCGTATTTCAACTGTTAGCATAACTCTGTAATTATTTTTATACCTAAAAAATGATTTATAGAAAAAATCATGGATAATATAAATTAAAAAAAGCAATATATAAAAAAGAATAACAACGCCAATATCATTTTTTCTTCTCTTTTATTAACTAAAAAAAAGTGTAAAAAACAATAGATACAGCAGTAATAAATGAAATTAATATAGTAAATCGAGAAGTAAACTTTGAATCAATAGAGTTTTTATAGTTTAATTCTTGATTATATATATTTTCATAAATTCTGAATACTTTTTCATCCAAATTTTTCTCCTCATACCCTTTTGTCAATAATATCAAATTATAAGTTAAAATATCAATGATTATACAAAAATGCACAAAAAAATGACAAAAAAGCACATTTTAAATTCTTAAAAAGGTTTTGAACAATAAAATTTTTTCGTTCCAAAGATAACAAAACAATGCTTATCTTTGAAAACTATATTGACAAATATGCTGTTCCGTTTTATCGCTGTTAAAGCATATTTCAATGTTGCGAATAAATCCTCATCAAGAAATTTCTGCTCTACGGTTTTGTCGGGATGTTACGCACAAGCTAAAACATCCTTTAGTCGTCCAATGGAGCAGAAACCTTTGATTGCCACGGCAGCACTTCCTTGATTGGTCTAACAAGAGAATATTCTATCTCTGTAAGTAGTTTTAGTGCGGTAACATTAACCTCTGCTGAAAACGGCTACTCGCACAGCACATCCAATTTCTCGCAGAAATAATAAAAGGCATCAAGCAACACCGATTTGGGTGCAAAGCTCAACGCTCTTTGACGTATATATTCACTTTGTTTCACGCAGCTTTCAGCATTATGCTTAATCCTGCGCCTTACTTTTTCCATAACCGTGAAGTATATCTCCAGTTACTTTTTCTTTTTCGTAAAATCACATCCATAAATGCAAAAAGAGCCGATGAACTTTTACACTCATCGTCTCTTTGTGTATTTGTTTTGTTATGATTCAGTATGTTATATTACTCTTTGTCTATACCAAGATATTTACTGCTAAGATACCACGCTTGGTCTGGTGTTATATCACTATCTACCTCAGCACAATTAATATCGCTTTGTAATTCACAATAATCACAATCGTAATGAAGATGTTTCTGTCCGCTATCCATTAATTCAATTGCTTTCTTCATTTTATTTAATGATACCTTTAAATATCTTGGTAATACAAATGCATAATGTATATTGGTTTCATCTATTTTAATAATATCTTCCAATGTACACTAAAGTGCACATTTGCGTAAGACTACGTATTATCTTGCAGAAACATTACGGTTGTTATTTGTTTTCCAAATTGCCATTGGATGATTTTTGATACGGCTCAGCGTTTTCTCATCATCAAACAATAATTCAGGTTTGTAACAACCATTTTTAAATTTCTTTAAAAATAGTTGCTCTTGTTCTTTAATATACAGATTCTGTTTTAAGAATTCCGTTACGGTTTTCTTTGCTTCGTCTAACTCAAATTCATCCTTGACTCTGATTACAGGCTTTAAGTCTGTTTTTATCTTATGAGCCGTAATTCCGTCTATAGATGAATAATCAAGCTCTAACGGCGGTGTTTGCGTTGCAACGGCAAGATAGAAGATAACACATTTTCTGTATAACTCCAACTCATTATCGCTGAATAATCCGTAGCGAATCATATAGTTGAGATCATACAAATCTCTTGCGGCCGCTCTGGTAAGCAAGGCTACCGTTTTACTTGCATAAATCTCAATAGGCGAAACCGTGTTTACCATAAATTTGTCGTCAAACACCTCGGATTTGATTTCTCTTTTCTCTGTCGGCAGAACGTGAAAGCGAAGCGAATAATTGATTTCTATTTTAATATTATCCGTAATACCGGCTGCATTGCTATATGAATACACAAAGGAGTCAAGGCTATGCGGTGTCTTTGACTTTGGACTTTTCACATAGCCCTCGGCTGTCATATATTTTTCAATCAACTCACCGATTCTCTCACGCTTTTTCATCATTTCGTTTCTTGAAATATTAACACAAAAATCAAGATCGATATCAACGGAAAGACGTGGTAAATCAAAGAAGATAAGATTGATAGCGGTGCCACCCTTTAGTGCAAGGCTATCACTCAGTAATTCTGAGTTATCAAAGAAGGCGAGAATATCTTTCAGCCTCATAACTTTTTCAAGCGTATCTCTGACTACAGATAATTCCTTTGCCTTTTCGGCAAGTATTTGTTTATTATATGTTGGCATTTATATCACCTCCACCTGTTATATTTTGCCAATAGTTTTTAGGCACAGTTAAATGCCAGTAGTTATTAAATTCTGTTTGTTCGCCCTGCGTGCCTTTCACAAGATAGCGCGAACTGCCGCCCGATTTCATTTTACACGTTTTCAGAAAGCTGTCATTTATGCCGAATTCATTTTGCAGCATTGTGAAGATATATCCTGTTTTTTGATACAAAAAGCATTTGTCATATTCTTCAAGATAACGAAGCATTTTATCCTCGTTTAATATTGGTATAGAGGTTATACATTGTATTAACTCCTCAAAGCCCATATTATTTTCAAAGTCATTTATTGAATCAAGGACAGTTCGTTCTATATCCGTAACAGTAACGCCATCAGCATTATGACTAACGCCTTGTGATATACTCGGTGCAGTTCTCTCATAGCCTATACCGTTAAACTCAAACGGATTAAAACGACTTTTTGAAGAAACAGTAACATCGTATGACACCTGATTAGCATAGCCGTAATACTCAAAAGCAGAATGATGCGATACTGCAGCAGAATTACTGAGCTTTGAGGCTATAAAAAACTTGTTTGCCACAGGCTCGCCGTCAATCATGCTGAGTGCCACATATAAGCCCTTGCGAACTTTAGCGATATACTTTTTATTTACATAACCTCTCAGTAATTGCAAGGCTGCATTATTATTACCAACAAGTGCTGCTGCCTCTTCAAAGGTAAAACAACCAAGCTTTACAAATTCTTCATAGTATTTCATAAAATCACCTTCGTTGTTTATATTTTACACGATACTTATACAAAAGTCAACAGTATTGAGTAAATATTAAACAATTAAACGACATTACGCACATCGCATTCAATAATATTAAATCGCAAGAATCCAGTAATTGCATTTTTTAACGCTTTTTCATTGATGTTATTGTTTTTAGAAACAGCCTCAGCCGTTAATATGCTTGTGAGATTAACAGTATCATTTATTTTTAACTCAAGACACTGATTATATTCTTCACAAAGCGGCACATCATTTTCATGGCTGATATAGTTCACCATTGCATGAAGATACAAACATTTGGGATACCATTGAATCAAGTTAATAGATGTTTATAAAATAATTGATGATACGCTATTTATCGGCGATAATCAGAAGAAGTTTTATAAAACAATTATAAAAGAGCACTACAAAAAGATACTTAAGCTTTCACTCAAGAAAGCTCGCAAGATCAAACAGGAATAAAAATACAAACTACACAAATTGCTGAATATTTGGGTGCTAAAACATCAAGTGAATAATATTAACCGATCTGCATTCACACTTTAACGTAAAATTGCAGACCGGTTTTTATCTTATTTTATTCGCTTAAAAATGGTTTATACTACCATTCTAAAATAATATGTAAACTGTTTTTCATGACCGTCTAACCATCTGTAGCTGCGCTTAAAGTTCATATGTCGTACAGGACAGATGTTATTCTGTATGAATTATTCGTGTCTTTTTTTGTCGTTTTTTTGTGCTTTTTTGCATTTTATATTGACTTAAATCTTTTTTTATAGAAAATAATTTTATTACTTTGGAGGATTAATATGGGAATTGCTATTTTTACAACAATATTAACAATTGTTTTTGTAGGACTTGGAATTAAGTTTACATACAGTGGAAATAATAAAAATGCTCAAATAGTATCTTTTTTGCTGGCAGGATTAAGTGCAATATTTTCTGTATTTAGTTATGTTAATAGTATTCAAAAGCCAGAACCAGAAACGAAACCAGAATCGACATCTGCAATAACAGTTAACGAAGAAGAAATTGGTAATACCTCGTTTGAAACAGCTAAAGAAATAAATATTGATACAAATCAAGAATTAGTATTTAATGGTTCAGATAATAAATTGTATTATTGCTTTACGCTTCCAGAACAAACGTTGTTTTCAATCCAAATCCGACATGATATTGTGGATAACGAATCTGTATTTTGTGAATACTCACTGTATTATGAGCGTAATACAGAGGAGCCATTTTATAATTCCAATGTCAATTATGGTAATGCGCAAAGTGTTTCCCAAAAGCTTAGGAAGCCCGAAGGAAAATACTTTTTAGAATTCGAGCCAAACTATAATCTTGATGAACAATGTAAAGAATTGACTTTTATAATAATTAAAGAATCACGTTCCAGCGCTACTATGGAGATAGAACCAAATAACGATATCGAGAATGCTACAATTATTGATACCGATACAACTATTAGCGGTAATTCCGAATCAACGCAGGACGTTGATTATTATAAATTCACTCTTGACAATTCATACAAAGTTAACATAACGTTTGATCATCAACTGTATGATGAAGATAGTGAATACTGGAATATAACATTATTTTCACAGGATACAACTAATTCGATATTTGACGAATCAGTCAAATCAAACTCTTCATCTTATACAACAACAACTGTCAACTTATCACAGAATAATACAACTGCTTATTTTATTAAGATAACACCAAACTATAATTCACCCTCAGATGAGTATACAATTAAAGTTAATACAGAAAAACTTCCTTCGTCACCTGATGCAAAAACCAAACTAGCAGAATCCGAACCAAACGACGATGTTAAAAATGCAACGCCTATTAAAATGAATAAACGAATTGAGGGTAACACTCAGTCATATTCTGATACAGATTATTACAAATTTAATGTTTCCAATGAAGGGAAAATAAATGTTGTTTTTGAACACGAATTTTATGATTCGGACGAAGAGTACTGGAAGATAAATGTAATCTCGGAAAATGGAGACCTTGATTTTCAACAGATTAATGTAAAACTAAATGAAAAAACAGTCACATCTGATACAGTAAGATTGTCGCCAGGTGTTTATTATGTAAAAGTTGAACCGACATATCATTATTCAGATGAAACATATTACATTAAAATTAAGAATTCTTAATCTGCACATTCTATGTTTTTGGTAATCTTAAATTTATATGAGCCATCAATTCATAATCGAGTATCAACTCCAACAGAAAATAGATATCAAATCGGCTTAATCAAAGTTTTATCTAGTTGACAACAATTGAATTATCATATATAATAAAAATGAACAAGGAACTATCCGATAGACGGTTATCCCGTTGTAAGGAAGAAATAATCACCCTACGTTTAACTGAACAAGTCCAGTAAAAACGGACAATAGAAAAAAGAGACCTCCTATGATACAATGGAAGAAAGTATCATAGGAGGAATTTTTATGGTAAGAAGTTATCGGCATATCAACGAATACGAGAAAGAAATCATTAGATTAAGAGAAGAAGGAAAAACGAGAAGAGAAATCTGCAAAAAGCATGGATTCACATTAGAACAGATGTGAGATATGATTGTGATATTTTTGAAGAAGTTAAGATACGAACTCATTAAAGCTGTGGATAATTTTGAATAATATGTGAGAATAAATAAATTGGTTTTATGTTGTAATTTATATTGTCGTTATTCCAAAAAGCAATTTAAAAAATTTTTGAAATTAAAAACATCGATTTAGGTTGAAATATGTTGAATTATTGAATAAAACTTCTTTTTTACTATTGTATTTAATGTTTTTTTGTGGTATAATTTAATAGCAAAAACAATATTCGACTCTTTTTTGACTCGATATACGGTAGTATAAAGTACTTGTTTATCGTTCAATGTTTGGGAGTCAACATATGTCAAATTATTATTTTTTTTTTAATATCAATCAAGGTAACAAAAACAAAGGTATAATTATGTGTAGGAAGTTAGAAGAATTATCTAAATTACAAACAGAAGATTTGTATGATTTATTTGAGGAGGATTTTATTACACCTCCTATAAATATTCATCGAATTTTGGACAAGCTTGGTGTTGAATACAATGCCTTGGATTTTAGTCTTTTGGATTATGAAATCAATGGTATTATTTTGCCGGATCAGGCTAATATGGTTATGGGTGCGGTTGCTGCACATTCCGAGGATGAGTCTGGAAAGGATTCAGTCGAAATTACCGTTAATATTAATGATAGTTATCATCGTCAAAGATTTACTCTAGCTCATGAGTTGGCTCATTGTATGTTGCACGCTGACAGTTTACAAAATGGTTCTTTGGAATTGCGAACTTCCCTGACAACTGATGAGCCAAGGGAAAAAGAAGCAAATATTTTAGCTGGAGAAATATTAATACCGGAGAAATTACTGAAAATTACATATGCGAGTCTTCCAATTGCAATTTTGGGAACATTGGCTGAAAAATTTGATGTTTCTGAAAATGTAATGGCGGCAAGATTGCGACATTTGAAGATGGGTTATTATACGATATGAGTAAACATAAAAATGCAAGGAAAAAGGAAGAAAATGTTAATGAAAAGCAATCTTCTACTGAAATGCCCAAAGACAATTTCGATTACGAACAAGCTATCTCTGAATTAAAAAATAATAGTGCTGAAATGAAATCGTTTGTTGAAGAAGATGGCAAAGATATTGTTAACTCTGAACCAACATCGCAGAAAACAACGAAAAATTGGAATAGTATAATTAATGGAATTAAAGAACAAAAAACTTCAATAAAAAGCAAGGAATCAAAAGGAAAATCGGAAAATTCTGAAGAAGATTTTTTTGAAAAGTTGGCTGACGAGTTTGTTAAACAACAAGACCAAGTTGTCAATCATCGTAACCAGCTTCTTAAATGGTTTGCTTGGATAACCGCAAGTCAGCTAATTGTAATAAATATACTTATTTTTATTTGTATCTTAGGTAATAAGCAGATAATAAATACGACATTGAGTTTTATGAAATATTTTATTGGAGCTACTTTTTTAGAATTGTTAGGTGGACTGTTGATCATAGTAAAGTATGTTTTTAGCCATGAGACTTTTGATATGTTAAAACACTTAACATATGTGGAACCTTCTTCTAAAGGATAAAATACATGATTATATGAATCCCTGCAAGTGCAACAGAAGAGTTTTAATTTAGTTGTGCTTAAATTATACATAGTTATGATAGAATCGCTTATTCTTAATTTATTAATCATTTTGATTTTTGTTGCATAGACATACTCAAAAAATGGGGCTGTTTTGAGTAGGAAAGACCTACAGTAGTAACTTCCTTGAAACATAGTCAAATGAGTGTTTGTAATTCGATACAAAAAACATGAAAATTATTTACCGTAATCCGAGGTCGTTTTAACACAACCTCGGATTGTTATGTATAGAAGTTTTTTATCTATTACCAAAGATAGTTTTTTTCTTTTTACTTTTTTTCTTTTAATAAATCGGATTGTTCTGAAATAAGTTCAGTCTGCATTAATATGTTTTCTTTTGTCTTATTGTCAATAGTTAAGTAACCAAATGCTTTTCCTCTGTATGAGAGTGAATTTGGATAATTCATAATTGTATTATATAATTCCATCAAGTCCGCTTCGGTTAAGCTCCAAACCCTCTCTTCGTTAATGCCAAAAATAAATTTATCAATATATTCTTTTAATTCACACTCAGCTAAAATTTCAGGTAAAATTTCTGGTGCGTTTCCGTTTATAAAGCTATTATATAAAGATATATTGTGCATACGAATTCCCAGAATAATCGGAACAAATATTGCACATATATTTCTAAAGCCTCTGTCAAATAGTCGTTCTGTCCCAGAATCTGGGTGCAGATATGTATATCGACACATTTTCTCATGTTGCAGATATTGGCATATAAGTCTCATATCGAAATTAAAATGCTTAATTACAGTTCTAGAAATATGATCATACCAGTAACTTGAATCGCAATCGTATTTTATCAAGCTATAGAACCCAGTCATATTTGCTTTTGGCAAAGAAACTGACAGATTAAAAAACTTATTCAGATATTCATAAGAATTGAAATTGTTACCATAAAACCTTTTAATTGTGTGCTGTAATTCCATGCTGTTAATTGAAAAAACAAACATAATACTATCATTAGTAAAATAATGCTTGATTCTTTCAAGAAATCGTACTGCATAGGTCGGTTTGCAACGATCAAGCTCATCAACAAAGATTACCACACGATCTGCACGTTCTTCATGAAGTTGAGTGAAAAATCTGTTAATTTCTCCTTGAATTTCGTTTTCTTTTTTTATTTTAACAAGAGGATCGGTTGATTTTAGTGACTCGAATAATAATTGATAATTTTTTCCTGTTAGTATACTGCAAATACTAATACCGATATCAGCAAAGCTCGGTAAGTTTTTAATATCATAATATGTATCTACAGCTTTTGTTATCTGAAAAATCAATGACAAAATCGGATCATCGTCATTATCATTTGCCCATGCATCGTAATAAATAGGCAGGAACAATTGAGTTGTACCTAAATCATTTTTGAACATACTCTTTATTGCAGCAACATCCGATTTGTCGATATCTTTTTCAATATAATCATTAAAAGCTTCTAAAACTAGTTTTGTCTGCTTTATAAAAAAGGTTTTGCCACTCCCCCATTGACTGTCAAGCGAAATACTCCAGTGATCTTCCAAATGGTCAAGCGTTTGAATAAAACATTTAATATCTTTATTTCTGCCAACAGTATCCTCTAATAGAGTTTTTAATATATTTTCTTCAGTTGGCTGAATTTCATAACTCTTCATTTATTCAATCCTCATATTGATTTATAATAAAACGGTCTAATGTGATCCATTAAAGTTTAATTTAATTATCATCTAATGCTACTTTAAAAATAATTCTTTTGTCTCAAAATTAGAAGGACTAACCCCACTTGCTAAATAATAAGTATCATTAGGAATTGCACGAAATTCACCTTTCAATCTATTGTTAACGATATCCGTTTTAAACAATCTAAAATGATCACATTGTTCTGAATGAATAGAAAAAACATAATGTTCTATTTCACCAATCTCTTGTTCGTTTAAAACAAAGTTTAATACTTTCGAATTATTATCAAATAAATCAAAATAATATGCAGTAAAATCCCACTTTCCGTTATGTAGGTTGTTTGTGCTTAAATCTATAATATTTGTATACTCGGGATATTGGTCGCAATTAATCCAAATTCTATATTTTCCTGATTGAAAACTTGGAATACTGAATCCATTATTTATGCTCATAGTATTATACTCATATGTTTCAAGTGTTTTCACATTTTTTAACTTTATAATAGTGTTTTCTGAAAATATTGATGTTTGTCCTAATACTATATAATTCGCATCTTTTACGTATTCATCTCTTTCAATTCCGTTATAGTTAACAATAACCGGGGTTGCAACATTTATTTCAAGTATTCCATTAGCACGACTACTCTCATACGAAGATAAATAGAATGTTAAAACTGCAGAAGTTATTGCAAATATAAAAACTATTATGGATAACCACCTTGTGGCTATAGAGCTTTTTTTACTTTGGTTATCTTTTTTTGTATTACTCTTAAACGAAGTAGCAAAAGCAAGTATGGCAGCAAAAACAGCTGATAATAATACTATAGTATTCTTTATTGTAATTAAACTCATAATTTCTCCTTGTTCATTGTTGAATGCTTTATCATTATAATAATTGTAAATACCATATTTTTAAGCAGCTATTATTAATATTTGATATAAATGAGAAAAAGGTTATTCGAACAGACTATTTATTAATCAAAAAATATAACGAATCATTTGAATGATTAAGCTGCAATTGTTTGTTCAGTCAAGTAACAATCAAGTAGAAAGAGATTAAGAAAATCCATATAATTCGTTGTTTATTCGTATCAGTAATCTACTTAGTCAAGTAACCGTCAAGTAAACTTATGCCCAGAACGGAACATATTTTCGATTCTTGTCAGATGTGGAATCGTCTGTAATTCTTATTAAACCCAGTGTGCATGTTTCATTTAATAGTCTTGATATCATTGAACTGTTTTTGACGTCAATTTTAAATCGTTCTCTTAGAGAAGAATTGGTCATATATTCTCTATTAACACGCTTCAAACAGGCATGCAAATAACAAGCACGACATCTATCTTCTTTGCTCATTTGAGAAAACTCTTTGTGTGAATATAGAATTACTTTTGTATGATCGTTATAGATGTCTATCTCAGGCGCAGGAAGCTGGTAAAGCTCCGTTTGAGAAACCACCTTATCATATCCGCTTCCACGTTCTTCGCAAACACCAATCCGGCGCATAAAAGAAGCCAATTTTTCGTTCCTAGAAATGGGAGGATGATCAATAAAACGACTTTTATCAATAAGTGGAATTCCTGGATTTGTTATTTCTAATCTATTCGTAAATATTTCTATTAACGGGCTTGTTCCTTGCATGAAAAAATTTTGATGAATAATAGCGTTTGCAACCAACTCTCTAACAGCAATCTCCGGATACATTGGAACAACTTTGCGAAGTGCTTTTCCCAGAACTTCATTGTTCGGAAGCAAATTGCTAATATAGTCAATGAGTCCTTCAAACCCATTTGCATATCCTTTACCTCCGACTTGTTCCTTGCTTGCAGATGCAATTCGGTCTGTTCCATCATACTTGATAACGCGAACTGCCTTGCGTTCAAGTGAAGGGAAATCTTGTAAACGTTTTGCAAATAGAATTGCACCCATATTTGTAATGTTATAATTACCGGTTTCTGCCTTTGTTATTAAAGAATCATTGATTAAGGATTCTATAATTCTTGATTTATCACTTGGAAGATCCAAATCCAACATTTCAAAGTATGCCGAATAATCGAGCTCTCTCAAGACGAAATCGCCAGAAACATTTTCCATTGCTATTAACGCTTCAAAGGGTTTTTTAGAGAAAATTGCCCATAATTCACGTTCTGTATCTGGAAAATCTTTTAGTTTTTTGTTGTTTGATTCTATCCGTATATAATCAATACCCTTAAATTTTATTGGACTTGCATACGCTCTGTTGATTTCAAGTAATACTACTTTTTTTCCTTCGATTTGAGTGGTATGAAAATAAAACTGTACTTGCGGATCTAACTGAGTGCTAATCCACAAGCTCAAATCCTGATTCCCTACTTTTGCATTTTGAGGATCAAACAAGGTGTTAGTAAGAGAATGAGTTTCATTATCAATCCCCCATATCATTAGGGCATGTTCTTGATTAAATAAAGCGGCAGTATTAGAAAGTGCGCTTATATACTCACCTATACCTTGAGGATCTGCGTAATTATTCTTAAATTCTATCCAAGGTAACTCTGCTTTATTATTTCTAGCCTCATTAATGATAGAATCAATCAAATCAATATTGTATGGCATCTAACCACTCCTTCAAAAATCAATACTATTTTAATTGTTTTTATTTTGTTTGTCAAGTAATTTATAAATAATAGTCAAGTATAATTCTTAGTAAAATAAGGGGATTTTGTAGAATAAATAAAAAATTATAAAAAAAAGTCAAAAAAGCAATCAAGTAAAATCGTTATAAAAAAAACAAATATAAGATACCTATAAAATTGTTTATTCTTATAGATGTGATTTTTTAGGACTCCATAAAAGTTCAAATAAAATATGTTTTGAAACATGGATACTAAAAGTGATTGATGCTATATGCATTTATAAATTCATATTATTTCCTAAATTTTACTTTTTTATTGTTTTCACCTGCTTTATGTTGACAAAACAACAAACATTCAGGATTAAGACTACTGTTTGACGCTAAAATAGATTAAAAATACTAAACAGACAACATAATAAATGCAAATAATTAATGATATTATTGCTTGTATTATAATTTAGGCTGGTTTTAGAACAATTATTCTATTATTAGAAAGATTGATAACCAATTAGCCACTTTTTAACGTTTTTTACACGAAAATTCTAACCGTGTGCTAATAATGATGTTTATTTAAAACTAAATCGAAAATCTTTTTCATTTCAACTTATATCACACATAAAAGACAGGCACTCACAAGCATGAATGTCTGTCCTTTTTTGAATGTTTGTATTTTATAATCAGTCTAATGATTTCATCGTCGAGAATGATAGCAGTACAAACAACATATTGTTTAAGCGGTAAATAATTTGTTAACCAATAAAAATATACGAATTTATACGAATTCTATATTTGATGTTTGACAGCAGAAATCTTTGTTAATAAAATGTTTACATTACTCCTATTTACAATTGCAAAAATGTGGTTATAATATATATACTTAATATATGGTATCATATATTTAATATTATAATTTAACTATTTGGAGGTATATATTAGGATGCAAACAAACGAAAAACAACAAGAACAGCTTATTTTGTCTCAAGGAAAAGCTGTATCAATCGAGATGATTTTAAGGAGGATTTTCAACTGCGACCGCGGCGGCTTTGGTGGACAAGTTGATTCTGATAGCATAAGAAAGCACCCTTTCTTATCTATGACGCAAGGATTAGCCGTCCTGTATGAACGAAATCCTGAAAAAAGAGCAGAAATAAACCAGTTTATTGAAGATTTTAGTTTCTATGAAAAAATGTCCATTGATTATCTCTTGTCATTTGATACTAAGGAAAAAACGGAAGATAATCACACAATAGAAATTGAAAAAGAAAATGGAAAAGAACAATTAGACTATATCATTGATTGCTTTAGAGCGATAGTAGAATGACCAATAATTATCAACCAGCACAGATATGCTAGCTGTAGCGTCCCAAATTTTGTGTAAAGTCCAGATGATGACCTTCTTGATATGAATTACTTCCTGTATGAAGATGATTTCTTCGACGAAGGCGAACTGATTCTCTTTTGACTTTTTCAGAATCCTGCTTATTCCTGCTCCTCGACCAGTTTTTTTGAGCAGTTTAATATAGAGTTAAAATCGCTTGGATCGTGAAATCAAAACATCCAGATGATTGTTTTGACGCTAAAACATCAAGTGTATAACATAACCGGTCTGCATTCTCACTTTAATGTGAAATTGCAGACCGGTTTTTATCTTATTTTACTTGCTTAATATGTTTTATACTACCAATCTATAATAATATGTAAACTGTTTTTCATGACCGTCTAGCCATCTGTAGTTTCGCTTAAAGTTCATATGGCGTACAGGACAAATGTTATTAACCATCTGTCCGCCGACAGAACCTGCCTGCTTAGATGTGAGATCGCCGTTATAGCCCTGCTTGAGGTTTACGCCTACTTCAGAAGCCGCTTCCATCTTGAAACGGTTGAGAGCGTCTCTTGCCTCGGGTACTACGTTCTTGCTGCTTGACATTATTGTTTCACTCCTTTTTACTGAATTGCGTCAGCAGTAATATTGTTAGCAGTGAAACAAAAAATACAACTGAAAAGTTTTGTCAATTATTTATTGAATATTTTTGCAAATAAATCTTTGAACCAGTTATATGCTTTTACAAAGAAATCGCGGATTGCTCTGAAAACT
>JAEEGL013178412.1_pt1 | contig 21167 bp, 15 predicted proteins | sample 9134231 | NCBI WGS metagenome assembly JAEEGL01 (sample SAMN16246548, study PRJNA631951) | gut metagenome | biome: gut microbiome; feature: rumen; material: fiber-attached | host: Bos | place: Iran: Karaj | collected 2018-10 | reverse complement strand
CGGCGCAATCGCCAAGAGCGCTAACCTCAACCTCAACCTCACCCAGAACGGCAACCTCATCGACCGCGCCAGCGTCAACTTCAGCAACGGCAACCAACTGCCCAAGATCCAGTTCCTCGCCAACAGCACCAAGGTCTATATCCCACAGGATAACAAAGACTACGCTGTCGTCCGCGCTGACGAAATGGGCGAGATGCCTGTCAACTTCAAGGCTCAGGAAAACGGCTCCTACACCTTCTCCTTCAGCAACCAGAACGTTGAGTTCGGCTACCTCCACCTCATTGACAACCGCACCGGCAACGACGTTGACCTCCTCGCCAACCCGTCCTACACCTTCGACGCCAACACCACCGACTACGCCTCCCGCTTCAAACTCGTCTTCGCAACCAGCGAAAACATGGGCGATGACTTCGCCTTCATCAGCGACGGCAACATCATCGTCAACGGCAATGGCACACTCCAGGTGTTCGACGTCACTGGCCGCATGATCAGCAGCTCTGACGTGATCCGCAGCATCTCCACCAACGGCCTCGCCAACGGCGTCTATATGCTCCGCCTCACCAACGGCAGCGATGTCAAGACACAAAAGATCGTCGTGAAATAACTAACCGAATGAACGTAATAAATGAATAATCAACAAAACATAAACAATATGAAAAAATTAGCTTTAACATTCGCAATCGTTCTCGGATTGAGCTTTGGCGCTTTCGCACAAGGCGGTCTCTTCAGCTACGGTGAAGTCTCTGAAGAAAACTCTGTCATGCTGAGAGAAGGGGAAGACCCGCTCCTCCCTGTACTCCCGGGACACGGCCTCTTTGAAAACCAGGATGCCGGCACTCCTATCGGTAGTGGCGCTCTCCTGCTCATCGGCTTCGGCGCTGCCTACGCAGCCGCAAAACGCCGCAAAGAGTAATTCGGAACGCGGAACTAAGAATGCGGAATGCGGAATTGTTTTATTCCGCATTCCGTTTTTTTTTATCTTTGCATGTTGAAAAAAGCAAAAAAATGAGAAAACCCATACTCTTCTTCCTGCTGGCCATCGCCACCATCACCCTCAATGCGCAAATTCCATCAGGCTATTACAACAACGCCAATAACAAAACTGGCAACGAACTCAAAATCGCCCTGCACAACATCATCAAAGGACACCATGTGGTCAGCTACGGAGGTCTTCTTGACGCTTTCGCCTACACCGACTGCGATGCCAACGGCAAGATATGGGACATCTATTCCAACTATCACTACAGCCTTAATGGCGTTTGTGGCTCTTATCAGGAAGAAGGCGACTGCTGGAACCGAGAGCACACCTGGCCGCAAAGTTGGTTCAACGAGAGCAACACACCACGCAGCGACCTCTTCCATATCTATCCCACTGACGGTTTCGTCAACGGACAACGCAGCAACTACCCATACGGCGAGGTCAACAACCCGACCTACACCTCGGGCAACGGCTCCAAACTGGGCCCCTGCGTCACGCCAGGCTACACCGGCAAGGTCTTTGAACCCATCGACGAATACAAAGGCGACATCGCACGAGGTTATTTCTATATGAGCGTGCGTTATTACGACGAGGACAGCGGTTGGAGCACCAGCGGCATGACCAATAAGTCGGAAATCCTTCCCTGGGCCATGACCATGCTGCTGCGATGGAGCGACGAGGATCCCGTCAGCCAGAAAGAGATCGACCGCAACAATGCTGTTTACGGCTACCAAAACAACCGCAACCCCTTCATCGACCATCCAGAATATGCCCGCATGATTTGGGATCCCAACTGGACACAAGGCACTTCTTACAACATCACATGCGCCACGGGATTGCAAAACGGCAGCATATCTGCCCCCACAAGTGCAGTAGAAGGCAGCACAGTGGCTATCACAGCAACACCGAATCCAGGCTATATGGTAAACTCTTATTCCGTGTATAAGACCGGAGATTCCAACACAACAGTAGCAGTGAGCAGCAACGGCACCTTTACCATGCCAGACTATGATGTCACCATAAGTGCTACCTTTATCCAGAACAACACCTATTATAATATAGCATTGGGGAATGTTAGCCACGGCAGCATCAGCACCAGCGAAAGCTCTGCCAAATCAGGCACCACCATCTATTTGACAGCCACACCCGAATCAGCTTACAGCCTCTATGCGTGGTATGTCTATAAGACTGGTGACATGAACACCACGGTTTCCGTCAACAACAGCAGCTTCGTCATGCCAGCCTACAACGTCACCGTGATGGCCACCTTCGTGCAAGGTGAAGTGGGCAATGGCGACTATGTGAAAGTAACCTCCGCACTTACAGACTGGAGCGGCGAGTATCTAATTGTATATGGAACTGGCAATAAAGCTTTTAACGGTGGATTAACCGAATTAGACGCCGTGGGAAACACCATATCAGTTACCATCAATAATAACAGCATCACTGCAAATTCCACCACCAACGCCGCCAAATTCACCATAGCTACAGTCAACAATGGTTATTCCATTCAAGCCGCCAGCGGGAAATATATCGGCAACACTTCCAATTCCAACGGCCTCACCGCAAGCAACACGCCTATGGTCAACACTTTGACTTACAACGGAGGTAATATCGACATAGTTAGTTCCGGGGGCGCTTATCTCAGATACAACGCCAATACCGGCCAAGAACGTTTCCGCTACTTCAAATCAAGCACCTACACGGGCCAAAAAGCCATCCAGCTCTATAAGAAGACTGCCGTCACTGCACCACCTACCCATACCATTCATTACGAAAAAAACGGTGGCACCGGCATGATGGGCGACCAAACCGTGAATGAAAACGAGCCAACGGCTTTATTTGACAACACCTTCACAAGAACAGGTTTCGTTTTTGATGGTTGGAACACCGAAGCCGACGGCACGGGTACTTATTATAACGATGGTGCCATTGTTACGCTTTTGGACGACTTAACCTTGTATGCCCAGTGGGAACCTATTTACACCATCACGATTGCTGAAGTGGCTAATGGAAGCATCAGCGCAAACCTCACAGAAGCTCTTGAAGAAACCACCATCATATTAACCGCCACTCCCGAAAACAACTATGAGTTCAGTTATTGGATTGTCACCGATGACAACGGCAACGAAATCATCGTTACAGGGGATCAGTTTGACATGCCCGCCAGCAATGTCACTGTCAGTGCGGTGTTCACCTTTATACAACAAAGCTTTGTGCAAGGATACCAACTTGTCACCTCAGCCGACCAACTTATTGCAGGTCGCACTTACTTGATTGTCAACATACCCAACCGCAAAGCTTTAGGAACAACACAAAATAACAACAACCGTTCAGCTGTAGCGGTTACAATTGAAGACGACTTCATATCCACTATCAACAACTCAGTTTGCGAGCTGACGTTGGGAGGAGCGCAAGGGGAATGGACTTTTTTCGATGCCGACTGGAGCAATAATGGAGGTTACCTGTATGCCGCAAGCAGCAGCAGCAACCAACTAAAAACCCAAGCTACAAACAACGCCAACGGAAAATGGAATATCACCCTCGGCACAAATGGCATCGCCACCATTCAAGCACAAGGAAGCAACACTCATAATTTACTGAAATACAATAATCAAAGCAATATTTTTTCGTGTTATGCCACCGGCCAGTTGGATGTTTGCCTTTTCCGCCGCACGGAGTTGTCCGATTATCAAATTGAACAAACCACAACGCTTGGCGGAGGATGGAACTGGTGGTCCACCAATCTTGATATTACCTTGAGTCAACTTCAAGATGCCCTCGTTGAGGCCTTAGGATCCAACACCGTCATCACAATCAAATCAAAAGAAAAATCCATCACCTACCAAAATGGCCGATGGAGAGGCACATTGCAAGCCATCGACATCAAACAGATGTATAAAATCCGCACCACCGCACCATGCGAGATTACGACAATTGGATTCCCCATCAATCCAGCGGAGCAAACAAACACAATCCATCACGGATACAACTGGATTGCATATCCGCTTTCCGAAAGCCTAACCCTCAGCCAAGCAATTCCAAGTTCCTTTCCCGCCAACGGCGACCTAATCAAAAACAAAGACCGCAGCGCCTCATATAACGGAACCAATTGGAGAGGAACACTGAAAGCACTCGAACCCGGGCAAGGTTACACCTATTGGTCAAACACCTCCGAAGACAAGACCTTAATTTTCTCTAACGGCAAAAAGTGAGTTACGAATCCGTAACACCTGCTCCATCAAAGTCTCATCCTCGTCATCTTCCTCATGAATGATGACATAGTCGGCATGGGTCACCTTTTCCGACTGAGGCATTTGTTGTGCCATACGTGTACGAACCTGAGCTTCAGTGCAATGATCACGTGCCATCACACGACGGATACGAACCGGTTCCGAAGCGGCCACCACAATGACAGCATCAAACATCGTCTCAAGATGCTTCTCGAAAATCAAAGCCGACTCATAAAGCACCATAGCAGCTTTTTGCTGCTCAGTCCATTCGGCAAACCGCAAGTTCAACGCTGGATAAAGGATTGACTCCACATAGCCCAAAGCACAAGGATTTGAGAATAAGCATCCAGCCAACCGCTGCCGATCAAGACTACCGTCATCAAAATACATCTCTTGACCAAACCGTCTCACAATCAACTCCTTGATTTCAGGACGGTAATACAGCTGCTTCGCCTCGTAATCTGAATCAAACACAGGAACACCTATCCGTTTGAAGAGTGCGCATACGTAACTCTTCCCGCTCCCAATGTTTCCTGTGATTCCAATTTTTAATTCCGCATTCTGCATACCGAATACTTAATTAATGATAAGGTATTCCACCTGTTCAGGCTCGGTTTTCAACACTTGAACATGTTCAGGAACACTAACCAGTTTGATGTCAAGGAGCGGTTGCAAACGGTGCAACTGCGCGGTATCCGCCTCCACGCTGAAAGCAGCCGCATTGACAGAAGCAAAATCCCGGATAGGCACCATGCACTTTACCTTCATCGTCTCGGGAAAGAAACGCAGATTGAGTGTATCCGTCACCTTCACAGGCACCTCGATGTCAGTCTCGGTGTATTGTTCCACTTCAACGGTAACCTCTGCTCTGACAACAGTAGAATGTATGGCACCATCAAGAAAATTGATCGGAAGAGTTTGGGTAATACTTCTATTGGCATTGACAGCATGGAACGTAGTGGTATAAACCGCAGTCAAGGTGTCGAGCAGATTCTTCGGTCCGAACACCGTTACCGAAGACGGTGTCACAGCAGGAGCTCCATAAACAAGGTATTGCCGTTGGGGCTTCACATCAAGTGGCACTCGAACAACGACATCCTTCGACTGCAAATCTTCCATGTTGAAATACTGTTTGTCATCGTTCATGGTAACATTACCCGCTGGAACACCGAGCCAATCGGCCACACGTTCCGCAATGTATTGTGCGCTGTAGCTATAGGTGTTGCCACCTTCAAGACGGTAAGGCACTTCGTCCAGCGGAATCGTGACCACACGTTTCTGCTTACGCACCACATTATGGCGCAACGTGACGAAACCATCAGCCACAAAAGAGAGTTTCACGCTCTGTTCGGACGTTGACACCCATTTGTTGACTGGCACTTCAGTATAAGTGATGATGAAATCCGTCTGGCTGGTATAGTCCTTTGTCAACTTAATGAGGAACCAAAGCGCGGCTGAAAGCAACAAAAAGACAAAGAAGGTCAAGAACTTCGTCTTGTCCTTCTTACCAATCTCGTCTTTGATTTGCTCAACAGGATTCATATCATCCCTGTCCGCCAACCTGCGAGGCGTTCTGGACCAATGCGGATTTTTCGATTTCAACCTCTACATCAGGAGCCAATGAAACCATGACGGTAAACTCCTTCACTTCAGTTATTTTGCCATGAAAACCGCCTATGGTAACCACTTTGTCCCCTTTCTTCAGCTCATCGCGAAATTTCTGTTGTTCTTTGGCTTTTTTCCTTTGAGGAAGGATGAAAAACAACACGAAAATCACCATGATCAACAAAATCGGGAACAGTCCCGAAAACATGCCGCCCTTGGGCGCCTGCTGTGCATCTTGCAGTAAAATAAGTAATGTATTCATATTCATAATTCTAAATTCCTAATTCATAATTGTTTAAAGCTGATTCGGTGTTCTCACCTCCGCCTTGATACGCAAAGTGGTCTGCGAAGGCATGGTGTTCGCGTTGACTACCAAGCTCTTTGACTGGAACCCATGATGTCCCTTGCTATCGTACGTAATCTTGATATCGCCTGTCTTGCCTGGCTCGATGGGTGTGCGGGGATAATCACTGGCAGTACATCCGCAACTTTTTTCGACACTCGTGATAATTAAAGGAGCGTTACCCGAATTGGTGAAATGAAAAGTATATGAAACCACTTCACCTTGAAGGATTTTCCCAAAATCGAATTCCGTCTTGTCAAAATGAATGACCGGCATTTTGTTGGTAGGGCTTTGCGCTGATTTCGGATTGGTAACCAAGTCGCCTGAAAGGTGTTTGTCGTTACCGTTATTATGGCAAGCACCCATCACAACAGAAACACAGACCAAAATAATTATCTTAAAAAAACTCTTCATTCTAAATTCCAAATTATAAATTCTCACTGTCTCGACTTGGTAAGTATCATCACCGAGCCTTGATATTGCACTTCTTCTTTCAGACCCTTGCATTTCAGCACATAGAAATAGGTGCCATCAGAGAGTCCACCGCCATCCCAGTCATTTTGATAATCAGTGGAATGATACACGATACGGCCCCATCTGTTGAAGATCACGAGGTCGGTTGACTTATAATAATCGCTGAGCGGACGCTCACCGCCATTGCTCTCGCCCCGGCTGCGTGTATCGGTATTGTTACCAGGGCTTTCGCTGCCACTCTTGAGCGTGATCACAAAAGTGTCATTATAGCCGTCGCCATTCGGGGTGAAAACGGATGGGACTTGCAGCTCCACGGGCATGACATAAAACTCCTTCGTAAACGTGGTGTCGCATCCACAATCGTCATAGACCGTCAAAGTGGCTTCGGAAGCGCCAGACTTATATTCCGCGTACGTGAATGTGGGGTTAGGTTGCGTTGAAGTGATGTCATGTTCAAAGGTCCAAAAGAAATGGTCAACAACAATATCAGAAGTATTCTCAAACGAGAAAGTGACATCAGGATTTTGGATGAACACACTATCACCTGGATCACAGCTGATCTCGATGTCAGGTGTCGGGAAAGCACGGGTGAAGATGCTGTCACGCTGAGTGCAGTTGCATGACTGATCCAAAACATCCACATAATACCATTTATAAGCTTGCAAGCCGATAGCTGTGGTCTTATCCTGGCCAACTTGCTGATAATTAGGGATGTCTATCCAACTATAGACAAACGGGCCAGTGCTCCCCGAAGCTGAAACCTGAATCTGTGCTGTATTGCCGTTGTCATTTTCACTATTGTTGCAAGTGAGTTTCAGTTGGGTGATTCCCGTTTGGAAACGCGGCCTCACGTCAACAGTGAAGGTATTGTCACAAATGGCGAAACCTGCGGTGTCAGTCACATACACATGATAGGTAGTAGTTTCAAACGGTTTTACTGTGATGCTATTGGTTGTGTAATCGCCTGGTTCCCACTGATAACGGTAGAGATAGTTGTTCGGAACGCTCAAGGTTACGGGGGTTTGGCTACATACGGGCATCACCGCGTCGCAAGTGATCTGGCAAGGGTCTTGTGCCTTTGTGGGCACTGACCACATTAAGGCCAGAAAAAGTAATATGGCAGGTATGATGAATTTGTTTTTCATACTTCAAAAAAGAAATGATTTGCAAAGATAGGAATTTTAACTAACTTTGCGGCGGAAAAAAACAAACAAATCAAAAAAAACAGCAATATGACAGAATATAACGATTTCCAGAAAGAGATCCTCGCTGGCATCCCCGATGAACTGCCCGAGGTGAAACCCTACGATCCGAATATCAACCATGCCCCGAAGCGCAAGGACATTTTGACCAAAGCCGAGAAAAAGCTTGCCATCCGCAATGCTTTGCGTTACTTCCCCGAGAAGTGGCACGCCACGCTGGCCCCTGAATTTGCTGAGGAACTGGAAAAATACGGACGTATTTATATGTACCGTTTCCGTCCGTCCTATAAGATGTATGCCCGTCCGATTGAGGAATACCCCGCCCTGTGCCAACAGGCCGCTGCCATCATGCTGATGATCCAGAACAACCTCGACCCCGCCGTGGCACAGCATCCGCACGAACTCATCATCTACGGCGGCAACGGTGCCATCTTCCAGAACTGGGCACAGTACCGTCTTGTGATGCAATACCTCGCCAACATGACCGATGAGCAGACTTTGTCCATGTACAGCGGCCATCCCATGGGCCTCTTTCCTTCAGATAAAGACGCCCCGCGTGTGGTGGTCACCAACGGCATGATGATCCCGAACTACAGCAAGCCCGACGACTGGGAGCGTTACAACGCCCTCGGCGTGACGCAATACGGTCAGATGACCGCCGGCTCCTATATGTATATCGGTCCTCAAGGCATCGTCCACGGCACCACTATCACCGTCTTGAACGCAGCCCGCAAGCACGGCGGCAGCACTGCTGGCAAACTGTTTGTCACCGCTGGCCTCGGCGGCATGAGTGGCGCCCAGCCCAAGGCTGGCAACATAGCCGGTGTGGTGAGCATCACCGCCGAAATCAACCCCGCTGCCACACAGAAACGCTATCAGCAAGGCTGGGTCGATGAGGTGTATGACAACATCGAGGAACTCTTCAAGCATGTCAACGCGAGCCTCGCCAAGAAGGAAGCCCGCAGCTACGCCTACCAAGGCAACGTGGTGGACCTCTGGGAATATGCTGCCGAGCATGACATCCACGTTGACCTCGGCTCCGACCAGACCTCACTCCACAACCCATGGGCAGGTGGTTATTATCCTGTCGGACAGTCGTTTGAGGAGTCGAAGACCATGATGGCCGAGAACCCTGAGCTGTTCAAGGAAAAGGTGCAGGCTTCGTTGCGCCGCCATGTGGCCGCCATCAACAAGCTCACCGCCAAGGGCATGTACTTCTTCGACTACGGCAACGCCTTCCTGCTGCAGAGCAGCCGCGCTGGCGCCGACATCATGAAAGAAGACGGTACCTTCCGTTATCCCAGCTACGTACAAGACATCATGGGTCCCATGTGCTTCGACTACGGCTTCGGCCCCTTCCGTTGGGTCTGCGCTTCGGGTAAGCCCGAGGACCTTGCCGTCACCGACGACATTGCCTGCGAAGTGCTTGAAAACATTGCCCGCACCGCTCCCGCCGAAATCCAGCAACAGATGCGCGACAACATCCAGTGGATCCGTGGCGCACAGGAAAACCACCTCGTGGTCGGCTCACAGGCCCGTATCCTCTACGCCGACTGCGAAGGCCGCACCAAGATTGCCGCTGAGTTCAACAAGGCTATCGCCGACGGCCGCCTGAGCGGTCCCGTCGTCCTTGGCCGCGACCACCACGATGTGAGTGGCACCGACAGCCCATTCCGTGAGACCTCCAACATCTATGACGGTTCAAGCTTCACCGCCGACATGGCAGTGCAGAACGTCATCGGCGATGGTTTCCGTGGTGCCACTTGGGTGAGCATCCACAACGGCGGCGGCGTAGGCTGGGGCGAAGTCATCAACGGTGGCTTCGGTATGGTCTTAGACGGCACCGCTGATGCTGACAGACGCCTCCACTGCATGCTGCACTGGGACGTGAACAACGGCATCGCTCGCCGTAACTGGGCCCGCAACGAAGGCGCCACCTTTGCCATCAAACGCGCCATGGAGGCTGAACCAAGATTAAAGGTCACCTTGCCGAATTTGGTGGAGGACAGCATCCTTGAAGGATTGTTTTAATTGAATTGTACATTTGTAGAGACGCGCCATGGCACGTCTCTACATTTTTTGTTCAAATTGTAACCAAATTTGGTTATTTTTATTATTTTTGCAGCCGAAAAACAACATCATGTACGAAAACTATCTGACATACCATCACATTCCCTGCGGCGCAGTGCTCGACAGAATCAGGACAAAAGAGCATCTCACCCAACGTGAATTGGCATCACGATCTGAAATACCCTACCAAAGAATCAACGATTTTATTGCCAACCGCAGAAGGATTTCTCCAGACAATTCCCTTAGGTTGGAAAAAGCATTAGGAATTAACTATCAATGCTTCTTTTACCAAATCCAAACCAATTATGAGATTTTCCTCGCGACGAATAATAATTCTGAGCAATCACAACCCGACAAATCAAAATACAGGAAAGCCTTGTTTTGGGACACCGATTTTGAGACCATTGACTGGCACCGCAATTCGGAATGGATTATCCAGAGGGTTTTTGAATATGGTAATGAAAGCGAAATCAAAGAAACCATTCGATATTATGGCGAAAGAAAGATTACCAAGGTTTTAAGCGGCATCAAAGACAGTTGGAATTCGGAGAATAGGAACAACAATATTCAAAAGTATTTAGGCCATGAGATTAAGAACTAACATCGCTTCGGCGGTTTCAAAAGGCTCCATTCATTCGATGATTATACAGAGATAAGATGTCTGAAAGGCAAATACTGGGAATTTGTTGTCGAGGATTTGTTGGAGCAAATTCCAATTATGGAGAAAATGGAAAAAACCGATTAAACACAGCGGGCGCGGCATAAGTGTCGCGCCCTCTTTCTGGCTTTTCTTTGGTTTACATTGGAAATGCTGATGTTCAAGGATTTTGAATAAAAAAGCAAAAAGAACTTGTGAACACTACGTACAATTAGTATTTGAATCTCCAAATATTATAATTTTTCGCTTTTCCACCTCGGTCGGACACGAAATAAATATATCCATCTGTTGACCAATAAGGTTGTGTGTCACTAGATTTATTTACTGTTAACCTAGTAAGATTATCACCATCAACAGAAATGACATATAAGTCCATATTACCACTCTTGTCCGATGCATCGAATATAATCTGATTGCCATCAGGGCTGAAACGAGGACGTTGCGCACTCTCTAATGTATTGTTGTCTGTTATTTTACTCTGGTTGTCACCATCGAAATCCATAACCCATATTGATGCATTCATGTTTTCAACTTTACAATAAACTATTTTCTTACCATCTGGCGAAAATGATGGAGTATAACCTTTACCAATAAGCATATTTTCTCCCGTTTCTAAATTTTTAATCCATATTTCAGACCTATCAGTGAAATAGTTGTATACTCCATTGTAAGACCCCCACATGATGCGATCATACACAATATATTTCCCATCAGGACTGAAACAAGGATGATCCTCCTTACAGTCATTGGTACTTGTGATTTGGGTTAGAGCCTTACCCTTCGAAGCAGGCATAGTATATATGTCATTGTTCATTCTAAATGCAATCTTGTCCACAACTTTACTATATGTAGGTACAATTGCCACGTCCACACCTGTCATTTGCGTCATCGAATTTGACAAAGGATTGTCTTTTTTATAAATATTGCATTGGCCCTTCCCGTCAGCCTGATAGGCAAAAAACAAAGGGCCATCATTGTCGCCTCCGAAGGGGCTAACAGCATCAGGAGTCTCAGTAATTTTAGTTAATAAAGTGAACATTTCGCCTTCTGATTTCATATCAAACATGGAAACGGTTTTGCATCCCGAAAAAGCCAATGTTCCCAACATAAAAAACAATAATGGAATGGTTCGATAAGTGATTCTCATTTTGTTATACCCTAAATCCGTGTCGGGAGCAACATTTAATTTCCTTTTCAGCACCCAAAAGGAGAATTATACAAAAGAAGCGTGGCACTGATATACCACATTTCTGTCCGTAGGTCGTGAGAATTACCTTTGTAGAAAGTTGCAACTATAACAGTCCACGCTAAAATGCGCGAACCACTATACTCACTTGTCTACGAAAATTTCTCACGTTTACGGACACAAGACGAGCATAACGCTTCGTGTTTCTATATGTCGGCGGCAAAATTCCGCCATAAGAACCGAGGCAAAGATACAACTTTTTCATTTATGCAAGCATATTGAGAGATTTTGACTTTTATTGCCAATAATTTTGTACCTTTGCCGCTTCAATCAAAATCGCATAAAACACACAATCATAATGAAAAAAGAAGTCAAATTCAGCCTGGTTTACCGCGATATGTGGCAGTCGTCAGGCAAATATGTGCCACGCAAAGACCAATTAGAGCAAATCGCTCCCCTGATTATCGAAATGGGCTGCTTCGACCGCGTGGAGACCAACGGTGGCGCCGCCGAGCAAGTCAACTTGCTGTATGGTGAGAACCCGAATCCGTCAGTCCGCGCCTTCACCGCAGCATTGCACAAGGGTGGCATCGAGTGTCACATGCTCGACAGAGCTTTGAATGCGCTCCGCATGAACCCCGTGCCCGCTGATGTGCGCCAACTGATGTACAAAGTGAAGAAAGCCCAAGGCGTCGACATCACCCGTATCTTCTGCGGCCTCAACGACGTGCGCAATATCATCCCGTCCATCCATTGGGCCAACGAAGCGGGCATGATTTCGCAAGCTGCCATGAGTATCACCTACTCGCAGGTGCATACCGCTGAGTATTATATGCACATCGCCGACCAACTCATCGAGGCTGGCGCCAAGGAAATCGCCCTGAAGGATATGGCTGGTGTGGGTCGCCCTGTCAGCTTGGGCCGCATCGTGGAGCATATCAAGAAACAACACCCTGAAATCAAGGTGCAATATCATGGCCACACCACTCCTGGCCTCTCGATGGCTTCGATGCTTGAAGTCTGCAAAGCCGGCTGCGACTATGTCGACGTAGCCATGGAGCCGCTGTCATGGGGTACCGTCCATCCCGACGTGATTAGCGTGCAAGCCATGCTGAAAGACGCAGGTTTCCTCGTGAAGGACATCGACATGAAGACTTACATGGCTGCCCGCAGCATGACACAAAGCTTTATGGACGACTTCCTCGGCTATTGGATCGACCCGCGCAACCGTTACATCAACTCGTTGCTGTTGGGCTGCGGTCTGCCTGGCGGCATGATGGGCTCTCTCATGGCCGACCTCAAGCCGGTACATGCTGCCATCAACATGAACCGCAAAAAAGATGGTCTGCCAGAAATCAGCGAAGACGAAATGCTGGTCGAACTGTTCCAAGAAGTACAAAACATCTGGCCTAAACTCGGCAACCCGCCTTTGGTGACACCGTTCAGCCAATACACCAAGAACATCGCCTTGATGAATCTCTTCGCACTCAGCAAGGGCGAGCCTCGCTACGAAACCAGTATCGACCCCGCCGCTTGGGACATGATTCTCGGCAAGGCTGGCAAACTGCCTGGCACCCTCGCTCCCGAAATCGTGGAATTAGCCAAGAAGAAAGGCTTCAAGTTCTTCACCGGCAACCCGCAAGACAATTATCCGAACGCACTGCCGCACTTCATCGAAGAGATGAAGAAGGAAGGCTGGGACCGCGGTCAAGACGACGAAGAGCTGTTCGAATTCGCCATGCACGAGAAACAATATCGCGAGTACAAGTCGGGTGAGGCCAAGCGCCGTTTCAACCAAGAGTTGGAAGCCAAGATGAAGGCCAAGTTCGAGAAAGCTGGCGGTGAAGCCAAGATTCCAGACCTGCGCGCCTTGCGCCATCCTAACGCAGAACCTGTCATCGCTCCAGTAAGCGGCATTGTGATGTGGGAAGTCGACTTCGACGACAAGAGCATCGCTCCTGCCCCTGGCAAGGTCTACAAGGAAGGCGACCTCCTCTGTGCCATCAACAGCGAGTTTGGCATGGAACCCGTCTATGCACTCTGGCCTGGCAAGATTGTGGAGGCTACAGCCGAACAAGGCAAGCGCGTCAACAAAGGTGAAACTATAGCGTTCATAGAGAAATAAAGCCCTTTGGGACAATTCTCTGCTTTCAAGATGCAAATGTGGCACGCAATTTGCTACTTTTGCCGCGTCAATGAAAGAAAAACCTATTTATTAACCAAATTATTAATCAAAACACATTAAAAATGAAAAAGTTATTTCTGACCTTAGTTCTTGCCTTCACTGGCATTTTTGCAGCTAACGCACAATTGTGGATGGGTGGTTCCGTCGGTGCTGCCTTCGTCAAGAACTATTCAACGTTCACTATTGCCCCTGAAATCGGTTACAGTTTCAAAGGCACGCCTCTCACCGTGGCCGCAGAAGTGGACTACACCTTTATGAAGGCCAAAGATATCAAAGCCGAGCACGAGCTTATCCTGAAGCCTTATCTCCGCTGCAATCTTGCCACCATTGAGAAGTTTGGTGTATTCATGGACCTCACTGGCGACTTTGGTGTTGTCAACAACAAGGGTTATGCTATCAGTCTGAGACCTGGCGTGGCATGGATGGCCACCGAGCATTGGACTGCCGCCTTCCGTTTTGCTTTCTTGCAATACGACCACGGCATGTACCATAATGTCAACGGCGTTTATTTGGACCTCAAGACCGTTGCTCCTTCATTCGGACTGTATTACAACTTCTAAATCTATAGAAGTTTAATAAGACTAGAAGCCGCTCTTCGGGGCGGCTTCTTTCGTATACCAACAATCGAATCGCCATATTTCCTATATTTGCAGAATCAAACCAACACCAGTTGATATGAAAAAAACACTGCTGACCCTCATTTTCGTTGTTGCCGCCATTACCATCACACAAGCCCAAGTTTGGATTGGCGGTAGCGTCAATGCGCAACTTAACAAAGACTTCAAGAGTTTCACCATCGCTCCCGACGTGGGCTACTGCTTTGCGAACGTGCCATTCTCGGTGGCATGCGCCTTGGAATATCAAGGTTCCTTTGTGAACGGCGAAGGCTATTCCCATAGCTTGACCGTATCGCCCTATTTGCGTTACGACATCTGCGACATTGGAGAACGTTTTTCGATGTTCGTTGACCTCTGTTCCGACATCGAGGTGCTCGATTTCAGTTTCTTCGACGTCGGTCTTTCGCCTGGCATCTCCTTCAACCTCACCGAGCATTGGTCGGCGGAATTCAGCTATGGCTTTCTTGGCTACCAAAGGGAAATGAACAACGACAACGCCATTGAGCGCAGTTTCGTGCTGGATTTCAAAACCGCCACAGCCGAGTTTGGAATCTACTACAATTTTTAGAATTTGATTATCTGCGACATATCATCAATAAACAAATCGAATATGAAAAAACTCCTTACCCTCTCGCTGCTCATGTTGATGGCTTTTGGCCTCCAAGCGCAAAACAAAAACATCGCCTACCAAGACGGAACCGTGCGTTTCACCGTCATTACTGATGGCGCCATCCGATTGGAATATGCCCCCAACGGGCATTTCGTCGACAACGCCTCGCAAGTGGCTGTCATCCGCGACTATCCCGCCGTGGACTTCAAGGTCAAAGAAGGCAAGACCATTGAAATCACCACCGCCAAACTGAAACTGAAATACAAGAAAGGCAGCGGGGCTTTCACTGCCGACAACCTAAGCATCAGTTCGTTGAAAGGCGTTGTGCCAAGTTTCACATGGAAGCCTGGCATGGTGCAAGAACACAACCTGAAAGGCACCTATCGCACCTTAGACCGCTACAATGGAGAAATCCGCAGCGGCACGACGGACGAAAAGATGCCCATTGAAGACGGACTCTTAGCCACCGACGGCTGGACGCTCATCGACGACTCGCAGAGCTACCTCTTCGACAACAGCGACTGGCCTTGGGTGATGGAACGCGAAAGCCTCGACAACCAAGACTGGTACTTCATGGGCTACGGTCACGACTACAAACAAGCCTTGAAAGACTTCACCGTCTTCGCTGGCAAGGTGCCGTTGCCACCACGCTACGCCTTCGGCTACTGGTGGTCACGCTTCTGGGCTTATAGCGACAAGGAACTCCGCGACTTGGTGAAGAAATTCGACCAATACGACATCCCCATCGATGTGCTTGTCATCGACATGGATTGGCATTACACCGAGGAAGGCAAAGGCAACTGGACCGGTTGGACCTGGAACAAGAAACTCTTCCCCGACTACACCCGTCTCATCGCTGACATGGGCCGCCGCGACATCCGCACAACGCTCAACCTGCATCCCGCCGGTGGCGTGGAGTCTTTCGAGGAATGCTATGACGAGTTTGCCGCCTATATACAACTTGACACAACGGGACGGCCATACATTCCATGGCAAGGCTCCGACAAACGCTACATGTCGGCACTATTCGACGTCATCCTGAAGCCTATGGAACGCAATGGCATCGACTTTTGGTGGCTCGACTGGCAGCATTGGCTCAACGACAAGCAACTCACTAATTTGAGCGTCACCTGGTGGATCAACTACTGCTTCTTCTCCAACTTTGAGCGCACCCGCGACACACGCCCGATGCTTTATCACCGTTGGGGCGGCTTGGGCAACCACCGTTATCAAATCGGTTTCTCGGGCGATGCCATCATCTCGTGGCAAGGCCTTGATTTCCAGCCCTATTTCAACTCAACGGCGAGCAATGTGCTGTATGGCTTCTGGAGCCATGACATCGGTGGCCACTGCTGCAATGAACTCACTCCCGAGCTCTATGCTCGCTGGATGCAGTTTGGCGCTTTGAGCCCCATCTTGCGCAGCCACTCCACCAAGGACGCCGCCATCAAGAAAGAGCCATGGACTTTCCCCGTCGAATACACCGACATCATCCGCAACACCATCCAGCAACGCCGTCAGATGATTCCTTACATCTACACTATGGCGCGCAAAGCCCACGACGAAGGCCTCTCGCTCTGCCGTCCGCTTTACTACGACTGGCCCGACTGTCCAGAAGCCTACAGTTTCCGCAACGAATATATGTTTGGCGACGACATGCTGGTGGCTCCCATCACCGCCCCAATGGAAGGCAACTTCTCCACCCTCGACATCTGGCTGCCACAAGGCAGTTGGTACGAGGTGTGTACAGGCACGATGCTGCAAGGCGGCCAAGTGGTGACACGCAATTTCATGATCGACGAATACCCGCGCTATGTGAAAGCAGGCGCCATCATCCCGCAATACACCGACTGCCATCAACATGTGGGCGGCACTGATTGGACACAGTTCGACCTGATGATTTATCCCGGTGCCGATGGTGACTTCACCATGTATTACGATGACGGCGACGACAAGAACTACGACGAAAACAACATGTGGGTCAGATTCCAAACCACGAGGCAAGAGAACACTTGTTTGGTCAGCATCAACCCTGCCGAGGGCAACTTCATCCCTGCCTCACGCAACATCACACTTAAGTTTGTGGCCTCCGATGTGCCCGTTCATGTCTACTGCAACGACAAGGAAATCGAATGGGAATACGATGGAGAGAACTTTACTCTCGTGGTGGCACTGCCTGAAGGGAACTGGAAAGACAAGACCGACATCCGCGTAGAATACCAGAAAAACAGCACCATTAACCTGACCAACGGCACACTGGGCAACTATCATCGCGCTGTCAAGGCCATCGCTGAACTGAAAAACCACAAGGCCAACCTCGATCTGAACGACGCCTTGGGCCTCTTCGGTAGCCTCGGCCAACAAGTGACCTATTTCCCGAACACGCTTAGCGAAAGTGTCAACCTCTTCCGCCAATATTTCGACGACATCGATACTTCGTTGGAACAACAAAAAGGCATGGACGAGGATCTCAAAGCATGGTTCAAGGAACAGGTGGGGAAATAATCAAACCCGCTGATACACCGTCGCCACACGGCTGACATTGTAGACCTTCATCGTAATGTTGTCGCCTTTCTTTTCTGAGGGGAACTTCACGCTTGTATCGATATTGCCAAAGCCGCCAAAAGCCTTGTCGTCGGTGGTAAGGATGATGCGGTAATCACCCGTCTGCTTCACGGGAATGACATAATCAGGCACAGAATTCGTTCCCCAGTTGAAGACAAAGATCAAGTTGCCGCGTTCGTAGACGACGGTCTTGTTGTCCTCATCGGCATAGAGCATCCATGCTGGCGGTGCTTGCATAATGGGATGTTTCTTCACCAAGTTGAGCATAGCCTTATCAAAGTCACCCATGAAATGGTATTTCAGGTGTTCATTGTCAACCAACGACCATTGGCGACGGGCAAAATGGTAGCTCCAATTATTGCCTTGACGTGGGAAATCAATCCATTCTGGATGGCCGAACTCGTTGCCCATGAAATTGAGCCAAGCCTCACCACCTAAAGTGAGTGTGAAGAGGCGAATCATCTTGTGCAAAGCAATGCCACGGTCGACGGTCATGGAAGGTGTGTCTACACTCATCGAGGTGTACATCTCTTTGTCCATCAAACGGAAAGCAATGGTCTTGTCGCCCACCAGCGCCTGGTCGTGGCTCTCAGCGTAGGCCACCGTCTTGGTCTGCGGCAAGTGGTTGGTCATAGTGAAGAAGAAGTTCTTCATGTTCCATTGTTCCTCTGGCTCGTCTTTCAAAATCTTAATCCAAAAGTCAGGCAAGCCCATACCCAAGCGGTAATCGAAACCCATGCCTCCATCGGCAATGGGATTGCAGAGGCCTGGCATACCGCTCACATCTTCGGCAATGGTGACAGCCTGCGGATTCAGCTCATGACACAGTATGTTAGCCAGTTGCATATAGGTGACTGCGTCGGCATCCACATTATCGCCAAAGTACTTTTCCGGAGCATCGAAGGTCGTCCCAACGCCATGGTCAAGGTAAAGCATTGAGGTCACGCCATCAAAGCGGAAACCGTCGAAGCGGAACTCTTCCAGCCAGTAGCGCACATTGGAGAGCAGGAATTGCAGGGTCTCTTCCTTGCCGTAGTTGAAGAGCTTGGAGTCCCAAAGGTTGTGGTTGCCGCGCTCGCCAGCGTGCAGATATTGGAAATCAGTCCCATCGAACAGGTTGATGCCCTCGCGGATGTTTTTCACCGTGTGGGAGTGCACAAGGTCCATGATGACTAACATACCCATGCCGTGCGCCGTATCGATGAGCTCTTTCAACTCTTCGGGCGTACCGAAACGCGAACTTGGCGCGAAGAAATTAGAGACATGATAGCCGAACGAACCGTAATAAGGGTGCTCAGCGATAGCCATAAGTTGTATGGCATTGTAGCCATCCGCCTTGATGCGTGGCAATATCTTTTCTGTAAACTCCTTGTAGGTCCCTACCCTAGCCTCTTCCTGCGCCATGCCGACATGAGTCTCGTAAATCAATAACGGCTCATCTTTCAGCTTTGGCGCGACATGCTTATATATATAAGGTGTAGGCGGATTCCAAAACTGACCAGCAAAGTCCTTGTTACCCTCGTCCTGAATCACCCGCTTGATATACACAGGGATGCGCTCATGTTCCCCAATCTGCGACTGCACCAGCACCTTCAGCTTGCTGCCATGCACCAGTCGGTCGGCGAACTCGCTGTCGGGCAGAAAGATCTCCCACAGGCCTGCACCTGCAAGCTCCAAAGGATACTCATAGCGATTCCAGTTGTTGAAGTCACCCATCAACGAGAGGTAATGTGCCGCTGGTGCCCATTCGCGGTACCACCAACCGTGACGGCGTTTGTCGTAGTTGAAGCCCAAGAACTGATGTGCCGTGGCAAAAGTCTTGAGGCTGCCATAGCGGGCGATGATACCTCGCAGCCGCTCTTCATAGCGGTCGTGACGTTTGTCTACCTGCTTGACTACAGGTTCCAGCCAAGGGTCGTTTTTTACAAGGGGAAGCATAGCCTAGTTCTTTTGTATCGTGCAAAAATATCAAAATCTACTCAATTCCAACCGTTTTCAAACACAATCTTTCCCGAATCCAAATCGATAATCTTTGTCTCGGCCGGCGCCAAATGGACAGCATGCACTTCAGATGCAAAGTCGTTCATGTCAAACTCATTGGCCTTGCTTCTGCCCATCATGGCCAAGGCATCGTGCGGGATCTTCACCTCCACATCTCGCACCTCGTTGCGGTTGAAGTTCACGACCACCAGCAAGCGTTCCGACTCGGAATAGCGCAAGAAGGCATAGACATACTGCGGGTCGAAGTTCATGTACCAGGGGTTACACCACATCAGGTCGTAGAACTTGCCTTCACCGATGGCCGAATGTTCATTCCTGAAATGCAACAGCTTTCGATAATAAGCAAACAATTGCTTTTGCTTTTCATCAAACTGACCACCATCGAATTTGCCGCCGTTCATCCACTTCTGATGTTCGGGCATATGGCAATAGTCGAAGATAGAAGTGCGACCATCGTCACCGCTATAGCCCACTTCTCCCTCGGCATTCTCGCCACTCTCTTGTCCGTTGTAGACCATGAACGGGCCCGTGTTCATCAAGGCCGAAAGCGCTACAGCAGGCAAAGCGGCAAAGGCATCACCCACAAACTGCGGCGAGGCCAAGCGTTTCTCGTCGTGGTTCTCCATGAAACGCAACATGTGGGCATCCATCTCGTGCAAGTCTTTCCACACCTGGCTGATTTCCTTCGCCTCATGGCCTTCGCAAAGCACACGCTCCAAAGTGTTATACAAGCCCACCTTATCATAAAGGTAATCGAAGCCTGCATCCAAGAAAGGATTGTAAAGGTTGGGCTGATAGATTTCCGCAATCATCAGAGGTTGGTAGTCTTTCCTCAAATGCTCGATCACCCACTGCCAGAAGGCCATGGGTACCATCTCGGCCATGTCAACGCGGAAACCTTCGACATTCTTGCCACACCAGAAACGCAGGATTTCGAGCATCTTCTCCCAAGTGTCATGCTCGTCATAGTTCAACTTCACCGTATCATACCAGTCGTTGATACTCGGATTGGGCGCAAAGACATTGTTGCCCGTTGCCTTGGCAGGGAACTCCTCGTAGGGCTGTTCTGAAATCCTTCTTGGTGACACGAACGCTTGTCCCTCACAATAATAGAAATTGCAAGGGTCAAAGCCCTTATTCTGACGTGCCAGGTGATTGGGAATGAAATCGATGATGACTTTCATCCCTTTTCTGTGGATACGATCAACCAATTGTTCAAACTCGGCCATCGTGCCCAAATCGGGGTCGACAGCGAGGTAATTGGTGACGGCGTAAGGCGAGCCCGCTCGGCCTTTGGTGATGTCGGGGTGCGTGCCTGTGCTTTCGGAGGCATGCTCCAAGATGCCTGTCAGCCAGATATGTGTGAAGCCAAAGTCCTTGATGGCATCAAGAGCGGTTTCGTCAATATCATTGAAAGTACCGCAGCCGTTTTCGGCCTT
>JAEEGL010590497.1_pt1 | contig 21167 bp, 18 predicted proteins | sample 9134231 | NCBI WGS metagenome assembly JAEEGL01 (sample SAMN16246548, study PRJNA631951) | gut metagenome | biome: gut microbiome; feature: rumen; material: fiber-attached | host: Bos | place: Iran: Karaj | collected 2018-10 | reverse complement strand
CTAAAGATTGAGTGACTGTTGGGTGTACAACGTATCAGTCTTCTGCTTAATAAGATAGCTTAAAAGCGTATTTCTTGATACTTCGTGGGTATTTGCCACAATATCGTCAATCAGCTCCTGTGATGTAACGAACAGTTCTACGTTCTTCTTGGCTCTCGTAATACCAGTGTAAAGAATCTTGCGCTTAAGCATGGTACGGTGGAAAGATGTGATGACCATGATCACCTTGTCGCACTCTGAGCCCTGTGACTTATGGATAGTCATTGCGTAGGCTAATGTAAGGTTCTTTATTTTGCTGCGGTCATAGTCCTTATATATCTTACCATCAGTCGTTTCATACTCTACTTCGACTATCTGTTCGTTGTCTTCTGAGTATATTCTGGCAACTCTCCCTATATCTCCGTTAACGACATCATCTTCGTTTGATAAGATGTGCATTACCTTATCTCCGACACGGAACACCATATCGTTTGTTCCATTAACCTCTATACGACCGTCAAGAGGGTTAATCTTAGCCTGAATAGCGTTGTTAAGTGCATATACCCCGCAATCATATCGTTTGTAAGGTGAAAGGCACATTATGGAGCGATTTCCGGCCTCGTATGCCCTTACATACGATTTAACCATTGATTCCTGTATAGATAAAAGGTCTGCATCAGTCTTTGTGACTGCAAAATCATCTGATTCAGTAAGGTGAGATGCGCCTTCTCTTATAAGAGCGGCATTTTCACATATGGTGCTATCACCTGACTGACGATGTACGTATTTAAGGTATGCAGTCTTTACGAGCCCACTGTTTATGATGTCCTTAAGCACGTTACCACAGCTCACAGAAGGTAACTGATCTACATCACCTACAAGGATAACTCGGGTATTTACTATACTTGAGAATACCTTGTGTGCTACGAGCATATCGACCATGGAAAATTCGTCTATGATAAGCAGCGCATCTTTTATTGTGCAGGCATCTTCTGTGTATTCATATACATCATCATCTGTATGAACACCAAGTTCCAGTCCCTTATGTATCGTAGTAGCTGGCATTCCTGTAGCCTCGCACATTCTTCTTGCGGCAAGCCCGGTAGGAGCCATTAAGTATATCTTCTGCTCGGGATGGAGACTTTCCTGTATTTTTACGATTTCCTTGATGGTTGTAGTTTTTCCCGTGCCGGGGCCACCTGTGATAACAGACAATCTGCAAGAAAAACAATTAAGCACTGCTTCTCTCTGCGATCTGTCAAGTTCTGAATGCTTATCGAGTAATTTAAGCGCCTTGTCACTTTCATCATCACCCGTATTTGCGCATCTTACGATCATATCAGCAAGTTCTTCTTCAATCTTCTTTATCTCAGGAAGATAGAAATACTGTATGTTCTCATCTGCAAGTGATATTTTGCGGTAATCGAGCCTGTTATCGCCTATAAGCCTTATTATGATTTTCCAAAGTTCGCCTGCTGCCAAACCGGTGTAATTGCAAAGTTCCGGTAAGAGCTGTTCACGGGTAACTCCTACCATACCGCTTACCATAAACTTCTTTATGATCTCGCTTGCGGCGGCAAATACCCTGTCAGAACTATTGGGCTTTTGCTCTAAATATATCCTTATAGGATCTATGTCCTTAAATGTAACACCCTTAAATTTACAAAGGATAAAAGGATTTATCTTTACTTCGTCAATGAGACCTCTTTTGTATATCTTATAAAAGTTGGATATATCTGCTATGGATATATTAAATGGAGCAAAGAAGTCCATGATCTCGCCGGGGATATGGTTTTCCTCGTAAGACTTTACAATCTTTTCAAGTTTAGCCTTTGATATACCCTTGATCTTTAAATATCTCTCCGGTTCTTCTTCAAGCACTTTTAGTGCATTATCGCCGAATCTATCATATATGCGTTCGGCCATAACCTTGCCGACGCCTCGTATAAGCCCGGATGATAAATATGCAACTACGTTATTACGGCCCGTACCTATATGCTCCTTATATGCAACGACTTGATACTGGAGTCCGTATTTAGGATGATTGACTTCTTTTACTTCAAATTCATACCTGATCTTGGCATGAGGGAGACTATTGCCCACGCAGGTAATGTTTTCCTTGGTCTCTACGTTTTTGTATATAAAGATGCAATATGAATTTGTATTGGATTCAAACAGTGAATGTTTATATTCTACTATCATAACCCAATCGGCGGTTGGAAACCCACGGTTTTAACCGTGGGTGGAATGCCGCCTCGCCGTTAGGCGAACCTCCTCTCTGTTAAGACGTATTTACGCATTTCAAGTAGCTTTAGCTTTTTACATGAAATGCCTGCTGATATTTTTGCCCCGTCCAAAAACCGTATGTCGAAGCTTCCCGTAGATCTACGCCCGAAGACGAAGCACTCTTGTTCTTTGCAAAGCACTTTATCGTATAGTCTGTATCCTCTTACTTCGTAAGGTGCTTGATTTCACTTACGGACACTGCCTTTAAGAATGGTAGTCCTCGTGGGACTTAGGCTATTCAGCCTGACTGCGTAGCCTCGCTACACAATCCCACTGCTTTAGTGGTGGGTTGCTGAACTCGTATAATATACCAATCCTAAAATTAGCCAAATATATAAGACTTATTACTAAGCCTTATATATCAGTTCCTATGCTGTAGCTAACTGCGCGTTTATCTTTGTCATCACCCTGGTCGGGATATTTAGTACTGTTACAAGGATTATGGCTCCCTGCTTTTCATTCTCGGCGTAAACCCAAGCCTTGTTTCCGTATATGTACATGATCTGTGCTGTGTGATTGTCCTTGTATTCTCTTATCCAGCCTGCTGCCTGTCCTTTGAGCTTCGAGCTGTTGTACCCGGTCTTCAGAACCTTGGTAGCCATTCGATCTATTGCCTTCTTTTTGAGTCCGCATCTCTCCTTAACTCTGTCATATGCATGTTCACTTATAACGATATCCATCTTACTTCATTTAACCTCCTTATATTGTGGTATTGTGTGGTTTTATCATCTATATATATTATACCAAAATTAGAATAAATGTCAAAAAATGGGTATAAAGGAACCGCTCCTCATCTATATAAACGAGAAGCGGTTAATGTTAAAGTAATCCGTCCAGTATGTCATCGCCCTTTGTCACAGCATTAGCGATATCTGCTCCTATTCTTGATGAGGCAGCAGGCGTAACGATATCTTTTTTCTTCTTTATGTCTTTTCTGGGCGTTCTGGTTATATCCTCTGCCTCGTCAAAGACATCCGGGACACGCTTACGTTTCTCCGGCTGGCTGACATTTGAGGAAGTTCGTTTTTCAGGTATGTTTACAACTTCACCTGTTGAAGGATCTACCTCGTCACCATTATCGAAGGTGATGGTCATCTTCTGCTTCTTGGGCTTTTCTTTTTCTTCCTGCTCTGATTCAAAGATCATACGATCTTCGCTGGTCATGGAATTTAATTTATTTTGTATTTCTTTTTGCTCATTTTCTTTGTCTTTACGCCATTTTGGAACATGCTTGTTTGCAAAATATTCTTTCGATTGCTCTAAAAACATAGGATTTACCCTAGAACACAAATATTTATTAAGTTTTATTGGCATATAACCATCGATACATATGATTATTCTATCTCGATGCAGAGATTGTGCTTTCGCAATGGGCAATAATTCACGTTTTACAACCGATGTATTCATAGCCTCATTGTCATGCAGATCCAGTAATTGCGTTCTTCTCTTTGCATATCGGCCCTGAGTATTTATAACAGTAGTAAAACCGCATCTTTCTGAAAAGAACTTTGCCGTATCGGGATCCGTTAATTTTGTTGCTATTTTTGTGGCTGAATTGGCAATTATATCTATATATCGATTATTCTGATACATATCTTTTAACTGTCCAATATCCTGAAATGCAACGGTTGAGTAAATACCTCTTGATGCAAAAGTAGATATTTTAACATCAAAGTCAGGTATGATACCAAAAGCCTTGTGCTCATCAAGACAGTAATGTATTCTCTTGCACTTCTTGCGATTTGCTTTTGACAAGGAGTCTATAAAATCACACTGTACTTGGAATAACTGTGTGAAGAACATAGCTGATACGAATCTCATGGAAGTATCATTATCGGCAGATATTACGTAGTAGATACATTTACGTTTAACCGGTAATACGAGATCTATTTCATCATGTGATACAATCTCTCGTACGTACTTGTTGTTAAGCAATGACATACGCTGTGCTAAACCATTAAGTATTTGACCTCTGTTTTTAGGATCTGCTTCCGCAAAAATATCAAAAGCAATACGTGCAGGGTTTTCACTTGGAAGTCCTGCGAACTTACTTTCAAATGTGTTTGGGTGCTTAATGATATCTATGACTTCTCTGAATGTGCGTCTACCTTCGTAATTGGAAGATGTTGCAACAAGTAGTAGTGTTCCTTTTAATGCTCCAAGTTCCTGTTTGGCCCAATAATCCTTACGTTCGCCTTCGAGAGTGTTTAGAATTATGGCATTGGCAAGAACTTCCGCTTGAATATCATCTTCTTCAGTGATATATTTCATTACTTCCCAACCGTCGGAACATTTAAGCTCGGTGGCTTTTATATCCAATATTCGTATAAGGTAACCGTTGGCCTTGGCTATAGCAGCCGTGTCTTTAAAAATATCACCTTTTGTATCAGTTGTGATAATGCTTTCACCACGCTTTATGCTTTGAAGTATTTTGTTGAGGATAACAGCATCGGATTTACCCGAACGAGAACCACCAAATAAAAGTGTATTGTCATTTATTCCCGGGATGTTCATTATCCTTGATACAATGTAACCGTCTTTTGTAATGCCTAATATATCACCATCATGCTTATAATAGTCTTTATCAAGTACGCAGAATTTATCCGGAGGAGCATCAGGATCTGTGCGATTACCTTCTACAAGTTCCTTTTTAGTCATCCAGTGCATATCGCCCTGGGTGGTTTCTTTACTCATCTTATATGTTTCACCATCATCATCGACCATTATGTAGTCTTTTCTGAATAATATGCGAACTCGGTGAAAAGAGTATATAAAAAAGACATATACGATGATTGTGAATATGATTGAGTATGCATTACTTAACCATTTTGTGAATAATCCTGCAATAGCTATATAGTCTTGCTTGTTCAGTACGACATTTAACCATTGCACAACGAAAGAACTTATCATTATTGCAACAACAGTAAAACTTATTAATGCAGTTCGATATATGACGGTATTTTCTTTGTAGTCTTTTTTTATATCTACAAAGACTTGATCCATTCGGTTAAGCTCTTTAGCTCCGTCTTCTCGTATGTTTGACATATTACAACCTTTCTAAATTATGAAAATATGATATATGATTTCGAGTTTCACCGTGAAACTTGAAATACGGCTCATTGCGTGTATTATTTCTTTTCGTGCAATGACTTGCGCCATTTATTATAGTTAGTGCGGTACTTATAGTAGCCGAATCCACCTATTACGGCGCCTATTCCTATGAATATGCCGATAAAGGCAGCAGGCTTGCCATTAAAGTAGCCTGCGATGCCTATAACGACTAATAATATCCCTACAAGCTCAAGAAGCATTCCTAAGGCTGCGTCGAGAGCCATTGATGTACTTACTGTGTGTTGGTTTTTCATTTGTGTGCGATCTCGTCTAATAATCTGATGATAATAAAGTTCTGTTTCATAATAGCGTTAAGGTAGGCAATTTTAACTCTGTCCTCGGCCTTGGTTGCCGGAGATATAGTTAAACCTGCTTCCATAAGCCCAGAGCCAAGAAGTTCCGTATTAATTTCTTTAACCTGCGGGGCTATCTCAGGAGAAACATCTTCTAAATGATATTTCTTCATGACGGCCTTGAGTTTTTCCTCTTTCTTCGCCTCGCCATTTCCAAATAAGCTCATATACACCTTCTTATGCGCAACCGCCGATCAAATCACCATCAGTTGCTGCCTGAAAGATTGCAATACGCTTCTTGATAGGAAACTTATTTGTAAGAATAAGAGTTATTACTTCTTCAAGATAGGCATCGTACTTATTACCCATGATATCTCTATAGCCTTTTTGGGCGTTGGTAACGAGACCAGTGATTGATGCTTTTAAGTAGTCGTTGTACTTTTCGACATCGCCTTGCTTGACAATGTCAAAGATCTGCGAATCGGTGATAACGCAATTTCTACAAATACTTTCGAGTTCCTGATTTTCTTTAGCTAAATTCCTATGTGCCATAGCTCTCTCCTTTTACTGAATCATAATAGTCATTGAGTGATGTTGAATATATATCGCAGACATCTTTGCAGACATCTTTAACGAACTTAAGTTGATAGTCAAAACAAATTATTCTAAATTTGTGCCTATCTTTGGCTTTAAGGGCCGTAAGGTAGAAGTTAAATAACATGCCTATGTCGGGGACGCAAAAGACCAAAGTGCCCACACCGGTATTTCGGTCGTAGTGGTGGCAGTTATAATTAACCGTTTTGGTGTCTTGTAGCTCGTCCGTAGCCTCTTTTATAAGTTTTTCCTTCCACATGGCTTGCGACATGATTTCGAAGTGCTTACGGCCCTCTATGCTGTACGGAAGTATATACAGTGACGGAAATACCTTGAGGATATTCATGAGGTGCGTATAGCTTGCTTTATAGCTTGTGTTCATATCGAAGCTGTTGGCGAGCTTTTGCAGGTTGTTCATAAATATCAGTCCGGAGAGGTCTTCCTTATTTACGGCTACCTGTCGTATGACACCGTATGACATATTCTTAAGTTTATGTTCGCCGTCGGACAGCTTAGGGAGCGTATCATGCCAGGTCATGTATGTCATGTAATTTCCGCCCTTACTTGTTGCCACGCCGAAGCCCTTGGTGAAGTTAACCTTACGGGAGCCATCGAGGACTGACACGTCGTCGCCGTAGTTTAAGTAGTTCTTTAATTCTTTACTGCTATAGTATTTTCTATCGCTACCGCTTTGATCAACGAAGGTGTCGTAGCCTGCACCGTACATCATGGCGCCGAGGTAGGCTTCGTTTATCTTACGGATACCTTTGGCGTTACTATCCGTCCATGTGGTATAGAGTTGTGATTTGGAAGACTGATAAAAATCTATACACTCTTTAGCAATGTACTCTGTTAAAGTGCTTTTATTTTTATCGAAATCTTTTAGAGCAAGGAAGCGAGAGCCGTATCTGGTCTTTTGCAATTTACGTCGCTCGACCAGGCCCTCCTTTTCCATGGCACATATAGTCTGATGTGTCCTGTTCAATGCCCCATCACTTTTACTCAATACTTTTATGGCAGGATATGGCAGTATACCAAGGTTGAGTAGCAGATAAACTATTTCACGGCGATTGCCCTTGGAGTAGTTTGGTTTATTATTCATGTGTTATCTCTCGTCGCTACGGCTTGATTATCTTAAAGCAGATTTTAGACCAGTGAAGATGGTCGGAATCGATATGTTGCATAGAGGTTGTAAATATGTATGGTTTACAAGTGGATGTACACCCTCTGGACTTACACCCCGATGTAATCGGGACGACAAAATACTGCAAAATCAATACTTTAAGATACTCAAAACCGCAATATTTTATATCTGAATTTTTTGCAGTTTTTGTTGCGCTTTTGAATGATTGAAAACCGCAACAATTTCTGCATCTTATTAAGCGAATTTAAGTGTCGGTTCGCCTGCTAAATCGCCTTCTATCAGGACTAATCTATGAGGCATTGGCATGTCCATTTCGCTTACTTTTACAAAGACTTCCGGGCTTGTTGTAACAAGCATATGTATGATACCTGATGACTTTTCATCACCTTTATCTACGCCTGTAAAGTTGTAAAAGCGCTGTTTTATCGCATTTACCTTTGAAAAATAGCCATCGTCAAGGTATGAGAAGTTGATAACCTTGGTATTATCGTGGATATACGAAAAGTCTATAACTCCGTTGCCTTCGACCAGTGTGGCGAGCTTATCATGGTCTATCTCGCCGGTTTCTGCGTTAGTTATGAGGTTTAAGAGTACCCACATACACGCCACAGCGCTCTCTTTTTCTGTCTTCTGAAAGAACGGGATTAGGTAATTATCCCCTATAACCTTGATATAATTGTATCTTTGCAGGAATTTCATTGTAGTTTCAGCATTTTTGCTGAGATCTATGTGCTTTACTTGCGATAAAGTAAGGCATCCGGTCTTTGATACGATATCAAGTATCTCCTGTGAATTGGGTTCCATGATGTTTTGCATAATTTACTCCTTCCATTTGTGTAAAACTTTATTTGTTTTATGTTGTTTATTTGTACTTTTGTTATAAAACTTTGTTTGTTTTGTTATAAAACCTAAATTTATGTGTATAAATAATGGTTTATGACCTGTATAAGACACTGTTTTGTTACAAAATGTGTATTGTTTTGTTATAAAACTATTCCACATCTACATAAAACCTTATTTATTTTGTATTTTAGGTCTTTTCTTTTTCGCTTTTTGTATCTCTTTCTTCGTATTCATGTCAGTAGTAAATGTTTCTATCTCTTTGTCTGACGCTATAAAAGACAATTTTATTTGTTCTGCTTCTGATAAAATCATTCCCTCTTTCTTCGGCGTTAAGTGAGTTAATATTTTTCTATCTGCCTCAGACAAATCAACATAGTCGGATAGTATTTTTAACTGTGGTTTGTCTACTCGAAGAACTATCTTTATGGATGTATTTGACAGTATTGACTTACCGTATTTTGTAATAGCATCAATACAGTCATCTATTTCCTGAGTTGCAACAACCAAACTTCCACCGTAGCCTCGAATAAGTTTTACTATCTCCTGTATCTTTTTTGCGCAGGCGTCATTTATCATTGCTCTCCACATCTCATCGACCATAAGAAAGTCTTGAGAGATGTCATCCTGCATGATCATGTCATTGCAGAAGTCAGTGGCTGTTAACATTACGGGTGGAAGGAAATCTTCTCCGACATATCTTGCATCAATATCAAATGCGATACATTTATTTGACAGATCTATATTTGTCTGCCCGTTAAAGTTTGAGAATGTTCCATCTACGAATGGCAAAAGTGCGTCTGCTATGTACTGGAGGTCATCGTAGCGAGTAATAGCATCGTATAGATCTTCTATTATCGGCATTGGCTTAAGGATAGTTTTATTCTTATCACGATAGATTGAATCATTATCCTCGGTTATTCCAAATCTGTCATATATCTCAGTGATGATACTGTTTAATCTTGCCAAAGTTCCTTTATCTAAGTTGGTGTTGCCAAGACAAGCAGCTATAAATGTTTCAAGGAATGTGATCTTTTTTGCAAGTAATGAAACTTCTTTATATCCTTCGATATCATTGCTTGACAAATACTCTGCATTTATCCTTAGTACCGGTCGTATCTGCATAATATTTACACAGTCTGTTGAGCCGGGAAACAGTCTTGCTATAGTACCGCCGACAGAATTAACCATACCGTAATATTCATGTCCTTTTACAGGAAGAACGAGAAATACTCTTCTGCCGGATAGCCTTGCTCTATAAGCAAACATACACTGCATGAATGTCTTACCTGTACCTGACTTACCAAAAATTGCTATATTGGCATTACTATAAAGCGATGTGTTAAATGGATTAAATGAAACCAACGCTCCCCTGTCTCCAGCGCCTACAACAAACCCTTTATCATCGAATAATTCGTTGCCGGTCATGTTATAAAGAGATCCTAAAGATGAAGTCAGGTAATTTCTTGCGTTCTTAAGAAATAGACGATTGTTGACAATGTTAAAAGGCATGGTCATTTTGTAGTAATCAAGTGCTGTTAAAAAACAATCATCTGTATACAGAGCATCTTTTTCTAATTGCTTTATCAGCTGATTCTTTTTGTGTAACATGTTTTTATAAGTGTTTGACCGGATTGTTATTATGATCATTACATTCCAAAGGTCTTCACCTGCCTGCTTTAACATGTCCTGTATATATGTTTTATTTTGCAATTTGCCTATGATGTCTTTATATTTATCAGTCTTATTGATATTTAGACTTGCATAGGCTCCGGTATATCTATTTCCGTAGTTAAGGACATTAAGCACTAGGTCGTGGGGAAGTTTTTTAATAAGGATATCAACGTCATATCCTATTCCTTTTGATAAAAGATTTGTCCAACCACCATAAGCAACTGACGGATGGCCCTTATCTTTAAGAACAAGGAATGTATAATACTGTCCGTCTGCCATTATATAAGTGCTTTTAATCTTCATTCCTCTAGCAGCAATAAAATCCATGACAGAATATGACTTGTCTGTTCTCCTGCTTTGGTTAAAGTATTCCTGATCCATTGTCAGTCTATCTACCCTTTTAATAAATGGCTCTATAATAGATGACTTGGGATTAAATAAATCGTACAGAAGCTCGCAAGTGAACCAATTATTGTCTTCATTTGTTAATGGATCGACAGACAGGTTACCTGTTTCATGTATTCGGTTTTTGATATATATCCTAGTCTCATACATAGACCGATATATTTCATTGATATCAGTGCTCATCTTTCCATTGTTATCACCTTCATATTCCCAGATGATAAAATAACGTCTATGAACAGAATCTGACATCTGTAAGTTTCGAATGTACTCTATGTATGCCGGTATTTCATCGAGGACTTTTTTGTTTACTTCATCTTTATTTACTTCGTTGATGTACGCTATAAGTTTATTTACATCTGCTTTAGCCGTGTACATCTTAAGATGCAGAAAATTGGGTGCGGCTCTAAATAATGAACTGAAATTTTCTACGATCTCATCCTGACTTTCTATAGGCTTTTGATAGAAATTCAAGGGGAGTATTTCTTGAATACCTACAACGGAACCATCTACCATCACTACCATTCCACCTATAACATCTCTTATGATGTCTTCGAGGAATGTTTGGACGTAGGCACTATTTCTCTCGTTTGAGGTCGATTTTTCCTTCTTTGATAAAGGTGGTAATGACATCTTTGATATAGTCGTATAGCTTTTCGGCAATAGATCTTTGAGTCTTGTACTCACCTGACTTAAACTCTGTTTTTCTTTGTTTTGTTGCATATTCTATACTCCTAAAATGATATACTCTGGGTGATTTGAGGTACGTTACTAATTCCATGATAAGTTCCGAAGGACTTTTATCTTTGAAGCCTATGCAACATAGAAAAAAAACGGAACCACCTACAACGACTATAAAAATCAATTTAATCTTGTTAACAAAGGGAATTTGATTGATTATGGCGAGAACTATAAAGAATGCTATTATGCCTTCAACTATATTTCTCTTATGAAAGCCTAATATGCGTTTGTTGGACATGATATTGTCAGGAATAATAATGCGTTTTGGTTCGTTAGCCATGTTAACACCTCATCATGTATACTCTACCTCTGTAAGAAGTATAATAACATTAATATACCAAAAGCGCAATAATTTTTGCATTTCAAGTTTCACCGTGAAACTTGAAAAGGAGCTACTATAGCAGTAACTCCATTGGTAAAATCCCTTATTTTACTACGTTTATTCGTGTTTTATTTATCAGATTCTTTGTAATCGTCACATGAAAGTTCAAATCCTCCTGTTTCGTAACTATAACCTACGTGAATCTTAAAATCATTTTCTACAACATGGGTGTCGAAATGTAAGAAGCTGTCATTATGACGTATCGTATTTTCGTCGATATGGATCGTCCATAATATCTTCCCGTTCTCTCCATGGCTATCTTTGTATAGTTTATCAAAATACAAACCGAGTGTCATAAGATACATGGGTTCAATATTACAATCTGATAATGCTTCCATGTTTTCTATTGTAACCGGATTTAAGATTGCCTCTTCATCTTCCTTTGGAGATAAGGTGTTTGTGTAATCGGCAATGTTTTCATCGTAATAGCTCGCCTGACTATCAAATGCACCTTTTTCTGCCTCACCATCGGCCTTATTCTCTTTTTGAGGTTTTAGAGCGAGTGCAACGATCAATATAACGGGCAAAAGTAAAGCCGAAACCATGTATATTTTTTTCATAACTGTCCTCCTGTAAATTCAGGCACTCTAACGTAAACATCGTTAGAATAAACGCCTGTGTTTATAGCATCATAGGATATGGTTGCTGTGTTGTTTGCAACTTTACCCGGATCTGCCACCTTGATTCCGTCAGGGCCGTATCCTACTACTACCATGAAATGTCCATTTTCAGTAGTATGGATATCTCTATTTTGTGCATTATCATGCCATATACCTCTACAATGTAATATAAGGGGATTTCCGGCATTTATGCTTGACTCTATAGTTTTTACTACGTCGGTTTTTATATTGCTACCTTGGGTAATATGATAATTTCCTAACGCTTCCCCTTGTCTTCTGAAGAAACCATCGTTGTCACAATATTTCTTTGCAAGTGACGCCAGGTCGTTGTCAGTCATTGTAATATTGTTATGGAACATAGCAATCATCATATATGATGTGAAATTACACAAACCGGACTGATTACTGATATTCTGTATAGTTCCTTGATTATGGTAAAAATACTGCAAGAAGTTTTCAAGAGTATTTGAGCCTTCCGGTAGATATTGAGCTTGAGCCATATATTCTAATACATAATCGGGTATTGCATATGGCATATCACCTAAATCACGCAAATTGTATGTATCTTCATCGGGTATATAACACCAAGCACTTCTTCCAGTTGCTTTCCCCATCTTGTCTATCAGGTCGTTGTAGATAGTGCTATTCTTTCCTCTGTTATCTTTATAATAAACACCTGCAACATCCGCGTCTTCACGTAAATAGGTGTGCGTTAGTTTTTCGGATCTGTCCAAAAGTTCATAGTATGTATGATTTATCCAATCTCTATGATAATCCGTCGGATTAACTTCTGCCATTATATATAGTTCACGTAAGCCAAAAGGCTTGAGTATAGGACGAACATAAAATCCACAAACCTCAAGGGTGTGACCATTATAATCCATTGTGATGCCACTATCTATTGCAGCTTCTGCTTCCTCAATGGAATTATATTCTATATCTCCTTCTATCTCGCCTGATTCGACATGTTCTGTACGAGTAGAGATATTTCCTTGCCCGTCAGTGTATGTTTTTTCTTCGTCCCATTCACCGTAAAATAACAATATCCATTTTAGTTCAAGTTCATAATACAGATTTTGAGCTTTCTTTGTTCTGATAAATTCATTAAATTCTGTATAATCGCTGTTTTCCCAGTCATAATCTTCATTTTGGCAAAGAACAGTAAGCATTTCTAGGAAATTTACGTCGTTATATTGAGGAACGTAATTGCCGTCAAGAACATCTCCTACTGTAGGATAGCCATTTTCGTGAAGGTCATAAGGCCATGGCTGAGATCTGAAATATTCCAGCGACTTTTCTTTGTCGTATTTTCTGAATTTAGCCCCTATTTTTTGGATAAAATTAAGGTTTCTTAAATTTATCTCATTGATTATATTGTAACATTCTACTGTTATGGCATCATGGAGTGCAGGCTTTAAGCCTTTACCATCGTTATTTCCGTTTATATAAATATCACAGGCATCTTTAAGAGGTGCGACATTGTCTTTAGTTGTGTAGTAATCACGCAATTTCTCAGTAGAAAAATTTTCCTCTATCTCACCTTTGAAATCGTCATTTAAGGTTTCGTCAAAGGAATTTCCAGAATAATTTTTAACGGAGCCCGTGGTTTCTTTTTCATAAAAGCAACCAAATATAATAATAAAAGATAAAAAAATAATGCCTATAATTGCGCCTTTGAAGCCGTGTAGACCGTAAGTTGATTCTATGTCGCCTTGTTGATAAAGAGAATTAAGGGTAGCAGAAATTTTACCTATTGTCTGTTTTGCAGCAATCTTAGCGGCTGTTTTTAATAAAGACGTACCGCCTGTAGCAAGGGCTTCAGCGCCTTCTACAGCCAAATCCTTTGCTACTTCTTTCCCAGTCTCTTTAGCCGCTTCTTTGTCTGCTTCTTTACCGGCGTCTTTTGCTGCATCCTTACCTGTGTCTTTACTCGCCTCTTTAGACGCATCTTTGCCAGCATTAGCAGTATTGGGTTGAGAATTTTGTGATTGAGAAGCGGCCCCAAGTGCATCTGCACCTGAAGCCGCATTGCTCAGAGAGTTCTTCATGCCGTTTGCAACTGTATTTACAGTTTGGGCAGCGTTTAGACCTTTTTGAGTATCATTTTCTAAATCATCAAAGAGTGAACCCATTTATTGTCCCTTTCTGTTTTTGCTATTGGCATTTTCTTCAGTCTTTTTTGTTCTGTTTGGTTGCTTGCTTACAGTAAATATAGTTTTGTATTTAGTGCCGTCTTCGTTTTTATGAGTAATTGACTTTCTTGATCCTATTTCTGTAGGAAGAGTTGTGTTTTGCTTAACCGCATCTGATGCGTAAACAGTTCTGTAATTGTCGGATCCGGGCATTTTAATATCGGCACTCACTGTATTTCCGCTTATCTTAAAGCCAATCTGTTTACCATCTTTATCTTCTTTAAATGTAGCACCTGGGAATAAGTGCATTACATCGTCATTTAGCTGAGCACACATATCATTTGAAGCAACTTCATTGCCCATAAGGAGGTTTCCGGACTTATCCATAGATGCTATGTTATCAGAACCACTCATAAAGGTAGTTACACCATTGTCAAATGAAGCACTGTCTATATTCATATCCGACAAGGCTGCTTCGTATCCTAAAGCACCAGTGTCTTGGAATATGCCGTCGCCTGTGACAACTTGGCCATTCTCCATTTCGCTACGAGAATTTAGATAAAATCCTGTTGCATCGCCATTGGAATCTTCAAGAGAAAGGGCACTTGCGCTAGGCGTAGATGACATTCTGTAGTCTCTTTCTATTCCATCACTTCCAGTTGCTTTAAATGAAGCTACGCCACCATAAGAAATTTCACCACTGTTAATATTGGATAAATTAGTACCTTTGACCATATCGGCTATTCCGCTATTAACAAGATTCTGATCTAATCCACTCCATAATGAACGGTTTGCGTTTGGATTCATCATACAGCGAGATACCACGTTCGCGGCGTTGGTATTGAAATTTGAACCTTTATTAGCAGACGGACTAATGTGGGCTTTAGTATTTTCTTTGAATGCCGCTGCTGCCTTACCAACAGGCGTCTTGGGAGTAGGGTTAACGAACTGCTGTTTTGAAGCATTTGCCGCTTGTTTTGCTTGTGATGCAACAGGTTTATTAGTATTAAGTTGTTCAGCAGTTGTTGCTAAGCCCATACGAGCACGTTGGTTGACAAAATCGGCTGCAATATTGGCTTGAGTAGGAAGTCCTGCTTGAGCAACGGAGTTTGCACCAACACCAATTTTTGAACCAATGTCAAACATACCCATATTTCCTGTGGCAGCACCTATAGCTTTAAGGGTATTGCCTGCCTTTTCTCTGTTATGATTGACGTTGCCTAATGAACGAGCAGCGCCTGATAGGGAATCCATAATTCCACCGGCACACTGAGCTATATTTATACCCATTGATTGAAGTATAGCGTCTAGCCTTTGACAGGCACGAAGATATCCTAATAAGAATAGATAACCTAATATACCTTTTGTATTTATTGACGCATCGACGGCTAAATATAGAGCACCTCTTATAAAAATGCCGTTAATATACAGCAAAAATAATTGTGCACCAAAAGTGCGACACCATGATTTAAAGATGTTTTCAGTATCTTTTGAAATAAGCGTTGCAAAAGCAGCTGGTGCAAACAATGCAACAATGACGCATATTATGTATCTTTCAAAGGTTTCAAGCACATATTTGAAAAATTCACGTATAACAGGCCATGAAACAATAAGAGCAATAACTAAAACGAAGAATATAAGTGGAGGCAATGCTAAAGAAGCCAATCCTATGCCTAATATACTTACACTTTTTTCAACTGTTTCAACGCCTAATAGGTTCGTAAGATCAAATATATGCTCTGTAGAACCGTAAGCGCTTTCATAGAGTTTATCCGTTATTTCAAACACGGTTCTAATTATTTGCGGGGAACAGTAAATTAACGATACTGCAACAGCTGTCTTTCCAAGAAGCATAAGAGGTGTTTGTGTCATTTCTTGGGGGTTTATAATCATCTTAAGTAATGAAAGAACTAAGATGATTATAAGCAAAGTTACTGCAAAATATTGTGTGAAAAGCTCAATGTTTTTTGAAACATCTTCAGAAAGATAAGAGTTCCAAACATCTAAACTAGGTCTTGCTGCAGAAAATGTAACTGAAATACCTTCAAAGGCGTCATTGATAAAGTCGGATAATGCATTTCCTATGCTTTCTAGTACTTCGTTAGCTACATCGGATGCAGCTCTTCCGGCTGTTTGTTTTGCCCAGTCCTTAACTGTACTTGCAATACTTTTGAAAGGATGTCGTATATCAAATGCCAATAACATAAACTGAGTTGGCAAAGTTTTTATATTAAGAAATAAATTCATATATACTCCTAGTAATAAAGGGAGAGGTATCCTCTCCCTTTGAATCTGATCTATCAGTCTTAGTGCTTAATTACATAACAGAATAGCCCGTTACTGAAGAAATTGTATTCCAGATGAGATCAAGGTTCTTTAATAATAAACAAGAGAATATTGCAACAGCAATGTAACGAATTTCTTTTGCCAATTTCCTCTCATCTTTAGTAAATAACAGTATTAAAAGAGATACTGCAACAACTGCAGGTAGTGCTTTTCCTGCTAAATTAGACACTTTAGTAACAAGTGTTGAACTGGCTGATGAGCCAACATCAAAAATATCACCTGAACCGGCAGCTTCGTCACACTTCATCTTTACCGTCATAGCCGCCATGGTCATAAAGCCAAGCGCTTTGTTCTTAAGTTCATATAAAGAAATAGATTTATTTTTCATTTTAGCCTCCTTATGATTTGGTCAAATCATCTTCATACTGAATATACTATACCTAAATAATAAATGTCAAGGTATAATTTACCAAATAAAAGGGCTTAGGTTATATTCCTAAGCCCGATTTCAAGTTTCACCGTGAAACTTGAAATTTATACAGAAAACATATTCATAGCTGAAAATATGTCTTCACTATTCATAACCGGTTCTTCCTGCACTTGAGGTTCTTCTTCTATTACAGGTTCGGCAACTGGCGCCTGTTTAGCCAATTCATGAAGACGATTTTCAATCTTTCCCGGCTCAATGTGCATTTCAGACATATTGTTGCCCGAGAACGATGTTGGCATCTTACCATTCATCTTGCTTGATAATTCCAAGTATTCGAGAAATTGTTTCATTTCCTTATCGGATAAATTTTCGAAATTCTCATATTCCGCTATAAATTGGTTTATAAGAATTGAAATAAGTTGATTTTTCTTCCTGCCAACTTTTTCAAGGATCTTAATGCATTTACTCTGATAAGGATTGCTTTTATCAAGATTGATATGTGCCGTATAGTAGTCATAATTATATGACTTACCGTATTTAGAGGTTACCTCTGCCATAAGCACACCTCCTTATTATGCCGTCAACTTGTACTTCATCTTCATGAAGTCCTCGTAACTCTTCGCGTTAGCGTGTGTATCTTCGATAAACTCGCTAAAGCATACTTTGGAGTTGTTTTCCAAGAAACTTCTGAGTAGAAGCGGGCCGCCGCCTACGTAAACAACAGGGGACTGATTAAGGGTACAACCTGCCTGAATACAACGGTCTATGATCTGATTAGCATACTGTTCAGCATTCTGTCTTATTTCAGCCTTTACGTCTTCAGCAACGAACGAACGCTTGCCACGAAGGATGTTCTCTATTGCCGCTTCCTCAAAAGTAATACCTGCTGACGACTGAAGCCTTGCTATGATTGTCTCAAACATAGGTCTTGTTCCCAGTGGAAGTGATCTACATTCATCAACAGCGGGCTTTCCGTTGATAATAGGAACGATATCAACTGTATAGCCGCCAATGCCGACTACATAATACTTATGAACAACTCTTTCACCGTTTTCATCAAGTTCATTTACCGAAAGAGAAGAGTTCATGACAACGGGAGACATGTCCTGCGCATAAACTTCTACCGATCTTGCAAGCTTAAGGGAAAACTTGTATCCGGCATAGGTAAAATCAATGCCGTTAGCAAAAGCATTGTTGTAATATGTCTGTGTCTGCTTTGCAAGCTTGTTAAAATGTCCGGGTGGAAGACCGATGGGAAGGTTGATACCATTGATATTTGATATCTCACTCTGATAATTACCCTTAAGGTGCTTTTCATTCTCAATGCGCCACATGATTTCCTTGGCGATAGAGAAAAGAGTTAAGATAAGGCACTGATCATTGTTTGTCTTATCTTCTACGTAAGGGAACCGGTTGTCCTGAGACTCAACGTAGTACTTGCCCTTGTAAGCAAGAACTTTATCAGCCAAAAGCTGCTCGTTGTTATACACGGTATAACCTGATACAGTGTTTGTGTGTACCGACTTGGTATCAAAGTTACCAACATCAACGCCGATTGTAAGGTTCATATAAATCTCCTTTCGTGAGTGGTATATTATGTGGTTGTTACTTACATCATTAGAATAGTACACCCATATAATAAAAAAGTCAAATTTTATAACAAAACACTATTATTTTTATTGCAAAACTTTCATTTAACAGCATAAAACTAAATATTTTTAAGATATATATGGTGGAAATCTAGGCGAATTTAATATATAATGGATTTTGGTTTCGTTATTTTAAGGAGACTTTATGAAAAAGATCGTGATTTTTAATCAAAAAGGTGGAACAGGCAAGTCTACAAGCACTGTAAATATTGCTGGCATACTTGATAAAATTCATAAAAAAAGAGTTCTTGTCATAGATTGTGATTCACAAATCAATTCAACTTTAAGTCTTATAACAGAGGATATTGAAACAGACATAGTGTCTGTATTAAAAGGTAAGACAAATATAAAAGACGCTATAAAAAATGTTTCTGTAGTGGTAAGATATACAATACCAACATTAATAGATGTATTGCCTGGTTCACGTTCAGTGGAAGAAGTTAACCTAAAAGATATATCTATTTTCAGAAGTATTCTGGCAGAAGTTGAAAAAGAATACGATTATTGCATATTTGATTGTCCTCCTCACTTAAGCAATATGACATTGGCTGCATTATCATCAGCTGATTGTGTAATAGTCCCTGCACTTGCGGATACTGATTCATTATGTGGATATGATCTTTTAATTGATACTGTAAATCAGATAAGAACATCTGAAACTAATGTTGGATTGAAGATCCTTGGAATTTTCTTTACAAATGTAGATATAAATAAGGCTTTAGAAAAATACATAATAACGGATTGTAAGGAAAATATGGGGGATATAGTGTTTGATACGTATATAAGAAGAGCCTCTATAGTCAGTCAGGCAAGATTTTACAGCAAACCTTTGTGTTATTACAGAAGTACGGCTCCGGTTACAAAAGACTATGAAGCACTAACTAAAGAAATAATAAAAAGATTAAAGTCTTAGGGAAGGAGTAGAATGTATGGCAATGGATTTTACAAAGGGAAGTAATGCATCGAACTTAAAGAAAATACAGCAGAAGAGTAAGGAAAATAGTAACAGTGTGGTTGCTATAGATATCGCTCTTGATCAAATAGATAAGAATGAAGATAATGAAAAGATATTTCCCATGTCAGAAATTGAATATCTCGCAGCAGGTATAAAAGATGAGGGTTTTTTCGGTGCAATAGAAGTATATAGAAAGCCCGATGGAAGATATGAGATCTCGGCAGGACATAGAAGATATGAAGCGATGAAATATCTTGGCAGAGAAACTATCCCTTGTATAGTAAAGGAATTGCCGGATGATATAACGAGAGGAAAAAAGTTATTATCCAGCAACTTACGTAATCGTAAGCTGTCAACTATGGATATGGCAAGGGCTATAGATTATTACAGGGAATTACTTAAAGCAGAAGAGGCAAAGAAAGTAAGACAGAAAGAACGTACTGAAGTGGATTTCTTATTGCAAGCAGTAGAGTTCTTTAATATGTCCAAAACTCAGATCTATAGATATTACAGTCTGACAAAACTCATCCCTGAATTGCAGGAATTGGCAGATAGAGCAGATTTTCCTTTTTCCGCATTGCAAACTGCCGTAAATTTAACACCTGAAGGCCAAATGGAACTATATCGCCAAATATCAGTTGCTATAAACAAGGCTGATCCGGACAGTGAGGTTGCAGTTTCTCGAACAAGGATAAAAACTATAATAGATAATCTATTAAGTAATGTGAAATATCAAAAGAATCCGAAGAAAGAAGAGAATAAGGCGAAAAAGAGAGAAGAGAAGAAAGAAAGTCAGTATGTAAAAGAAGAAAAAAAGATTGTTGACAATGAAATATCCGGGATAAAAGAGTTGTCAAACAACATAAAGAATTACGATGACAATGAAATACCACTTATTAACTACAGAACAAGCGATAAAGTTGATACAATGCCGGCGTATGAGACGGTTGATGTTACAAATGAACGTATCAATGAAGATAGGCTGATAAGTGAGATAGATGTAATAAATGGAATTATATATGGCATAAACAACATAAGCAAAAAGAGCGGTACGAGATGTATAGGCAGTTTGGAAAGAGCAATAGAAGAAATAAAGAAAAGAATGGAAGAGTAGGCTAAGCTTACTCTTCCTTTTCTTTGGTATCGAATACTCTGTTTTTTGTGCTGAGCACGTCTATGGCTATAGGGTTAACTATCTTGTAGTAATCAGGATCTACCTGATATATGTTATTTTCATGGAAATATACCCTAACTTCCACACCCTGTATAATACGACTTTTGTTTGCGATAGGTATTTCTACACTGTTCCCATTGCAAGATAGTATTGCAGTAGATTTTCCTATCCTGGCAACATTTAAAGCGCCTGCTAAAGTTTTATCTGATTTTGGGGCCGGTTTATTTGTTGATATACAAGCACCATCAACAGTACAATAATTGCCTGTTAAATAGTTGTAAAGGGGATAAAATACCAAAATCCCAGAACAAATCAACCCACCTAATCCAAATAGTAGATTTGCAATGTTAAAGTTGAATATGCAGTATAGAATTATTAACAATGCAAATACAATGCAGATGCCTATTCTCTTGAAAATGTCTTGCTTTAGTGGTGTGTCGAGTTTAGGATAATTTTCCTTAATATACTGCAAATT
>JAEEGL013547356.1_pt1 | contig 21168 bp, 21 predicted proteins | sample 9134231 | NCBI WGS metagenome assembly JAEEGL01 (sample SAMN16246548, study PRJNA631951) | gut metagenome | biome: gut microbiome; feature: rumen; material: fiber-attached | host: Bos | place: Iran: Karaj | collected 2018-10 | reverse complement strand
TCTCTTGAAGCACTACTATTATATACTGGAATTACATAAGGAAGAATATAATTAACATCTATCATTACTAATGTAATTATTTGATTAATAGTTAACTTTTGAAATAATTTAATAATTCTTTTTGTATATTGATAACTAATATCATTACTATTAGGATCAAATCTATATATTTTACCCTTAGCATTTAATAAACACTTACTAACTAATATATTAACAAGTTCTTTATTAGATTTAGTTTCAATATTTTCAAGTATTCCACATACAACCTCTTGTGTCTTATCTTCTTTATTTTTATTTAATGAAAAATTAGCATATTTTAATAATTCAGGATCATACTTAAGTACATTTATTAATACACTTTCAGATAGAAAATTAATCATATAAGGATGTTCTTTAACATATTCTCTTTGTATATCAACATCCATATTATCAAGTAAACTAATATCTGATTTAATTTTTTCTACTTGAGAAGATATATATTTATTTCTAGCACTACCACTTAAATATGAAGTATATCTTTCATCCTCAGAATATTTATTTTGAACTTCTTCAGAAGCATATTTAATGAATGATGGGTTTACTTCAATAACATATTCCCATTGCCTATCAGTTAGTTTATCTTTAATCTTATTTAATAATTCTTCTGTTTTCTTTAAATCACTATTAGAAAGAGCAGTAATAACTTTCTTTAAATCTTCCATATATAATAATGCGATATCATCAGGTTGATTAAAATATAATTTCAAATACTCATTATATTCTTCATCACTAAACCCTACTACTAAAGCATTCATAAATAATTTATTTTCAGAAACCCAAGAACTAACCAACTGTTTTCTAGCTTCTTCAGAGCCATAATTAAACATAGATAAATTACTATTTATCCTTGATATTTGAAAGTCTATAGGTAATATTCTAATTAAATTAACATGATTAAAAAATAGGTAGCTTAAAACTATCTCATTATTTTCAAATTCTTTATTATCCAAATAAGCTTGTTCAATTTCTTTTTCACTTTTTTTCTTTAAACTTTCAATAAAACTATTAGCTTTTCTTTGGATTTGTCTACTTTTCATTTCTTTAAATAGTGACATAAGCTTCCCTCTTTATTCTATTCATTTTATATTATAGCATATATAAAAATCAAAAAAAAGAAGTAAAACTTACTTCTTAGTTAAATATTTATGGTTAATAGCTATTTGCTTAATACCAACTTTATGATTAAATGCTATTGTTCCAATAGTACCATTAATACTTATTATTACACCTTCTCCAAATACATTATGATTTACTTTATCACCTGGTTTAAAATCGCTTTCATTAGATGTATACATATCAGTAATATATTTAGAAGTAGATACTTGTTCTTTAGCAACATTTGTAATATTTATAACTGATGGATCTATTTCTTTTATAAATCTACTTTCAATAGTTCCACTAGTCATACCAAATATTGTTCTTTGCTTAGCACTTAACAAATATAGTTTTGATTTAGCTCTAGTTATTCCAACATAACATAGTCTTCTTTCCTCTTCAAGCTCACTAGGACTTTCAAAACTTCTATTATGTGGGAAAATACCTTCTTCCATTCCAATAATAAATACCACTTTAAATTCAAGCCCTTTAGCAGAATGAAGAGTCATTAAAGTTATTTCATCACCATTATTAGAATATTGCCCTGTATCACTAACAAGCATAATATTTTCTAAAAAAGTACCCAAATCATAAATACCAGAATCTTCAAAGTTCATAGCTAAACTCTTAAACTCTTCAAGATCTTCTAATCTTCTAGCACTTTCAACAGATTTATCACTTTCATATTCTTGTCTCATACCAGTTTTAACTAAAACTTCTTCAATTATTTCAGTTAAATTTAATTCTTTTGCTTCTTCAATTAATTCAAGTATTATTTGTTTCCACAATAATTCTTTACCAGAATCAATAGCATCAAACATTGATATTCCCTTTTCATAAGCATTTATTCTAATATTATCAATACTCTTAGCACCAATACCTCTTTTTGGAACATTAATTACTCTTTCTAAACTAACAGAATCATTTGGATTATATATTAAGTTTAAATATGCAACTAAATCTTTAATTTCTTTTCTATCTAAATACTTGTAACTACCAATTACATTATATGGAACACCATTACTTGTACAAGTTTGTTCTAAAACACGGCTTTGCGCATTAGTTCTATATAAAACAGCAAAGTCACTATACTTATATCCAAGAGAAACTAGATCCTTAATTTTATCAATTACAAAAGTAGCCTCTTTTATTTCATCTTCAACCCTAATATAATCAACTTTATCTCCATCACCAGAAGAAGTCCAAAGATTCAATTTTTTTCCTTCACTATTATTCTTAATAACAGAATTAGCTGCTTTTAAAATATTATTTGTACTTCTATAATTTTCTTCAAGCAATATTACTTTAGCATTCTTATAATCTCTTTCAAAATTTAATATATTTCTATAATCAGCATTTCTCCATGAATAAATAGATTGATTAGCATCCCCTACTACAAATATATTATGATACTTTTTAGCAAGCATCTTACATAATTCATATTGAATACTATTTGTATCTTGATATTCATCAACTAAAATATATTTAAATCTATCTTGATAATGTTCTAAAACTTCAGGATTTTTCTTTAATAATTCAACTGGTTTTAATAATAAATCATCAAAATCAACAGAATTATTTTCTTTTAATAACTTCAAATATTTTTCATAAATAACAGCAATTACTTTATCATCTTCATGTAAAAATAATCTACTGTATTCACTAGGAGAAACTCCATCATTCTTAGCATTACTTATTTTAGAAATAATATATTTAATATCATAATCTTTAGGATCTAAATCCATCTCTTTAATAATTCTTTTAATCAATGCTTTAGTATCATCAGTATCAAGAATAGTAATATTAGATGTATATCCAACTAATCTAAAATTCTCTCTTAATATTCTAAGTCCAAAAGAATGGAAAGTTCCAATAAAAATAGAATCACTCAAAGATCCAAGTGAATTTTCAACTCTACTTCTCATTTCTTTAGCAGCCTTATTAGTAAAAGTAATTGCAAGAATATTATATGGACTTACTCCATCTTCTATTAATTTAATAATTCTTTGTGTTAATACTCTTGTTTTTCCACTACCTGCTCCTGCTAAAACTAGGCATGGTCCATCTTTATAATTAACGGCTTCAATTTGTTTATCATTTAATGTCATTTTTTTACCTCTAAAAAGTATTATAACAAAAATATTTTATTTTTTATAGCAAACAAAAAGAAAGTTTTTACTTTCTTTCAAATCCATCAATATGAGTATTTAAATCTTTCTTTGTTAATGATTTATCAAACAACAATATAAATATATTTGAAACTAAAATAATTACACAAGTTATAACACCAGAATATGATCTATAACTAAAATCATATGTTATCCATAATAAATGTGAAACAATAGATCCTATAATAACATATTTCTTAGATTTAGTTAAAAAATAGCCATCAGCTATACTAGCTAAAACAGGAAGCACATCAAGTAACACTCTAAAATTAACTAAACCGAAAACAACATATATTGGTATTGTGAATAAAAATACTTTCTTATCATTATCAGATTTAAAATAAGCATAATCTCTTAACATCTCAAAAAAACATATGAAAAAACCACTAGCTGCCCCTAAAAGCAAATAGTGTACACAATAACATATACAACATATTATTTGTAGAATTAATATTTGATTAGTATTCTTTCTAAAATAACTAACAACTAATAATACAAAACCTAATAAACCAATAATTTGTGCTATCCAAAATAAACTATTCATACATAAAAATTATATCACATTTATTTTTATTTATTTTCAAGATAAGATTACTTTACACTCACTTTTATAAATATAGTGAATATAATACTATGAAAGTGAGGATTAAATGAAAAAAATATTTATAATTATTTTATCTATTATTTTTATATTAATTACATTTTTTAGTCTAAAACCTAATAAAAAGGACAATAAAATAGTAGTTTCAGAAGTAACACATTCAGTGTTTTATACTCCATGGTACGTAGCATTAGAAAAAGGTTATTTTAAAGAAGAAGGATTAGATATAGAAGTTATACTAACACCAGGCGCAGATAAAGTAGCAGCCTCTGTTATTTCAAGGGATGCTAATATTGGTTTATCAGGACCAGAAGCAACAATATATGTTTATAACAATTCAAAACAAAAATTAATAACATTTGCTTCCCTAACTAAAAGAGATGGCCAATTCATTGTAGGTGATTGTAAATTAAAAGATAATTTTAAAATGAATAATCTTAAAAACAAAACCATTCTAGCAGGTAGAAGTGGTGGTATGCCACTCATGATGTTTAAATACGCACTTAAAGAATCTAATATTAGTGAAAAAGATTTAAAAATAGATACTAGTGTAGAATTTGCAGGATTAAGTGGTGCATATATTGCAAAACAAGGAGACTTTGTTAATCTATTCGAACCAAATGCAACAAACCTAGAAACTGAAGGATATGGATGTGTTTTGACTTCACTTGGTAGTATTACAGGTGTAGTTCCATATACAACATTTTATGCAGATGAAGAATATATAAATAATAATAAAGATGTAATTAAAAAATTTAATAAAGCTTTAAATAAAGGACTTAGATATGTTTTTGAAAACGAACCAGAAGATATAGCAAAATCTATTCTATATCAATTTCCAGATACAAGTTTAAGTGAACTTTCTTCATTAATTGAAAGATATAAATATGCAGACTCATGGTATGAAAATACATATGTAAATATTAATGATTACTATAGATTAGTAGACATAATGATTTATGGAAAATCAATTAATAAAAAACCCCCTATTGAATTATTAATAACAAATGAATTTAACTAAATTATTAGAAGTCAAAAACCTATCTAAATCATACTATTCAATTAAAGGACAAATAGATGTATTAAATAAAATATCATTTGATTTATATGAAAAAGACTTTCTTGGTATTGTAGGTCCATCAGGATGTGGTAAAAGTTCAATATTAAATATAATATCTTCCTTAGATAAAGAATATAATGGAAAAATCATTTTAAAAGAAAATACTAAGATTGGATATATGTTTCAAGAAGATGCTTTATTTCCATGGTTAAGTATTTATGATAATGCTATTTTAGGTTTAAAAATATCAAAAACTCTAACAAAAGAAAATGAACAATATGTTAATAACTTATTAAAGAAATATAGACTATATGATTTTAAAGATAAATATCCTGGTGAATTATCTGGAGGAATGAAACAAAGAGTTGCACTTATTAGAACATTATCTACTAAACCCGATATACTACTATTAGATGAACCATTTAGTGCCCTTGATTATCAAACAAGATTAAATGTATCAGAAGATGTATATAAAATAATAAAAGAAGAAAACAAAACAATAATAATCGTAACACATGATATATCAGAGGCTATATCAATGTGCAATAAAATTATAGTATTAAGTAAAATACCATCAAAAATAAAGAATATTTATAATATAGAACTAGATAATAATACATCTCCTATAAAAAATAGACATGATAAAAATTTTTCATTGTATTATGATCAGATATGGAAAGATATAGATAAATGACATATGAAAAATATTTAAAAAAGATTAAAAAAGAAAAAAGAATAATCATTATATTTCAAATATTTATATTTATTTTATTCTTATTATTATGGCAATATTTATCAGATAATAACTATATTAATTCTTTTATAACAAGCTCACCTAAAAGAATTATTAAAACAATAATACTTTTATATAAACAAAATAATTTATTTATTCATATATTTACTACAATTAAAGAAACAATAGTATCTTTCATATTAACATCATTACTTTCAATATTAATTGCAATAATACTTTATAATAATAAAATATTATCTAAAATAATAGAACCATATCTAACAATATTAAATTCTCTTCCAAAAGTAGCACTAGGTCCAATAATAATTATATGGATGGGTGCAAATAATAAAAGTATTATTCTAATGTCTATACTAATCTCATTAATAGTAAGCATTCAGACTATACTAATTGGATTTCAAAGTACAGACTTATTAAAAATAAAACTAATGAATATGTTTAATGCATCAAAGATACAGAAACTTTTTTATCTAGTTATACCATATAATAAAAAAATAATATTCAATACATTCAAAATAAATATATCAATGTGTTTAATAGGAGTAATCTCAGGAGAATTTTTAACATCAAAATCAGGTATTGGTTATCTTATATTATATGGTTCACAAATATTTAATCTAGATTTAGTATTAACTGGTATATTTCTATTAATGATTATTTCAATTATAATGTATAAATTAGTATTATTCTTATCAAAATAGTAATTAAAAATACTATTTTGATTTTTTTATGATAAAATATAGCACGAAGGAGGTTTATATGGAAAAAAATAATAAAACAAAAAGAGTTTTTATTTTACTAGTAACATACTTTGTTATTATATTTACTTCAAAATCATGTAATGATAGTCATAGATATAAACCTCAAATAACTTATAATCAAGAATATACTCAAGATTCACCATTGCCATATGCAACATATAGTAATGGAAACGTTTACATAGCAAAAGAAGAAATAATTAGTGATATTATTACAGATGGAAATGATATTTATATTATTGATCAAAGAGATGGAATCGATCCTAACTTTCGTATAGATTCATCATATAGAATTACATCAGAAAGACAAAGAAATGAAATAATAAAAATATTATTAAATTATGAAAGTGAATACCCAAGCAATTGGAATAGAGATGAAGAATCATTAAGAAATGAATGGGAAATACACAATATTTGTCATACTTTTGGAATAAAACCATATAATACTAGTCATGTTGACTTAGATAATAATGATAGAGAGAAATATGATTCTCCAGTATTAACTTTAATATTAAATAATAAAAAAGACTAAATAGCATTATTGTATTTAGTCATTTTATTTCTTGCAATTATTAATTTTATTAATTTAATAATATCATACGTAACAATTATTATAGCAGGTATTAATATAGCAATTAACCATCCAGTTCTTGATGCTAGAAAGAATTGTAATTTACCAAGTTTAGGTATTTTAAACATTACTTTTCCAATAATATTATTTGGTAATACCTTTTCATCATCTGCTCTTTCATTAGCATCACCTTTTACTCTAAACATTGTTCCTTTACTTGGAACATCTAATATTTCAACTATTCTATGAGTAATTGGAGTACCTCCAAAAAATGAATTAGTAGAATAAAAAGTAATAATATCATTAATTTCTAAATCTTTTGGATCAACATTTTTAACAAAAACAACATCATATACTTCTATATTGGGTGTCATACTAGGACTAATAATTGTATATAAACCAAATGGTGGATTCTTTCCACTTTTTTCTGCTAATTTTCCACTAATAAAATACACAATAAAAAACGAAGCAATTATCATCAATATAACAATTAATGAATAACTAATTACTTTATATATCATTCTAAATGTTTTCCTAAGTTTTATATTCTTGTTCTCTTCCATAATGTCACCTAATTATCATTTGCTATACTAATTTTTATAGAAAACATATTATCTTTAACATTAACATTTTTATCATCTAATAATTTTATAGTTAATTTATATTTATGAACTGTTTTAGGAGTAATCATAGCTCCTCCTAATTCTTTGTTTAGAACAGGAACAGGAGTTTGACCAATGTTAATAACTTTATTAGATGTATCTTTACTATCAGATTCACCTTCTAAAGTATAAACAAAATTCTCATTTATCATATTAGACATTGGAGTTATTACTTCAATAACAATTTTATATTTTCCAATAGTATCTTCACTAAAGTTTTCTAATGAAAACTCCATTGTTTCTTCATAACCTTTTTTAATATTGTGAGCATCTATTTGATTTCCCCTATCAAACATTAGAAGCATATCAAAATTCTTAACAATTACATTTTTTTCTTCTACTTTTATTACTTTAACATAGTATTCATATGCAGTTGCTAAGAACATAACAAAAACAGACATTAAAACAATTAAATATAATAATGTACTTCTCTTTTTGTTTTTTGCCTCTTCCATACAATCACCTATTATAAATTAATCATAACAAATAATATTTTTCTTTACAATAAAACCAAATAAAAAAGTGATTTACTTCACTCTTATTTTACAAAAAATTAATTACTTTGATTAATTCCTTCACCAGTTAAAACAACTGATAAATAACCATTAAAAGTTTTTCCTTGAGCAGCATTTTGATTTTCATCAACGTTATTTAAACCAATTGTATATTCATATGTATGAACCTCATACCCTTCAATAACACCACTACCTATTACAACACTTTGCTCTGGTACTGAAGTTTCATTTAACACTGCTAAAGTACCACCATTTGAATTTCCACTTGAAGTTAACTTATGTACAAATTGACCATTTGCATTAGGAGTTAATGTATTACTCTTAACATTTAAAACAATATTATATGATATTTTTCCAGTAGCAGATGGATCAGTTTGACTAACAGTAAATGTTTTAGTTGTAAATGTACCTGGCATTAAATTATTTATTTCAATAGCAGTTCCATCATTAAAACTTACTTGTCCTAGATTACCAGAAGTAATTACTATATCAGAAGGATCATCATTACCACTAACTGGAATACTAAACCATGCAAAAGTTGCTCCAACGATAGCAACTAATAATGTAGCAATACCAATTATTGACAAAAATATAGTTTGTCCTTTAGCATCCTCCATACTAATCCTCCTACCTTACTAAGATAATAATACATAATTTTACACAAAATTTCAAGTTATTTGTTTAATAAGATTACTGGTTTTATATCTAATTTATCACTAGGATTTGAAAGAACATAAAAACTTAAATCATATTGTACATTAGAACATTTATCTAAATTAAATGAATTAATACTATAATAATTACCTTCCAAAACATTCATATTTTTAGAATAAGTATATAAATAATTAAACTCATCATAAGATATTAATTTAATTTTACTTTCAGAATAACTAGAACAAGAATAATTGTTATTGTTAATATCTTGTTTATTTCTTCCAATACAAGATTCTTCCGCACAAACACTATTAATATCATCACATATATAATTAGTAATTAATTTATCCCTTGTATCTTGAGATAATTCATTAATAAATATATTATTTAAGTAATAATTTACATACGAATTTGACCAATTGTATGTATTTTTATTTGTTTTAGTATAAAAACAATAATTTGATTCTTCACTTAAACATTGACTCATTTTTTCATCTAAAGGTAATTGCTTCATTAATTGTATTGAAGAATTATTATCCTTAATAACTATCCAAACCATGTTATCTAAAACAACTGTAGAACCACTACAATAAAATACATTTTTATCATATACAGCTTTAGAAGTATTTAAACAATCAACATTAAATTCAATAACATCACTTAAATTACCATCACTGTCTTTAAACCAAATATAATTTTTTCCTTCATTAAAATACTTTAAAACAATATTATCTTTATATTGCGGTTTAACCCACTCACCTTTAAAATCATCCTTATTAGAAATCTTATATTCTAGATTACTAACATTTGAATTAAATGATACTTTAGAATTATTTTTAATAATATTTATTTCTATTTTTCTAAAACTATCGCATTCATTAGATATCTTTATATTACCCATATATGTTTTAGTTATACATTTATTGTTATAATTTAAAACTAAACTTATATTTTTATAATTATCAACATAAATCTTACCATCCGCTGGCAAATATGCTTTATCACTAATAACAAAGCCACCATTGGTATAAATAATACCATTCTTTAAACTATATTCTCCTGAGTCTAAAGAATAAGAATCCACTAATAGTTTATTTATTTGATTATTAATTCTAATATTTGTAATTCTATTCATAAAAAAGAATAATATTATTATCATTAATACTATAAAAATAATTAAAAATAAGATATATTTATTATTTTTCTTTTTCATAAAAATTATTATAAATTATTTAATAAAAAAAAGAAATAAAAACTAAGTAAATTACTTAGTTTCTATTCTATTAAACAATATTTCAGCTTCATTAAGCTTAATATCAGTTTCTAAATTACCAAATTCCAATGTATCAAAATCTATATTTTTAGTATTCAACATTTTAAATATTCTATCAGCAGTTCCAGGGATAAATGCTCTTAATAATATAGCACTAATTCTAATACTTTCAAGTAAATTATATAAAACTGTTTTTAATCTATCAGATTTTGTTTCATCCTTTGCAAGCACCCATGGAGTAGTATCATCAATATATTTATTACTTCTCTTTAATAATTCAAATATATCTTCTAAAGCTTCATTTACTTTAAGAGCATTCATTTTAGTTTCAACTAAACTTGGTAACATCTTAGCATAATTTACTACATTATCATCAACACTCTCATATACTTTAGGATTTTCAACATTAGAATCAAAATACTTTTTACTCATCGCTATTGTTCTATTAACTAAATTACCAAGAGTATTAACTAAATCAGCATTTGTTCTAGCAATAAGCAAATCTTCTGAAAAGTTTCCATCATTTCCGAAAGGAACTTCTCTTAAAGCATAATATCTAACAGCATCAACACCATATGAATTGATATATTCTCTTGGATCTTTATAATTACCAAGTGATTTAGATATCTTTCCTCCATCAATAATTAACCAACCATGACCAAATACTTGTTTTGGAAGTTCAATACCTAAACTCATTAACATACATGGCCATATAATAGTGTGAAATCTAACAATCTCTTTACCAACTAAATGTATATCAGCTGGCCAATATTTCTTAAATTTATCATCCAAATTATCTGGATATCCAAGTGAAGTAATATAGTTAGATAAAGCATCAATCCAAACATAAATAACATGCTTATCATCAAATGTAACTGGAATTCCCCAATCAAATGATGTACGAGATACACATAAATCCTCAAGACCAGGTTTAATAAAATTATTTAACATTTCATTCTTACGAGATTCAGGTTGAATAAAATCAGGATGATCTTCATAATACTTAACTAATTGATCTTGATATTTAGACAATTTAAAGAAATATGCTTCTTCACTAACCTCATGAACATCTCTATGACAATCAGGACATTTACCATTTTCATCTAATTGACTTTCAGTCCAGAATGATTCACAAGGAGTACAATATAATCCTTTATAAGCACCTTTATAAATATCTCCTTTATCATACATAATTTTAAATATTTCTTGAACTCTCTTACAATGATCTTCATCAGTAGTTCTAATAAAATAATCATATGAAATACCAAGACTTTTCCATAAATCTTTAGCATTTTCAATTATTGGATCAACATATTCTTTTGGAGTTACTCCCTTTTCTTCAGCTTTCTTCTCTATTTTTTGTCCATGTTCATCTGTTCCAGTTTGAAAAAATACATCATAACCACATAATCTTTTATATCTAGCTAGAGCATCTGCAATTATTGTAGTATAGCAATGTCCAATATGAAACTCAGCACTTGGATAATAAATTGGTGTAGTTATATAAAACTTCTTATTTTCCATAATTTCCTCCTTTAAAATAAAAAAGTCATTGAACTAAAGGACGACAATTGCCGTGGTACCACCTTAATTCATGACTTTATCATGCTCTTTAATTCGTTAACGCCGAATAAATATACGATTTGACTCCAGAACCATTTTCAAGAATTTACTTATTAGTTTCCACCAAACACTAACTCTCTATAAAGTAAGATTTCTATCTCTTTCCTTCTTTGTCAATGAATAAAATTTTATCACATAATTAATTAAAATACTAGTATAAATTTAAATTACATTAAAATTAATCTTACACCATTTCTTATATTAGTTTCTTTAATAGTCATTTCAGGTCTATATTTTAATACAGTTTCCCTATTATATAAAGAGTAATGACTAAAATCTAAATTATCAATTAGTTTCATTTCACTAATAGATTTCCCAATTAATAATATGATATCTGCTATATTCTTATTCAAAGGTAAGAATATATTATAAACTTCATCAAGAGATGGAATATATATTTCTACTAACACCTTATTTTTCATTGTCAAACTCCTTATCTACAACATATTTAACTATTGTATGAGAACTGTTTTTAACAATAAATCCCATTTGCTTGAAATCAGTTTTTCTCTCTTCCATAGAAAGATTTGGCATTCTAATAGAGAATTGATTAGCAGCATTTCCACCTAGCCAAATACCAGTTCCTTTATCAACATTCTTAAACCAAGATTCTGTCTCAAGACTCTTATATGAATTGTAATCATCATAAATAATGAATTTATTCTTTTCATAAGTTGGGAAACCACCAAATACAGATATAAAGTGTTTTTGAGTTTTTTCAGGTACATTATTTTTAAATGCACCAAGACCAATTATAATAAATATATTAGTATGATCTAACTTTCCTTCTTCTTCATCCATTACTTCAAGTTTAATTTGTTTAATTATTGTATTAAAGTCTTTATTAAATACATTTACACCTTGTGAATTCTTATATAAATCTAATACATCAATTACTCTAACCTTAGCATTAGGTATTTGTTTTAATAATTCAATTAAACCATAAATGAAATGAATATTACCTCCAACATCACTTGTAATTACTTGAGTATAACTACTAGAAAAATCAAAAGGAACAATATTTATCTTATCTTTAGAAATACCAATAGGTACTTCTTTTAATGAATAACCAGCATTTATAACCTTATCTACAGTGAAGAAATTAGGCATTGTTGGAATTGGTTTAGCTTTTCTCATATTATATTTCTTTAGATTATTAGCAATATCATCAATAGCTTTATTTATTGAAGCAGGAGATGATACATATGCAGTTTGGAATTCTAGAGTCTTATCATCTAATTTTACTAAACCTCTACCAAAGAATTTAGCTGGTATTAAACCTCTAGGGGCATCCATAATAAACCTATATTCATCATCATCAGCAAATTTTAAGCAAATCTTATTATTAAATAATTGTAGTGTTTTCATTCTAATACCTGTTGATAATGAGTTAGTAACTATAAATGAAATACCAAATTTAGGACCTTCTTTAAATAAATTAATGAATTTATCAGAAAGAGGATTATATCCATCATTAATAGATTCATATTGATGAATAACTACTACTATATTAGGTAATGTTTTACCACTATTTTTAATATAACTTAAATAACTTCCACCATAACTAGAAAACATAGTTTTTCTTCTTGCTATTTCTTTAGTTATAAATGATATTAAACTCTTAATCTTTTCAGTCTCATCAACAAATACATAATCACCAACTTGAGGGAAGTTTCTAAATTTATTTAATGTTTCAGCACCAAAATCAAGTAAATATAAATTAACTTCATCAGAAGAGTGACTAGCACATATAGATGAAACCATAGTCGTAATTAAGTTTTCTTTACCTGAACCAGGAATACCATAAACAAGTAAGTTTCCAGTATTTGTTAAATCAACAGTTAATAAATCTTGATGTTGACTTTCAGGATCATCATATTCACCTATTATTGGATTAATGATAAACTTTTCAATATTATAATTATATTTTTTCATTAAATTAGGTAAATATATTTCTTCAGGAATACTATCAAGCCATAATTGATTCTTTTTCATATTTCTCTTAATAGCAATATTACTTAAATATTTAACAACATTAGTCAATTGATCACCATAATTCTTAACATCAGTTTTTTCTTTTTGACTAACATTATTAATTGATTTAATAACTTCACCTGTATTATCAACAAAACATATAGAATCATCAACTTTTTTAATTACTTTCTCAGTAGGAAAATAAGTTGCACCAGACCAAGCAGATTGTCCTAGTTCAAATAATTCATCATAACCTACTTGTAAATAAAATCTACCCGTTTCCTTAATTGAAGCAGCTTCTGGTCTTTTTAACATTTCATTGCTATCTTGTTTAGTTTGAACTTTTAAACAAACTTTAAATCTAGAGTTTGACCAAATTTGATCATTAACAACTCCAGTTGGTTTTTGTGTTGCTAGAACTAAGTGAACACCTAAAGAACGACCAATACGAGCTGTACTAATAAGTTCATCCATAAACTCAGGTTGTTGTGCTTTTAATTCAGCAAACTCATCACTAATAATAAATAGATGAGGAATTGGTTCACTAACTAAACCTTCTCTATAATACTTTTGATATTTATATATATCAATTGTACTTTCACCTAACTTGTCTCTAACTTCATTAAACTTAGCTTGTCTTCTCTTCATTTCGCTATTAATAGATACTAAAGTTCTATTCATTTCACTAACATCTAAGTTTGTTATAGTTCCGGCCAAATGTGGAAGTCTAACACCAGTTTCCTTATTCTCAAAAGCACCAGCAAGTCCACCACCCTTATAGTCAATTAAAACAAATTGAACTTCTTCAGGACTATAATTAACAGCCATAGATAAGATATATGTAATAATAAATTCAGATTTACCACTACCAGTAGAACCAGCAATTAAACCATGAGGACCATGAGCTTTTTCATGTAAGTCTAATTTAAATAATTCTCCACTCTCACTAACTCCAACAGGACATGCTAATGTTTTCATTGGATTACTAGTAACCCATTTATTAGAAATATTTAACTGTTCAATATTACCAACATTATACATTTCTAAAAATGAAATCATCTTAGGTAAACTATATATTTCATTTAAAGATTGTACAGGTACATTAGATAATTCTCTTGATACTCTATGCATATCAAGATGTTCAAAAGCTTCCGGTACAAATTCTTGTTGATTACTCTTCTTGTATTCTCTTTCAAATACACAACTACTCTTATCAGTTATATAAGCATATTTACTACATTGATTAGGTAAATTTCTTAACTTTTCATCAATTACTAACATAGAATAACCAACATTTTTATTAAATTTAACTAATTTACTTAAAAAGTTTATATTCTTATACTTCTTATAATTATCTGTAATAATTAAATAATAAGGAACATAATTTTTATAATGATTCTTTTTATCTTTTTCCTCTGCTATTTCATCTTCAGTTTCTTTTATTTCTTCTATCCTATCAGAGTACAATTTATCTATTTCATTAATAATCTTTCTTGCTTCATCTTCATCTTCTGCAAAATACCTTGTATTTTTATCATCAGAGTATAAATGTGGTGCAAGTTTCAAATAATCATATTTATATGCATTCTTTTTAGATGTTAATAATACAATTTTTAAATCTTTTGGATTGTGTAATACTAATAATTGTAAAATTATTCCTTTAATATAATCTTCAGAATTAGGATAATTACATATTATTGAAGAAACTAGATTATCACAAAGAGACATTGTAATTGGAACATTTAACAATGTTTTAGAAGTATTAGCTACTTCTTGTGCTTTAGATATCAATTCATCTTCATCAAGCACAAATCTTTCTTCAGGATAAGTAATATCAATTGAAGATGGAATATCTCCAAGACCTAATCTAATAGTTAAAAAGTCAGGGTCTGTTATTTCTCTTTCCCATAATCTATTCTTAACACCTATTATATTATCATAGCATTCCTTAGAAGAAGGATTATTGTTATAAATAGCTTGACTTTCAGTCTTAATAATATTACTTATTTCACCAGTTTTCTTTTCTAAATACTTAGTATATTTTTGTTCTCTTAATTCATCTCTTTTTTTCAAACGTCTAGTATTAAATACTTTAGTTAATTTTGGTAGTAAAAAACTAAAGACTGCCATTGCGCAAGCAGTAATAATAGTTATAATTAAATCTTGTTTACTAGCTTTTCCTATTTTGTAATTATTAACTGTTCTATAAACAGTAAAAATAGATGAAAGAAGCATTGTTAGACCTGTTCCTAATGTTAAAAGAAACGGTATATCTTCTTTACTTTCTTTATTAGTTGGATCATCTATTTTAACTGCCTCTTCATCAAAAGAACCTAATAATCTTGGTTTATGAAAGAAATAATCCTCATCTGAATATAATTCAACATCATTTTCCTTCATATCATATTCTATATATTTATTATTATCAACCGCTTCATTATTAGTTATTTCTTGCAAATTAGCTGAAACAGTGACATTAAAATTAGTTGTAAATAATCTAATGAAAGATCCCATATAAACAATTTTAATATTATTTATAAAAATAGTATCCCCATTATATAAAAGTGTTTCTTTAGTAATTCTTCTCTTATTAATATATAAATTTGCTTTACTTCCTTCACAAATAGAAATATATGCAAAACCTTCTTTAAAAACAATAGATACTTGATGTGGCATTGCAAGATCACTACCATATACAATATTATCAGCAGGATCATTACCAATAGTTATTGAAGGAATATTAACAACAGAATAATCCTTAAAATTATCATTATAACTATCATATGTATAAAGATAAAAATCATCTACTACACCTTTGATTTTAATCTTATAATTCTTATAATTATCAAGCTCTATATCCCCCTCACTAAGAGCAACTTGAATATCATCATTGTTTTTTAAATGCCATTTGTTATCTTTAGAAACAACATTCAAAAAAACTTCAATATTAGTGAAGTTTGGAACATACGAAAACAAAAAACTCTCTTCGACTTTTTGAGGTAATTGAAAAGTATTTATTTTCTCTTCATCAGCTAAATAAAGTATCATACTTACCAACCCACTATTCTAATTAAGTATATCATTTATTTTGCTTTTGAGCAAGATATTTTAAGTACTCAGGAATGTATTCTTTAGTAATATTTTTACCACCAAAACAGTGATAAAAAAACTGAAGACAACTAGATTTTTCCCTTACTTTACTATATTCAGTAATTTTCATATCTTTATAAGGAACTTCTTTTCCATGAATAACAATATCAAAGTGATCTAATAAATCAAAAAATAAATCCTTTAAAGAATCATACTCTCTAATTCCATTTAGCTTAGTTAAACTGATTTCCATCCAACAATATTTATTATTATTTTTATATGTAATAAGAGCATGATTATAAAATTTTCCATAAGGTATAACAAAAAAATATGATTTACACTCATACCCGTTCTTTTCTAAATAATATCTAAGTAATTCTACAGTTTCCCAACATGTGCCCGTTTTATATTCTTCCAAATGTTCTATAGTTTGAGATCTAAAATACTTTAAAAAACCATCACTAATATGTGATAACATACTACCATTTTTATCAAAGTATCCATACTTCATATCTTTAAACTTATCATATATTTCTTCTGGTTTCATAATACCTCACATAATAATTATAGCATAAAAAAAATAAATCACTTAAGATTTATTTTTATATTTTAAATTCTTTAGTTTTTAATTCACTAACTTCTAGTGAATCAACTTCGCCAACAGCATCAGATGAGAAGTGTTCGTAGTTATATGAACAATCTTTATACCATTCTAATGTATTGTTGATTTTTGTAATACATCCGTCAATTTTGGATAGAATATCTGCGATCTTTCCACTTCCAGTAAAAGTTAGGGATGTACTAATTGATTTGGCGCTATTACTAATGGTTTTTAAATTGGTTTTTACTTCAGAAAGAGATTTATCAACATTAGTTCTTAGCGAACTTGTATTTATATTAACACTTGTCATTTAATCTCCTTTATTCTTTATTAGAATCTATAACCGATTCTAAATTCCTTTGAACATTTGATAGTGTATCAACAAGACTACTTAACATTAAATAGAATTGTTCAAACTGTTCTTTATAGAAACTATCTGCTAACCCACGGTATTCATCGGCTGCTTTACCAGACCAACATGTTTCAGTTTTTAATATCTGATCATTAAAAACTTCTGCATGATTCTTAAAGTTCAATGAGCAATCATTAAGATCTGAAATAAATTTTTCTAATTTAATTGTATCAGCATTAATTGTACTCATATGTTAACCCTTCAATTCCTTTAATTTCTTTTCATACCACCAGATAGAATTATTGTTACTATCAATTTGTTTCTTAATATCAGATACTTTCGTATCTACTCCTGAAATAATACCATTTATAAATGAAATTACAGAATCAATATCATCTTCATTATCACTTATTTTATCTCCAATTGCCAAACCATCAACTGTATAATAGGACCCTATATTTTTAACTAATGTTTCTAATTTAGTATTTTCTTTTTCTAATTTAGAAACTATACCTGCTAATTGACCTCTTAACGTGTTAAATGATCCAATACTTGAAGATAAATTCCTATTTAAATAATAAAGATAGTTTATTTTCTTTTCGTATTCTTCAATCATTTACTATATTAGTCCATATGGTTAACAGTAACCATTTCAGATGGATCTGCTGCTGCAGCAGTTTCAACAGTTCCCATACTTGTAGCGCCTTGTTTTGCTTCGTATGCAGCATTTACTTCATCTAATTTTGCTTTGAAATCATCAAAGTATCTTACAATTGTATTGATTTGTGTACAAGTTTCTTCAATATAATTATTAACCATTGCTATTTGAGCACTACCATATACACCATCTTCTACAGTGATATCATCACCTTTGATTTGTGCTAAATGTTCTTCAACACCAGATGTATATGTTTCAATTGCAGCTTGCATTGCTGGTACTTGTGCACCATCAATAGCCATATCATCAAACATAATTTAATTCCTCCTTCACACTAACTAGCTGATTAATCCAGCTTGGAATGATCTCCATTCCTCAATTAATTTTTCAACAGCAGCACTTACAGCAGCATCATATTCTAAAATTTGTTTTTGAACATTTTGTTGATGTGCATCAAACTTATCCAAGAAATCTTGGCAGTCTTTACCACTCCATCCAGCCTCTAATGCAGAACGAACTGGTCCAATATTTCCTATTGCTTCATTTGTAGCAACAATTTGATTATGAAAATCATCATAAGCTGCTCTGATAGCTGATTCAGTAACACCAGCAGTGAAAGTACGACCTGCACCACCATCGTCACCAAATCTTTGTATATCTAGTTTAACCTTTAACATTTAATGTTTCTCCTCCTTTCGCTAGATCTACGTCTCCTAGAGATGTTGATGAATTTTCGTCATTAAATTTCGTAACAAGATTTTGAAGATCAGTTATACATGATTCTACATTAGTTTTAACCACCGAAAAAGTATCTTCAATAGCAGTAAATTTAGTTCTAATGCTATCTCCAATTTCTCCTTCAAACTCAAAAGAATCAAATAATTTACTAATATCTTCTAAGCTTTTAGAAATTTCTGTACTTTCAGAACTTAAATTATCTATAACCGTCTTTAATTCAGATTCTGAAATTGAAATACTATCGTCCATATCATCACCATATCCTAAGAAAATAATAACACGTAAAAAAAACTCTTTCAACAAATTAAAAAAAAATTTACATATTTATGTAAATTCCATTATCTTATTAATTCAAATAGTAATTTTCTTATTCCATTATTATAATATTCCTCTTTAAATATTTGAGGATTTGTTGTCCATTTTTTAGTTGTTTCTAATGTTATAACAGGATACCTATACTTTAAGGCAATTGAATCATTTATATATTTATCTGTTGATAGCCTACCACTCTTTGTACTAAAGATAAAACCATTGGCTATTTCAGCCATAAAGTCAGTAGCAGAACCATCATTTCCTTCTCCAACCTCTTCTGCTGATAATCCATGCAATTTATATTTAGTTATGTTTGATACTTTTTCCCCAAAATTTATACACATATTATTAAATTCATGTGACAAATTTGGCTTCCCTGCATATATTACCCTACCTTGAGTATGCATATTTACATAAGCATATGTATTTTTATAATGTTTTAACATAAAATACATCGCTGCTTTTATTTCACTTTCACTTCCAAGTGAATATCCATTAAAATATTTTTTATCATCAAAAGATTTAGTTAAAGAAACACTTTTAATAAGTTTATTTCCTTTATAATATAGCCCAGCATTTTGAGTTGGGAAATTTCTATTAAGATCAACACCATTAGCATTACTTTTCAAATTTTCAAAGTTTATTTTATCTTTATTTTGATATATCCATAAATCTTTATTATTAATAGATTCTATACCAAAATTAAAAACTTCATATCCGTCAGGATTAATACACGGTATTATAGCTATTTTAACGTTATTTAGAGCCTCAATTGTCTCATTATCACCTATTTCATACATATTTACTAATTCAATCATAAAACGCGTTAAAATGGCCGTATTTGCTACCTCAGCAGCATGTATGTTGGCATCAAGAAATAATACTTTATCTCCTTTACCTATTTCAATACCATAAATATTTCTATTATCTTCACTTTTCCCAATAATTTCTAAACTAACAATATCACTATTGTTTAATCTATATAATATTTCTTCTATTTCGCTATAGTGTAAAATATGTTCAAAATTATAATCTATATTAATATATTCACCATTACTTCTTATATAATTACTTTTTTGATCTAATACTTTTATATATTCGCTTGGATTCATTCCTTCCATGAACACATTTTCTATAATATCTGAGTCACTTTCAGATGACTCTTTTATTTCATATCTATTATCAACAATATGAATTTTCTTTTCATTATTAAAATCAAAACTATATGTATATGAAATGAGTAATATTATTAATATCATAATAATACTTATAAATACTAACTTAATTATAGTCCAAGTATCTCTATTCATTCCATTCACCAAATTTATTTTATCATATTTATATAAAAAATAATGTCGAAATTTTTTGCAAAAAAAAATATTGGCAACTTGCTATCTTCGCTTACACTATTTTCGCCGTTAAAGTGCTTAACTTCTCTGTTCGGTATGGGAAGAGGTGTATCCACTTTGCTATCGTCACCAATAAAAGTATTATACCATAATTGTTCTCTGGAAACAAGATAATGTGATTACATATCAAATTAAATAAATTGATTAAATTGTCGATCTATTAGTATTAGTCAGCTCAACATATCACTATGCTTACACATCTAACCTATCAACCTTGTCGTCTACAAGGGATCTTATATCTTGAAGATAGAGAAAACTCAT
>JAEEGL011649006.1_pt1 | contig 21168 bp, 16 predicted proteins | sample 9134231 | NCBI WGS metagenome assembly JAEEGL01 (sample SAMN16246548, study PRJNA631951) | gut metagenome | biome: gut microbiome; feature: rumen; material: fiber-attached | host: Bos | place: Iran: Karaj | collected 2018-10 | reverse complement strand
GCTCTTCGTTGGCGGTAAGCACAGGGTTGTTCAGATATGTAAGTTCTCTTGTAACCTCATCGTAAGTACGCACCTCGTAGGTGACACCCCAATCCATGTCTTTGTTAAGGCCCTGTGCCTCTTCGTCGTATTCGTTGCCCTTGAAGTCCCATACATGTTTCACGTAAGGAACAGTCATCACGTAATAAATTTGATCAGCGTAGTCACCACTGCCGATAGTCGCCTTCACCACAATGGCACCACCGCCTTTCTCGTCCTTCAGCACGATGTTGCTGACCGTACCGTCAGCGTTCAAGGTGGCACTCTCGATGTCACCGAGCAACTCCATCTCAAATGTAGGCTCAGTAGGTCCAGCTCCAATCACCTGCTGTCCTCCCTCTGTGGCATCATGAGCCAGCAGGATGGACTTGGTCTCATAGCGGAAAGACGGCTCGAAGGTGAACGACTTGAACTCATATGTGCTCCATGCACCGTTGTTGGTTGAAGGAACATTTCCATATAAGTAATAAGTGTGTCCGGCCTGCACATTGACAACTGTAGTCTGCATTGCAGACACATCGCCAGTGGAAATAGTGGCAACAGGATTAAATGTGTAGCTTGCGGGCACGTCGGTTTTCTCCAGGTCTGCAATCTGAATCATGTGCCAGTTAGTACCACGCTTCGATTTGCCAATACCCATCCGCAGAGAGCCATCGGTCACCGTCACATCCAAAGAATAGACAGCCACTTCGTCTGCCTGTGTGGAAATGTAGGCAGGAATGTATTGTGTTGTGCCGTTGGCAAAGACGTATGCCACATCCATTGCTCCATCTTGCATATCGTTTTGTCCAAGATAGCCATCTCTCTCATGAGTAGATGCAGCATTGGCATACAGTTTCACCACATAATGGCCGTTGTCAAGACCAGAAATGGTCTGAGTCATAAGGTCGCCAGTAGTGTCCAAAGTGTATTCGAATTTTTCAGCCAGACGAGTAACACGTCCGTCTGCTGTAGTTATCTCAGGACCAGCCCATTCAGCCATGCCCGATGCACCCTGCCAGTTGTTATTAGTAATTCCCACACTTCCAGTGAAATTGCTGGAAAGAGGTGCCAGATTCTCGGAATCCACGAGATAAGCGGTCTGTGAGGTGTTGTTCAGATAACCGTTGATGGTGAGCTGACCATTGCTCTTAGGTTTAAAAGTGTAGAAGGAGCCCTGATGAGGGTGTACGAGTCCGTTCTCGAAGGTAGCCCAAAGCTGACGCCAACCATTGGAATCAAGGATGGTACCGACGCTCTGAACATTGCCCTCGTTACGTACAATCGTGGTGTTCACCACATCATTAGAACCGAACTCCATGGTGATTTTCGGAATCTCGGTGACCACGCGGTTTGCGAGCTTACCATTGCCGGTGAGTGTGTAGGTGATACCGTCTGTGATGGTGTATTTTGCCTCATCTGCCCAGAGGGTCAGCTGATAGCTGTCGGTAAAGGTGATTCCTTTATATACCACAGAAGCATATACGTTGGTCACACCGGTGTTGATACCCATCAAGTCGCCGATTCCTGCCTCACCACCAAGCTTAGCCACATTCGTGTTTTCCACAGAATAGGTAATCTGTGCGCCCGTAGGATATGAGAGAGTTGGCTCATCAATGTTGAGTTCAACAAGATTCGCCGAGCAGGTCTTTCTGTCGAATGCAATATTCGGTGCATCCTCAATGGTGATGGCACGCACAGAAGCCATCCAGTTGTTTGGTTGGCTGTCATTATCACGCTCAATCTTGATAAAACCATTCGCATTTGCCACAAAATACTTTGAAACAACATTTCCATATACTCCAGCAAAAGGTCCAGTTCCGTCGGTCTGATCAGAAATCTTGTAAAAAGCCTGATATGAGCCTTGACTTACCACATCGAAGGTTACAATCTGACCTTGAGTGACGGGCACAACGATATAACCATTGTTGAGCTGATAGCCATTCTGACCGTCTGCGAGCTGCCTGTAGTTTAGGCCACTTGTTATCAAACCATCTGTGTTGCTACTTGAACTGAAATCCCAATGATTGACGATGTTCACATTGTTATCACGCTTGATAGTGGTCAAAACCAACCATCCGTTACCACCACTCGATTGTTGAAACGTAATAACTCCGTCTTCCTTCGCAGCAGCTGTAATGGTCACGGTATTATTAGGTCCCGTGCTTGACAGAGTCTGAGCACTGGCGGCACCTCCAACAGTACCATTCACCTTTTTCCCTTCAGTTTCAGATTTGAAAAGGAACTGTACACTTTGACCTTTTGTAACTGGCACACTCAGTACGGATGTATAATTCACCCACTTCATACCTCCACTTTCTATCCTGACATCTCCCGTCCATGTCAGTCCATGCAGACCATCTGCACTATGAGAGAGCGGACGAGCATTAGCCCATGTGGTGAAATCCCACCGGTAATTGTCCGTCTGCGCCTGCGCACTTGATAAACCGGCAACCAGGAACGCTGCCAGCATCCACACTCGAAAAAAGAATTTTCGTTGCATTGTTAATAAATCAGTTAAGTTAAACAAATAAAAAAATAATATTTCTCAATTATATCAGTAATTAATAATCCGGATTGTCCAGATTTCCGTACACATACCGCAATAAAAAAATATTAAATCGCAGCAGGTTCCTAAAAACTGTTTTTTGTTCAGGGTCAAAAAGACCGCATCCTTCATTCAATCAATTTTCAAATTCGGATGCAAAATTACAAATAATTCAACACATATAATATATATATTTGAAACCTTTTCTATAATAAAAAAGACTTTTAAACATTTTGGGAGTTATTTGATTAATTTCTGCTATTTTCAGTGGCAATGCGTAAAAAAGATTGAAACATCTCTTATTTTATACACATTATCTCCTCAGTTCAACTATAGTCGATTATTTCCTTTTCAGCTGTAACAAACTGTCGGAGAGGCATAAAACGAAAAGATGGTCTATCAGCTGCATTATTGTTGTATAACAAAATCTAAAGAAAATGTAACAAATGAAGAGTTTTAAGTTTATTTTTTTACATGAAACCTGTCGGTTTTATGCAATTAAGAATGATTTTGTTTCAATCAGTAAAAAAAACACCTAAAGTGAAAGACACTTTATGTTATTTAGAGAAAAAAAACGTAACTTTGCAAAGATTTTGAGAAATCAAGAAAGAATTGACGAATGTAAACATAAAACGTTGAATAATAAAAGGGTTTATTTATTGCTACTAACATAAAGTAAAACTTCTTGTTTTTTAGGGGATAAAAATTCTTTTTTTTCTTATGCTTAAAATGCGGCCTTCTAGCCCGCAACTCTTTCTGACTACTAAATAAATAAATATTATTTTGTTTAACTTAACACATTTTTACAATCTTAACACAATCATGAGAAAGAAATTTCCACTTCAAGTCTGGCTCCTGACGGCAATGATGCTAATAGGGGCTGGATCGGCATGGAGCAAGACGAAAGTCGGCGAGACGACCAATACGCTCTATGAGAAAACGACATGGGCCGAAAGCGACCTGAGCGACTGGACTGGTTCAGGAGGATCCGTATCTATTGACGGCGGTCTAAAAGTGAGTTCTTCAAACGCAGGCTGGGCCTATACTAAATCACTCAATGTGTCTGAAGACGCAGTTGTGACTGTCAACGCCACATTAACTGCGGGTGGTGCGTCCGGACGTAATGGCTCATACGACTATATAACAGTCGGCGGTATCACATTTGGTTTTAAAGAGCAGGACAGGAAGGCCATGGTCGTTGTTGATGGCACATCAACCGACTTAACTACCACATATTCCCGCAATGCCTCACACACCATTTCTGTGGAAATAAATACGCTCTCCGGGGATATTTCTTATACTGTGGATGGTGTTGAAGGTACTGCCTCATCAACCACAGCTGTAAACTCAGCAGTGTTCGGACATTTTAAAAATGGTAGTGAAAGCTATGGTATCAACCCCGTACTTAACGCTCTTACCGTAACAGAGGTAGCCCCCGTTTATTCTTCCGTGAATGAGGTTAAGACATGGGATTTCACCACAGTGTCTCTGAGCACAAGCACAGACGGATGGACGGCAACCAGCACAGCACAAAACACATGGAAAAGGGATTTCACCAATTCCACCACCAGCGTGAGCGGCTTGGCAGATTTAGTATTCAATGGCACATGGCGTATTGAGAACAACAAAGATATATGGATGTTTCCCGGTTCCTCAGTGCAGATTCCTGTAACAAGCGGGCAGACACTGACAGTTGTAGGCACATCAAATACGGGAGGTGGAATTAGCGTGGCAAACGGCGATATCACAACCATCACGCCAGATAATTATGCATTTACTGCATACATCATTGCTCAGTCTGACGGTTACATCACTCTGACGAACAATAATGGTAGCGGTAAATATTTCTATTTCACGTCGTTTGAGATTGAGAACGCTCCCGACGTATACTTTTCACCAACCATCTGCACCGCAGAGCTTATTGACCTGAACATTGTTGAGCCCACCCTTAACTATCCAGAAGGAGCTTCTGTGACATATTCTGTATCAAACACCAAGATTGCAAAACTTGGAGGTGAGGCTCACTCTGGCGACTTGATGGCACTCAATACGGGTGTCACAACCGTGACAGCTACTGTGGAATACAAAGGCAGTACTTATACAGCAAGTTACACACTCACTATTTCAGCCGATGAGGCAGTGACTGTTACCAACGAAAACACTTACACCGTGGTTGGTCCGGGTAAATTGGGTGAGCGCGTGGTTAACTCTGTTCCTAAGATTACAGTTGAGATGGGTGAGAATTTGGATGATGTCACCAATATTTCCATTGTACGCGACGAGGAAGGCATCGGAACTGTAATCACCACCCTCGACTCCAACGGATGGCAGCAGATGTGGTACACAGGAGATGATAAGCTGGTTCAGCCTTATCAGGGTACTTTCTACACCTTCAAACCCACCGCTAATGGTAAGCTTACCGTTAAAGGTTATCTGAGAGGTGCCAACTCCGTTTATCTTGTAGATGCAGACAACCTTGCTCCGATGCCGTCGGATCTGGCTGGACTGGTAGGAAAGACAGGTGTGAGTTGGAACGGAACAGGAATTGCCCCAACTTGGGCGGCTCCTGCTGTCAACGGCTATCAGATGGCTGAGAAGTACGAAGGGACTGTCGGCACTACCGGCGACATTCTCTATCAGACTGTATCCAACCTGCCAAACGGAAACTACACCGTGGTGTTAGCCGCCAATGCCTGCTTCACCGAAGGTCGCGGAATCACCGGTTCTGATGGAAACGAATGGGTATGGAACTCCAATGACGCAAACAATATCGCCAACGTGTTTGTGGATAACGGAACAGCACGTCAGACACAGACAATGACAGCACTCAATGCTGGAAGTGTCAACCAGAACGGCACTTACACATTCAATGTGAATGTAGTGAACGGCACACTCACTATTGGTATGAACAAGACTGCTGAAGGTACAAACTGGCATACCATCCAGATTGAGTCTCTCACCTATAACGACGCTCTGCAGAATTACAACTTTACTCCTGTGTGGAGCTACACCCCCGGCGGTGACTTCACCAACAACCAGGAGGTTGACGTGGAAGCAATACTCGAAGCAGGCAAGACATATTATCTGTATGCCAACATACCATCATCCAACGGTGTGAACGCATGGGGCACCTATCAGCTACAGGAGTTCACCTACGAATCCGCATGGCATTTTGCCGACCGTTCAGTTGTCGTAGATTTCGACGATGTAACGAACTATGAAGGCATGGCTATAGAGACTGCGATTGAGGGTCTGAACCCGAACCTGACTTACACTGCCATCTTCAAGGGCAACATCACAGGCACCATTAACGCAAGCACAGGAAAAATCACCTCCATCGCAGCTGCTGATGGAGTGGACGATGACGATAAGGGTGGCGCAATTGTTGTGACAGCAACAGATGGTACAGACTCTGACCTGTACGTGATAACCGTTCCTTACAAGAACCACGAATGGGACTTCTGGGGACTCTCCGGCACACGTGAATATCCATCCGACCTCAAGGAAGAGGATTTCGACTGGGGTATGAACTACGAGGTGCGTGAATACGACACATCCACCCGTAACCTCTACTACCTGAACGAGCCGATTCTCACTGCAGCACAGGCAGTGCATGGCGACAACGCCGCATTCATAGGCGAGACCGCAGGAATCGTCGTGGAAGCGAACGCCAAGACCTTCGGACTGAGAGCCAACACCATCAACCTCGGTGACTACGACAACTTCAAGGCTTACTTCCTCGACGGAGGAGCAAATCAGGCCAAGTATGCAGACTATATAGAAACCTACGGACTTGACAGCGATGAATTCACTGCCGATAAATTCGAAGAACTGAAAGCCGACGGTGCGTTTGTTGACGTATATCTGAAAGTGATGCTCCGCTACACCCGCGATGACATCGTCATCTCAGATGACCAACCTAAAGGCACTAACATAGCGGCGATGACCGTTGGATCAACCCTAACCATTCCTCATGTGAAGGCCGGTTCACATATTGCCATCAAGTGGTACCGTCACGCTCCAAACGACGGTGACCATATCATGCTCACCAACGCTGTTGACCTCAACGACGTGGCAATTGAAAACGGTGTTTATGTAGTGAATCAAGGCCGCGGTAATAATATATTCAGCAACCCTTATGGATGGCTTGAGTTTAAAGCTGCCGGCAACGAGGGCGAATATGTTGACGTAACGCTCACTTGTGAGAAAGGCTGGACACATATCAAGGCCATCGCAATAAGCGAAGACTTCTACGACACCAATCTGGCTATCGTGAACGATGGCAGCAACTCGGCACGTAAGACTGAGTACGACACAACTGACGGCACAGACTCCAACACCTTTGCCACTACAGCTTATTACACACGCAGTGAGAACGGTGTTCAATATGAATACACACTGGAAGACATCACCGGAACTATCGACGGTAACTACACCATTTCTGGGGGAACTATAACCTTTAACCAAGGCACACAGGGAACCGCAACTCTCGTGCTGACCGCTTTCTCCAACGGTTATGCCATCGACCGCGAGTGGCTACCTATCAGAGTTGGCGCAGTGGGTGACACACATCAGGATTATCCATACACATGGAACTTCACCAACATTGACACTGACAACCTCGACGGAACAGACTATTGGACCAAGGACGGTGATGACTACAGCGTGAACGAAACCGGCACAACCTCTCATCTGCAGGATAACGAGCTGAAAACTTCTGCTTCTGACGAAGATGGCGTGACTGAGTTTGACGAACTGGGTATTGAAACCCCTCAAAAAGAGGACGGAACCCCGACTGGTATCGACCTCACCATCACAGACAACGGTGACGGCACAACAACTACCACTGTTGGTGACGAAGGCATCACATTCGTTGTTCCTGACGTACCTGCCGACGCAACTGTATATGTGAAAGTGGTTACTGACGACAACTCGACAGTGAACGTAAGCAATGGTGACGACAGCACCACACCTTCCATCACCACTCTCGATGACGGCACCACCGTTTATTCTATCGATGGAAATGATGATGACGTTAAAGTTGAGTTGAAGAACACGGAAATCAAGGGTATAGCCGTGACAAACATCTTCAAGGAGGCCCGTATGGCATCCGCTTCAGAACCTGGGAAATACTACAACACGGACTGTCAGGCAAAAGACATCGACTACAGCCTCACCGACTACTACACCGGTTATGAGATGAACGCCATGTTTATCAAGGCTGAAGGAATTGGAAATTTCGACTACACACGCGAGACAGCAACAGTTGAGGCAGAGCCCGTTGAGGCGCCGGTTGCCGCTAACACCGGACTGATTGTCTATACATCCGACAACGAGACACTCCACCCGCTCTTCGTTCCTGACGTGAACACGACTGCCCGTCAGACCACAACCGGCAACATGCTTGTGGGCGTACTCTTCGATGAGGAAACCGAAAACGTTTCTGTTTCCACAGAGACATTGAAAAAATATGTACAGCAAGCAGACGGAAGCACGACTACAGTTGACACAGAAGTTACAGTTTACACCGGTGACGTAACTCCGGCAGAGGGCGAGACCTACCGCTATCTCTTCACCAACCAGTATAATATGGTAGGCAAGGATGTTGTGATAGACGCCGACGAGCCAGCGTTCTACCGTCTGAAGGCCAACGGAGGCAAACTGAAGTCCAACCGCGCATACCTTGTAATAGATCAGTCGGTACTTACTGGTGTGAACAGCATCAAAGCTATTTATCTGCATGGTCTCTTCAATGACGATGAACTTGACGAGCCAACCGCTATCGAGCTGGTCGAGGATGCAAACATCGGTATCGACGTGAACGGCACGTTCTACACCCTCTCCGGCATGAAGATTCAGGGACTGCCGACAAAGAGCGGCATCTATATTCAGAATGGCAAGAAGATTATGGTTAAATAAGAGAGGCTGAAACTATTTGAAAACAGAATTAAAATTGATAAAAAAATGGAAAAGAAAGCATATATCAAACCAAATACACTTGTGAATCTGATAAACGGCAAAGAGGACCTAATGATCGGCATCGGCGACAAAAGCTTCGAGGCAGGCGGTGCCCCAGGCAAAGAGCGCGAGGACCTCGAGGAAGAGGAAGCAGCCGCAGCAGCCGAGCAGAACTACTCCCTGTGGTAATTATCATCAGACTAAACCAACAATACGGAAATCCCGGGGCGCACGGTTGCGCTCCGGGATTTGCTTATCAGACATTCGTCGGGGATATGGCAATGCTTCGCTTTGCCGGATATTGCGGGACACGAGGTCCCGCCTACCTCTCCCTTGGGGAACAGAAGGACGGAGGACTTCAGAATATCAGGAAGTCACAAAGGGAAACGGAAAAAGAAAAAGAGAAAAACGGAAAAAGGGAAAAGGAAACGGAGAACAGGATTGAAAAAACGGAGAAATGGAAAAAGCCCAGCTAATCTGCAGCCGCAGCTCTGTCTGATGCCCTAGAGGAGAGGTAGGCAGGACCTCGTGTCCTGCTTTCATGATATCCGATTTCCAGAATAATTGCAGATATCCTCTGCCATCTGATTCAAAGCAAGACATTGCTCGCGTGTGATGGTTCGTTTTTCGTTATGATGAGGCCATGGAGCCAGAAACAAGATACGCCCGCCTGTAAAGGCTTCCAGATAAGAGGCAGCTGGCTTGTAATAATCTGTAAAACCATTCTCAAGCAATACGACCAAGGGATATCCTTTATCGAACAGGCTGCGGGTGACTGTCTTCTCCCCTTTGCTAATACACGGAGAGACAAAAACTGCACCGCCAGCAGCCTTTTTGTGACATTCGCTCTTTACCGTCTTGATTGCCTCATCGGTCAGATTTCGTGAAAGGCGCAGCTGTAAAAGCGGCCTGCATTGCAACAGTTTCAGATTGCCAACACACGAGAATTCATGCCCCGCAATCACGGTTTTACTGACAGCGAGGTATTCAGGCATTAAGGTCTTCAAGGCGAGCCGTCTGGGATTGTCGAGGATATAGGCGACAAGGGTGTTTCTCCGTTCTTCACTTGTAACGATGCTGTCAGCGTAATTACTCTCCCAGAGGGTTTCTGTTGCCACGCCCCGTTGTTTGAAATCCTCACCGTTCAGTATCTGGTTGTACTTCTTGGTTGTCAGATATTTGAAGCGACCTATAATCAGGCCGACAGACATCGGCAGCGGTGAGCGGACGCGCAACAAGCCGTGGACATGGTCGGGCATAACCTGAAGCAGGAGATTTTCGATTTGCGGGTATTCAAACGGAATATCCTCCCACTGGGCTTTTATCATCTCCCCTACGGCAGAGAGCTGTATGTAAGGCAAGGAGGTGCGTTTTTCAGTCACTGCTTGATGGTCAACAGCAGAACACGAGGTTCTGCCCACCTCTGTCGATAAGCCGTTGGCAGCAGAACGAAACCCCTCAGGAACAATCAGTTTTCCTAAAACCTGCCTGCGAGGGCTGGTGCAGATGGTGAACATGTAGGTACCTTTGCCCTTGTAATCATGGAGATCACAGCGGCGGTGCATCGAAGATATCTTTCCTTTTGCGTGTTTCTTGTGGAGGATGCGTTCTTGCTCTATTTCTTCAGGTGTTTTTGGTTGGTTCATAGGTGTTTGCTATTTGTATGAGCAAATTTAATAAAAAGAGGAGGAAAAAGGAAAGGAAAAGAAGGGAAATGCTTTGATTTTAACATTTGAAGGACAGAGAAAGGAGAAAAAGAAACAGGAAAAAGGCAATGAAGGCAATGCTTCGCTTTGCCGGATATTGCGGGACACGAGGTCCCGCCTACCTCTCCCTTGGGGAACAGAAGGACGGAGGACTTCAGAAAACCAGGAAGCCACAAAGGGAAAAGAGAAAAGAGAGATGGAAACAGAGATGGGAAAGGGAGACAGAAAAAACGGAAAGAGCCGAAAAAAGCGCCAAAACTTGGGTTTTGACGCTTTTTGCTTATTATCAAAAGGGATTTTTGCTGCGCAAAAGAATTTTAAAAATCGGCGCAGGCTAAAACGGATTACTCAGCGCGGAGAGTGTAGCGCTTGAAGTCAACGACTGTGAGCTCCTTGTCAATACCTTTGAGGTAGTCGGCAACAGAAAGTTTTGCGTCGTCGATGTAAGCCTGGTTGAGGAGGCAAACCTCCTTGTAGTACTTGTTGAGACGGCCCTGGGCAATCATCTCAATCTTCTTCTCGTTGAGGTTCTGACGTGCAGACTCACCAACGGTAGCGATGATTTCGCGTGCCTGGGCACCCTGCTCCTCAGTGATGTAACCCTTTGTGATGTTAGAGTTGATGTGGTCTTCGCTGTCAACAAGGTTCGGGTTGATACCGGCTTTCTTGAGCTGCACCTCGATGGCGCGCTTCACCTCATCCTCCTTTGTCTTGTCGATGATAGCGGCAAGCTCCTTAGCCTTGTCGGCATCTGAGATCTGACTCTCATCGAGTGCGATAGGGCTCATGGCAGCCACCTGCATGGCAACACCCTTAGCCACCTCGTCGGGGCAGTCCTTGTTGAATGCGACGAGCGTGCAGAGGAAGCTCTGGCTCATGTGGTTGTAAGCCACCACCTTCTCGCCCTCAACGGTAGCATATCCGTCGAGCTCCATCTTCTCACCGGTCACACCAGAGCGGTTGACAACAGCCTCAGAAGCCGGAACGCCGTCGATATCGAGCGCATTCACCTCTTCCTGTGTCTTCACCTTAGCAGCCACGGCAGCATCGATCACCTTATTGGCAAGCGCCACGAAGTCGGCGTTCTTTGCCACGAAGTCGGTCTCACACTTGAGTGCGAGCAAAGCACCGAACTTGCCGTCCACCTTTGCGAGCACACAACCCTCGGCAGCCTCGCGGTCGGAGCGCTTAGCAGCCACCATCTGTCCTTTCTTACGAAGAATCTCCATTGCGGCTTCCATGTCGCCGTTAGCCTCTGTCAGTGCCTTCTTGCAGTCCATCAGACCAGCCTGAGTCTTCTGACGAAGCGCATTTATGTCTTGTAATGTAATAGCCATTTTGAAATTTAAAAATTAAAAGATTTACGAATGAAGATTTTTTCCGGAGGTTCCGGATTTCACGGCCATTCCGGAAAAAACCCGAAAATGCATTTTGGATTACTCAGCAGCCTCTTCTTTTGCGGGAGCCTCAGCCTCGGCAGGAGCAGCTTCCTCCTTTGCAGGAGCCTCTTCCTTTGCAGCCTCAGCCTTCTTCTCAGCACGAGCTCTGGAAATGCGCTTTCTCTGCGGACGCTCCTCAGAAGCAACCTCCTCGGCAGTCTCGCCTGCAGCCTCCATATCCACGCGCTCAGCCTTACGCTCCTCAATACCTTCAGCGATAGCAGCGACACAAGTGTCGACAATCACCTCGATAGACTTTGTAGCGTCGTCGTTAGCCGGGATTACGAAATCCACGTTTGAAGGGTCGGAGTTGGTGTCCACGATTCCGAACACAGGAATTCCCAGGCGGTTAGCCTCTTTCACTGCGATGTTCTCCTTCATCACGTCGACCACGAAGAGAGCGTAAGGAAGACGTTTGAGGTCTGCGATAGAGCCGAGGTTCTTCTCCAGCTTCTCGCGCTTACGGCGAATCTGAAGGTTCTCACGTTTTGAGAGCTTGTCGTATGTACCGTCGGCAAGCATCTTGTCGATGTTCGCCATTTTCTTCACTGCCTTACGGATAGTGGGGAAGTTGGTGAGCATACCGCCCGGCCAACGCTCAATCACGTATGGCATGCCAACTGATGCGGCTTTCTCAGCCACCACTTCTTTAGCCTGCTTTTTAGTAGCAACAAATAAAATACGCTCTCCCTTCTTTGCGATAGCTTTCAGCGCCTCAGCGGCCTGGTCAATCTTAGCAACCGTCTTGTGGAGGTCTATGATATGGATGCCGTTGCGCTCCATGAAGATGTAGGGAGCCATAGCGGGATTCCATTTTCTTTTGAGGTGGCCGAAATGGCTGCCTGCTGCAAGTAATGTCTCAAATGATGTTCTTGCCATAATAGTTTACTTTCTTTTTAAGTTTTTGTTCAAACCCAACCAGGGAGTAACTTGAGATCAACGATTTATTGTTATTTAATATTTCATTATGTAAGATTTACGATTTATAGTTACCAAGTAACATGAAAAACATCATACATTAATAAAAATCCTTAAATCGTACATTTATTTAATTTTCAAATCTCCAAGGTCTTCCCGGTTTAGATACTAAACGAATTGATAATAAAAATTGATTTAAAAAATATTCGTCAGTAATTAATGAAAACAAAGAAGTAAAGAATCTTTGCGTTCGATTAACGTTTACTGAACTGGAATCTGCGACGTGCCTTCGGGCGACCCGGCTTCTTACGCTCAACCACACGCGAGTCGCGGGTGATGAAACCAGCCTGACGGAGTGCCTTCTTGTCGTCGGCGTTGATTTTCACGAGAGCTCTTGCGATAGCCAGACGCAGTGCCTGCGACTGACCGGTGTAGCCACCACCGAAGAGGTTCACCTTGATGTCGTACTTCTCAGCCACGTCGAGGAGTGTGAGGGGCTGCTTCACAACGAACTGAATCAGCTCAGACGGAAAATAGTCGGCGAGGTCACGCTTGTTGATAGTGATCTTACCGGTACCCTCTTTCATATAGATACGGGCAACAGCTGCTTTACGGCGGCCCAATGCATTAATTACTTCCATGATGAATCTTTATTTAAGCGTGTTAATATCAATTGTCACTGGGCTCTGTGCTTCCTTGTCGTGCTCCGGTCCCTCAAAGATATAGAGGTTTTTCAGCACTTTGGCTCCAAGGCGTCCCTTAGGAAGCATGCCTTTCACTGCATGACGAACAATTCTCTCATAACCCTTTGGGCGTTTAGCGAGTTCCTGCATATTGATTCTGTGCTGACCACCCGGATAACCTGAGAAAGTGATGAGCTCTTTCTCTGCCCACTTGTTGCCAGAGAACTGGATTTTGTTCGCATTGATGATAATCACGTTGTCTCCACAGTCCTGGTTAGGAGTGAAGCATGGCTTATATTTGCCACGTAGGATTTTCGCTACTTTTGTGCAGAGACGTCCAACAATCTGGTCAGTGGCATCGACCACGACCCATTTTTTGTCTGCCTCCTGCGGTGTAGCGAAAGGAGTTGAGAAACTTAACGTTTTCATTCTTAATTTTACTTTTTTGTTGTTACTAAATATCTTACTGTCAGCGATTCACGGACCATGCTCCCGGCTAATAGGACACACTATCCACACACTAACAAAGACACGCTTCGGGGAGCGCGTCTGCAAATGGACTGCAAAGTTACGAAAAAACCTCCACATAACCAAATATTTGCAGACTTTTTCTCAACAATTATTGGATTTCCTTACGAAAAGGAGTTTTTTTGTAATGAATTGTATCCTGTTGCAGAGAAAAAAAATAAATCACTCGAGTTAGGGATTTATAATTATTCTACAACGAATCTTTACGAATTATTATTGAACGAAGATTTGAAAGTTTTTTTTCGAAACGATTCATTACGAATTTAAATCTATGAACATCAAGAATATTAGAAATCCAAAATTAAGTTATTTCATGATAGGGCGTACACTCTGACCTTCTACACGGGCTGTATATCCTGTATGTGGCTCATCGTCGTTGGTATAGAGTCCGTAGCCATACATATAGTATCTAATAAAAGAATATTTTCGGCTGGGTCCAATTGTTGAAGACCAGTATCTCAGGTATTTGCCTGCATAAGAAGAACTGTTGCCAGCCGCCGGGAAGAAGACAAATTTCCCGTTAGTTCCCGTGAACAGCCATCCGTTCACCCCTTTCACGGTTGTCCATTCTTTCGTGCAATTCTCCAGAAGCACGTTGAACTGTTCAAGACTTGGCATACACCAGTTTCCTTTCCACTTCACATGAGCCACATCATAATCGGTTCCGGAAATGTCCTCAATATATTTGCAAGTAAATACAGTACTGTCACAAAGCGAGTAGTTTTCCCACCCATCTTTATCCTTCACCTTTGTCTCACCCCATGCATAATACCCGCCATATTCCCAAGGAGAGGAAGCACCGACATTGCAGCAGGCGAATTTCACACCGATGCCCAAATCGATAGCATGAGGATGCTTATTGTCGGGACAAAGGGAAACCTCCAGTTCAGCGTATGGCTTGGCGAGCACTGCATAGCCTGCCACCTTGACAACAGGATATGCACGGTATTTTTTACCTCCTGTCAGGTTTTGAAACTCAATGCTATAAGAAGAGAAATCCTTCACGTTCGTATATTGTTTCTCAAAATATGACGGATTACGCACAACATTGCCGTCCTCATCAAAGATTGCAAATCCCACAGCATAAGGAATCAGCCCTCCACGGGAGACACTTGCCGACACCACATATTTTGACGGGTTGTTCTTATCGCGAGTGAATTTCACATTAGAGAAACTCGGAATGACACTGCCATCATAAACAGCCTTGCCTGAGGCGCTATAGTCGTCGCCCAACTGCCATTGAGACGAATTGTTAGTATAAGTAGCCAGCCCATGAGCACTCCAGAAAGGAGATATTTTCGCCTTGGCATTTTGCAGACTCTCATAGATATTTGTACTGCTACCGGCATTTTTCAGATTATCATCGGGCAGGCAATCAATATCATTCTCCACGCCAGCAAAAAGGGAACCGCCAATCCATCCGGTCTGGCTACTCCCCAAAGGCAGGCCGACATTCCATTCAAACCCGACTTTCACACTCCCCTTCATTATCGCATAATCAACATCCACATCAACTCCGTCCAAAGAAGTGTGCTGTTCAACACTGTTAATACAAGAACGGCTTTGGTTATATCCCATGGATGTAGGATAATAGGTGATATCCACCGTGTGGACATAATCAGCATTGATGTTTGCGGTCATCGCCATCTCCATTTTCTCCCCATCAATTCTCGGTCCGAAATTCAAATACAGTCTGGTACCCCAAGGTCCTCTCACCTGGTCGTTCGAGTAGGCGGAATAATAAAAGAAATCATCCGTAAAACTTCCATTAAGAGTGTAATTAGTCTCAGACCTGATATCGCAAACAGCGTGAAGTTCTGTAAAGGCCAGCAAACGGTCAGCATCCACCACACATTTCATCCACCCCGTTATAACAGGGTCGGCGTTGAAAGACAGATTATATGTTTTATTTACGCCACAGAACGCATAGGGACGAAAAAGGTTCCAATTGATGGGGAAAGATTTACTAATCTTTGGGATATCAATAGCAAAACGTGTGATTTCGCTTTGTTGTGTCTTTTGTCTTGCTTTCACTCCTGCATTGGCATCATTACCCACAACAAGAAGGGCATATCCATAGAACCGTAGCATCACCTCATTGAGGTCTGCAGGGTTGCAAGTAACCACCCATCCCGCGTTGGTGGATGATATGCCAGTCACCTTTCCCGCAAACCCGAATGGGAATTTGTCGGAGGAGTCAACAACGGCCATCAGGTTACCCCTATTTGGAAGAAGAGAAGACGGAGTGTTTGAATCGAAGGTGATTTTCATCCCGTTAACCGCCTTCACATAATTATATAGTTCTCCGTCAAGACGTAGCGTCTCCGGCCTATAGACCGGCTCCATCCTCACAAAACTCATATAGTCAATGTCATTGAGCGAAAACTTTTTGTTTTGATCTGCAGTTTGTACAGTCAGTTCACCCAGGGCAAAGGTGATACATTTCACCTCCGCCCTCAGGAACATACTGAACTCGCCGTCGTTAAGATATACGCAAAGAAGGTCTCCAACGGGTCCTATAGGCTCGTTGTAACTTTTATGCACGATTGGTCCGGTGTTCTTATAAGCAATATCGTTGATAATAACGACTATGTCGGAAATATCGGTCTTGTTGTCACCATTCACATCGGAGAACTTACTATAGGTGTTATCGCCAGAAATCACATTGATTACCGACACGACATCAGAGACATTAACAAAAAAGTCACGGTTCACATCGCCCCGCGGAGCAATATACCTGATGGTCAGTACTTCTTCATTGGGAATGCTGATGGTGCCCGATGAGGAAGTGAAACTAACATTTTGCTCTCCCGGCTCGATTTTAGTCAACTCGGGGAGCGGAAAGAAAGTGGAAGTGCCATCGAGATGACGGACTGCTATTGACTGGGCAACGGAAGCAACCGGAAAAAGCATATATAGCAGAAAAAGTGGAAGTAAGATGTGTCTCATCATAATGGTGCTAAATAGTTTAGAATTACCGAAAACCTTTATCGAGGACGTGTCCATCTTTATTGTAACTAAGTGTTGGAGATTGAACCACCTCGTTTCGTTTGCGAAGATACAAAGAATTCCGTAAACAGCAAAAAGAAACAGGAAAATTTTCAGGTATAGGGGTTATACTTAAATATTTACGATTTCCGGAATTCAAACATCTTACACAACTATAGCTGGTTTTCACAAACCGAAATACAAAAAAATATGGAGACAGTTACGAAATCTGTCTCCACTATTAAAGATGATATTAGGGGTGTTCTATAAAATCTGATTTTTTTACACCCCATAAAAGAGCATCATTTATTAACCCACATACCACCTTCTGGAAGCTTGAATCCCTGCTGAGGGCGTTGATAACGGTTGCCAAGCTTTCTCTGCGCTTCCAGCTCCCAAGGTAGTTTTCCTGCATTCTCAGGCTTTATAATCACCTTTGTTCCCACCCTGGCATACTGACGAAGCGTATTCAGGTCATTGTTGCGCAGACGGATACACCCTTCGCTGTCGCGTCCGGGAACAGAAATCGCGTTGGAACTGCTTCCATGAATACCAATACTTCTGTTGCTTGCCACCCGATGGCTGTTTAGTTGCAGTCTCATGAACCAGTCACCATATGCCAGGATATTCCCTCGGCCGTCTTTAAAGTCATGTCTCCACGAACTTGCCGGCTGTATCTGGCAGATAGTGAAGGGTATGTAATTCCCGTTTCTGTCTTTGACACATACAGGTGTCGTCCCGTCTCCGGAACGAGTCTTGTCTCCTGTGTTCCGAGCCAGGCACACCGGGAAATGCGCCACGAGTTCTCTTCCGTTTGGTGTATCCTCGTAAACATAAATTCTAAAATCCCGTTTGGAAATGACGAAGATGCAATTCTGAGGGTTGGCATTGTTTTTATACACCTGTCCCTCATCATTGCTGTCATAGACATTATAATGCTTTTTAGGGAAAGACTGCATTGCCACCGATCTCATGCCGAACGGTTCGGGATCCTCCACGCCGGGTGTCTGAGCATTCACATTGCATGCAGCAACAACCAGAAACAAAGCAGATAACAATTTTTTAATCATGATAATTATATTAAATATAAAGGGAGTTAATTTTCTGCGAAAATGGGAGTTAACGAGCCTCCGGCTCGTGGAAGATAGTTTTGTAAATGATAAACCGTTTTCTTTTTTGTATTAATCCACATAGGCGAACTGCATATATACATACACAATCCGTCCGTTATAACGGGTTTTGAAGAAATTGCCGGAGGTACCCAGATAAGGCAGGCGAGTATATTTCGGCACATGCACATTATATCCGTAAGAATTAGTAAGAATACCCGCATTTAAGCTGGGCGCCAGACGGAAATTGACATTTGTTCCGTTGATGACGAGGCTTCTGCCATCCTGACGTCCCTGACGCGGTGCGATGTTCTGTCCATATCCCCCACCCGACATACGTGCGAAATCGGAGTACACCCACAAGATGTTACCGTTGACATAGATGCTGTAGAAGCCGTTGCGGGTCTGACCGGCGTATGTGAAAGTCGTACCTCTGGGATAATGGATGTGGTTACCATAATAGTCGCTAAGGATGCCGGCGTTCATAGATGGTCCATAACGCAGATTCGTGTTATTTCCTGTCAGCACAATGGTCTGTGCGTCCGCATTGCTGCTAAACAAGCAGATAGAAATAATCAATGCAATAGTTTTAAGTAAATGTTTCATGTTGTTTATAAATTATGGTTAATAAAAATAGATTCTTAGCTATGTTCTATGAATTAACATTTGCAAATTTACATGTTTTTACTTGAAAAACAAAACAAAATCGTTTTATTTATGTTTTTTTGATGTTAAGATGTTAATTAGTAATCTTAAAAATAGAAGAGGAGAATAGGATACCTTAGCATTGAACGAATAAAAAAACGGGGATGTGCCCTATATATTGACACATCCCCGTAATTTTATTTACAAATAATTTATCCACCGAAGTTGTCGAAACGGATCATGTCGTCCTCCACGCCGAGTGAATGCAGGAGGTCGAGCACGGTCTTCGCCATCATTGGAGGTCCGCAGAGATAGTATTCCACGTCCTCCGGTGCCTCATGCTGCTTGAGATAAGTGTCGCCCAGCACGTTGGCAATGAATCCGGCAGAATATTTCACACCAAGGGAGTCGGCTTTCTTGTCGGGGAAATCGAGTCCGAGATGGAAATGGAAGTTCGGATATTCCTTCTCCAGCTCGAGGAAGTCCTCCATGAAGAACACCTCGTCGATACCGCGTGCGCCATAGAAATAGTGCATCTCGCGGTCGCGTGTGTGGAGCGTCTTGAGCATGTGCATGATCTGTGCGCGCAGCGGTGCCATACCGGCTCCACCACCGACCCAGATCATCTCGCGCTTGGAGTCGAACACCGGCGCGAACTCTCCGTAAGGACCGCTCATCACGCACTTGTCGCCCGGTTTGAGGCTGAAGATGTAGGACGAAGCGATACCTGGAGGCACAGGCTGGAAACCCACCTGCGGCTTAGGCAGGAACGGCGGAGTGGCGATACGTACGGTGAGCGTGATGATATCACCCTCATCGGGATAGTTAGCCATGGAATAAGCACGGATGGTCGGGGTGTCGTTCTTGCACTTGAGCGAGAAGATGTTGAACTTCTCCCACACAGGCACATAAAGTTCTCCGATGTCGTTCTTGTCGAAGTCCTTGTCGTAGTCGAGGTCGTAAGCCGGAATCTTTATCTGAGCGTATGCACCCGGCACGAAGTCCATGTGCTCTCCCGGAGGGAGCTGCACCTTGAACTCCTTGATGAAGGAAGCCACGTTCTTGTTGCTGATGACCGTACACTCCCATTCCTTCACGCCCATGACCGACTCAGGCACCTTGATAGAGAGGTCGCCCTTCACCTTGCACTGACATCCCAGACGGAAATGCTCCTTGATCTGCTTGCGTGTGAAATGGCCTTTCTCTGAGTCGAGAATCTCGCCGCCTCCCTCAATCACCTGGCATTTGCACTGGCCGCAAGAGCCCTTGCCACCGCAGGCTGAAGAGAGGTAGATGCCATTTTCAGAGAGCGTGGAGAGCAAGCTGCTTCCCTGCCCCACCGACAGTTTGTTCTCGCCGTTGATGGTCAACGTGACGTTGCCACTCGGCGACAGGTATTTCTTGGCAATCAGCAGAATAATCACCAACACGAGTATGATTGAAAGGAATACTCCTATACTTGCTAAAATAAAATTCGTGTCCATAAGTTATATCCTTTCATTTTATAATTTAAGACCAGAGAAACACATAAATGCCATTGCCATAAGACCCACAGTGATGAAGGTGATGCCAAGCCCCTGTAGAGGCTTCGGCACGTCGCTATAAGCCATCTTCTCTCGGATGGCAGCCAGTCCCACGATAGCGAGGGTCCAGCCGATACCTGAACCGAGGGCGTATGCCACACAGTCGCCCACCCCACCGATAAACTGAGTGGAAGAAGGCTCGAGGTTGATACGCTGCTGCATGAAGAGCGACGCACCCATGATGGCACAGTTCACAGCGATAAGCGGGAGGAAGATACCAAGCGCTGCATAGAGCGAAGGCGAGAACTTCTCCACGACCATCTCCACGAGCTGCACCATGGCAGCGATGACGGCGATAAAGAGGATGAATGCGAGGAAGGTGAGGTCAACGCCCTCGATGAGCGCGCCGTCGGCAAGCACCTTCGTCTGCAACAGATAATCTACAGGGACGGTGATGAGCAGCACGAACGTTACTGCAATACCCAGTCCGAGGGAAGTCTTCACTGTCTTAGATACAGCCAGATACGAGCACATACCTAAGAAGAACGCGAAGATCATGTTGTCCACGAAAATCGAACGGACAAATAAACTGAAAAAATGTTCCATAATTCTACGTTTTTATTAGTTATGTGATTATTGTACCTTATCTTTATTATACGCACGGTGTGCCCAGATGATGCATCCCACGAGGATGAGCGCCATCGCCGGCATGGTCATCATACCGTTGTGGAGATAACCACCGCCGTTGTCGAGCAACCAGGAGTCGGGGATAATCTGGAATCCGAAGAGTGAACCGAATCCGAAGAACTCGCGTACGAATCCCACGATGACAAGCACTGCCGCATAACCCAGACCGTTAGCGATACCGTCGAGGAACGACTCCCACGGTCCGTTCATCATGGCAAACGCCTCAAGACGTCCCATGAGGATACAGTTGGTGATAATCAGTCCGACATAGACGGAGAGCTGCACGCTCACGTCGTAGACGTATGCCTTCAGGATGTTGCTCACGATGGTCACGAGCGCCGCCACCACCACAAGCTGCACGATGATACGTATACGGTTAGGGATGGTCTTTCTCAGCAGTGAGATAATCACATTGGAG
>JAEEGL014967957.1_pt1 | contig 21169 bp, 22 predicted proteins | sample 9134231 | NCBI WGS metagenome assembly JAEEGL01 (sample SAMN16246548, study PRJNA631951) | gut metagenome | biome: gut microbiome; feature: rumen; material: fiber-attached | host: Bos | place: Iran: Karaj | collected 2018-10 | reverse complement strand
TTTTACTTGTGTTATCGCTGAGGCACCATCTTTAACTGCTATACCGACATATTTATCTTTTATATCTTTAAATACGCTGTTTTGTACTATTGTCAAATATTGCCCTGGTATAGTTGTATAGGCTGAATTAATTTTTAAGCTTGCTTGTTCTTCTGCTTGTTTAATTGTTTTGTGTATTGCTTCGGATATAGCATTTTCATCTACTATTTTATCCTTCTTAATTCCGGAGCATTTTGCTGATGTGCTACAAATGATTTCAATTTGATTGAAATTATTGACTTCGCCAACAACAGTAGTGACTCTTTCTGTGCCTATATCAACTCCAACAATTATATCACCTATTGCCAAAGTCCATTCCTCCATTTTCTTAGAATTTCTGTTATTAAGAATATTATATTTTGAGTCGAAAGTCAATAGTTTTTGTAATATTTTTGTAACATTTTTGTAACATTTTTGACATGTAATTTTAGAGTGCTAGAGAGGCGCTTTTTTGAGTGCTTATTTACATAATTTAAATATTAAAAAACGAGTAACATAATTACTCGTTTTTTAATATTTAAATTATTCATTTTATTTTATTCTTTTGGGCTCATTTTTTTGTTTATCTCTGTTGTATTTCTGCATATTATTAGGATTACTAAAAATGCTTCATATAGTATTCTTGCAACTAAATTTCCTATTAATAAATACATTAAGAATGCTAAGAAGTTAGATATTACTGCAAATGAAGATAATGTTATAAATATTGCTACTATTAAGTATAGTATTTTTAGTATGTTTTCTATAACCATTTTCTTAAATGTTAAGAAATCATATAACCATCCTAAAAATCCTGTGAATTTACCTTCATTTTTTTTGCTTAAGAATGTAAAGTAAACTACTATACCTCCTATAACTGCTAATACAGCTGCCACAATTACCCAAATTGAATTGGCTGAAGATACAGCTGAGCTACTATAAAGACTTCTTGTTGATAACATATTAAAATCCCCCTCTCATTATTATGTACATAATAATATCACACTTTTTTACATTTTTCAACCTTTATCTACATTTTTTTGTATTATGTGTATATTACATTCTATTAAATGAGATTTGAATTTATGACTAATTTTTATTTGCTTCTTGCTCTTGAGTCGTTTCTTTTTTGCTGTTTGTCCATTTTTCTATATAATGACGTCTAATTATTGATAAATTTGTAAACATTCTTCCTACAAAAACCACAATAGCTGCTAGATATATATCTACATTTAATCTTTGGCCCAAATATGTAAGCAATATTGATAATATCGCATTTCCAAAAAATCCAGTTACAAATATTTTTAAATCAAATTTTCCATTTAATACAGCAGTTATTCCTCCAAACACTGAATCTAATGCTGCAATAATTGCTATTGCCAAATATCCAGTATATGTATATGGTATTACTGGAAATCCCATTCCTATTACTGCCCCTAAAATACAGCCTATTACTATTGCTATAAAAATCATATTTAATCCTCCATTTCAATATATTTAGTTGATATTGTTCCTTCATATTTAGGAATCACAATATTATTATATCTTTCAACAGTTGCCGTTTTATCCATTGGTTTTATTATTTTATCTATATAGCCAGAATCTTTTTGCATTAATCCACTTTCCAGTTTAGTCTGATCTCCAATTGCTTTTACAACATATGGAGAATTTACTCTGTTACCGGCTATTGAAATAAATGTATCTTGAATAAAAACAATATCTGTTGTATTAACAATCCTTATATCATTTATAGATATTGCCTCTGCTCCAGCAAGTTTTAGTTCGTTTAATAATTGTAATATATCGTATATGTCAATTTGCGATTCTGTACTATCTATTAATGTAACTATTATTCCTTGCCCTGTAACCACTGTTTTCCCAATTAATAAATTTGCCTCTTGTAATTCTTTTTCGAGTAATTCCGTTGTTTCTTGGGCATTTGCTTCTTTTTCTCTATATTCTTGTATTTTAATTCTTGTTTCTTCTAATTGTTTAGATGCTTCTTCATATTTTGTTTTCCAGCTAGCAAGTGTTGTCCTAAGTTCTGCTTCTCTCATCGTCTCTATCTCTGTAATATCAGTTTTATCTACTGTATTAAATTGTACAAAAACTACAGCAACTAAAGCAAAACATACTATTCCTAAAACAATAGATAATGTTATTTTCCCTTTCAAGTTCATTCACCTATCTTTCTTCTATATATTCATGTGATATAATTCCTTCATATTTTGGTATTGTTACTGAATTTGATTTTTTTATATCTACAATCACACCATCAATTTTCATTTCTTCCATATATCCACTTACATCTAATGAACCTTTTAAATACTCTGGTGATCCAATTGCTTTTATTTTAAATGGCGCTCCAACTTTTTCTCCATTTATTCTTACAACATATCCATCACATGTTATTGCTGTAGAACTTACAATTCTTTGATCGTTTATAGATATTGCTTCCGCTCCAGCATTTTTTAATATGTTTACAATATTTATTAAATCGCCATCATGCACCAATAATAGGTTTGCATCCATTCCTATTGCCACCAAATTATTCATGTTTTTGTTGTCATCAACAGTTATTTCTACGCCTTTCCCTTTTACTTCAGTTAGCCCCAAATATACTCTTGCTCTTGTTAATTCTTGTTCTAAATCAGCAGATTCACTGTTGTTTTCTGTAGCTTTCTTTCTTTCATTTTCTAGTGTTTTTTCAGCTTCTCCTAATTCTCTATAAACATTCTCATAATTGTCTCTCCACCTAAATAGTTCATTTCTTAATTTATTAACTATTGTACTATTTGAAACAGGATTTGTTGTTGATGCAATTGTTTTTAATTGAACTGCTATTCCCATTGTTATAAACACACAAACAATCCCTAATGTTAATGCAATTTGACTTTTTTTCATTTGGTTTCTCCCTTCTTATATTTTTTCTCTAAATATTACTTTCTCACTTGTAATATCTCCTTCTATTATAATATCTCCTTCTATTCCCTTTTCTTCATCTAGTATTACTTTTATATACATCATCTTTGTGTCTATGTCTGATGAATTACCTAAATACACTGTTTTTCTTTCACTATCCATTTTTAGTATTATATCATTTTTATTCTTCATGTCTATACTTGTTATTAGACTTCCTATTCCGTTACTATTAGCAAGTTCCATAATTTTAAGTATTGTCCCTAATATTTCCAAGTCTTCTGTAACTAATCTCTTTCCTGTTTTTATCTGTTCTATACTTGTATTGTATGACATTATTTCTGGTAATCCACCTGTGTTTTCTGCCTCTTCTAATATATATCCTTGATTATTAATATACATATATGTTTCATTGCACTTTAGTGCATATGTCGCTTTTCTTTCTTTAACTTCAATTACTAAATTGTCTGGTAATTTTTTTCTTATTTTTACTTCTTCAACATATGCATTTTCTTTTATTTTCTTAATAGCAGCATTATTATTTACTAGAAATAAATTCTCTCCTATTTTTATTTCGCTACTACTTATCACTTGTTCTTCTGAAAGATTATTATTCCCTTCTACACTTATCTTTTTAATGTTAAATAAAGGTGATAACATAAGTGCTAGTAATGCTCCTAAAATAACAGTTATAATTAATACCCATTTGAAAAATGAAATTATTCTTCTTTTTCTTTTTTCTACTTTGATATTTATCTTTTTATTTTGTTTGCTCTTTTTTGTTTTATTTACTTTAACTTTATTTGATTTCTTTTCTTTTTTCTTCTTGTTTTTTTTCTTTTTCTTGTTTTCTTTTGTCTTTGGTTCTTCAATTTTTGTTACGCCTATCACTATTTCATTTTCAAAATCAAATAATTCATTATCTGCTTGTCCTTTTTTTGATTTTGAATTTTTTCTAGAATTTTGTTTTTTCAATTTTTCCCCCATCTAAGGGCAATTACTAATTGCCCCATTGTATTTGTTTTATTTTTGCTCCAAGGCTGTTTAATTTATTATCTATGTTTTCATAACCCCTTAATATATATTCAATATTATTTACCTTAGTTTTACCTCTTGCTGCTAGTCCTGCTAGAATTAATGTGGCTCCTCCTCTTAAATCTGTTGCATCTACTTCTGTTCCACTTAATTTTTTCACTCCTTTAATTATAGCCATTTTACCTTCTATAGTATTTTTAGCTCCCATTCTTTTTAATTCGCTTAAATATTTAAATCTATTTTCAAATATATTCTCTACTATCATTGATGTCCCTTTTGCTGTTGTTAATAAACCTCCAAATACAGATTGTAAATCTGTTGGGAAGCCAGGGTAAGGCATAGTCTTAATATCTGTCGCCTTTAATCTTTTATTTACTGATAATTTTATTATGTCTTTTTCTATGTCTATTTTACAACCCATTTCTTCTAATTTGTGAATCACTGGTATAATATGTTCTGGGCATGTATTTGTTAATTCCACATTTCCACAAGTTATTGCTGTCATCGCCAATAAAGTACCTGCTTCTATTCTATCTGGCATAATGTTATGGCCAGCATCCTTTAATTTCTTTACTCCTCTAATACTTATTATACTAGTTCCAGCGCCTTTAATCTTTGCTCCCATTTTATTTAATGCTTTTTGCAAATCTACTATCTCTGGTTCCAATGCTGCATTATTTATTGTTGTCTCGCCCTCTGCCATAACTGCTGCTAGCATTATATTCTCTGTTGCGCCAACACTTGGGAAATCTAAATTTATATCTGTGCCTATTATTTTATCTGCACTACATTTTATATATCCCTCTTCCTCTTTAACTATTATTCCTAATTTTTCAAATCCTTTCAAATGTAAATCTATTGGCCTTACTCCAATATCACATCCTCCCGGATATGAAAATACTGCTTTTTTAAATCTAGTTATTAGGGCTCCTGCCAATACAACAGAAGATCTTAATTCTCTCATTAATTTATCAGGTATTTTAAATTCTTTTATATTATTGCTCTCTATTACTACTTTCCCCTTATTCTTTTTTACTTTGCAACCTAATAAATTTAATATCTGAATAGTTTTTTCTGTATCATATATTTGTGGCACATTATATAATGTTAATTTTGGTCCTAATATGCCCGCTGCAAGTATTGGTAATGATGCATTCTTTGACCCAGACACATAAGTTTTTCCTTCTAATTTGTGCCCTCCTTCTATTATGTAGCTTAACATCCTTCTTTGCCTCCTTGCTATTTTTTAGTGCTATATCTTATGCTCTACTTATGTAAATTGTGAAGAATGTTAATTTAATTTATTCTTTTAGTTTTTATCTATGTAGTTTTCCACAATATTTATTATACTTTGTGTATTACTCACAAATTTTTTTGGAGCAAATTCATCTATTTCCTTTATTGCATTTTCTAAATCGTTTATATCTGTTACTCCTTTTATATATCCCTTTTTATCAAAATTTTCTACTATTTGTTTTTGGTGGTCATTAACATGTTCTTTGTATTGTTTTAATCTGGGAACAGCTATTACTTTTTTATTCATTTTTAGTGCACCTACTATCGAACCAACCCCACCATGTGTTATTATAAATCTAGCCTCTTGCTTTTTTTTGTCTAATTCATCTCTTCCTATTAAGTCAAATAACTTCATTTTATCTGTGTCATACTTCGTCGAACCAGCTTGAACTATCACTTCTTCGTTTATTGTTCCATTATCTATGCATTTTTCAATCTCTTTTAATAGTCTAGAAAAATCGTTTTTCTGTGTACCTAACATTACTAATATCATTAATAAATCGACCCTCCTAATACTGCTTTTGGGTATAATTCTAACATTTCTTCCCACTGAACTATAAATAAATCTGCAAAATGATATATTATTTTCCCTGTTATAGTTTTTTTGTTTATATTTGCAAATGTTTCTATATATATGATTTTTGAGCCAAATATTTTTCCAATGCAACACATTGGCCCAGCTGTGTGTGCTCCTGTTGTTACAATATATTTTGGTCTATATTTTATATACATTCCCAAACTCAATATACAATTATATGTTAATTTAAAAATATAACTTATCATTTTATTTCTTGTACCATATACTAAATATGATATTTTTTTACCATATTGCTCTTTTAATTTTACTGTCATTTTATCTTTTTCTGTTACTATATGGTAATCATATTTTTTAAATAATGGTTTTAGTTGCATTATTTCGTCCAAATGCCCACCTGTGCTTGATATGAACATTACTTTTTTCATAATATTCTCCTTGCAAATTATGTTGTTTAATTAATTAATTTTTTGTATTCTATATTATATATTATATGGTTTCATTTTTCAAGATTTATCCGTGTTTTAGATTGACTTTTTTATGGTTTCGCGTTATACTATTTTTATATGCAGCAGTAGCTTAGCTGGATAGAGCACTCGGCTACGAACCGAGAGGTCGGGGATTCGAATTCCTCCTGCTGCACCAAAAAACTCTCAATTAAATTGAGAGTTTTTTCTTGCTTTATCTCTTTAATTTGCTTAAATACTTTCTGTCAAATTCTTCTATTTTCTTTATTCCTTTATCTTTATAATATTCTTTCATGATTTCAAACTTATTATTACTTTGTTCTGCCACAACTGTAACATATTCTTTGGCAAATAATTTTACCATTTCTGTTATTGTTTTTCTATCTTTTTCAGGAATTTCGCTATAAGTTTTTAATATTTTAACTATATTTTTTGATAAGTCTTTTTGTATTTCACCAAATGTATTTGCTTTTGTTGAATAAAACAATTCAAATATCTCATCAAAAAATATTTTTCTTTGTTCTTCTGTTGTTGTCTCTAACCACTCTTTAAGTGTTTTTCTTATTGCTTCGCTACCATCCGTAACTTTTTCTGATTTTATCAAATCATTTCTTAATACTTGCCACGAATATATGTCATGTTGATATATCCCTTTTTCTATGCTTAGTGCAACTTCACATTTTTCTGCATGATCTAATATCCTGCCTATTACTGAGTCTTGTGGAATATATGTTTCTAGTTTTTTTATTATTTCTGCATCTTTATACTTTTCAATCATTTTTTTGTTAAATCCAGGTCCATCATAATTATATGCTTTAATTATCTTATCATGTATATTTTTTGTACTAGTTACTGCTGAATATATTGCAACATTTCCTCCTTTTGAATGTCCTCCTATTCTTAGCATTTTATTAGGATATTTATCTGTTATTCTTTCTACATAAACTTTCCCTTCTAATTGGCATGGTACATTATCCATAAATGCCATATTAAAGTCTTCTTTCCACCCATTTATCGTACTATCTGTTCCTATAAAAGATATGTACATTTCTTCTTCAGATATATGTATAGTTATTGCCCCAAATTGTTTTTCTACTTTTGGGTCAGTTTTTTTTATATAGTCTGTAACTCTCATATTTTTAAATCGATTGCTTTCACCAAGTCTTGTTATGAGCTCTTTATCTCCATCATATAAAAATTCATCTTTATCTAAAACCTGCATTTTTTCAGAAATTGACTGTATTGTTGCTTCAGATTCCATATGGATTTTATCAAATCTCAAGTAAGAAAATCTAGCCAAAATCATGCTATCAACCTCATTAAATGGGTTGTCATTACTTATTTTTAAATCTCCTCTCCATGAAAGATAATCATTTATATTTGCCATAATATACACCTCTTTTATTTTGAATAATTTGAATTATATCACACAATATATAATTATTCTATAGCTAAATTATTGACATTTAGCTATATGTGTGTTATTATATTAACGTTATGGGTCAGTAGCTCAGTTGGATAGAGCACAGGCCTTCTAAGCCTGGGGTCGGGGGTTCGAATCCCTCCTGGCTCACCAAAAAAACACATCAGTTAGATGTGTTTTTTGTTTGTTAATTCAATTTTTATAACTAGTCTATTGTTTCTAATTCTGACACATTTGTTAATTCTGTACTTACCCAATAGTATGTTCCATCATTTCTTTGTTTAAATGTATGTTTGTATATTGGTAAAGTAATTCCACTGTTTTTCACTTTGTCTATATTCTTATTCTCTTCATAATCATAATCTCTAATTTCCCCTATTTTTATATTTTGGTCTGATGTAGCATATAGTTTGCATAAATCATTGTCATATATGCCTCTTATATAATTATCATATACATATACCTCATTATTATTTTTTTCTGCTTTTATTAGTTTAAACTCATCAAAATATGATGTTCCACCACCAGAGATGTATTGTACATATTCATAAGAATTTGTTTGAGGATTGTATTCTATTGCATCTGAATCTGTCCATGAAAATGAATTCTTACTAATGTTTATCGTTGAATTATACATTGTTCTTGATTTATTTTGTATGCTGTCTATTGAAAATACATAAATATTTTCATCAGCTAAATCTTCCTTATTTTTTTCTTTTCTTACTGTATATTCTTTTTCATCGAATAATGCTGAACAAGCTGATAATAGTTTTAAATCTTCATCTAAATTATTAATGCTAGTCTTTTCTCTATACATCAATATTACAGGATATGAAGCTTCCTTATGATTCCCATTGACATCTCTAATTGAAAATTCTCCACCAGGCATAAAATATTTAAATCTTATATAGCTATATAACTTTTGCACCAACTCACTATCAACGTTTAATTCTTCATTTTTATTCCCCGCTACTTGTGTATTTTGCTGTTGCTCATTTTGCGTCATAGTTTGTGGTGTGTTACTCTTTTCTTCAACTTTCAACCACCCCATTACTACTGCTCCAATTAATAATACCATTGCTGCTATTAGTACATAAAATGTCCACAAACTAATTTTAATCTCTTTTTTCTCTTTGTTTTCTTCCATCTTTATCCCCCTTGTTTTTTATTTTTCTCATAGTATCATAAAAAAATCTTTTATTCAATGGGTTCTTCAATTTTTTTTGACACAAATAAAAAACACATCTAGAGATTAGATGTGTTTTTATTTATATTAATTTAAGTTAGATTTTGACCATTTACTTTATTTTGATTATCTAGTTTTATCTTTTCGTTATTAATCATGTTCTCTACTAGTTTACCTACATCTTTGTATATTGGCTTTCCAGTTGTTTCTCTTGCAAGTTCATTTACTTCTTTTAAATGGTATACTTCTTCTATAATTGGTTTAAATTCTGGAACTTCTGGATAATCTTTCTGTATAGACCCCTCTTTATCAACTGCTTTTTTCATTGTGTCTACCAATTCTTTAACTTCCATTTTTCCAATATGTTTTTCTGTTGTCTCATCATCTGTTGCATCTTTTATTATGCCTTTAACTTTATTTTGTTCTTCCTCTGTTAAATTGCTATATACATTTTCTTTCTTCTCGCCATTAATTTCATGTCTTTTATCTTCTATACATTTTATAGCAAGTGACATGCTATGTTTTTCCTCTTCATTGTCTGTTTGTTCCATTTTTTCAATTATATTGTTTTCTACTTGATCTAATGATTCTTCTACAATAATTGTTTGTTCATTAATTTGATCTTCCATTAAAATGCTTTCTATAAATTCTCTTTTAGCTTCTGCTTTTACATTTTCCATGAATCCTTCAATATCAACTTCAAGCTCTATTTCGTTTTCTCTTCCTTGTCCTCTTTCAAGTGTCACATCAAATTTCTCCGCAATTATTTCTAAGTCTTGGAATGTTAATGTATATTTATTATTTGCTTTCATATATGCTTTAATTTCACTTTGAATATTAGTTCTATCAACTGTCTTCATTGCGTCTTCTACACTTTGTTTTAATTTTCTTCTCTTCTGTCTTGCTAATTCATTTTGTAATCTTATTCTTGCTGCTTCTTCTGATTCGCTTATTTCCTTTTGTTGTTTTTCTTCCCAAATTGACTCTTCTTTTTGGGTTGTTTCTTTTTTCTTAACTATTGTCTCTTCTTTTAGCCATTTTTCCTTCAGTAATGCTATTTGATATTGAAGATCTAATTCTGCTTTTCTTGCTTCATGTAATAATTCAATTTTAACTCTATCTTCTGCTTTTGATTCTGTATCTTGATCTAAGTATTGCTTTTTAAATTCATGAGCCACTCTTTCAGTTGCATTTGCATTTAGCCATTTTTGCATTTTTAAATATGTACCACTCTCTGCTCTTAATTCTCTTGTTTCTTTAAATTTCTTAAAACCAGTTATTTTGCCTCCCATAATTTTGTAAATGGTATTAGTTCCTGCAAGCACTACACCTGCACCCACTAATGTATTCTCTACTACTGCAACTGGAAGACCTATTACAATTTGTCCAGAATTTCTTAGCAGTTGCCAGCTTGTTCCTGTTCTTCTTACTGCATCATCCACTTTATATTTAAACTCTGTTTTTAGTATTTTATCTATTTTAGCATCAACATCACTGTAAACTTTAGCCCTTCTTCCTCTTTCATCTGGGGCATATGCTTCTTCATATTTTCTAATTAAATCTTTTCTACGTATTTTTACATATTCGCTTTCCATATTGTGTCTCATATATTTTTTGCCTGCTTCGTATTTTCTTCTCACTATGCCTGGAACTGGAGTAATTTTTCCATATCTTTTCATTCTAACAAGGAATGGTAATCCAAACAATTCTTTTATGTCTGTAGAATCAGCATCACCAATAATACTACTTGCTGAATCTCCAGTTAATTTCAAGAATCCTCTTAAAAGTTTTTCCGCTTCTGTCATAAATCTAAAGAACATAAATGATAACACACATACTGCCATTCCCGCAACATCTGATGATGATACTACTTTATATGAAATTCCTACAAAAATTGTATATACAAGTGCATGTATAGTTTGCGTTCCAACACTAAATATGTATTCCTTTGCCCATGTTGTTAATGCTGTTGATGATTTAAATTTTAATCTTTCTATAGCAAATTTTATTCCCATAAATGGACCTAATATTATTAAAATTACTGTTACAAATAACCTCTTGAAATAGATTATCAAGAACTTGATTAAATAGTATACCATAGCTAAATAAAGCAAGGTTGATGCAAAGCTCTTTGCTAAGCCAGATTCATATGTTAAATTTCTCATTGCTGTTGCTAAGTCAAAGTATGCTCCTCCGGGATACACTACTAGCCATATTAGTACCTATTTGTCTTAACAATCCTACTGTTAATTCATTTACTTTCATTACAGTAATTAGGAAATAGTGTAATATAAACACTATAAAAAATCCTATTGCCCAACTTGCTAATTTTTGTTTGTATTCTGCTTTTGCTTCTGCTACTCCTGATGCTACAAATTTTATTCCATAATATATCAGAGCTATTAGCATTCCTATAAGCGATGCCGTTCTCATTGCCATATAGAAGTTTGCTACTATGTCTCTAATTAACACTGCCAAACTATCTGCTTTAAGAGTTTCTCCTCCTGCTTGCATTCCATTAAATACATCTACATCTAATATTGGTACTTGATTATATATTATTTTTTCAAGTGTTACAGAATTTACAATATCTTTTTGTAATCCTCCACTTGTTAAATATTCCATCATTCCATTTGGCATTCTATCGCCAACATCTGTTCCTTGAACTGCATCAATATAGAAAGTAACTAATACTTGTACTAAAGTTCCAAATCCAACTAATATTGCTTTAATTATTGTGAATATGAAGTTTAAAATCCACTCTAATAAAGCTGTTAATCTTGCCCATATTCCTTTTACTGCTGCAAGTAAATCATTCTCTTTTTCTTCTGTAGTTTGAGATTCTACTTTACCAATACCTTGATATTCAAAGGTCTTATCTTTATCTATACTACCCTCATCAACTCTTCTAAATGGTACTTTTCTATATTTCCAAGTATATTGAATTTTATCAGCTGCTGAATCTAAATCGCTTGGCACTTTACCTGTAGAAGTTGCTTCTCCTTTATATCTAATTACTATTTCAGGACTTCTTAAAGGTCTAACATATACTCCTCCATAGGTGTTTTTTCCATTTCCATATTCATGATAATCTGAACTTGTACAATCTGTCATATAGTCTATTCCATTAATTTTACCTAAATACATCCATACATGTCCATAGCTTCCATCTCCCCAATCTCCACCAAGCATGACATCTCCAACTTCATATGGTTCATTTATGGGAACCTCTTCAAATAATGGATTAATATCTCCTCCTGGGCCCACATAAGCATCAGTTATATTTCTGTTTCCTCCGACATCAATTCCAAAACACTGATTTAATATGCAAGATACCCATGTGGCACAACAAAGCCATACATATGTCCCATTATTTAAAAGATTCCAATTTCTATCTCTATATTCACCATATGATTCTTGCAAATTGTATCCTGCTTCTAACGCAGTACCAAGCCCATCTCCCCTACATGTATATGCTGTATTCATCTCTTTTACTCTGTTTGCAAAATTAATTATCTCTTGTTGTTGTTGCTCAGTAAAACCTGCAAAGCAAACACTTTGCATAGTTAATATTATTGCAATAAAAGCTATTATTATTTTTTTAATTTTATTCAAAATATTTGCCTGCATTTTTACTCCTTCCTATTTTACTAATATTAATGTATCATCATAAAAGATTTTATCTTCATTTATTACGTTTATTTTATATTCTGCTTGTCCTTCTGTTAGAGGTATTAATTCATTTGTCACTGTGTTAAATCTGTATATTCCTGTATTTTTTATTCCAATTATTAATGAAATATTGTCATAATTATATATTCCTGTTAATTCATTTGAAAACTCTAATATTTGTTGTAAAGTTTTTGTTTCTAAATTATATAAATACAATCCTTTTTCTTTAACATACATAAATTTTTTATTATTTATCGTTAAAATATTAGTATCTTCTGATAAATCACTTAATTCCCTCGTTGCCGCATTATATTTATATACCTTTCCTTCTTCATTATCAAAAACAAATTCTGAATCTGATACTATTACAAATGTATTTACTTTTTCCTTTAAAGTATGATTAGGATAATCTCTTTTTATACTTACAAATGATATTCCATCTACTCCAAGCTCTATTGAAAACTCTGATGTATAATAATCAGGTGCTTCCATTTTAGCATTGCCATATGTATTATTATATATCATTATTCTGTTTTCTTCATACATATCAACTAGATCTTTATCTGTTTTCATATTCACATTGTGAGGTAATAGTTCTGTATTTTTTGTTATATCCTCTATAGTAACATCATCTGCAATAAATCCATTGTAATTGTTATATACATATACTCCTGCTTCACTTGGTGTAAACGCTATTTTTATTCCTCTTAGAGAATATTTTAGCATAACATTATTATCATCATATCCATACATATCATAATCTGGCCACATATCTGTAATTGAACTTATAAATCTACGTAATTCTCCATCATTATTAAATATTCTTATTGCATCTGCTAAGCCAGTTTCTGTATTGGCTTCTTCTACTCTATATATTGAAATTTCATTTTCTGAAAAGAATACATATATCTCTTTTCCTTTATATCCTATATATCCTATATCTTTTTGTCTTTGTTCTATGTAATTTTCATGTGAAAACGTTGGTGTCCCTAGTTTTTGTTTTATTTCTTCAAATGGTGTATTTACTTTTATTCCATTTATTACTTCTTTTTCATATTTTTCTGTAAATATTATATTAAATACTTTTTTGTTTATTGTTTTTACTTCTATTCCTTCATCAAAGTATATATCGTAATTATCAAATGTACTTTCTTTTGTTCCAAAATCTACCTGGTTTGTTACCCATTTGTTTTTTATTAATTCTTTAAGTTCTTTAGCTTGTACTTCTATTTCTGCTATATCAAGTATTTGGTAGTTTTTAATAGATTTTAATGTTTCTTGTGTTCCAAAGTAATCCATTTGACCATTTATTAAAAGATTGGTTATTTCTTGTGTGTTTCTATCTGCTTGTACTGCTATTACTATGTCATTTTCCGTATCAATTAATCGTATGTTTTGGTAATTTACATATCCTAACATTAAAGCTATCATTCTATAGTAATATTCTTCATTGCTTACTTCATCTGTGTATAATGGATATTTAAATTTTAAATATATATCTATATCAAATGCATCACTTGTTGCTTCTTGCTCTTTTATATATGTACACCCCATATATTCTGCAATTTCTTTGATGCTTGTAAAGTCTGACATGGAGGTATATGTTTTGTTTTCCATATTTGCTTTATCTATTGCATTTTTTATAACATCTCTTACTGCTAATATTGCTATTAACAAAATCACTGAAACTAACAATATTTTTTTTAAGTCTCTCTTCTTTGGCATAGTTACCTCCCTATCAAAAAAATCTATTTATCCATTATATAATTGTATTGTATATATTGTAACATTTTTTATTTAATAAAACAACGAATTTTGTAGAATTTTTTGTATTTTTATTTGTAATATTTGGGACTTGTTCTTAATAATATTTACCAAGTTACTTTTAGGAGGTTTTTTATGGATAATAAAAGATTTAAAATGTTTTTAGGGGTTCTTCTAACGATTACTTTTCTTGCCGTTGTGGCTTTTTATGTTTTCTCACACATCTCTATAAATACTAACATTCAAGAATATGTTCCCGAGGAAGAAATCTCTGATGAACAATTTAGACAAACTTTTGTAAAACTATATTTTAAAGAAATTAATTCAAATAATTTTGCATATGAAAGCAGAAGTATAGATTCCAAAGAATTACTTGTAAATCCCTATTTAACGTTAGTTAATTTGTTAATTAAAGGGCCCTCTATAGAAGGATTAGAAGCTACTCTTCCTTCTAATACAAAAGTTAATTCAGTTGCTTTATCAGGAGATACCGCTATTGTGGACTTGTCCGAAGACTTTATTAACTCAACTAATGATGTTCAAATCGCAAGTACTATGGTATATTCAATTGTAAACACTTTAACAGAGCTTACAGAAGTCAATTGTGTAAATTTTTTAATTGATGGAAAAAAAGCTTCTAAATTCAATAATTGTGATTTTTCACTTGCTGAAACATTTGTAAGAAAATAATTTGCTAATTATGTAAATTTATGGTATAATTTTATTGCTTTAAAAATTTATGAAAGGCGGTTTTACCATGTTAGATTTCATTTTATCTTTATTAGCAATGGTTCTTATCTTTGTGATATGTTCCCTTGTTTTGGTAAAACTATACCGGCATGGAGTTAAAGTCTGGATGGTGCACACAGCAATAGCTCTTTGTGTATTCTTTTATATTGTTTTTCGACCTTTTGAACTTACAGAAACAAGTCTTACTATTTTTTTAACATTTGTTTTTGCCTCAATTTTTGTTACTGAAAAGCCTGTAACAAAACGGGAGCGCAGTTCTTCAGGAAGGTCAAAAGAAACAAGTAATAGTTCCAGCTCATTTTCCGAATCACTTTTGTCTATAGTCCTTTTATATGGTATATTTGACTTTTTTGATGATAGTGATGATTGGTAATCCATGCCAAAATAAACTCTAGCTTGCTAGAGTTTATTTTATTATTTTAACAATTTTAAATTTATCAACTACATTTTTGGTTTTAATTAAAAAATTTTCAACCTCATAAAGTGATTTTACAGTTTGTTCCTTGTATTGGTTAAAAGTTCGTTTTTTGTTTTTCCTCTTGTTTTTTTCTCCTTTATTTTCCTTTACATTATTTGATAAGAATAGGTTATCCACTTTTTCTCTCCTTTTTATTAGACTTTTCCACCTTTTTGTTATATAATATGTGGAAAGTTTTGAAAGGTGAGAATCGCTTTATGATTTATGAAAATGAAAGAATTGATGATTTGGAATTTAAAAATTTAAAAATTATACAATCAGATTCATGCTTTTGTTTTGGAATTGATGCTGTTTTACTTTCTGATTTTGCAAAAGAAATAAAAAAAGGTAGCATTGTTGCTGACTTGTGCAGTGGTAATGGTATCGTATCAATATTGCTTTCTGCAAAAACATCTGCATCAAAATTTTATGCTGTTGAAATACAAGAAAAGATTTCAGATATGGCGATGAGATCTGTTAAACTTAATAAATTAGAAGAAAAAATCAATGTTTTAAATATGGATTTAAAACATCTTCCTAATAAGTTTAACCCTAACTTTTTTGATGCAATTGTATGTAATCCGCCATATAAAAAAGCTAATTCGGGTTTAAAAAACACTTGCAAAGAAAAACTAATTGCAAGACATGAAATAATGTGTAATTTAGAAGATATCGTTTCTGTTTCTTCTAAACTTTTAAAAAACAATGGCAATATCTATATGGTTCACAGGCCAGAAAGGCTTGTTGATATTATGGAATTATTTAGAAAATATAACTTAGAGCCCAAGGTATTACGATTTGTTCAACCTTACGCAAATAAAGCTCCCAACTTGGTTTTAGTTAAAGCTGTTAAAAATGGAAATAGTTTTTTAAAAGTTCTTAAACCCTTAATAGTATATAATCAAGATGGCACATATACAGAGGATATTTTAAAAATTTATAATAAAAAATAGTTTTTAAGGAGATTATTATGTTTGGAACATTATATTTGGTATCAACACCGATTGGGAATTTAGAGGATATTACAATTAGAGCAATCAACACGTTGAAATCTGTTGATTTCATTGCAGCAGAAGACACAAGGCACACTTTAAAGTTGCTTAATCACTTGCAAATTTCCAAACCTCTTATTAGTTGTTATAAAGAAAATGAAAAGTATAAGAGTGATGCAATACTTGAAAAATTGAAATCCGGAAAAAATATTGCTCTTGTCTCTGATGCAGGTACACCCATAATATCAGATCCAGGTGAGGAACTTGTACATTTATGTATAAAAGAAAATATTAATATTGTACCAATACCAGGTCCTTGTGCTTTAATTTCTGGATTAATATGTTCAGGAATCTCTGCAAAGGAATTCTGCTTTATTGGATTTTTACCTGCAAATAAAAATGAAAAAAGGAAAAAGCTTTCATCTCTATATGATATTGATAAAACCTTAATCTTTTATGAGGCTCCGCATAAGCTTATTTCTACACTTACTTCAATTAAAGATGTTTTGGGAAACAGAAAAATTGCCCTTGCTAGAGAATTAACAAAAATTCATGAAAGCTTCTATCATGGAAATATTGAAGAAATCTTAAAAAATACTTCAGAGCCAAAAGGTGAATATGTTATTATTGTAGAAGGCAACTTGGATTCTAGTGATGAAATAGTAGAAAAATTAAATAAAGGTAGTTTAGAAGAGCACTATGATTTTTATAAAAATTTGGGATACGAAAAAAAAGACATTATTAAAATGATTGCAAAAGACAGAAATGTTAGTAAAAATGATGTATATAAATATTTTATATGATAAAAAATATTTAAAAATTGGAAAAACCTAATTAAAATTTAAGAACGGCTTTAAGCCGTTCTTTTTATTTAATCATCACTTTTCAATGCTGTCTCAATTGCTTTTGAACATGTTGAACATACTAATTTACCTTTATATTCAACTAGTTTCTTTGTTCCTCCGCAGAATATACAATTTGGTTGATATTTTTTAAGTACTATTGATGATCCATCTACAAATATTTCTATTGGATCTTTTTCTTTTATCCCTAAATTGTTTCTTAATTCTATTGGTATTACTACTCTTCCTAGCTCATCAACTTTTCTCACTATCCCGGTAGACTTCATAATCATTCCCCCTTTAACTTTGTAACGCCTATTTTTGTATATATTATCACAGCATTCGGTGTTGGTCAACTATTTATTATATTATTATATTTTTTACCTATTTATACTTTTTTACTTTTATGGTCCTACATTAACTATTTTAGGTACTGCATTATATGTATCTCTAGATATTTCTGTTTTACTTATTACACTTCCATTTAGCATTAAATATTTATATGTTACTGACTTACAACCATTGCTGCCATTTTGTTTTACAACTTGCTGTCCACTAGCCAAAGATGAATCTGTTACATATTGTGTTTTATATGGTGTATAACTTAATATAACTGGCTCCAATTTTACCTCATACTCCACTTCTTCTTTTACACCATATATATCCATTTTTGCAATTCCGTTTTTAACTTCTGCAGCTATTTTAATTGGATATTTTCTATTGTTAACAAATTTAAAATCTGTACTTCCATATACTACTGTTGCATCCAAACCTGCTCCCAAATATGATGTTACAAATTGATGATTACGTCTTGAAGTTATTTCTAGATTTGCATATAAAGCCGCATTGTACAAAGTTGAAGATATTTGGCAAATACCTCCTCCAAGTCCATCTATTATTTTTCCATTTGAATAAATCTTTGCATCTTTATATCCTGCTTCAATAGTTCTTTCGCCTACCACTTTATTATATGAAAATTCTTCTCCTGGCAGTAAAACTGTTCCATTTATTTTTGCAGCAGATAATTCTAGGTTATTAGTTCTATTTCTATTAGTTATATCATATTTCGTGCTAAATGTCGATAATAAATTTGGAAATGCAGATATACCTATCTGATTTGTTGTTATATTTGGGTTTTGATATTTTAATGGTATTATATATTCTGTTGCTTTTGTTTGCAAAAGTGCTTTTGCTTCTTCCATTGTTATTGCAAAATCCACCCCAACAACATGAGGATAAATTGTAAATGGTTCAGCTACATAATATGCATCTTTAGGTTCTGTAAATATTTCTTCATGTATTTTTTCTATATCTATTTCCTCTGGCTGAACTATTTGAACTGGAATTTCAATCTCATTGTCTCTTACTGTCGTTGTTCCTATGGCTGCAATTATAGCTCCTTCCAATTTATCTTTTTGAACAGATATTCCTTGCTGTCCTGGTGTTATTATTAGTTTCCCATCTTCTATTCTATAACTATATTCTTTTACAGCTCCTGGTATATTAGTATTTATTTCTTCAATAGCACTATTTAAAATATTTCCATTATATGTTAATTCTGGTTCTATATTTATCCCGCTAATTAATGAATTCAAAATTTTATAATTATTTTGAATGATATTTCCTTCTCTTCCAACACTATATGCTTTATTACTTACTTCTTCTATATTATAACTTGCTTCAATAATTTCTCCACTGATATTTACTTCATACTCTCCACTTTTTAACACTATATTTTCTTTTAATTCCGCATTTAATTGTTCTTTTAATTTGTTTTGAGTTTGTTCAAATGTTAATCCCTTTAAATCTATTCCTTTAACTTTTACTCCATCTATAACCGTATTGTTATTAATATTTAATAATGCAAAAATTGTAGAAAAGATAACTAATAGTAAAAATACCACTCCTACTATTGCTAAAGTTATTATCAATTTTTTATTAGATTTTTTTGTGGCTTTTTCTTTATTTGTTTTTTCTTGGTCTATATGTATTTTTTGTTCTTCTTTTTCATCTTCAATTTCTTTTATTGCTTCTTTTTCAATGTTTCTCATCATTTCAAAAAAATCTCCATCTGTTTCAAATACTTTTTGTTTCTCATTTTCTTTTTCTTTTTTTACTTCAACAACATCTTCTTTTTTTACATCTTTTTTATTTTCTTCTTGCGTTTTTTGCTTTTCTTCAACTTCTTCTATGGTTTCAACCTTATCTGACATTATTTTCTCCTTAACATTAAAAACTTTTCTCTTTAATCTAGATATTATCATATTTAGACATAATTTTCAATATTATTATACTACATATATTTTTTTATATATTATTTTATTCAATTAATTAATTGGTTATTCTAATCCTTTTCGTTAAAAAACACTTCGGAAACTGTTTTATTTAGAGCATATGCAATTTTATCCATTATACAACTTGTTGGATTTTCTCTTGTTCCTCTTTCTAGATGACTTAAATATCCAATTGATATTCCAGTTTTTTCTGATAATTTTTCTAGTGTCATTTTTCTTTCTGTCCTAAACTCTTTCATTTTATTTATATACATAAAATCACCTCTTTTTTTGATTGGCTACTTGACAATATGATAACATATGCTTTATAATTCAGTCAACACTTTTTGACAAATTCATGTTTACTACTAGACAAAAGTCGTTTTTTCGTATATAATATACGAAAATGTAAAAAGGAGAGTTGTTTTATGATAGGTGATATGATAGCAAAAATACGTAAAGAAAAAGGCATGACTAAAACCGAATTAGCCAGAAGAACAGGTATTAATATTGGACATTTAACACATATTGAAAAAGGAGAAAGAAATCCAAGTCAAAATGCTTTAAAAAATATTTGTAAAGCATTAGATACTCCTTATCAACCATTAATGTATACATATGGTAAAACACTAAGCGAAGAACAAGAAACATATGGTTTTGTAAATTATATTAATTATGATAAGGTAATTGCAGTAGATAGTATGGTGGACTTAATTCCTTGCCCTTCAAATGTTCCAAGCTCTGCTTTAGCATTAAAAATTTCTGATGATGCTATGGAACCTGCTTTAAAAAAAGGAAATTATGCTTTTATAGAATTTAACACTATTCCTGAGAATAAAGAAAATGCTTTATTTTATTTAAACGGAAAATTTTTAATGAGAAGATTTCATTCAAGAAATGGTCAGATCACATTAAAAGCTCTAAATAAGAGCTTTAATGACATAAAAATTTCTGTTGATGATGTCTTTTATGTAGTCGGAAAAATCTTAATGTAAAAAATTTTAAAAATATTGTAAAAAATACTTGAATAATTTATTTTTTAATAATATAATGTAAAAAGCAAAAGATGAATAGGAGAGATTTAATAATGGAATTATCTAAAAATATTTTTTTTAATACAGATAAATTAGTACCTGATACTACTGTTAAAATATCATATACTGGCGAATTATTTCAAAATAATTCAGAAGAAGTATACATACATTTTGGATTTGGATTACAATGGGAAAATGTATGTGAAGTTAAAATGCAAAAAACAGAATTAGGATTCCAAGCTGAGATAGAATTACAAGATTTTGAATCTTTGAATTTCTGCTTTAGAAACCAAGAAGGTGTATGGGATAATAATGGTGGTAATAATTATTCTTTCCCAATTGAAAAATTAGACACATCATTAGTTGTTGTTGATGAAGGTACGGGACTTTCTACACACAGGAGATTAAGAAAATCTTATTTGTGGAGTAAAAAAGTTAAACTTGCAATTTATAAATTAATTATTTATGTTCCAAAATTAATTTCAGGAAATTATAAAAGAAAAATA
>JAEEGL014527358.1_pt1 | contig 21169 bp, 16 predicted proteins | sample 9134231 | NCBI WGS metagenome assembly JAEEGL01 (sample SAMN16246548, study PRJNA631951) | gut metagenome | biome: gut microbiome; feature: rumen; material: fiber-attached | host: Bos | place: Iran: Karaj | collected 2018-10 | reverse complement strand
TTTTTGAGTATTTGATTAAATCTAAAGCACCATTTACATTCACATCTATGTTTATACATGATGTACTTAAGAGTGTTAAAAGCCGATAAGGAGATAGTTAAATTTGAAGGTTGGAGTATTAACATATCATCACGCGTGTAATTACGGTGCATATTTACCAGCTTGTGCGTTGTGTTGTCGATTGAATCAAGAGCAGGGTGTTGATGCAGAGATAATCGATTATAGAATGGCTAAAGAGGCAGAGTATTACTCAAGCAAGTTTTGGTCAACCAAGAGAAAAATACTTCATTTTAGAGAATATTTATTTACTATGAAGGTTTATAAAGCTTTTGAACGCGCGGATTGGAAAACAGGAAAAGCAAGAAAATCAGAAGGATTTCTTGTGTCGGATAATCAGTCAGAGTTTAAAGACTTTGTAAACAAGAAATATGATGTCATAGTTGCCGGTAGCGATGAAATCTGGAACACAAAATCATTTAGAGGGTTTCCTACACCATATTGGCTTCCGGATGATTTAGGGGCAACTAAATTTTCGTACGCAGCTTCATCGCGCGTTGACTTTTCAAAGATGGGACAGGAACAGCAGAATAAAGTAAAAGAACTGTTGTCTGACTTTGAATTTATTGGTGTGCGCGATGACATTACTTTTAATCAGGTAAGTAGCCTTATCGACAGTCGGAAAGTATATATGTGCTGTGATCCATCATTTTTGTATGATTTTGAGGTTGCCGAAACCATTCCTAACAAGATAACGCAAGCTAAGGGATTTGATCCATCTAAGAAGACAGTCTTCATTATGACTGAGAATAATGCTTTGGCGGATAAGATTGTTAGTATTTCGAAGGGAAGATATAATCTTGTATCAGTATTTCATTGGCATAAGGGTTGTATAAATGTAGCTGATTTGGATCCGGAAGAATGGTTACAGACAATCAACTCCGTAGATATGGTTATGGCCTCATACTTCCATGCCATTTGTTTTTCTATCATGAGAAGAAAACCATTTCTGGCTTTGGAGACTCCCGGAAAGTCCTCAAAGCTAATGGATTTACTTGGCGATACATGCTTTGAAGAGAACTTCATCAGAGATGCAGTAAATGTATTGGATGAGAGTTCAATTGAAAAGGCAATTTCTTCAAAGAAAGATGATTTATACTATGATGACTTCATTGATAGTAAGAGGAATACTTATTCTAACTTTGTAGATGCTCTTAAGAATCATCAAGAATAAATGTAACTGTTGATTTTTACATTATGGAAAAGATCAAATGTATATTAAATTATCCGAACGATTTTTAACATTTACTGTTGTAGTTATACTTGCAATGTGTTCTATACTCCCAGGTTTTGTAGGAAGAGTTATTTTTTACAATATTACCAGGGTGGCTGTAGTACTATTGCTTGTATTGCTAGTGTTTAATAGCCGAAAGATCCTGCATTGGGGAATTATTCCTGTATTATTGCTGTATATAGTATTTTGTCATAATAATTTATACCAGCAATTGGGTAATATATTGTTTACTCAGTATTCGATATGTATGGGATTACTGTTAGTGTCAGTGGTTTCTGACAGCGATTGGATGGAATTGTTTTTGAAAATTCTGACAGGAATTGGCTTAGTACATGCTTTTAGTACTATAGTACTTAGATTTTTGCCCAGTGTATACTATGGAGTGATAGCGCCATTATACCCATCGAATTACTCAAGACTTGTCGGTTGGTATGCAGAAGGTTGTATGCCGGGACTGGCGCTTCATTATTCGCTTAATGGAATTTATTTGACAGTAGGTCTTTTTGCCGGGACAGCACTTGCATTTAGATATCTAGATGTATATAAGAAAAAGGTATTCCTTGTGCCGCTAGTATTTATTGTGGCTTTGTTGTTGACTGGTAAAAGAGCGCATCTTTTCTTTTCTTTAATCGCATTGTATGCGCTTTACTATCTTTACCTTTCAAATGACAAAAGAACGAGAGCGATTAAAATGATAGGTATAGCACTGATCGTTCTGTTTATTGGAATTATAGTTGTTCTTTATGCTCCTAGTTTATCAACTGCTTTTGTACGTTTAAAAGATTCGTTGGAAGAAGGAGATGTCACAAACAACCGTACATATTTCTGGGCTTTGGCTTATTTATTGTTCAATGAGCATCCAATTATTGGAATAGGATGGGGACAATTTTTGGACTATAGTGAGCTGATGCTGAATTATAGAGCTAACGTGCATAATAATTATTTACAATTATTATGCGAAACAGGAGTTATAGGTTTTGCAATATATATCTTATGGATTATTTTTTACTTCATAAGAACTATATGGATTTTTGTTAAGATAAGAAAAAATACAGATGATGTTCAAAAGATTGTATACATTGCATTCTCATTCATGTATCAATTATTCTTTATAATGTATTGTTTCACTGGGAATCCTTTTTGCGACAAGGAAACATTCATTCCTTATTTCTTATCTTGTGCAATTGTAAATTATGAGTATAGAAAAGTAATGAGGAATCAAATTCATGAATCGTGAAAAAGAGTTAGTAAAGAATACCGTTGTCTTGGCACTAGGAAGATTCTTGCCTAAGATAGTATCTTTAGTGACTTTACCAATAGTTACAGCAAAACTTTCTAAAGCCGAATATGGAAACTATGATCTGATTCTGACTCTTAGCATGCTGTTGTTGCCAATTGCAACATTACAGATTCAGTCAGCTGCTTTTAGATATTTAATTCAGTGTAGAAATGATAAAAAAGAGTCAAGTAAGATTATAACAAATATTATTTCTGTTACTATTACAGTTACATTATTAGTAGCACTGATTTTTGTTATATTCATGTCTAATCTTGACATTATTCTTAGACTTGCAATAGTTGCGTATTTTTTCGGCGATATAATGTTCAACACTGTTTCTCAGATCTCCAGAGGATTAGGTCGTAACAGAATTTATTCTATTAGTGCTATTCTACTATCTGTAGTGAATGGAATAGGAGTTGTTTCACTCGTACAGATATTACAATTAAGACTTGTAGGTGTACTGGTGTCTCTGGCACTGGCAAATATAGCAGCTATTATTTACATGAGCTGTGAATTAAAAATATGGCAGTATATGGATTATGCTTTGCTGGACAAGGGCAAAGTATTGACTATGGTCAAATACTCATGGCCGATGATACCTAATAATCTTTCCACATGGGTATTAAAGTTATCCGATAGGCTTGTTATTAGATATTTTATTGACGCTCAGGCTAATGCTGAGTATGCAGTAGCAAATAAGATTCCAAATCTGCTTTCCATAGCGCAATCAGTATTTGTAATGGCTTGGCAGGAGAATGCTGCTGTTGCAGTAGACGACAAGGATGTAGAAACCTATTATACTAACATGTTTGACAAGATTTTTTCGTTGATGGTTGGTTTGACAGGATTACTGATAGCAGGCACGCCACTAATGTTTATGGTTCTTATTAGAGGCGATTATGATAATGCTTATATTCAGATGCCTATACTGATTCTTGGTATGTTTTTTTATTGTATGTCTGCTTTTCAAGGAGGCATATATATTGCTCACATGGAAACCAAGAGTGTTGGTATGACAACAGTTGTGGCAGCAATTGTAAATTTAGTTATAGACCTTTTACTTGTTAATGTAATTGGAATAACAGCCGGATCTCTTTCGTCTTTGGTTGCATATTTGGTATTGTATTTATATAGAATGCATGATGTAAAGAGAATACAACCTATGAGATACAATATAAAGAAACAGATTATACTGATTCTTAGTATGATTATTATGCTTTATATTTGCTCTCTTAGGATACTGTATACTGATATAATTAATGCTGTAATAGCGATCATTCTTTTTGCTATTGTTAATAGGAAACTGATTGCTGAGTTCTTTTCTAAACTTAAAAACAAAGTGAAATAATATAATAGTCTTTTTGTAATGTCCAGCAAATCATTTGCTGGACAAACTTCTCTTAGGGTGGAAAGTTAAAGATGAATGGAAGATTAAAATGGTTGGATACAGCTAGAGGAATTGGAATTCTTCTGGTTGTTTTGGGGCATTCTGTGACGACCAGTATTAGAATGGACTCAAATGTAGCATTGAACCTGTATAATGCTATTTATTTGTTTCATATGCCCTTGCTTTTCTTTATTTCGGGATACGCTTTTAGCATATCTTATGATAGATATTTAGAGGTTGATGCAGGAGATTATTTGCTTAAGAAAGTAAAAAAACTTCTCGTTCCATATATTTCGTACTCATTTCTTATTTATATATTGGTTTCAGTGGCACATGCATTTCCAAGCTTTTCCAAAAAAATGATAGCTGCCGGATTTGAGCCTTTGAGTATAAAAAACAGGGCAATCGATTTGTTGACCGGTCAAAATCAATATTGTCAACATTTGTGGTATATTTATTCTTTATTCTTGCTTTCTGTATTGTCATTCATTCTGGTAAAGGTGTTTAAGACGAAATACAAATACGCAATGTTGATTATTGCGATTGCCTTATATCCGTTATGGATTAAACTGTCAACGACAGATCTTGATATACTGTGGAAAACATTCTATAGGGGGATATGGTTTGCTTTAGGATTGAATATCCGATTTGCAAGTGATAATAAAAATAGGAATCTGCTATTAAATCTAATTGCTGTAATCTTTGCAATTCCTATTATGAACTACGCTCAGAAAAACGTTCATCTTGTTTTAGTTAAGCAGGTTATTTTGATTATTGCGATATTTTTTATAGTCTTATTATGCATTAGTATATCAAGATTAATTATTTTTGAAAAAATGAGTTGCTTGAATTGGCTGGGTAAGAATTCATTTGGCATTTATTTATTTCATCAGCCAATATTTGGTTCGGGCTTGGGCGTAATTCTTTATAAGTTCCTTGGGTTACCTATAATTATAAGTGTTATCCTTTCGTTTACACTTTGTATTGTAGTGCCCATATTGATTATGAAAATTCTTAATATCAAATGCCTGAGTGGATTAAAAAGATTATTATTGGGTTAATATGTGTTTATGAGCAACTACGGAGGTATTGCTGTGAGTTTGGAAAAACCACAAGTATATGCAGTAAAGAACAAGGATGAAAAAATAGTAGCGGATTCTAGATCTGGTGGAATTTTCACCACGATATCTGATGCGATATTTGATGAACGAGGCGTTGTTTATGGTAGTGTGCTAAATGAACACTATATGGCAGAACATATTCGTGCTGAAGACATAGAAACCCGTAATCTTATGCGAGGTTCTAAGTATATCCAGAGCAAGATGGGGGACACTTATAGTAATGTTAAAAGAGACCTTGCTGATGGAAGAAAGGTTCTTTTTAGCGGGACTTCTTGCCAAGTTGCAGGATTAAAAAAATACCTAGGGAAAGAATACGATAATCTAATTTGTATCGATATTTTATGTCATGGAGTGCCAAGTCCGCGTGTTTGGAAAAAGTATTTGGAATGGCAGGAGAAAAGAGCAAAGAGTAAAGTTAATAAAGTGAATTTCAGAAACAAGACAGATTTTGGATGGCGTGCGCACGTAGAATCTCTTTGGCTCGATAATGGAAAAACAATTCATAGCCAAGTATATAGGAATTTGTTTTTTACAAACGCTTGCCTTCGCCCCTGTTGTTATGAATGTAAATATAAAGGCATAATTCATCCGGGGGATATTACAATAGGTGATTATTGGAAAATAGAGAAGGCAGCACCGGAATTTGATGATAACAAGGGCGTTTCATTAGTCTTAATAAATAACGAAAAGGGAGCTGCTTTATTCGAGCAGATAAAAGAGAATATTACTTTTAAACAAACAAGAATTGAAGATAGTATGCAACCTGCGTTGGTAAAAGCATCTTCGCCACTTATTGATAGAACTCATTTTTGGAATGACTTTTATAATAAAAAGTTTGATTATATTGCTCGTAAATATGGCGAGTATGGATGCATTAATAAAATCAAGAAGAAGTTAAAAAGATTAAAGAATAAGATTAAAAGAAGGTAGGAATAATAATGCAAGAAAGAGATTTTCCTATTCTGTTTAATAGAAAAGAAGAATGCTGTGGATGCACAGCATGTTATTCGATTTGTTCACAAAAGGCTATAACTATGATTACGGATGAGGAAGGATTTGAGTATCCTCAAATAGATAGAGAAAAATGCATAAAATGCTACCAATGCATTAAAGTGTGCCCTTTGAAACCAGGTGTTTAATTCTACAATATAGCATGATTTGGGAAGGAAATTTGATTTTATGAGTCTGACAAGCTTATCTTTTCTGGGCATATATTTTCCGTTACTAATAGTTGCGTATTACAATCCGTTCTTTAAGAGCAACTTATTTCGGAAAATATTGCTTTTAGCTGCTAGTATAGCACTCTATACATTTTGCGAGCCAATATATATATTCCTTTTGCTGGGGGTGATTATTTGCAATTATTTACTAGTAAAAACAGCAGATAATACTGCAAATGATATATTTAGGGCAATCGCGATTGTATTAGATTCATGCATACTATTATTCTTCAAATATATTAATAGCTTTTTTGAATGGGGACTGATTAATACAAGCTTTAGCAAAATTGCATTTCCTATTGGCCTTTCCTACTTTATTTTCAAAACGATTTCTTACGTTGTGGATAGTAAAAAGGAGAAAGAGGGAAACCTATTAGATGTATCTCTTTACATCTCCAATTTCCTTACGATTGTATCGGGGCCATTATCTACATATAGGGATGAATTACCTACCATAAGAGAGAAGAAAGAAACGACTGTTGATACAGTTTATTTAGGACTGGAAAGATTAGCTGTTGGTTTTGCCAAAAAAGTGATTATTGCAGATAGTCTGAGTGTTTTAGTTAGGCAATGTTTTGCTGCATCAGAAATAAGTGTAGTTATGGCATGGGCAGGAGCGATAGCATATACTTTTCAATTATTTTTTGATTTTTCTGGATATACTGATATGGCCATTGGTGTTGGCAGAATATTTGGATTTGAACTGCCTGAAAATTTTAATTATCCATATATGGCAGCTTCCATATCGGATTTTTGGAAACGGTGGCATATATCATTAACAAAGTGGTTTACTAAATATATTTATATACCACTTGGTGGTTCCAGAGTTAATTCAGTCGCAAGGCATATATTCAATTTATTTATGGTATGGCTTGTAACCGGAGTATGGCATGGTTCAAGTATCACATTCATAATATGGGCTATGATATATTTTGTGTTGCAAATGTTGGAAAAGTACACAAGTATAGCTGATATAATTAAGAAAGCTCATTTGAGCCATGTCTATGTACTATTTGTGGTAATAATAGAATGGGTGATATTTAAATCCGGCAGTATTAAAACTGCATGGAATTATATCATGAGCATGTTTGGCTTGGCAGGTAATTCTTTTGTTACATCCGATGAGATTTCAATTATATCAAAGTATATAGTGCCTTTGGTTCTTGGACTCTTATTTTCAACAGATATTGGGTTAAAGATTAAGTCCGCGATCCAAAAGAAGAGTTTTGGGAATACTTTGTATAATCTATTCTTGTTCTTGATATTTGTTGTGTGCGTTGTCATTTCGATAAGCGTAGGGTATTCTTCGCCATTGTATGCAGGATTTTAGGAGAAGATATGAATAAGAGTTATAAGCTTTTCAATATAATAATGATTTCTTTCCTTTTTGTGATGTTCTCATCTTTTTTAGCAGGAAATATATTCCAAAAGCAAATTCAGCTTATTGAAGCTGGTAAAGATAAAAATAACAATGCCGTTGAGATTAATTGGGAGGAACTATATCCCTATAAAACAGTAGTAGAACAAGTACAAGAAGAAATAGTGACTTCTGGGAACAAGACAGAAGAGACTAATTCGAGATTTGATGAACTGATTAGTAGAATAAAAAAATTAGAAACTATTGGCAACAGATGGGCACAGCGTATGTATGGTTATAGCGAAATCGCTAAAGTCGGATATGTAATTGACGCCATGCTTACAGATCCTTCTGTTGGGACAACATATATTAAATTGAAAAATGGATACTGGATAACTCAAAACGATAAAACATCTGAGAGCTATATAAACACATGTGTGGCACCATATGCTACTTTGCAGAATTATTTAAAAGAAAAAGGAATTGATTTTTTATATTTTTATTCACCTAATAAGGTTTGTCAGTATGTTGTAGAAATTCCTGATGGAGTTTCTTTTGAGAATAATGCAAATGCTAATATCAATACTGGCCTAAGACTAATGGACAAGTATGGTATAAACTATGTTGACATGAGAGAAAATCTGCATAAAGATTATTCGGATCATTATTCTTTATATTATAAGACAGATCATCATTGGACAATCAACTCGGGACTATGGGCTTCTTCTGTATTAGTTCACGAAATAAATAATCGTTTTAATATGACCATGATAGATCCGCAGGATATAGGACAATATAGTAGTAAAACATTCGGTGACATAGAACTTGGATCAATGGGAAGAGGAGTTACGAAATTTGTGGCTGACCCTGAAGATTTTAGCGTTTTGTTCCCGAGTTTTGAAACAAATTATAGGCTCGAGATTCCGAATCTGCAAGTCGATGAACAAGGCTCATTTGAAGATGTTTTTATTGATTATGAAGGATTAAATGAAGTAATCGCTAGCGGCGGCGGATCTGCATATGGAAAAGTATTATATGGTAACCAACCATACGAGAAGATTACGAATTACAATAATCCTAACGGACCTAAAATTCTGATGCTTAGAGATTCCATTGCAATAGCAGTTGCCCCATATTTGGCTGGATCATGTTCAGAATTAGTTTTGCTTGATACACGCCCAAGTAATGGCAACTTTAATGGTAGCGTGATATCTTGTATTGATGAGTTTGATCCGGATATTGTCCTTGTTCTTCAGACATCGGTATTAAATCTTAAAATCAATAAAGATAATTGACATAATTAAGGGAGTGCCAATGATTTGGCACTCCCTCAATTATGTATGAATTATTCTGATACTTCTTGACCGTTTATATTTACATCTGAGTAAGTTGTTTGATCCTGGCCGTTTCTTTGTGTGGTAAGAGTTCTTTGTTTAGAACTCTTAGATTTTATAATATCGTTTACACCTTTAGCAGTAATATCAGTTTCGTTAATCTCTAAATCGATACTTGCAGATTGTTCAGCCTGACAGATAAAAGCTTTAGCGCTGTCTACTTGAATGTCGCAATTATTGATTTCAATCTTTGGTATATAATATTTTGCATTGCCAGGAATGTATAGGTATGCAAAAGCTGTACCACAATTGATTGTACAATCATTGAAACTACAATCCCAAGCACTTGTGGGATATTCTGCACCGGTATTATAGTAGTTTGTCGCTGTTCCAGTTATGGTAGATGAGCATTCTATATCACATCCGGTGAATTTTATAGATACGGGACGATCGTTGGCATCAAATCTTGTTACGTGTTCCGATCGGAAACAGCTTGGGAAGATAAGTGAGCCATAAACTGTTCCATATACTTTGCAATTAGCAATGTTAACATTAATATCATTGGACTGGTAATCAGTTCCTATGCCAAATACAGAGTCATAGTATGATGAAGTATTTGAAGTATTACAATTGGATTTAATAATACAATTGTTCATGTTGACATTTACTCTTGCATGGTTATCACCTTGTGAAACAATCGAAACTACTCTGGTTCTTCCTAAGGCGCGGATGTCGCCTTCTATTGTGCAATTCGATACATCAGCAGTGATGTTGTTTGTTCCCCAAAAACCTAGTACTTCGTCAGCTGATGCGCTAAATAAATGAGTATTTGAAATCTTACAATCCTTGAGGTCGTTAAACTCGTTGAAAACTTTGTCTTTTTTGGCAGTTAGCCATAATGAGCCACCTGTAGCGCCAGTAGTGTTATTGACGAAATTACAATTTGTTATTGAAACAGAGTCGCATCCATTATCAACCCAAACGCAAGTAATACAGTTGTTAGTGTTTGAAGTTTCAACATTTACGTGATCAAGAGAAACTCTATTAACTAGCAATGGAGAAACTGCTACAAACTCTCTTCCGCTAATGCGATTGTCCGAGAAATTGACCTTGATATTTATGTTATTCATATTGAAACTAGAAACTTTGTTACCATATACATTACGAATAAGGTAGTATTTCGAATCGCCTTTTTGTGGCGAATAGGAATCATCAACTAATATGGTTGCGCCATTTCCTTCGATTATAATTGGATTTGTGATAAAAAGTGCATCACTGATAAATTTGTAAGTCTGCCCACTACATAGTGAAACATTTAATCCGGAATCTACAATCTTCTGTAAAGCCACAACGTCATCATGCTGCCCGTCACCATAGGCACCAAGCTGGTTTGCACAGACTGTATTATTGGCAATGTTAAGCAAAGCATAAAGACCATTAGCTAGTTTAATGCTTCTATTGTCATTACTTGAATACGTCGAGCTATCTGAAATTGTGTACTCAGCGGCTCCACCATCGCCTGATGCATAGAATCCTTTTGTTGTGACTACATCGCCAGCAACAATGGCTTTGGCATTTTTTAAAGCTTCAATATTATCGAAACTACTTTCTTTCTTGGTTACTGTTCCAAATACCATATAATAATTCTTGTCGGTAACGTCAGAAATCTTATCCCAGCTTATGAGGTAATTACCAACTTCTCCGTTATAATCCGGGATAATAGATGGAGAAACAGATATTTTGCCTTTATAATCTTCATCTTCTATAACACTGCCTTTGCCAACATAATAGCACTTCTTATAGTTGATATCATTCAAGTCTAGATTGCGCGTGTTTAGATAATATAGAGCCATTTTTTCTGTTTGAGTATTTTCAGACGGGGTTACCGTTCCGAATACCATATAGTAATCTTTGTCAGGAACATCGGTGATCTTATCCCAACTGATACTATACTTACCCATACTACCGTTGTATTCTGGTATGGATAAGACTTCAAGAGAAATATTACCTTTATAGTCTTCTGTTTCAGTTACGGATCCTTTTCCTACGTAATAACATTTCTTATAATCAATATTATCAAGCCCAAGATTCTTTATATTAAGATAGTAAAGAGCCATCTTATCGGTTTGGATATCGGCTGCCGGAGTGACTGATCCATATACGCAGTAGTAACCGGGACTATCATCGATATAAGCCCACTCATAATCATATCGTCCAACTTCTCCGTTATACTCAGGCGCTTCATCGACGGTTACATTCTTAACAACACCATCGCAAGTTTCTTCTAATACGCTACCTTTACCGACATAGTAGCACTTTTTCATATTGATTCCTTCGAAGTCAAGATTTCGGATATTCAAGTAATAAAAGGCTATTTTACTAGAGGTTAATACTTCACCTGAAGATTCCTGATCGTTGGTAGACTCAATAGATTCAGTAGAATCGACGGATTCCTGATTTTCAGAAGAGTTTTTGATATCAAGTGAATCTTGATCTTTCAGCGAGCCGAGTATTCCGTTATTATCTTCGACATTATCGATTTCGACATCATCTGAGATATCAGAATTGTTATATGTATCGTCATCATCAAAGATTAGTAAATCCGTGCTATCATCCAGATCTTCTAAGTCAGACGTTGAATCATTTTCAAATGAATCGGAAAGTGGAACCATTGAATCATCAATATCAATGGTAACAAAGGCATCTTTAACTTCTTTTTTTTGGAAAAAACATGAAAAGACAAGAATAAAGAGCGCTAGAATGGAAATAAGTTTCTTTCTTGTAAAAAAGTCTGGCAATTTCATATTACAGTTCCTCCTTGAATTTGCATTACGAAATATAGATAATAGCAACGCCTAGATTAATTATGCCAAAAGGAGTGTTTCGATAAAATGGAAATTTGCTTAACGTTTTATAAAATAAATGTTATTGCAAATAAAAAAAGAATAGTTACATGAAGGAATAATTATAAATAATAAAATAAGAATGATTATATCAAAACATGGCAAGTGTACAAAGCATGCTACAGGCGTTTTTGTTAAATAACAACAAAAATTGTTGAAAAAACAAAAATGTTTGTTTCAATATTGTCAGTGTACAATTTATTTTTTTGATGATATAATGCATTGGATTGTCCGATGGTTATATTTTTGTTAATTTAGGAAGGATGAGAATATGTATAAAAATGAATTAGAGATTGATGTAGGAAGATGCCTGCGTGCTCTTGTAAAGAGGATAGGATTCATTATCCTTGTTGGTTTGCTGTTTTTTGCAGCTGGATTTGGTTTTACTTTGAATGTGGGACCTGATAAGTATTCATCAAGCGCTACAGTATATGCAGCGGCTGATGGTTCGTACCAGGATGCTGTAAGTGCGGTTACAGCAATGAATGCGTATATAAATGTGGCAAGTTCATATAAGATTTGCCAGAGAGCTGCTCTTATTATGGGTAGAGCAGACGTTACAGCTGAGGATGTGCAGGCGGCTGTCACTGTTGGTACATCATCTAAGGCAGCAACAGCTACTGTATCAAACTTCATGAATAGTTCAGCTACTATTATTTCTTTCTATGCTACAACAACCGATCCGGATCTTTCTATGGAGATGGCTGATGCTATGGCACAGTCTTATGCTCTTGAAATGACTGAGATTTTGAATACAGATTCTGTAAAAGTATTGGATAATGCTTATACATACAACAAAGCTTATGATGGTGTAAAGAAGGCATGGAGAAATAGAATTCTTGCTTTTATTGCAGGTATTATGCTTGCAGCTTTTGTGGTTGTTGCATGTGAGATTTTAGATTCTAAGGTTCGTACAATTCGTGAAGCAACTATTAGTGAGACAATTCCTGTTATTGGAATTATCCCTGACTATAAGAATTAAGGATAGGAGGTACGACATTGAGTAAGCTAGAGATTTATAAAAGTGATAATTATGTATTGAATGATGCTTTTGATCAGTCGGTTATGAGCCTTCATATCCTCAAAAAGCAGAATGGATACAAAAGCTTTGTTATTTGCGGATGCGAGACAGGTGATGGAACTACAACTGTCGCTATAAATTTGGCAGCAGGACTTGCTAGTTCCGGATGGAAAACTGTGCTTATTGACGGTGATATGAGAAAGAAAAACCGCTATAAGAGACTTAATGAGAATGCAGGTGCCGGTCTTTCAGATTATCTTATGAATAAAGTAACACTTGATAAGGTAATATATGAGACTACCACAGAGAATCTTTTCTACATTCCTTGTGGAGAGTTGATTGATAACCCGGTAAGAGTTCTTTGTTCAAGTAAGATGACAGAGGCAAAGAATGAACTGTCAGAATCATATGATTTCATCATTTATGATATGCCGGCTGTTAATGCGGCGATGGATGCACAGGTTTTGGCTGTAAGTGTTGACGCTACTATCCTTGTATCTGCTATTGGTGAGACTTCTAAAAAGGGCCTCGTTGAAGCTGCTAATGCTCTTACAGAGGTTAAAGCTAATCTCATCGGAACAATTATCAATAAGACTGATATGGATCAGTATGTTTCAAACAATAGAGATTATGATTATTTCCAAAATGAGAAGTATGTTAAGAAAGCTAAGTCCAAGAAAGGAGGCAAATAATGAGTAAGATTTTTGCAACATTTAAGGTAAGCTTTGTATGTCTCCTGGCTTTGGCCATTGGAGTTTTAAATAGTAGTGTTGTGGCAAATGCCACTGAGGTAGAGGGAACCATTGCAGCTGTTGTAGTTGTAGAGAGCTATGCAGTTGAGGGGGGACACTTAGAAGCAGGTAAAGATGTAACAATTAATCTTGTTCTTCATAACACCAGTAGGACTACAGCAGCGACCAGTATTCTCATGACCGTTTCTAGTAGTACAGGTCTTATTTATCCTGCTTATGGAAATGACAATCAGTTTTTTGTAGGAACTATAACAGCTGGTGCGTCTGAAACTGTTTCTATTCCAATTACTGTCAGTCAGAATTATAATGCAGAAGCGGTAGATCTTACTTGTAAGTTTGATTATGCAAGTCTTAATAATACAATGACTAATTCGGCAACTATAGTTATTCCTACATCTGGAGGAAGTTCTATTGAGGTTAACTCGTTAAGTGTTAGCTCTCATGCGACTGTTAATGGCGAATCTCTTCTCAGTATAAACTATGTAAATCGTACAAATGAAAAGATATCTGACGCAGAAATAATCGTTACTGGAAATGTTTCACTGGATAGCAGAGTGATAAAACTTGATCCTGTTAAAGCCGGTAAAAGCTACTCTGAAGACTGCCGGATTAAGTTTACATCTGCCGGAGATCAGGAGATTGAGGTAGCGTTTGCTTATACAGATATTGATGGTGAGAGGGTCGAGACAAGTCTTGGCAAGTACAGTGTAGAAGTAGAAGAGAACCAGGCAGTTGTTGTCGAGAATGAAAATGAACAATTGCTCAAATGGGGAGGATTAGGTCTGACAGCATTAGGCTTATTACTTGCTATGATAGCAATTCTTGTATATATTAAGAAAAAGGTTTTTTAATTTAGTTGTATTGATTGCTGATAAGATGGGCTACTTTTACTTTTGGGTTTCAAAATAAAAGTAGCCTTATTTTTTGAAAGGCTATAATGAAGCATATTGCCATTGTTACTCCATGTATCCTTCCTGTACCGGCGACTATAGGGGGAGCAGTAGAAGAGTTAATAACAAAAATAATAATTGATAACGAAAAAGAAGGAAAACTGTCAATTGACCTTTTTTCAATATTTGATGAAAAGGATGATAATGATCCGTTAGGAAATACTCAAGTAATCAACATCGAGTATAAGCACATTCAGAAGGGATTGGATAGAATTCTGGATAAGGTGCATAGGACAATTGACGGAAGTGAAGGATATAGACTTTTTGATATGACTATAGCCAAGGCTTTTGAAAATAGACTATCGGATTTAGATGAACCATATGATGCGGTTATCATAGAGAATCAGATTCCGATGGCTAGAGAAATTGTCAAGATATGTAGAAAAGCATATGAGTTTCCTATCTATTTTCATATGCATAATGATGTTGACATATATAGAAGCTCTAAAGGAATAAGAGAACTAGCTTCTTGTGGTGTTCAATTTATTGCTGTAAGCGAGTATATCAAAAAGCAAATCCTTAAGTGCGCAGAAAATGCGATAGTCCATGTTCTATATAATGGTACAAATCTTGAAGAAGCATTTGCTGAGCATAAGCAAAAAGATTCTGATAACATACGGTTTTTATATGCCGGCAGGGTGATTCCGGAAAAAGGAGTATTGGAGCTGGTTCAGGCTTTTGACGAACTGCTTGATATGGCGGATTCCAAACTACGAGACAGCTTAAAACTTGATATCATAGGATTTTCTTATAAGCAGACTGCATATGAGAGTAGAGTCAGAAAGCTTGCAAGTAAACATGGTAATAAGATTACTTGCAAGAGGCGGATTGCCACAGCGGAGATGAATAGCAGATACGGCAAGTATGACATTGTTGTAATGCCCACTATGAACGAAGAACCCTTTGGACTTGTGGCACTTGAGACTATTTCCAAGGGACTTTCGCTCATCACCACTGATTCGGGTGCTATTCCAGAGGTTGTTGGTGACGGCGCGCATATAGTGGAAAGAAGTGAAAACTTTTCTGCCAAGCTGGCAAAGTCTATGCTTAAGCTTGCTACTGACATAAGCTACAGGGATGAATTGGGGAAAAAGGCTTATGATAGGGCTAGGGAAGTGGCAGATTTTGACATAAATAACTATTACTCAAATTTTGTTAACATAATTGACGGAAAGTTCCATAATGATAAAATATCTGTTATAGTCCCTGTGTATAATGTGTCTGCTTATCTTGATAGGTGCGTTGGATCACTTTTGAAACAATCCTATACGAATTTAGAAATACTGCTTGTGGACGATGGATCAACGGATGATTCGGGGAAAATCTGTGATGCATATGCTGTCAAGGATACCAGAGTTAAAGTTATTCATCAGGATAATCAGGGGTTATCCGGGGCCAGAAATACAGGCATTGATATTGCAACCGGCGAATACATCTTTTTTTGCGATAGTGATGATTTTCTTGATAAGACTACACTTGATTACATGCATTGTAAGCTCTGTAGGGACAATGCAGATGTAGTAGCTTGTGGCATTGTTAAAGTATGGAGCGATAATACTCCAAACGATCACGAGGAACTCTTTACTAGTGATACTCCCGGGACATTTGATGGGCATGAGGCTGTTATTCAGATGATGAATAATAACAATATATGCACTGTTGCTTGGAATAAGCTTTACAGCGCAAACTTGTTCGAAAATGTTAGATTTCCTGTTGGAGTGCTTCATGAGGATGAGGCAACTATTTACAAACTTCTGTATGCAGCAAAGGTGGTTTCTTACACACCATTCCCGTTTTATAAGTATTTCCAAAGAGATACAGGAATAATGGGTGGAAGCCTTTCTGAACGAGGGAATCATCTTTTGACGGCCCTCGAAGATAGAATTAAGTACTTCGAAGAAAAAAAAGATGTGGAGCTTATGCGATACAGTTGTATTGCACTTTTGGAACGAATTAAGTTTGTATATAGAAATACAACCGATGAGCAGGAGAAAAAAAGGCTTATAAAGCTTTATGGGGACAATATCAGCGACAATTCTGCTCTGAAGGTTGCTGGAGGCAAGAAACGATTGGCACTATTGTTGTGGAAGTATATTAAGTATTGATTGATACGGATATTATAAAATGAATTCTGAAGTATTAGTATCGGTGGTAATACCTACCTATAACGCAGCTAATTTCATACGTGAATGCTTAGAGGCATCAATCAGACAATCCTACAGAAATATTGAGATTATTGTCGTTGATGATGGCTCTAATGATTCTACTATGCAGATTTGCAGATCTTATGCGGAAAGAGATTCGCGTATCAGGTTATTTGCTCATGAAAATGTCGGAGCATCAGCTACTAGAAATAGAGGCATTAGACATGCTAAAGGGGAGTATATAGTCTTTTTTGATGCTGATGATTATCCGGAGGATGACCTAATAAAGCGCTATATTGAGGCAAGAGAACAGTGGTCAGACAGGGAGATTTCGTTTATCTTATGCGGAATGTTTAATGACAACCTGTACAATAGACATATAGAGAATAGTGAAAGCATTTTGGAGAGCGCACATGGATATATCCGTGGAGAGAATTATCTGCTCGGAAGAAGTTCGGCTGCAACTCTATCATGGCTTAAACTTTTTAATTTTGTTACTAATAAATTTTATAATCTAAAAATGATTAAAGAAAAGGGGATATATTTTGACCCTGATATTGCAATAGGAGAGGATCTTAAGTTTAATTTGGATTATCTCGACAATTGTGATGGATATATAGGGATGATTAATTCGCCTCTGTATCATTACATAAAGAGAGGCGACAGTAGTCTTTCACTATCTTATCATGATGGAGATATTGCGGATACTAAGGATATTTATAGAAGGTTTGTTACTTGGGAGGCATCTCAAGAAGGTGCTACAGAGGATAACGTACTCCTCATAAAAGGAATCTTCGTCACTGACTGGGTAAGCAGATTGACGGCGCTTTACGAGAAACATCACAGAGATGAATTAAGACCTGTGGTGAAGGAAAAGCTTCGAGAAGAACTGCAGGGTGCAGAATTTCGTGAACTTCTTGATGATATATACAAAGCAAAAAAAATCAGTAGGATAAGATACTATAGTCTCAAAATTGGTTCATTTGAGTTCTTTTTCTTCCTGCGAGGGATTTATCAAGTATTAAAGGGATAGATTTGATTTGATAATGCGAGGGCCTGAGTTAATCAGGCCCTCGCATTATCTGATTTTATATTATTCTATTTTATCACCATTAATGATAACACCTGATAGTTTTTGTTGGTTAGAAGCGTTTTTTTGCGTGGTAAGCGATCTAACCTTTGATAGCCTTGTGTTAATAATTTCATCAACGTTATTAGCTTTGATTTCTGTATTACTTATTTCTAAATCGATTCCTGCCGACTTCTCTGCTTGACATATGAAAGCATTTGCATTCTTTATTTCTATATTGCAATCAGTTATTTTTATTTTTGGAATATAGTATTTTGCATTATCTGATACATATAGATATGCAAATGCAGTATAGCATTTAATGTTACAATTGCTGAATTGACAGTCCCAGGCATAAGTGGGATATCCAACGTTTGTATCATAATAAACTGGGGTAGTGCCCGTAATGGTAGATGAGCAGTTTATTTCGCAACCACTAAAACTGATGGAAGCTGTTCTTTTTTTTGCATCATACCGAGAAATGTTTTCGGGATCATAACAACTGGGGAAAACAATAGGGGCATGAATAGAACTATTGATTTTGCAATTGTTAAGATTAATGTTCAAATAGTTTGACGAATATTCGGTTCCTACCCCAATAACTGAATCGTAGCATGAATCCTTAGATTCGTTTTTACAACTTGCTTTGAACTCGCAATTAGAAAAAGTCACATTGGTATTCACTTTATTTTTCCCCGTGGAAACAATGGATATAACGCGTGTATTACCGCGGGCAGCTATTTTTCCTTCTATAGTACAATCCGTAAAAGTGGCATTGATATTGTTTACGCCCCATATTCCTAAAACTTCATCACCTGCAGAACTGAATATGTATGTATCATTTATTTCACAATTACGAAGATCCTCTATAGAGTATGGTGTAGATTCTTTGGTGGTTAGCCATAATGAACCGCCTGTGGCCCCGTATGTTTGGTTTATGAATCTGCAGTGCCTTATTTTTAATGAATTACATCCATTGTCTACCCACACACAGACGACGCAGTTATTTGTTTTGTTTGTTTCTATATTTATGTTTTTTAAAGTGACATTATCAATTTGAAGTGGTGATATTACGACAAATTCTCGACCGCTAATATGATTGTTTGCAAAATTCACCTTGATATTTAGATATCTGATATCTATATTCTTGAGCCTGTTACCATATTTATTACGTATCAGGTAGTATTGGAAGTCTTGTTTGGTTGGATTATAAGAATCATCAACAAGAATTGTAGCCTCATTTCCAATTATTGATATAGGATTAGAAAGGTGCAGGCCATTGCTGATAAATTTATATGTTTGCCCTTTGTTCAATTTGACATTGTATCCTAGATCAATTATGTTTTGGATTGCTTTAACATCATCGTGAACACCATCACCATATGCTCCGAATTGATTTGCTATAATTGCATTGTTATTGATTGTTAATACGGCAAAAAGATTATTGGCCAACTTCAGTGCGCGGAAATCGTTACCATAAGGGTTACTATCTGTAATTGTGTATTCAGCTCCACCGCCATCATCAGGAGAATAAAAACCTTTAGTTTTGACGACATCGCCAACCTCAAGATAAGAAAACTGCTGCAAAGATTCAATATTGTCAAAAACTAGTTCCTTTTTTACAACAGTGGCATATATTTGGTAATAGTCTTTGGAAGTCAGTTCTTTTTTCTCCCACTTGATATTATATGCACCAAGACTACCGTCGTATTTGGGGATGTTAGTTAGCTTTACATCGATTATTTCGCCAAGGTAGTTCTCAACTTCAATGACACTTCCTCTACCCACATAGTAGCACTTTTTGAAATCTATTGTGTCAAGGTCATATCCTCTTATATTCAGATAAAAGAAGGCTGGCTTTTCAGTCTCAATGTCAGGCTCAGGAGTCACTGTGCCGTAGACACGGTAAGAACCATCGCTAATAGCAATGTAGTCCCAGGAGATGCTGTATCTTCCTACCTGATTATGATATTCAGGGATAATGTTGGTGGTCACATTTTGTGCTATGCCTCTATAGTCGTTTTCTTCTATGACACTTCCTTTGCCGACGTAATAACATTTGCGATATTCTATTTCCTTATATTTAATCTGTCTGGTGTTTAAATAGTAATACGCTGTTTTTTCTTCTTTGGTGTTTGGATATGGAGTTACAGTACCATAAATACGGTAATAACCATTGTATGAATCAAAATAATCCCAAGAGATATCAACTTTTCCGGCCTCACCGTTGTACTCGGGAATGTCTTTTAAGTAAGAACTTTTGACTTCTCCTTTAGTGCCCATATTTCCGGAGACGCTTCCCTTTCCTACGTAGTAGCATAATTTATAATCGATATTATCCCAGCTTAAGTTTCTTGTATTAAGGTAAAAAAATGCATATTTTTCTTGAGAAGACTTGGATGCCTGAGTTGTGGCATCAGAAATGTCCCCGTCATTGAAATCCAAAGATGCATCTTTGCCTAGGATAGTTAATTTTTCAGAAAGAATTTCATTGTCTTCAATGGGGTCAACTAGCAAGGAAGCATCGAGGTCGAACATTGTGCTTTCTGAAGCAGCGGAATCCTCATCGGGGTTCTCAAAGTCAGAAATGTCATTTTCAGTACTGTCATTATTATTTTCAGAATCAGTATTGTCATTCTCAGAATCAGTATTGTCGTTTTCTGAGTCGGAAACATCAGCTTCGGAGTCATCAACGATGCTGTCAGTGTCCTCGTCAGAGAGTTCAATGTCCTTATTATTGCTCTCGGAGCCATTTGATTTTTTGTCAGAATCCTCGATATCATCCTCTGAAGTGCTGGAATTATCAGTGCTATAATCCGATTGTTCAGAGAAAATGAGGCTATTATCTTCATTTGAAATTGTTGAAGTAGAATTAATAGTAGATAAAGAAATAATACATTGAGTTATGATTAGTAAGATAAATGTTTTAATGATAAACCTCCTTCGACAAATTGTGTATATTCAATAAGCAAGTTGTCTAGTAGTGCGATATTTAGGGCTACGGAAAGTATATAATGCAATTTAATGAGAATCAAGGATAAATTGCATGAATTGAGTAAAATATATCGATAATTGTAATATGTTACAAAAAATGCAAAAAATTAAATTCAAATTTGAGCACTTTGACGGTTTAATTCGCTAAACTGATTGATGATTTTATAATGCATAATCATAACCATACGAGGTTTTGTCATGAATGGTTATTTTTGTGAAAACTCACAAAAAATAAACGATTTTTTTACAACATTATGACTATTTATCAATGTACATCTGGTCACAATAGTGCTATAATTCGGTGGATTGTGCAGCAGTATACACTAAAACGCGTTAATTTTGTT
>JAEEGL017379247.1_pt1 | contig 21170 bp, 18 predicted proteins | sample 9134231 | NCBI WGS metagenome assembly JAEEGL01 (sample SAMN16246548, study PRJNA631951) | gut metagenome | biome: gut microbiome; feature: rumen; material: fiber-attached | host: Bos | place: Iran: Karaj | collected 2018-10 | reverse complement strand
CCTGCTTCATTGCCGGTTTCATCCTGACCAGTATCTTTACCTCCATCAATCTGATCATGTACGTCCTTTTTGCGCTGGTCGGCATCGCGTGGGCGTCCATCAACGTCAACTCGCTCCCGATGGTCGTTGAAATGTGCAAAGGTTCCGATATCGGCAAATTCACCGGTTATTACTATACAGCGTCCATGGCGGCGCAGGTCGTGACCCCGATCGTTGCCGGAACCCTGATGCGCGCGATCTCCTATAAAGTGCTCTTCCCTTATGCCGCCCTATTTGTTGCGCTCAGCTTTGTGACGATGCTGTTCGTCCGCCACGGTGACGCGAAAGTGGAAAGCAAGCGCGGTCTGGAAGCATATGAAAACATGGATGACTAGTGATTGAATTAAGTAGATTTTTAAATGGGAATGGACAGAAGATGACAGCTTTTATTATCCGACTATAGAACGCTGGCAGGAGCCTCTTTCCTGGATCTATCATGAGTCGGATTTCCTGCACAGCAAATGCGACATACTGTCACTTTACAGCGCTTATGTATCGTTTCTGAAAAGAAGTGCGTGTCTTCCGGAAAACGAAACGATTCGGGAGGCCCTTTTGTCTGTCGTCGCGCGACGTCTTTCAAATCTGTACGAATCAGTTATCGAAGACCTGAAAGATGATCTCATAGATCCGGAGGACAGGCAGAGAAGTGCGCAGACACGGATTGATACATCGAAGCACATGCAAAAACAAACGACGGAAGCACACGGGAGGCGGATGTCATGAAGAAATACCTGTACCTTGGCATTGCATTCGTGATTTTGGTATGCTCATTCTATTACGTCGGGTCATCGCCGAACCTGTGGCCGAGGCCGTGGGTTGTCATTGCCGGCGCGTTTCTGGTGGCAGGAATCATATTCCTGGTCCGTTTGACGCTGCCGCTGTTGATAAAGCGGTATGAGTGTCTTTTCGGTAAAATGGATGATGAGGATGATGACGACGAGTAGCATCCGTATAAATGCGGGAAATGATGCAAAAGACTGTTGTTAGCCGCAGCTTTTATGATATAATATCATATTAGGCGACATCTTCTGACAATCAACCGGTTGTACGGAATCATATTGCGGATAAAGGAGTATGAAAATGCTGAATACAGAAGCGATCAAATCGCTTCTCACTGCTCACAGGAACGAGCCGGATATCCTGAAGTTTATCAAAAGCGCACTTGATTCATTTGAAGACTATCACAGAGCGGTGTTTGATGAGCAGATGTTCCCGATTATTTACGGCGGCGGCGCAACGAACGCAGAAGCTTTCCGCGAACAGGCAATGTCGCTTGATCGGAAAAGGACCATTTGCCACAACAGCGTGATTGCAAATGTCGGCATACTGAACAGAATGGCAAAGAATGCAGACTTGCCGCTGGTTTACGACGGAGTCGTTTCGGAGGAACGCCCGTACCGGCGGGAAGTTGCAAACGCTGTATTCGCATATATCGAAGAGATTATCAACAACCGGACTTGATCCGAAAGGGGAAAATGGTATGGGCAGAAAAAGATTCCGCTGTCTGAACGACAAAGGACAGGAACAACTGTTCCTTTATGAAAAGCAGGATGCCGGTGTGATGCTTATCGGATACGTAACGGACAACGTTCGGTCTGTTGCAATCCCCTCGGCAATCGAAGGCGATCCGGTCATTTCGATAGGAGACAACTGTTTTTTCTGCCATTCGGAGATTGAGTCGGTCGATTTCCCGAACACTTTGAAACGAATCGGCGCCTGTGCTTTTGCAATGTGTAAAAACATCAAGGAATTGGTGCTGCCGGATTCCGTGGAAGAAATCGGAATGTTTGCATTCAGAGACTGCAAGGGTCTGACAAAAGTGATTCTTCCTTGTCATCTGAAGGTGCTGCGGAATGGCGTTTTCGCCTTTTGCGGTCTTTCCCCGCATGTTGATATGCAGCTTCCGAAGGATCTGGAGACTATCGAAACCCATGCATTCTATGGGGCAGGCTTGTTTGATCTCGTAATCCCCGACAGCGTCAAAGAAATTCAGGCGAATGCATTTGAGCATCTCGGGCCGAATCCGATCATGCCCGCATCACGTGAAAACTAATGCGGTTTAAGAAAAGACAAGATCCAAGCAATTGAAAGGTGACGGAGAAATATGATGCAATATGATTACCTAATGCCCGATGCCGATAACGCATTAAGGGAGCGTTGTATTGGTGCTGCACACGCTGTTTATGGCAACGTCCTTCCAACAGTTGTGAAGGAAAGATTATTTTTGGAATTGAATGCCATTGAGACTGGTCACTTTGCATCCCGATACCTAATCGCTGCAGAGATCTCGGATCAGTCAAAACGCATGGGGTATCCCGTAACGACAAGAGGAACGCTCGGGTCGGCATTCGTATCCTGGCTTTGCGGATTCAGTGCGGTCAATCCGCTTCCCGCGCATTATCTGTGCGTGAAATGCCGTCATTTCGAAATGGCGGATGCTTGTGCAGATGAACGCAAACACGGTTTTGATCTTCCGAAAAAGATTTGTCCGCATTGTGGCGCGGAAATGCGTTCGGACGGGGCGGGCATTTTACCGGAGATTCTCATGGGGAAATCGTTCAGCCGTGAGCCTGCTGTTATTCTGAACTGCGCACCGAGAATCCGAAAGCACCTCGTCGATCATCTGATGAACCATTTGGATGCAAGAGTGATTCGTGCAGGTGTCGCAAGACGCGGTGCGGATGGAGAATTGAAAAAAGGGGTCCATCCGGGCGGCATATATATTGTACCCAAAGAGGCAGATATCAGCATGATCACTGCTGTAAGAGAAAGCGATCCGGATGATGCGTTTCGGCTTCCGATTGCGGTGCGCGATTATTCCGAATTGCAGAACGTACTTACGCGATACGATCTGCTTCCGCTTCCCGCATTGGAATGGCTCGGTGATTCGGAACAATCCGCAGGGAGAAAAACTGCGGATATTCCGATGAACGACAATACCCTTCTTGAAGCGTGCTACCGATTCGAATCGGATGTGTTGCTGTCGAATCCGAAAACGCGGGCATGGGCAAAGACGGCGGCGGCACTCACAAAGCCGAGATGCTTTTCCGACGTCGTCGCACTTTATGGCCTGCTTTACGGAGAAGGCACATGGAACAATAATGCGGAAGAATTGCTGCGGAAGGGCATCCCCCTTTGCGATGTAATCGCATACCGGGATGATGTGCTGCAATGCCTTGAACGCTACGGGGCGGATCGGGAGAGTTCGCTCAGGATCATGAATCGGATCAAGGGCGGAAAGGGCTTGACGGAAGCCGATGAGCAATGGATGCGCCGACTCGGTATCCCCGCATGGTTCACAGACAGCTGCAAAAAGATAGGATATTTGTTCCCGAGATCGCAAGGCGTTGAGTACGCAATCATGAATCTGAAGCTGGCATACTGCAAGTTGAACTGTCCGGACATGTATGACAAATTATCATTATAATCATCTTACAGCAAAGAGGCAAATACAATGATAAAGTCTTTTTTTGAAAGATGCGTCGCTGACATCCATGAAGTAACCCTCGAAACCGAAGGCACGATCCTTAGTGCCGAAATATTTTATAACTATTTGTCTGATGAGGAGAAGGAGCAGGTTAATGAAAGCTATTCTGCATTAGTCATCGCAAGGGAAAAGCTGGACCGGCTGTTGGAAGAAGAACAAATCGCTAAACAAAAGGAAATAGCGGAAAGAGAAGCGGCTGAGAAAGCAGAAAGAGAAGCCAGGCGGAATGCCGCAGACAATCCGTTACAGCGTGATCCCGCATGGCTTTCTCTCTATGGACCGATAAAGGTAAAGGCGCCGGAAAGGGAGCCGGGGTCGGTGCTTCGCCGGACTGATTTTCACTACTTGAACGGACATGGGACCTTTTACCGCTTTGATAAGGATCATTTACCCGAAAACATATTATCCGTCAAATATGGGGATCATGTGAGTCTCGTCCTCTATAACCTGCATACGGATCAGTTGGACGAGGTCGTTTTCACGGTGGAAAGCACTTGTTACCTCAGTGAAGGCTGCCTAAGGATACGCGGCTTTATAGACGATATAGATGATTGCTTTGCGATCAAAATCGAGTATGAATTAGAAAAGCCGCTAAAAAGCTATATTCTGGTTTTTGCCAGCGCACGTCCGGACTATAAGCTGTTTGAACGACTCTGAATCAAAGCAAACGATCCGTCCATTTGTTTCGCCCTACTATTACGGCTAAGACTCGTTGAAAAGGAAGGATTATTAAAATAGCGCATGACAGAATAATTGTGGAGCATGAGGTAAAAAACACTCCTACGCTTTGTAGCTTGAAAGCAATTATCGCTTTTTCATCAAGGAATAAGTCACGATGAATATCTGTGACACGTGTCCCGTGTAGTAAGGATATTGAAGTATGGTGCTTTTGAGAAATGCTTTGCCCTGAAGCCGCATGAAGGATCATAAGGAGAACGAAACAATTAATATCTGTTTGTCAAATGTGCGACTAGAAACAATTATAGAATAACTTTACATCCTTTAGCGTAATGGAAGAAGAATTCAAGTTTTTAATTAATCAAAGTGTAGACCGCGATTATCATGGTGATGAGATTGTTGAAATCGCTAAAATTGTGGAGATGAATAGTTCAACGGATGTTTTATATGTCTTTTACGATCGGGATTCATATGCAAAGAGACATTTTCATATCAGTGCCGGATTATATGATAAAAATGAAGTTCCTGCTGTTATGATAGATGATGAACATAAAGATTGCCTTTATGATCAATCTGATGTTTTTTTCTGCCTTATGCTTCATGAACTTGGACACTATCGAAACAAAGACTTTGAAAAATTAGCCGATGAGAATACTACCAGTAATCTTAACAAAAGAACAGAAAATATAATAAAAGGAAAAGTTCAAGATGCTGAACTAAATGCCGACTCTTTTGCAGTAAAGCATATTGGAAAGAATAAGATGATCCGTACAATGGATTATATGATTAAAAAACGGAAAGAACGGAAAAATGATCCTGGTAAAGAGATCGCAATTCGCGAGATTGAATTGAGAAAAAAAGCAATTCAAAAACTCAAGATTTGAGTTAATCATAGTCCTGGCGAATTTAAAAACTGTGATGCACCTCATTGGAAATCTGCTTTCACACCATATGTGTGATGAGCATTACTGACACAAAGTAAGAACCTTATTCATTTGAGTGAATATAAAAGAATGAAAGACTAAAGAACTGCTTTTGAGTAAACTATTTCAAAAGCAGTTCTTTATGTATTTTGCTTGTTATAGGACTGGCCTGACATCTATAATTAGGGACTAATATCTACCAGTTTGTTTGAATCAAGTGATTGACACGGAATGGTTTATAAGGCTGATAATCCTTATGGGTATTTAACTATAAAGAAAAATGCGAGGAGATTATTTTGTTAAATAATCTACAAGGTCGATATAATAACCTAAAATACCATGTAATGCGTCCGTGCTGGCAGAGATTGTCTTTTCGGATGCATGATTTGACATGTTGCGCAGTTGTTTCATAAATTTATGCATACACAGGAAAATGGAGAAGAGTTTAAGCTTTTCCGTATCGGTTTGAATGATTTCTATACAATTGTCCTGACTTGAAGGCCCATCATACTTAGGGGGCAGGTCCTTGAAAGACAATGTTTTTACTGTATCAAGATATTGATTAAACTGATATTCTGTGTTTAAAACTGAAGATAGTTTTTTACTTATTGTTTTGAACTTGAGATTGTTCGCAAAAATAGAGTCAAAGCTTTCCGGAGATGAGTCATTCTGTTTCTGCAAGTAATCTTGTAAATACTCCCGATACATATAATTGTATATCATGGCATTGAATACTTCATAGGCATCTATTGCTTTATATCTTGCAGCATCTTCGTTGATTCCATCGATAAACAATTGGCCTTCAGTAGTAAGTTTATAGTATCTATCATTAAACAATTCATAAATGTTGGCTTCCGCAAAGGTGATCGCCTGCTGAAACAGTCCTTTTTTATAGCACCACTTAATTGTATCCAGACAAGTATGTTCTTCCAGCAAGACCTTATAATCTGCTTTGATCTGTTCTTGGAAGAGTGCTAGATATTGATTTTGTGGTGTAGGAGGCTTTTTGAAATAATATCTCAAGGCACTTAGTCCCTTTTCAAAATCTGATACAGTATTCCAGCGAATACTGTCTGAAATCTGTTTAAGACAAGACATTAATTGCTTGTCTTCTTCAGCATTCAAAAACCGCTCCAATGATTCTATCCGGCTGCTGTTCATAAATTCATTAATTCCAGATACAAAACGGAAGATGCGGGATTGGTCATGCTTAATAATAATTCTTGTTTTGTCTTCTGTATCATGAACATCTTCTGTATAACGAACATCATAATAAATTACATTTATATCGTTTTGCTCGTTTTCCAGAAGGCTTATGATTGCGGACAAAACCAAATTGAGTCCCCGAAAACCACCGTGCTGATCCAGATGAATGGTAACCCTGTCACCGGCATCGCTCCAGGTTCTAATCATATTAACAACATCAGAAATTGCCTGCTCAGGACTGTCAGGATTCACATGAACAATTCTTGCCCAATCTGATGCAGTTGATGATGAATCATTTTCGTTTTCTGCTTTATTAAACCAATTTAATAGATGCTTTTTGAAATAATCCCAAGGGGATATCTCTTCCAGATCTGCTAAGTCTTCTGCAATGAAAATATCTTTTTCCAAGGTTTCCTTAGTAGCTAGGACAATACAATTATCAAGTTGAATGTTCTGTGAGTGCAAATATGCAGGAACAGGGTCCAATTGATAGATTCCTTTTACCTTGATATTGTCTGGAACATAAGTGTATTCAACATAGTCATTTTTTACTTGTTCTGTCCTTAACTTATTAAATGTGGAAAGAGCTAAAAGAAGAACAGTTCTTTCATTTTTTTGCTTTGTATCAGAAGTCATATTCTGTTTTGATGTCAAGGTTGGGTCGCAGGTGGTAACATTGTGCTCTGACTGTTGCGAAACAGTTTGTTCTTGTAGCTTAAGATCCTCAATACATTCAGAGAGAGAGACATTGACTTCAGATGACTGGTGATGAGAACCTGATTCGTTGCTCATATATTCCTCCAATACAAAACTAAGTGAATCACAAATATATGGTAAAACAAAATATCAAGAAGAGTTTATTAAGCTAATAGAATTACAGAATAAGAAGGATACAAGCATTCAAGCTTTGACTAGGTTGAGTGCTGATATCCTAGAAGAAAAACAAAATCATCCGGAAAACAAGCCTTTCGAAGATAAACGCAAATGAATAATCCCAATGGGTAAGGTAAAACACAACAAAGTCACTCTTAACAGTCGCCTCTACTTGTATTAATCCCATATGGGTAAGGTAAAACAATTTATAGGAGGTATGAAAAATGTTGAACGAAATCGTATCAATTCCCTATGGGTAAGGTAAAACGCGGACATTAAAACTAGGGGGTAGGTAAAAATGAAGTATCAATTCCCTATGGGTAAGGTAAAACGCGTGAAGAAAGGCTTAAAACCCAATATCTAGTATCAATTCCCTATGGGTAAGGTAAAACAAGCATATAAGGGGGATGTTATATGTCAGCTACAATTATTGTATCAATTCCCTATGGGTAAGGTAAAACTTTGCCAACAAAAATAACTGATAGGAGGGTAAAAACGTATCAATTCCCTATGGGTAAGGTAAAACTCGTCATCATCTGGCTGGCGTTGGCTACTGTAGTGTATCAATTCCCTATGGGTAAGGTAAAACATGAGCCTGAAACGGATTTCATTGACTGCGTGGCATTCTGGTATCAATTCCCTATGGGTAAGGTAAAACTTTTACCATGTTCAGAAATTTAGTAAAACAATACAACAATATGTATCAATTCCCTATGGGTAAGGTAAAACGATCCGGCAGATAACCCAGATGACATCTTCGATGATGTCAAGTATCAATTCCCTATGGGTAAGGTAAAACGTGAAACTCAAGTCCTTTAAAAGCGACAAGGATGATAAGTATCAATTCCCTATGGGTAAGGTAAAACATGAAGACAAAGGGATTCGAAACGTTGTAAACCGTATCAATTCCCTATGGGTAAGGTAAAACTGAGCGTGAGGCCAAGAGAGCCGAGGCGATCATGTATCAATTCCCTATGGGTAAGGTAAAACGAAGGATCTGAACATCAAACAGTCTTTCAATGATCGTATCAATTCCCTATGGGTAAGGTAAAGCCAAAGGTCTGAACAGAATAGCAAAGAAAAAGTAAAGTATCAATTCCCTATGGGTAAGGTAAAGCAACTAGATTTATAGCTTATAAGTATATTATCATACAATAATTTGTGTGTCAAATTATTATAATTAAATACTAATGCACAAAATATTAGTTAATTAAAATTTCAAAAATATAGATAATATCTAATAAAATTGATTTTATGGATAATAGATATAATAATTGACTAATTATTTACGGTATTTTATAATCATTATACACCAGTAATCAGGAGGAAATATGCTCGACCTGCCAAGTAAAAGCGATTTAATTATGATTGCGTCGGAGCTTTGCCATAGAAAATTCGTGCCGGGAATAGACAATGTTACCGCTCAAAGCAATCTTAACAATCTTCTTCTCAATGGGGATATTATTCTAGATTCTATCAGTCGGGGCCAGTTCCATCCACTGCCGGCACTTTTATTTTCGACTGTTAAAAAGAACGGTGATGAGCGCAATCTATGCCGTTTTTCTGCCCTGGATATAGTCATACAGCGGGCAATGGCGCGTAAATTGTCGGATTATTTTATGAATACTTTTTCTTCTTTCAGTTATGGGTATATTCCGGGGAGGGGGGTCCAGTCTGCGGTTACGCAGTTCTTAAGTTATGGAAATGAGTTCCCTTATGTTGCAGTAATCGATCCCCATGACTGTTTTGATTCCATAGACCGTGACGTTCTTTATCGGATACTTGGTTCAGTAATTGACAGTGAACTGTTTCTTTCTTTGCTGCGTGCATATGCCGAGGTACCCGTTGCGGATGAAACTGGAATCAAGCAAAGACCTCGGGGAATCTTACAAGGGTCTCCATTAAGCCCTGTTCTTTGCAACCTGTATTTTCACAGCCTTGATTTGATTCTTGAAGAAAAGGAAATACCCTTCTGCAGATACGGGGACGATGTGGTGGTTTTTGCTGATTCGTACGAACATGCTGTTTTACACGCATCCTTCGTGACAGATTATATGACAAAGAATCTTCATCTGTCTGTCAATCCGGAGAAATTCAGAATAGCAAAAGCAGATAATATCGAATACCTGGGATATTCTTTTGTCCGCGATAACAATGGAAGACTTGTGGCGGTAGAGGGAACGCGCCGATCGGCAGAATATGCAGAGGACTGGTTGTCGAACCGACTTTTTACAGATCCGAAAAAAATTAATCTTGTTTCAGACGGTATTCTTTCCAGAAAAGAATTCTCGCTTTTATTTGAAACAGATACTTCAAAAACAATACTCCCGGCGGGGTCGATAGACCAGCTCAATGTCTATTCTTCAGTCGTTTTTGCGCCGTACGTGTTAAAAGAAGCTTTTCACCATGGTATCAGGATCAATGTGTTTGATTCCTTTGGAGAGCTTCTAGGAAATTTTACTCCGGCATCAAATTTAAAGAATATTACCGTTTCCCTGAATCAGCTGGAAATTTATCGGCGCAAAAAAGGTCTTCGTGCGGATTATGCAAGAGACTTTCTCCTTTCGCAGCTTCACAATATAAGGCTGAATCTCAGATATCAGTGCAAAGAATACAACTATCCAAAATGCAAAGAAACTTTGGATCGGTTGAAAGTGACAGAAAAGCAGATAAAATCTTCTAAAAGCACCGATGATCTTCTGTTAATAGAAGCAAGGATGCGGGAAGACTATTATTCGTGTTTTTCTGAAATGATCCGGAATAAGGATTTCCGATTTACGAAGCGAACCAGACGTCCGCCGAAGGATGAAGTAAACTCCATGATCAGCTTTGCGAATACGTTTTTATATAATTATTTTGCTGTAGAGATCAACCGGACAGCTCTGGATATCCGGATTGCTTTTCTTCATTCTGCAACATCCCGCGCGCAATCCCTGAATCTTGATCTGGCAGATGTTTTCAAACCTTTGCTTGTTGACCGCGTGATTTTCAGTCTGATTAACAGAAAGATGATCAGCACATCTCATTTTGCAGTGGAAGAGAACGGGGGCGTCCTATTAACGAATGATGGGAAAAGAATCCTGCTTGATGCATTGGCAGAGAAACTGGCTTCGAAAATCACTGTAAAGAATGAAAAGAAGTCATACGCAGAAATCATCCGGGATGAGGTTTATTCTCTGGTAGCTGACATCAAAGCAATGAAGAAACATCGAAGTTTCCGCCAGGTGAGGTGAGCATCATGTATGTAGTTCTTTCCTACGATATTACTTCTTCCCGTGGTACAAAGATCAAGCAGATATGCGACCAATATCTGATTCATGCCCAGAAATCGGTTTATGAGGGTGAAATCAGCGAGAAAAAATTGAACCGATTAAAACAGGCTGTCTCTTCGGTCATTACTCCAGAAATTGATTCTGTAACGATCTACTATCTGGACCGTTTCACAGAGAAGCGTAAGGAACAGATTGGCTGTTACCTGAATACTGACCTGAAATATCTATAATCGGAGAATAATCTTATGAAATCCATTCTTATGAATATCGTTCCGCAAAATACAGTGAACTTACCTTTTGCTCATTTCAGAATTCTTCAGGGGCTCGTTTATCATCTGTTGTCATATGATTCAGCGATTTCGGAAACAGTACATAATAAAAAAGAGGGGAAGGCAGATTCTTTTAAAATGTTCTGCTTCTCCGATCTTTGCGGAAGATACCGTATCGATTCTCAAAGTTTGATCTATGAAGGACCGGTTTCGTTTGAAATACGTAGCGCGGAAGATTCTTTCATAGATGTGATTGCCGGCAGGCTGGACGAGGATTCTTTATTGTCAATCAATCAATGTGCCTGCAAAGTGATTGATTATTCTGTCAGTTCCCGCTTCTTTCTGAATAATGAAGCTGTGTTTACTATGAACACACCGATAGTCGCCTATCATACAATCGACAAACATACTGTTTTTTATGGACCGTCCGATGAGAACTTTTTTCCGATTGTGTGCAACAATCTCTTGAAGAAATATGAGATGCTGCATGATGCGTCGTATACCGGTCCGCTTGGGATTGAGTGTGTGGAATGCAGGCCAAAGGATAAATGCGTAACATCATTTAAAGGAACCTATTTAACAGGATACTACGGAGCATACAGACTTGTCGCCTCTGGGGAAATGCTCAGGACGGCATATTTCTGCGGCCTTGGAGGGAAGAACTCCATGGGATTCGGAGTTGGTATAATCAGATAGATCCGGAGGGAAATAACAATACTCCGTCTCTTTTCCGGCATATCCCCAAGAAGAGACGGAGTTTCTGTTATCTTGACTTATTCATCTGGTTATGATTAGAATTCGTCGGCAGGATATTGTGCGACCCACTGCTTCCGTTCCTCATCATAATCTATAACAGATACAATAATTTTATCACCCGGCGCGAGATGAAAATCGTCTGTCAATAAACGTCCTCCCGCAGTAAAGTATCCGATATCGCCATTTATAAAAACGCATTTTCCGGATTTACCGGCCTGTTTTCCTTTCTCTGTAATTCTGACTATTTCTGCTGTCGCTTTTCCACCCTTTACGGGAGGATACGCTTTACCTTCCTTTTGATATTCCCGTTCCAGAATATCTTTTGTCGGATGGAATTCCTCGTCTTCCGGGATTGGATCTTTTTCAAAAGAAGAGATAGTGAGTTTTCTATCTGTCGGAGCCGGTAATGTCTGGAGATTCCCTCTGTTCCGGTTACCGGAAAACCACGTGAAGATATTGCCGTCATTTCCTCGGGGGTAATCAACATCTGTTTTTTTCCATTCCGTCATGGCAAGAATGGAGCGCACGGGATCGGATCCGGTATCCCAGATGCATTTCTGAGACGTATTCTCCTCGACAGAGTTTAGCAGGTATTCCATGACGCCGGAATCATCTTTTCTGATCGTTCTGAAAACCGTTTTCTCTATTGTTAATTCAACGGAACCGTATCCCAGAGGGCGTCCACGACCAAGTTTGTGAAAATGCCTTCCATCTCCGCCAAGTGAAACAGTCCACTGAAGCTGTTTTAATTGCTGCTCTGTTATGCGGTCAAAGAACAGCTTCATTCTGAATTTAGCTGTTTCGCCGGCGCGCAGAACCTGCATCGTAGCATTCATGCTTCCGTGTTCAGACTCATTGATATCTTCCGGCACATGATGCCAGTACATTTTCCGGCCGTTCATCACAGGACGGTAGCCGTGATAAGCAGCAAAGTTTTGAGAACCGGTGACAAAATAGTCATAATTCCAGAAACGGGTGCCACTGGCTGGCTTTTTGAGATAAAACTCGTAAGCCGAGGGCTTCGGTCCCCCGAGAATTGCAAGTGTTCTCCAGTAAAAATACAGATTGTTCTGATCAACAGGCGTTGCGTCGGTAAATTTCAGCCTGCCTTTGTATCCTCCGGCATTGACCGTACCGAACAGCTGGCAAGCCGGACAAAGCTGATCGGCGTCCCTGCAGGGTGCGTATGCACCGGCAATTTCTTCCCATGTGTTGTTCATAGGGACCCGCCCGATTGAGGACAGCGACAGATAACATTTGCTGATTCCGTCAGTTTTTATTATCTGATACCAGACGGGGACTCTTCTGGAAAAATCTTTCCCTGCAGCTTTGAGACACTCCACCCATTTTTCATGTATCTTTTTCGAATAGGTACTTGCGTTTCCGTTGCTGCCGTCATTTTTCAGGGATTCTTCCGCCGCGTCTAGCAGAGCCTTATAGGCACAGTCGTCTTCCCAGGAAAAGAGGTCCGGCTTTCCGACATCCTGCACCAGAATGGAAATATGATAGGGCTGCCGGCTGTGAAGAACCACGGGATTCTGAAACTGAATCCATCCGGTTTTTCCGTTGACCTGCATTCGGTCTCCGACATTCCATTTCTGATTCCGTCCGTCGATCCATTCTCCTTCTGAGGTGAATGCTCTTCTGTCGGTGACGGATATCTGGGAAACCGGTGTTTCGATGGAATACAGAGTCCATTTACCGTTCGTGTTTTTTCCAAGAAGGGCACGGTTTTTCCATGCAGCCCTGACGGGCGTGCGCATACTGAAAGGTTCGGTACCGTTATCACGCAGAAAAGGGAGGCAGCTGTTGCTGGCAGCTTCATATACGCTACGGATCATTCCGCGAATGGAACTGCCGGGAATAGCATACTCGTTATCAGGATTACGGTAAAACCGGTAAGCCGGATGACGGTTATTCCTATCCAAATCCTTTTGACTGACATTCTCCTGCAGTGCGCCGTTTTCATCCAACATGATTGCTTTGTGACTGGGAATGATCAGATCCGTCTTTGGAGTGAGAGTGATTTCCATCCAGCCCGAAACAAGTTCTTTCTGCAGGGCATATGTTTCCGCAATACTGCCCCGGTCCGGTTTATCCTTGAAAGGGATAAAGTTGTATGGATTAATGATCTCTATCATTTGATTATTCCTCCAGACTTGCAAATCCGTTGATTCTGAAATCAGAAAACACCGCTGAATTGCTTATATGATCATAGGAAATGTACTCTGTAAGAGAAACCGCATTCTCTGATTTTTCAACCGGTAACTCATAGATTCCGCCGCCTGTTGCGCGAAGTTTCCTGATCCCGGGACGCGCAGCCGCTTCAGAAGGTGTGTTTTTTTCGTCAATATCCAGCTTTTGAATAACCACCCGTTTGTAATCCGATGGGTTTGCCACTGTGTTTTTCAGAAAATGATCGTCAGCCGTTCTCCATGAAAAATCCTGTCCGAGCATGCTTCTGTGTGCCCATAGTTCCCGGTTTGTGTCAAAAATCCGTATTTCAAGCAGTCTGCCGATAGAATCATTCAACACATCTGAAAAATGATCCCGCCCGCAGCAGACGCTGTCTGTCATAAGAAGGAGATAAACGGGATTGTCCAGATGATCAAACAGTTCCATGCATTTACGGAACATTTCAGCTTCCGCAAATGTTCCATATTCACTGATCCAGGGGTATTTACTCTGTTCCATATCCATCACTCCGCGTCTCCTTTCAGAAGGTGTCCAAGAAGCTGTTCCTGCTTTACATTGTTGATTCGCAGTTCGGTGATTATCATTCTGCCTCTTCCAATGCCTGCTTCGCCTCCAAAGGAAACCAGACCGTAATGGAAATCAAGAAGGCAGCAGTCGATCAGACTGACAATCGCCTGATCCGTATGGTACGGGATTGAAAGCTTTAGCACGCCGTTTCCTCCGCACCAGACGCTCTCCTCAAACAGCGCCGCCTGTTTGGGAGACATCGTAAACCGGTCAAGAGCAATACGGGCGACATTCAGGGGCTGTCCCCCTGAGATCTGCGTTTCTGAAAACCGGATCTGAGACTTTTTCCTGTCATCTCCGCCTGCATTTCCAAAGAATGCGTCGATTTCTTCTTCAGTGACAGGAAAAGCATCGGGAAACTGCTGAACAAGCTCCTTCATTCTGTGACGGAAAGCACCGGCCCATCCGGCTCCGGGAATAACCGGAACGAGTGCGTTTTTACAGCGTCCCATAAGAGGCTTCATATCAGCTTCCCCTACATCGGAGGAATAAACCCTGACGGTGAAATTTCCATCAACTGTGAAAGATGCCTCATATTGTTTTTCTTTTCTTTCGGAGCCGTTTTCGCCTTTTACCAGAGGTTCCGCGTCATCAAACACCCCATTCGCAAACGGATCAAAGTCCAGCCACGCTTCCGCATCTTCCTGCTTTGAAAAATCAAATGTTTTTCTAAACACTTCAGCTTCAAACCGCCCGTATCCGCGGGTAGTCCGGTGTCCTGCGCGAAGTCCGCCGGTGATCAGAATGTTCATCAGATCATCTGTTGTCCTTCGCAACTGATCCTGTTCGTTTTCATGCGTCAGTTCTAAAACCGCGGTATAAGGCACATCTGTCTCAACAACCTGAAAATCATATTTTGCTCCGTTTTCCGCCGTGCCCCGGGCATTGATTCCAACGCCGTCTCTTTCCGAGATGTGAATTTCGGCACCGTCCGGAAGGGTCGCGTCTGATACAATCAGTTTGCTCTCCAATGAAATCTCAGTATTGCTTCCGGCATTTTTGGTGATGTAACCGAACAGAGCATTCTGGTTCTCAATGGACAGCATGGAACGTAATAGACCGGCAACCGTGCTTCCGGGAAGAAATGGCATACCTCTCCGGTCCAGAAGAAGGTCCAGATCAGTTGTGTCACCTTCGCCGTTCGTTATACTTAACGGGGAAAGCTGGGTCAAACGGCATTGATAATAAGTCTTCATCATCTCAGCTCACCTTCTTCCGCTTTTCTCTGATAATAAAGCATATGCAATACCAGCAGGACATATCTCTTCCAGTTCTGATCCCAGAACCGGACAATTTTTTCCTTTGGAAGAGTCTGCTGCATCAGGTTCCAAAGAGCAGGAGAAGCAGACAGCAATGCCTCAGGATATCGGTTTTCCGGAGCATACCGGCTTTCGAGATTTGCATCCAGAAGCCGGCTTAAGAAAGTATCCGCAGCTTTCCTTGCCTTATCTGTTTTGATACTGGCGATTCTTTCCCGGAGATTTTCGAAATCAGTAGCCTCTTCTGTCATCAGCCTCATTCTGCTGATGTTCAGCGCTCTGTCAAAACGGGATTTTTCAAATTTTGCAACCGCTGTTTCACTGACGGCGGATTTTGCCAGATGCGTCAGCAGGGCGTGATAGAACCCGGTCTGTGATTCTGAAAGACGGTCTGGTTTACGGATCGAATCTTCCATTGTTACAGTGCCCTCGTTAACAGATGCAAGTTTTTTCATTTCGGATCCAGGTATTATTTTGCAAAGACCGAACCCCTCCTGCTGGAATTCTCCGATTCTGATTTCTGCCGGATACTCTTCCTTATCTGCGATAAAGCAGAATACACTGCCGCCGCAGATGACCGGAATCTGCATTTTCTGAAGGCCCCATTTTGCCTGATAGCCTCCTATCGTTTTATACTGAACATAATCAGCCGTATCACAGGAACAATACGCCGGGTCCGCTAATCCAATCGCTTTTTTCAGAACAGCCTTTGCATCAGAAGTACTGCTGACATAGATACCGTTTTCCGAAAGGAGCAGATCCGAGGCAAGCACAACATACACAGGCTCACCTTTTTTAGGATGTACTATCTTAACATTGTCTGGATCCTCATCTGCTGTTCCGGCTTCTATAAGCCTGCACTTTCCGTATTGAATATTTCTGCTGTGACCAAACCGGAATTCAGCTTTTTCAAGAAGATTTTTCAAGATCCCTGCATATTCTGCCGGAGCGGTTACGCTGCCCTCATACAGCATATGAGAAGACAGGGAAGCGTGCTCGTACAGCCGGTCTTCCTGATCGTCCCCGTTTTTGTGTCTGTGATGGAGCAGGATTTCCGATGCTGCATCAGCTATCAGATATCCGTTTTCGGTTTGTACCGCCCACATTCCATCTGGTCCTGTTGACTTTTCATTTGCGACCGGTGCTGCAAAAGGATTCACATACACCTGACTGTTACGCAGATAGGTCAGCATAAGAGGGGCAGGCTCTGACTTCCGGTCACAGATGACAGGAGTGACAGCGCTCCATATGATTTTTCCGGTCAGAAACAGATTTTTGAAAACGGAATCGGAAGAAATATCTGAATCGGAATAAGTTCCTTCGGCACGCCGGGCTTTCAGATATGTGGATGACATGCAGCCAATCACGCTCCTGCCGGGAATGCAGGTCAGCATTTCTCCGACACCGTTCATAACGAGATTTGCATCCAGGGAGATTCGGTAACGCAGTCTGACGTTTTTTCCGGTATCCGGCATGTTGACAGAACAGTCGGGAACCGCTTTTTCATCATTTTCAACAAGCTCCAGCTTCACCATCCCGAGCCCCCTGTTTCTGTGCATGCCGATGTGACGGACACTCTTGCAGCATGCTTTTAGAGCATCTTCCATCCCGGGATTCGACAGTGTGACTGGGGCCGTCAGCACCAGGGGCTTTCCATCAATCGGGCTGTAATGGCTCAGAACACGTGTAAACCGGAGAGACTGGTCTTCCGCGGTTCCGGTTTCGGCATCGATTTTCGTCTGCCCGCGCACATAACCGAACATATCAGCAAGCACGGCAGGACTGACGGTAAGACCGTTCACCGTCGAAAGCTCCTTCAGCAAACTGAGCATTTCATCCATTCCGGGGAGCCTTGCGTCGCCAACCGAGAGAACCCCTTCATTGTTCAGACCGTCACCAAACAGCGTTTTTATCTGCGCGATGGAAAGAAGACCGACTTCCTGCAGAAAATCCGCCGCCTGCTTTAGACAGCCTTTGAGACTTCTTCCGGAAATAACCGGAAAGCCGTTTCTGTCCATATTATAGTCCGTATCAACCGTGTTGCCGAAGCTCCTGCCACTTCCCGCACACAAATCGCTCAGAAGAGTAATGCGAATATATCTCATTTTCAGTTCTCCTCCCGAAACCATAGATCATAGACCTCGTAAAGGTCATACAGCGCCCGGAGAATATTCCTCTCCTCCTGCCCGAACAATAATTCAAGTTCCTTTTTCAGGTTCTTATGTCTGTTATACATTAACTGCAATTCTTTTTTAGCCAGATGGAGTCCGTTATCTTGTTCCACAGCAGAGCCGATGTTTTTGATCCTGCTCCTTGAAACTTCGCTTCTTTGAAGAATCTCCGCCATCTGATAAAACTTGTCTACCGTATACAGGGCATCTCCCTGCGATGCTTTGCTTCCGTTTATTTTCCATGGCCGGGCGAGATCGGTCAGTCCCTGCGATTGTCTTGCAGTATGCATTTTTACCGTTGTACCGGAATGAATATAACCAAAATCAATCCAGGCTTCCTCTTTGGCAGCTTCATTTGCTTTGAAGTGAACTTTTTCTTTTGCGGAGTCGCATGCGTCTTCGGCCCATTGATATGCTTTCGAAACAGGATAGTGGCTGTGGAAGATACAGATTCCGGCGCATGAGCTGAAATCAAATCCCAGGTTGGAATGATAATTCAGGACAGCTTTCAGATAACATTCTGTAAATGCAAGTGCATCCGGAGCATCGCAGATGAAAGTAGCGTCATCTCCGTCATTGACAATCCATCGCAGGAATTTGCCTTGTTCGCCGGCATACCGGTTCAGGACACCTTTCGGATCATCAGGACCGTCTCCGGTAAACGCAGATGCAATTTCATTGACAAACCGTCTCATCCTGGAGACGCAAATGTTATAGCTTTTTTCCTCACCCAGAAATTTTTGAATCTTCATTCCCATATTGTTGCCGTCCGCATGAACAATGGCAAGCAGATGATGACTGTTATCCGTCTGACCGGCAATGTCATCCAGCATTCTGTTTCTGTCGGTAATTCTTTCATCCGACCGGCATTTTTTCCACTTAGCATACGATTCTGCCGATAATTCCTTTTTTATTCTCTTACCGTTTCCAATATCCATTGATAGAATTTTAGTAATCGGTTGAAAAGTTTTCCGGTCCATCATGGAAAAGGGAAGCATGGCGGTTTCTCTGACCTGCGACATACTGCTTTTTGCACGCTGAACAGCCAGCATCAGATTTTTATAGTCTGTCTGGTAATCATCGGTTGTTTTGACTGCAACACATAGAGGAACCATCCCGGGACACATGTCAAGAAGCTTCCGCGTGAAAGCTTTATTCACTGCCAGGTATGTTTCCTCATCCTTATAAAGAAGTGTCTCGTTTCCACCGCCGCAGAACAGTTCCTCTATACGGAAGCCGCTGTTCTGAAAAGCCTCCAGCGAAAAAGGATCATCTTTGCGTTGGGCCTGAAAATCATTTCCCGCTCTTCTGTAAGTGATCCCGAGTTCTTCAACTGCAACAAACAGGACATCATTCCATACATCCCTGATCAGTGCCGAGCCCCCGCTGATTTCTCTTAATGCGTTGGTCCGGAATATGTATGCCTGTTTACTTCTTATGGTGTACTGTGCCAACAGATAATTTGCCATATAATCTCCTTTTTTCGATATCAGATTGTTTCAGAAATCCGGGCAGTTTTGCAGCTCAATATTCTCTGAATCTGCAGAAGTGGAACTCGCTTGTTTTAATGGAATCCCCGCTTTCGTCAGTTTCTTCTGTTGCGCTTCTTTCCGTACACGCCGACAGAACAACGATTTTTTGCTGCTTCAGTTTTGTAGCAAGCCGGAAGCAAAACACATACTCTCCCTGCAGTAAAACAGTCGGATTATCATATTGCATGATTTTTTGATAGTATTGATCGACCAGCAGGTCAATTGCACCCTCATCCAAGGAAGCCGGAATCTGAGGAAAAGGAAGATCAAGAATGGTTCCGTACTGTTCTGCTTCCAGTATCTGCTTCTGACTCCAGTATTCTTTTGGATGATTTGTAATGTTTAGAAAAAATGCCATAACTCACCTTTTCTCTTCAGCTTGGAATAATATATTAGAGGATAAACTTTTCTGTAGTTATATTATCATATAGTATTACAAAAAAGCTAGATGATGAAGAAAAATGCAAAGGATTTTGTAACAAAAAACAAATCCGCAAATTAAGTTCTCAGAAGAGATAACTTCGGATATTTTTGCATCCGCTTTTTCTTATAATTCGGGTTTCAATGCTTGAATGAAACTGAGCAATTCTTCCTAACGTTGTATTTGGCCCAAAGCATGTATAATCAGGAAATCTCAACCTGTATATTCAGAATTTGCTTCTGAACAGGAGAAGTAAGGATATAACGGGTATTTCCTTTACCTGCATTCGCGCGGAACTCATCATTTGACAGAAGTACAGAAAATGAATAAGATTTCTGTATTTCTTTCAGGTTCATCCATCGGCAATACCATCGATTCCGATACCGGAAATTCTTTCACGATATCTTTGCTTGAAGATTGTGAATGACTGCTTTCCGCTCATTTTTCTAACATTCTGTATTACACTATCACTGCTTTCTTGATTCTGAAAAAGAAAAAGTTTGCGGCATGCAAGTCGAAAACTTTGAGTCAACACCAAATTAATTAATGTGTATTTGGAATACATAGGAATAACTATGATTGATTTTTTTAGATTTCACAAATGCTGGTTATACTTCAATAGTATCGGTTTTATGTTCTTTTGCTGATTCTGCCTTGCTTTGGAGATTGTTTGCTTCCGGCAGGAACTGTTGATATGCCTTTGGTATCAAATATGCTCCTCCCGTTACTAAAGAATAAAAAACATCTTTTGCTATTTCCGCAACTTGCTCGCGATTCTTATTTATAGCGCCAGTCATTTCTAATTTTGTGTTCTTCTCTGCTTCAGCAATTTTAGAGAGTCGTTCCAGCTTTTCATCTGCAGAAAGTTTGCTATCGTCCATTACCACTTTTCGCTGCAGTTCATAGTTCGTATCTACACCTTTATTCATTTCATTTACTGCTTTAGCTAATTTTTCGGGATCACCCGCATCGATTATTTTCTCTGTTGATTTCAATAATCCGTTCAAAACGCCACCGATTGCTTCAATAATTGCAGGATTCATTTATATTTCCTCCATCTTTTTTAAATGTCATTTTAAATATTTATCTCTCGCTTATTAAGTGGCTTTTGTCCTATGAACCGGAAGGAGAAGTCGATCTATATATTCAAAAAGCTTTAACTGCTTGCCGTGAAAGTATCCGTTTGTTTAAATTCAGTGTCGGTTATTTCGATATTCTAAGATGTTATTATCAAGAAGTGGAACTCTTAAGGCAAAACGGCAATGAGAAAATCTTAAGTTCTAAACCAAATAATACAGTATCGCACCTTACACAACTGCACGATGAAGTGAAGCAGGTAATAACAGTTCTGGAGAAAGAGTATCCTTCTTCACGAACTGACTTCTTTGTTTTCGAGGCCTGTGCAGTTTTTTATAATTTTTGCACACCAGAAAACGCTCTGGCATCCTATGAAAAAGCGCGTCTGATTGTTAAGCAAAATCCTATAATTTATTACAACAGTTACAGCAAGTTTAAGAAAAT
>JAEEGL017186292.1_pt1 | contig 21170 bp, 23 predicted proteins | sample 9134231 | NCBI WGS metagenome assembly JAEEGL01 (sample SAMN16246548, study PRJNA631951) | gut metagenome | biome: gut microbiome; feature: rumen; material: fiber-attached | host: Bos | place: Iran: Karaj | collected 2018-10 | reverse complement strand
CGCCACTACGCGCGTCACTGCCGGCGCATCCCAAATATTATTCGTAAACAACGACACCGGCTGGTAACTCAGGCGTTTGCGATCCTCGTGTACGATGTACTCGTAAGCCACCTGGTCGAAATAGCACTTATGTGGGCGGTTATCGCTATCAAGCGTCGTCACAATCACATCGCTATAGCGCATCCCCTTGCTCTTCACGTACTCTTTCAAAGCCTTACCAGCAAAAGTAATATTGCCGCCCTTCCCGACCACCTCATCCTTGAGATTGCCCGGATGCTTCGACATAATAAAGGCACCAAATTTCTTGCCGTAGTTCTTCTCGAGCGTCTTCGCGACCTTCTCTGCCGCCTCACCGCCACGCTCCTCGTACGCTAGCACGAGAATCATGCGTTCTTTCGGGAAAGTCGTCTCAAGCACCGAATCCATCGTCGGCACCAACACATCAAGCGTCTCGTTATACATCGTCACAATTACCGCGTGATACACTTGGCTCGGCTTCGGGAAATAGCCCTCTTCTGCCGCCGCCATCATGCAAAGATTGCGCAAATGTTGCTGATGATCATAGGCATCACTCTTCGTACCAGCCAGGCGATCATAGCTCTCTGCTGGATTCTCAAGTTCTGCCAAACGCTTCGACCAATCCACGCGCATCCCGCGCTTCAAAAGCTTCCAGCCCTGCACCGTGCGAATCGCAATCCCGATGCCCTTCACGAGGTTCATAATCACAATCAAAAGCAAATAAACCGATGCGACCACCGGCGAAATAATCGAGAAAATAATCAAAAGCGCCAGCATAATATAACTGAGCGTGCCCGGCAGCATCTCAAAAAAACGATACTTCAAAGTCCGTTTCCCGCGCGGGATCTCAATCACTTTCGACATTTAACCTTCTCCGACAATACTGAGCAAGAATTTAATTCCAATTGCCAAAATCAAAATCGACGCACCGAGCAACAAGCGCGCAATATCCTTACCGCGCTTCGTATGAAGACGCGCCGCAAGCAAAATATGCCCTACGCCCATCGCGAGTGCAATCAACGCAAACGAAGTCAAATACCACCAATCGCTCTGCTCGTAGCCGCGGTAAATATCCGAATAGCGCGCCCAGACCTTGATACGTCCCGGGTTTAAATCGAAAATCGGAATCAAAAACAACCACAGACTCAACAAAAAGTTGACGGCCATCCATACAAACAGACTGCGATCCTTTTTGGCGATCGACTTAAAATCTTCGGCTAATTCTTTCATAGCTTTCCTCTATTTTACCATAAACCGCATCAAAAAACCGCCCCGTGATTAGGGGCGGTTATTCTATTTTTTGTTTTTCTTCTTGGATTTGCACCCCAGGAGTATTAATACAATCAATACTGCAGCTGAAGCGCCAAAAATCACAAAGTACCAAGGCGAAAAATCGTCGTTCGTCTTTGGTACGACTGGAATCGGTTTGACCGGTTCCTTATCATCCGGTTTCGGAGTTGGTTTATCGTCGTCTGGCTTCGGAGTCGGATCATCTTCCTTCTCCGTCACGTCGACTACATAAAAAGTCCACTGTGTCTTCGAGACTAGGCCGCTAATACTCTTGTCATCACTGCTCGAAGAGTCGAAATTCACGCCGTTGCCGTAATTCGCATCAAGATAAGTGTCGACCTTCATCGTCGCACTCGTACCGGCATTAAAGCGCCTAATCAAAACCGCATCACTCAAATCGACTCCCTGATCACGATAGTCCAAGCCCTTCGCCTTGCCGTCGTAATATTGCGTGCCATCAATCGAAATTTCCATCTCGATGTACTCGAGCAAATCATCGGCCTTTACGGAATTATCCTTAGCCTCAATCTTGAAATATACTTCGTAATCTTTCGATGTGCTATTTTCGATCACGAGATAATCCGTGTAGCTGCTACCCGGAAGCATATTCTCATGAATCATAAATCGATCATCGAAAAGCGCGCCGTCATAATAGACCTTGCCATCCGCTTCGTAAATATAGACCTTATTCTCGGCCGCAAAAACAGGAGTAGCGATGAAGAGGCTAGCAAATAGCGCCAGTAAAATCTTCTTCATCGCATCCTCCTTGTTATTGTTATCCTAATTAGTCAGCAATTGCTGGAGCAGTATCGCCCCAAGCAGCCTGATATTGATCAGCCTGAACCGTCTCGACGGTAACCGTCAAAGTGTAAGTTGCCTTACCGAGACCTTTGATACCGGTCGTACAAGTCTTCGTAACAGTACCCTGGCCAACCGTACCGGTCGTGGTGCACTGCGTGTCAGTCGTAACGTTTGCGTTGAGCGTAACGCTATCGAGGAACGAAGTCTCAGTCGATGCGCCAGCGGCAAGCTTCTTGTAGTAGTAAAGATGCTTGTCGGTATTGGTATTAGTAGAATCAAGCCACTTCGTGCCCTTGCTTGCATTGTAGTTCAAGGTAACGAGGTCGCGATCACTCTGATAAATAACGTCATCAGTAGTTTCTGGCGTGCCCATATCGAAAGTATGTGGCATTGTGATTTCCGTATGGTTCGCGTCATCGAGCGTCCACTTCTCCGAAGTAGAAACACGAACTGCTACTGGGATCGAACCTTCATTGGTCGTCGTAACAGTCTTGGTGATGGTTTCACCCGGCAACCAGTTGTCTGGTGCATTAAAGACCTCTGTAGATTTAGTCTTGTAGACCGCCGTCGTGAAGACGTTGTCGAACGTTGCTTCGCTCGTGAAGTAGGCGATAGTACCGCCGATTAAACCGAGTACCGCAAGCGCGCCGAGAGCGATAATTGGTTTCTTATTCTTCATTATTATTTTTCCTTTCTTTTTCGCTTATGCTTATTTTATCATTTTTTATATTACTAAGCAAGAATTCAGCAGCGAGAAGCCCAATCAGAATTGCGAAAACCCAAAAGTTGTTATTAATAAACTGCACGCCATAGCCCAATACCGGAATCGCTGCCCCGCCAATCTTACCGAGCACCGCATTATATGGCACCGGCTTGCCATCCTCAACGTTATTATTGTCGCCCTGCGTGATAAACTCGCCGTTTTCAATTCTCTTTACGCGGTGCGTCACCATCGAATCGCCCATCTGATAAGTGACGATATCTTGTTCGTGAATTTCCTCTTTCGGCACTGGCTTGTAATAGATAATCGTGCCCACTTCATAAGTCGGGCGCATCGATCCAGACAGCACCACCACTGGTTTCGCGCCAAATATCATCGGGATGCAAATAATTGCATACGCACCAATAATCACATAACAAAAATAACTCAGAATATGAACGATCTTTTTTAGAATGTCCACGTCGCGACCCCGTCAGTCACCACTACAGTCTTGCCCCAAAGCTCCTGCGCCGCTTCAGCTGTTGGCTGAATCGCTTCATAGCGGAACACCAAATCGTAGTCATATGCGAGATACGAATTATCCGTCAGCGCAATACTCGACAAAACCTGCACCGTCTCATCTGGTGCCAAAGTCTTCTTATAGTAATACCAGCCGTCGCCGCCGTCCTGGAAATCGTCCGTAAACGCCTGCGTCCAGTTCTTGGTCACGACATTTACGCCATTCACCGTATTGCTAACCGAGGCATTATCCCACGTTTCACTATAGGCGATCCTGAGTAGCATCGGCGTATTGCTCTCAGCGCGGTTCTTAAAAGAAATCTCACGCTTGCCAAAACCCTCATCCGAGTCCTCAATAATATCCACACCGGCTTGCCCCAACGGAATATTACTCGAGATATTCGAATTGTTGTGGCTAAGCGCATAAACGAGCAGACCAATTCCACCCACGCCAATCACGGCGAATAGCGCCATCACTGGCATAAGAAGCATTTTTTTGCCCTTACTCTCTTTTTTCAATCTTTTCATTTATGACCTTTTTTATAGTATAGCTTATGTTTATAATTGCGTCAAAACTCTTCTGCTTTTTCCGGCACATCGAGCTTCGGGAACATCGCATTATACATCGCAATGCCCTGCTCGCGAATCGCCGCGTCGCTCACACCTGCCGAATTCTCGCCCCAAATACATACCATGCCGCCCCGAATGCCGTCGTGGTTTTCGAGCGTACTCGGGAATGTATAGTTCCAGCTCTCCAGCTCCCACGTATCGCGAATGTCGCGCAAAGTCCGCGCATTATTCTCGGCCGTCATATTTTGGACTGAAGGTACGAAGAACAGATAGAAACGATTAGTTATTAGCATCTTAAAGCCGCGCTGCTGGAAATCCGGCACCGTCGCGTAGCCGTATTCGTTCACGTCTGCCCACCAGCCCCAATAAATAACTTCGATGTTCGTATTAAGCTGATCGATATTCGCTTTCGTCACCGCATCGCTCCACATCCGCACCTTAAAGCCCTTATTCGCGAGATACTCATACATTTCATTCGCAAAGGCAATCTTCTCGTCGATACGGAAGGTATATTCGTCAAAGCCCATGTGGAAGTACTCGCGGTCGCTAAAGAACGTCGTATATTCGTCGTAAAGCGCGCGAATGAAATTCTTGCCCTGCTGGCGCACGATATCAATGTTGCCGATTTCGTCGCCCGTACCCCAGGCAAAGCCATTTTCGTGACTCCGCACCGCGTCATAGCCAAACTTAATTTCGGCAAGATCGAAGAAACCCTTCATATGCGCCGGCATCTCAATCTCCGGCACAAAGGTCACGCCCTTACTATCGGCATAATTCATTAATTCGCGCACCTGCGCATAGCTCAAAAACTTTCGTCCGGTCGCCGGATTCGTATAGACTCCGTCCTCGACCGTCGCATTTTCTACCGTCTGGTCGAGATAGGTACACTCAATACCGACGTTTTCGTCGTCAGTGAAATGCATCTGAATCGAAGAATGCTGATGCGCCGCCAAAGCATCAATGTATTGCTTTATCTCGCTCACCGGATAATAGCGTCGCGCCACATCGAGCATAATTGCGCTCTCCGACACGCGGTTCGCCCAATCCGCCGCGGCCGTATCGGCCTGCTCGGTCTCAATCTCAATCTCCAGATGATATTTCGCGCGGCCGTATTCGTTTGTCGTTTCCGCACATTCTTTGCCGTTCGCCGTATCTTCACAAATCGTTTCGCCGCTCAAATTCGCCTGGCAATCCAACACCACTTTTTCGAACAGCGAACTCGTCTCCTCACCCGGCGCCAACTCTTCTTTGTAGTAATAATAGCCGTCGTTACGCAATTCCCAATCGTCTTCATTCTGAAAAACAATCCGCGCTAGTCGCACGCCATCTTTCTCGAGCGGCAAATTCTCCGTGTCCGCCGCATTGCGCCAATACTCTTTATATTTCAAGCGCACCGCGACATTGACCGAGCCCTCGTTTTTTGCTTTCACAATCTTCGCCGCCTCATCGCATGGCCGCCAATTATCTGGGCTAACAAAACTCTCCGTCATCGTCGTTTTGTAGGTGCCAACGCGAAATAGGTTCGAAAAATTAATCAAACCCATATTGTAGGCAACTGTACCCCCGACCGCCAAGAAAAGAAAAATCCCTACAAACACCAAAGCTTTCTTGTTGCGAATTTTTCCCATAAATACCCTATTTATATCCATAATTTTACCATAAGGGCTATCTTACGACAACAAAAAATCCCTTACGGGATTCCTGTCTAAAATGGAGCCGTTGACTGGGATCGAACCAGCGACCTGCTCGTTACGAATGAGCTGCTCTGCCAGCTGAGCTACAACGGCAATACGGTTATTATATCACAAACTTCTTGCTTTTTGACCGCTATTCCGTTATAATTGTTCAAGTAAGGGCTCGTAGCTCAGTTGGTTAGAGCGCCTCCCTGTCACGGAGGAGGTCGCGCGTTCGAGTCGCGTCGGGCCCGCCATTACAAAAAATCACGCCAAGCGGCGTAATTTTTTTGTCTTATTATCTGTGGGCTAAATCCAGAACTTCTCGGTCGGCGACTGGTTATCGTATTCAGCGACCTTAATCCCCTGCTTCTCGATCATGTCGTAGATCTTGCTCGCGAAGAACACGTCGTGCACCGAAATCCCGATATTATAAGCCAAAATCCTCTCGTCATCAGACTCGCGTCCCTTTGCCTTACCGTTCACGATATCCGCCACCTCGGCGAATTTCTTAAACTTTTCGAAATTCTTGAAATGATGCACGTGACCATAATCATCCGCGAATACTTTGTCGAAGAACAAATCGCAATTCATAAATCCACGCGTATGTACCGGAATCACCAAAACACCCGGCTTGTAATACTCGTCTGGACAGACGTCCTCGAGAATCGACGTCACGCAAGAAATCACGACATCAGAATCTTTCACGAGTTCAATATTCGTATCGACGACCGTAAATTCAACATTATCATAACCCTCAAAGCGCTTCATGAAATCGTCGGCCTGGTCCTTGTAGCGCAACAATTTAATATGGAACTTCTTGTCCGGGTTCAAATCTAGCAAAATCTTCAAAGTCGCGCGCGCCGTGTTTCCAAGCCCCATCATCGCAATCGTTTCATAGCCTTCGCGCGCCAAAAGTTGCAACGAATGCACCGCCACTGCGCCCGTGCGCATCGCCGTAATCCAGTTTGCGTCCATCACAGCAAGTTTCTTGCCATTGCTCGCATCATAAAGCAGCAGCAAGCTATCAAGGCTCGGCACCTCTTTTGGATAACGCGTCACTACCTTCACGCCACCACGGTTCTCGCTAATAATCGACGGCATCACATTGCAAAAAATATCGTCCGTCGGCTTCATGCTGATCTTACTCGGCAAAAGCGCGTCGGACTTCGTCCTGATCATTTCCGATACCCATTCAAAACACGTCTGGCTGTCGATATTTAGGTTAGTAATGTCTTTGAAAGATATCAGCTTCATCATTCCTCCTATAAAAATTGGTGCGGGTAGAGGGAGTCGGACCCTCATCTCTTGCTTGGGAAGCAAACATAATAGCCGCTATACGATACCCGCAACTCCTTCAAGTATACCATATCTTGACAAACCATAAGATTTTTGATATAATATACATATGGCTTTACAAAAATACAAACGCGACTCCGAGCTTACTTACGCCCTCGGCGCAACTCTCGTCGAGGAGCTCCTCGAAACCCATCCTGACGCGATTACGCGCGCCTTTCTCCGCCCTACCGAGCGTCAAGGCGACCAGCTCAAAACAATCATCAAAGAGCTAAAAGACCGCAAAATTGAAATCATCGAATCGACTAAGGCCTTCAACATTCTCGGCGCCAAAGACAACTGTCTCCTCGCCGCCGAATTCAAAAAATCCTGCCTTTATGCCCACGACGACGACATCATTACGATGCTTACGCCGGGTGTCGTCAAAGGCATTATGCTCGTCAATCCGTCCGATTCCGGCAACCTCGGCACTATTATGCGCAGTGCTGCTGCTTTCGGTTTTAACGATATTACTATCGTCACGCCTGCCGTCGATCCGTTTGACCCGAAAGTCATCCGCGCTTCGATGGGCGCTATTTTTCATCTCTTCATCAGACAAGCCCCAGATTATGCCTGGATTAATGAGCGTGTCGGCGACTACTATCTCGCCTTTTTACTCGACAAAGATGCTCAGCCGCTTGAAAGCCTAAAATCCAGTAGTTACCACTACACTGATCGCCATCCAAACCCGGATTTCGTCCTCATCTTTGGTAACGAAGCCACCGGCCTTCCGACCGACTTCTGCGCCCGCACTGGCGCCACCCCGGTTTATATTCAGCAAAGCGAAGATGTCGACAGCCTCAACTTGGGCGTCGCCGCCTCCATCGCAATGCACCATTTCAAAGACGTAGAATAAAAGAGTCCGCTACTTGGCGGATTCTTTTTTGTCACTCTCGAGCGCTTCACCGCCCTCGAGCTTGATATATTCGTCGACTTTCTTGTCTTCGCGCATCTTCTGGATGCGATTATCGAACTCCGTAAAGCGCACCCAAATCGAATCATAGCGCACACGTGAATCCTCGCGCTCGGTTAATTTCACGAAGTAGTAGCCATCACCGCTCTTCGAAATAAACGGCTTCGAAACCCCACCAACCTCTTTAATCGCCATCGCTGCCGTCGCGCGCCCAGAATCAAGGTTCGTCACGTCGACCATTTCGCTCAAAGTTTCATAGCTCAAAATCTCATTGTTTTTGTACTTGTCGGCAATCTTTGCGAGATCCTGCGTCGTCTTTAATTCGCTCTCAATCTCTGCGACCAACTTCTTTGCCTGTTCGTCAATTTCGGCAGCATAATTTTTGCGCGCCAAAGACAACTTAATCATCCGGCCATAATCGGTCATATTGAGGCCAAAATTATCACGCACAATCCCCTCGAACGCCTGGTCGCTACGCACTTCACCCTCAATCGTCTTGTGCTCTTCGACGACCGCGTCGATTTCTTCGTCGGTCACCGGCTTGCCCATTTCGTTGAGCTTCGCGAGCGCATAATTCTCTTCCTCGGCGCTATTCAAAGCCTGGCGGCGATAGTAACTATCAAGCAACTTCGAGTCTTCGCTATCGTCGAGCGCGCCCTGCTGGCGCTCAATTGACTTGATACTACTCCGATAAAGCATCAAATAATCACTATAGCGCACGCTCACGCCGTCGACCTTTGCGACTGGTAAATTGAACGCCTTCGCGAAACGATACATCACGTCGCTCGTGTTCTGCACCTGGTACAACTGGAACCAGCACAAAAAGCCGAACGCCACAACCGCGACAATCGAAATCAAAATCGTAATAATCACCAAACGATGCTTCGAGTACTGAAATGGATAGCGGAACTTTTTGCCCTTCGACAAAATTTCATCGCGACTCTCCTCGAGATTTTGTTGGGTGATTGCTTTCTTTTTCTTATCTTTTTTCATGCCAAGTATTCTCTAATTCATTATACACTGTCTCGGGGTGACTCACCATGCTAATTACGAGGTCGCCCGCCTCGGTCTGAATCAAAATCGAACCATAATTAAAAATCGTTGCAAACAAACCATTCACGCCATAACTCATATTCTGGATGTGGCCGAGCTCGAGATCGACGACGCTCTTATGGAACATCCCCTTCTGGCGCGTCTGGCGCAAGCGCTCACTCGTCACGATGTAAAAGCTAAAATACCACAGAATCAGACTGTAGCCCCATCCCAGCAATCCAACCGCCGCGAAGACCAACCATACAACAAACATGCTGCTGTTGTCCGGCCAAATGAAGTGCGGCACGACACCGAGCCCCATCAAAAGAATCATCCACAAAAAGCCCTTAATCGACGTCACAATATGGCGACGAAAGACGTAGATTACTTCCTCCCCCTCTCTTTGGCCATCAAATTCCATACCTATATTTTACCATAAGCGCTCGCCTTCCGCTCTCTCTTATGGTATAATTCACCTAATCTCTGCTCATCAGAGAAATTTTGCTCTTTGGAGGATTCTTATGGAAACTGATAAGAGAGACCACCACGGTCGAAGCCAGAAAAGCGAGTATGACGTCCGCCATACATACAACAGAGCCGATGGTCATTTTACTATCGAAGTAAGCCGTAAGGCTCAAAACGATAGACTCAGAGACTACGACACTAGTAGCGGCGACTAAAGATCCATTAGTCCTTTTATGCGGCCGGCATCATTGCCGGCCTTTCGTTTGCACAAAAAATGGTGACCCGGGTGCGAGTCGAACGCACAACCTTCTCCTTAGGACGGAGCCGCTCTATCCATTGAGCTACCGGGCCACTTCCCCATATTATATCATTCTGCTATACTATACGCAGTAGGTCAGCGGCTAGGACGCCGACCTGTTAGTGGTAAATCTACCTTAGCCTAATGGCGGGTAGATTTTTTGAGTAGCAGTCTAGCCCAGCAACAAAAAACTGCCAAGCATAAGTACGTTGTTTTTGGCAGTTTTTTTAGAAAGATGCTCTAACTAGCGCGTGAAGCGTTCGCTCAAAGTCTTGTAAATCTGAATTTCTTCAGGCTTGAACCAGTAAGAAACTTCCTGCTCTGCCTCAGAAGCATTACCAGAAGCGTGGATGAGGTTTGCGACGCCCTCGTTGCGAGCATCAGCATAACCGAAAGAAACGTGCGCGAAGTCACCGCGGATCGTACCCATATCAGCCGCCATTGGCTCGGTCGAACCGACAATCTTGCGAACGACTGGAATTGCCTCAACACCTTCAAGCACCATTGCAATCACTGGACCGGAAAGCATGAAGTCAACCACGAGGTCAAACGCCTTCTGGCCGCGGCGCGAAACCATCTTGGAAATGCCCTCATAGTGATGATAATAGTGGTCCTTGTCTGGATTCACCATCTTGGTCGCGACAATCTTGAGACCGACGCGCTCAAAGCGCTGAAGAATCTCGCCAACAATACCACGCTGCACTGCGTCTGGCTTAAAAATAATCAAAGTGCGCTGAATCAAACCGTCAGGATTATTCGCCTTATTGAAACCAATATTCCAAGCGTTAGGCTTTTTCGTCTCCTCAGCAACCTTATCCACCGCTTTTCCGATTTTTTTAGCTTCTTTTTTGTCAGCCATAAAAATAAACTCCTTTTCGTCTATTATAGCAAAAAACGACTTTTAGATATCACTATGGAACTTTTTGTGCACTTCCCTGAGTTGCGGGTCGGTCACGTGCGTATAAATCTGCGTCGTCGAAATATTCGCGTGGCCCAGCAACGATTGCACCGAACGCAAATCCGCCCCGTTCATCAAAAGATCCGTCGCAAACGAGTGGCGGAAAGTGTGCGGCGTCACATGCTTCGTAATTCCCGCCGCGCGCACATATTTCTCGATAATTCGCTGAATACTACGCGGCGTCAAACGACGATAATTACCAGAGGTGCCCTGAAGCGGCGTATTGCGCGAGTTATTCAAAAACAGCGCCGGCAACGAATCTTTGCGCTCCGCCAAATAGTCTTCAATCGCTTCAGCGGCGGCATCCGTAATAAACACCGGGCGATCCTTTTGCCCCTTACCACGTACCGTGAATTCTTTACGCTTCAAGTTTACGTGGTCGCGATTCAAATTAATCAACTCCGACACGCGCAAGCCCGACGAAAACAGCAATTCCATAATCGCACGATCTCGCAAACCCGTTTCTGTATCCGTCGGAATCTCATTAAAAATCCGCTCAATCTCATCGACATGCAAAAATGTCACCTGCGGCCGATGCGTCCGCGGCAATTCCACGAGTGTCGGATCAAGCGTCTTAATGCCCCGCTTCGTCAGATATTTCAAAAACCCGCGCAACGCAATCAAATGATAGGCCTGCGTCGTCACCGATAACGTCTTGCCGTGTCCATTTTCAATCTCAAACCGATTCAGCCACAGGCGATACTTTCTCAGCCACTCCGGCGTCAGATCCTCCGGCTTCAAATCCTTGTCCGGATAAACTTCAGCACTAAAGTCGATAATGCGCATCAGACAAACTTCATAGTTGCGCGTCGTGAATCGACTTCGCCCGTTCTCGACCTCAAGTGCTTCCAAGAATTCGTTGATTAAATCCGCGACAAACATTCTACAATCCGCTCACGAAATTCATAAAGTAACTCTGGCAGAAATACACCACCAAGAACCCAATAATCAAAAACGGCCCGAACGGAATCATCGCATGCTTCTTTTTCTTCGCAATCGTCACCGGTAGCATAATCACGCTGCCGATCATATTCGACAGGAACAAACAGAACATTGCGAGCCAGAAGTTGCCAAGCATCAACGCCAGCGGCACGCACAAAATCGCATCACCACTCCCCACCCACGTTTCCTTACTTACCTTATAAAGCAGATAGTAAAAGCCTGGCAGGATTAACAGCGCTCCCAGCACGTTCGCAAAAATCTCCCAACTCAAACCCCAATAATACCAAGTCTTCGCAATTGCCGTGCCGAAAAACAACGCACCAACAATACCGCCCGCAATCAATACCGCCGTCGGCATCTCTTTCCACCGCGCGTCATAGATGAACAAAATCGCGAACAATACTAATTCGCCCAAAAACAACGCAAACTTTGCCGTCTCAAATGTATTCGAAAATAGTTCGCACTTGAGCGGCCAAAACGCGTAGCTGAGCACAAAAATTGCCGCAAGCCCGACCTCGGACAAAATCTCGGCCACACCAATTTTCTTGTGACATTTCCGACACTTCCCGCCGAGCATCAGCCAACTCAAAACCGGAATATTGTCATACCACTTCAGCTGATATTTACAGTTCATGCAGTGTGAACGTGGCGATTTATCGTGTTTGCGCACGCGCCAAGCCTGGCAACAAGCAAAGGACCCAAATGCCGCCCCGAGTACCCCCAAAATAATCATAACTGCTATGTCCATATCTCCATTTTACCACGCACGCCCCGAGCACAAAAAAAGAACCCCGTTCCCGGGGTTCTTCCTAGACAATTTTAGTGGTTGTCGTTACAGGTGACGGAGTTACCTTCAAGCATGTAGAACAATGCATACTGACGGTTACCGGTACCCTTTACAGCCATGTTTTCATCGCCACAGGTAGCATTGACGACGGCCTGGACCTTGTGTTCATTTGGGAACTCTGCGGAAGTTTCAAACACTGCCGTACCTTCGTTGTCGTCCGTACCTTCCTTCAAAGCAACCATGCTGTAGATTTCACCATCTGGATCGACGAATTCGCTCTCACAGTCGGTGTAAGTACCAGCCGTTGCGCCAGCCTTACAGTTCTTGTCGATGTAGCGGCTCACGAAGTTCTTGTGAACGCCAGCGACGAAGTTGGTTGTAGCTTCCTTCACGAATGGAATCTTACCATTGTTGTTCGTTTGGTAATCGTTAGCAGCCGTCAAGAAGCGAGAGATATCGTCTTCACGCTGCGTGTTGCGCTGAGAGCGTTGCAAAGCTGGGAGCGCGATGAAGACCATGAGGAAGATAAGACCTGCGATAGCAAGCACCAAGACCACCTCGATGATCGTAAAGCCTTTTTTATTTTTTGTCATTTTGACTCCTTTTATTTTTATTTTGCAGATATAAAATATTGCAGTTAATCAAAATTATACATTAAGCATAAGCAAAAATCAAGAGTTTTAGGCGATTTCGTTCACCAATGCATAGATTGGGAACAAGATACCACCAACCAAGCCACCAGCGAGAATTGCCAAGAGAATCATCATGACCGGCTCGATTGCCGACGAAATTGCGTTCACCTTCTCTTCTAGGTCGTCCTCAAACACCTGTGCCGCCTTGCCGAGCATTTCATCCATCTTACCAGACTGCTCACCAATCGCCGCCATCTGGTGCACGAGCGGCAAAATATAATCGCGATCCTTGAGGGCGTCAGACATCGCCTTACCGCCTTGGACCTGCTCTGCCGCATCAAGTACCTGCTCCTGCACGAGGATATTGTTCGTCGATTCGCCCGCGATATTCATCGTATCGAGCACCGACACGCCCGTCGCAAGCAAAATCTGCGAAATGCGCGTCAAACGTGCCATGTAAAGCATGCGGAATAATGGGCTAAAGAGTGGAATATTGAGCTTGATGCCGGCCGCCATGCGGATGCCCGGCTCGGTCTTGCGGAACTGCAACAAACCTGCAACCATCACGCCCAAAATAATGATTGCGAGCCACCAGAAATTCAAAATGAAATCCTTGATACCGACCAAGAACAGCGTAAATGGCGGCAAATTCTGACCCAAATCACCGTAAAGGTTCTCAACCTGTGGCACAACTTCGAGCATCATGTAAAGGAAGACTGCAAAAATGACCACCAAAGTAATAATTGGCATCACCATCGCGCCCTTAATGCTACCGATCATCTTTTCGTCTTTTTCCTCTTGCGTCGCGATACGCTTCAAACTCTCGTCGAGCGTACCCGAAACTTCACCAGCACGAATCAATGAGAGATAAACGTTACTAAAGATGTCCGAATGCTTACCGAAAGCGTCCGAAAGCGTTTTACCTGCTTCCACGTCGGCCAAGATTTCCTCAACCACTGCCTTCATTGCTTTGTTCTGCGTCTGTTCGGAAACCGTGCGAAGCGACTGTGCAATTGGCAAACCTGCACCAATCAAGGTAGCAAACTGACGCGTGAAGTTGATGCGGTCGCGCGCTGCGACGCGATTCAACTTGCTCGCGATATTGTCCTGCTCTTCGCGAATATACTCTGGCACAAAGCCGCGTTCAACCAAAAGCTTACCAGCCACGCGCTCATTTTCGGCCTGAATCGAGCCCTTGATAACCTTGCCAGTAGCTTGTTCTTTTGCTTTGTAATTAAAACGTTTCATCCGCGTGACAACCTTTCAAATTCTTGTAAGTCTACGGCAAATTCACGTGCCGTATCGTGCGTAATCACACCGGTCTGGACGAGTTTTACGAGCGTGCGATCCATCGTCTGCATGCCCTGGTCTGCACCGGTCTGAATAATCGTATCGAGCTGATGTGTTTTGCCCTCGCGAATCACCGAACGAACGGCTGGGTTCGCGACCATAATTTCTGCTGCCACCACGCGACCGCCACCAATGGCCGGCACGAGGCGCTGCGAACAGACTGCCATCAAGATATTCGAAAGCTGCGCGCGCACCTGCGGTTGCTGGTGTGGCGGGAAAACGTCAATCATACGGTCAATCGACTGCGAAGCGGAGTTGGTGTGAAGCGTTGCGAAGACCAAGTGGCCAGTTTCGGCAATCGTAATCGCGGCCGAAATCGTCTCAAGATCGCGCATCTCACCGATAAGCACGACATCTGGGTCCTCGCGCAGTGCGCTACGAAGCGCCGCCGAGAACGAATAGGTATCATAATGAACCTCGCGCTGAACAATCACGCTGCGCTTGGATTTGTGCGTAAACTCAATTGGATCCTCAATCGTAATAATATGCGAAGCACGTTCGGAATTGATCTTATCCACGAGCGCCGCAAGCGTCGTCGACTTACCAGAACCCGTCGGACCGGTCACCAAAACGAGACCGCGTGGGAAATCCGCAAAGCTGGTTACGACCGGAGGCATACCAAGTTGGTCAATTGTCTGAATATTGTTCGGAATCAAGCGGAAAGCACCGGCGAGATTGCCCTTCTCATGGAAGGCATTGACGCGGAAGCGCCCCAAATCGCCGAACGAGAACGAATAATCGAACTCTTTATCCTTAATCAAAATCTGTTTCTGGTCTTCTTCCAAAGTGGCATAGATGAGTGTTTCGATTGTTGCTTCGTCGAGTGCGGAATAGCCCGCAATTGGCTGCAATGCGCCATCAATTCTCAAAATCGGAGGCAAACCGACCTGCAGATGCAAATCGCTCGCTTTCGTACGTACACATTCCTCGAGAAGATGCTCGATGCGTACATTGCTTGAACTCGACACCGTCGCCGCGCTTGGCGCCGCTGGCGCATCCGTTGGTTCTGGCGTTGGAGACGATACCGATTCTGCAATCGGTTCGACTGGAGTCGAATTTTGTTCTGGCGCCGCCGGTGTTGGCGTCGCAGCAGATACCTGCCCACTTTGTTCCATACCATCATTATACTTATGCTTTTGCAAAAAAGCAAACAAAAAATTAGGGCTTTCGCCCTAATTCTCTACTTCAAGTATTCGTGAAGTTTTTTCGTGTCTTTGTTCTTGCGCAACTTCGTCAAAGCCTTCGCCTCAATCTGGCGAATACGTTCGCGCGTGACCGAGAACTCAGCGCCGACTTCTTCGAGCGTATGGCTCTTGCCGCCACCGATGCCGAAGCGCATCTTAATAATCTTCTGCTCGCGATCGGAAAGTGTCGAAAGAATCGAGGCAATCTGCTCTTTGAGCAACTGCGTCGCCGCCGAATCCTCCGGCGAAACGCGATCCTCATCCTCAATGAAGTCACCGAGCGAAGAATCATCGTCATCGCCATCACGGCCAACGGAAGCGTCGAGCGATGCGATATCCTGCTTAATCTTCATCACGTATTCGATCTTATCCGGCTCCATACCCATCGCCTTCGCGATTTCCTCAGTCGATGGCTCACGGTTAAGTTCCTGCGTCAAACGGCGCTGCGTACGCAAAACCTTATTAATCGTCTCAACCATGTGTACCGGAATACGAATCGTGCGAGCCTGATCAGCAATCGCGCGCGTAATCGCCTGACGAATCCACCAAGTCGCATAAGTCGAAAACTTAAAGCCTTTGTCCGGATCGAACTTCTCGACCGCACGGAGCAAGCCGGTGTTACCTTCCTGAATCAAATCCAAGAAATCCAAGCCACGGCCAGAATAGCGCTTCGCAATCGAAACCACGAGACGCATGTTCGATTCAGCCATCTTGTCCTTGGCCTTCTTCTGCTCTTTTGGCGTGCCGTTAATGATTTTCTGCGCGAGTTCATATTCTTCTTCTTGGCTGAGAAGCGGAATCTTACCAATCTCGCGAAGATACAATTTCACCGAGTCGTCTGCTACCTCATCGTAAGCAGCCGATTCCAAATCAATATTAGTAATATCCTCTTCGGACTCTTCGTCCATATCGTCAAAAGATGGCTCGTCTACGTAATCGTTATCAAGCCTCAAATCTCTATCGTCTTCGTCCATGAAAACCCTTGTTCAAGTTGTTATTCTTTGTTTTATTTTGTTTGTTTAACTTTAAATAACTTCATCCTGGATGGGCATTAAAACAAAAACTGCCCGCTAATCCAGCGCATTCATCGCAAATTATAACACAAACTTACTTTTTACCCAAATTGAGCGCCTGAATTTTGCGCAACAACTCATCGACTTTCGCGTCATCCCCCGCTTCTTCGGCCACGCGAATCGCTTCGGACAATTCTTCGCGCTCTTTTTTCGCGCGCTCACGTTCAACTAGCGCTGCCAAATTTGCGGCCTCTTTTTCGCGCTGAGTTTTGTCCATTTTTGCGTATTCTTCATCATAAATCAGCGACAATTCATCCGCATTCAAGCCCTCCATCGGCTCAATTTTGTCAAGCGTCACGCCGCCAAACTTGACAAGCGCCGCCAAGCTCTTCTCTGCCCGCGAAATCTCGGCCAACTCGCCTTTTTTCGCGACATTTTTCTTCAGTTTTTTCTCGTCGCGTTTGACTTTTTTCGCCCGGAATGCCTCAAGCGAAATTCCCAAACGCTCAGCGACTTGTCGCTCATATTTCTCGCGCAACACCGCGTCTTCGACATCATCAATAATCGTCTTCGCCGCCGCCGCATATTCCGCAAAACCCTTTTCGGTTTTCAGATTAAACTGACCTTCATATTTTTCGAGCAGCCATTCAATCGCTGGCCGGTAGCTATTGACCGCTTGTTGCCACAACTTCGGATCTTTCTGAATCAATTCATCCGCGTCCTTGCAGCCGTGATAATCGTCAATTACCGACAAATAAATGCCAAATTTCGAAGCCATCGAAATCGCCCGTTCCGCCGCGCGCACACCCGCTTCATCGCCATCATAGGCGAGACGGATGTCGTTCGTCATACGCGAAAAACTCTTGAGATGCATCTCGGTCATGGCCGTGCCGGCCGTCGCGACCGCCTCGCACACCCCTGCCTGGTGCGACGAAATCACGTCCATATTTCCTTCTACGACCACCACGAATTCCGAGCGGCGAATCGCATCTTTTGCTTGGCTCAACCCGAAAATATGGCGGCCCTTGTTATACAAAATTGTCTCTGGCGTGTTCAGATATTTCGGCGAATTTTCATCCTTTTCAATAATGCGTGCCGTAAAGCCAATCACGCGCCCACCAACATCCATCAACGGCACCGTCATGCGACCCTTAAACAAATCGCCGCCGAAGCGATTTACGAGCCCCGCGTCCTCAATTTCCTTTTTCGTAAAACCACGCTTCGTCAAAAAGTCCACCAGCGCCCTGCCCGATTTCGGCGCATAGCCGATGCGGAATTTCTCAACCGTCGCCTTATTCAGATTGCGTTTGTAAAAAACGTAATCCATCACGGCCTTGTTCTTCGTCAAACAAAACTGAAAATATTTCGTCGCAAGTTCGAGCGCTTCAAACAAACGCGCCTTGTGCTGCGCCTGCTTTTTATCGTCGCCCGAATAGCGCTTGAGTTCGACGCCCGCCTGCTGCGCGAGCTTTTCCATCGCCTCACGGAAGGTGCAACCCTCCATTTCCATCACGAACGTAAAAATGTCGCCGCCCTTATTGCTCGAAAAATCATGCCAAATCCCCTTTTCAGGAGAAACCATAAAACTCGGCGTCTTGTCCGTCCCCCAAGGTGAGTGTCCTTTGAAATTCCTGCCGGCACGCTTCAACTCGATGTATTGCCCAATCACATCCTCAACAGCCAGCCGCGCTCGAATTTCCTCTTTGGCACTCTCCATGCCTTTATTATATCACCCCTAGAGAGCTAATTTGCCCAAGATGGCTTGATGTATTTATTAGACGGAAACCAGCCATGATTGTCTGAATTAATATTCCAAGGCTCAAGACAACGCGCGTCGACTGGGTATGTACTAGGATAAGAATCAAACATGCCATAGCCGTACACGTCTTGCCTAATCGGCCAATCGGCTAGCGAACAAATACTGTCATCTATCTTATTATGTACAAACATATAGTAAGTGTCGGTAATGTTGCGCACGTTCCACGCAGCAAGCGGCGATATGTCGACAACCTTGTGCCCAGAAAGCATATATCTCGCAATAGTCACATTCGACACGTCCCAACGCGATAGCGCAGAAACGTCATTGATGTAGCCACTACCGCCATTGTAAAAGGTATCGTTTAATGATGTCACATTCGATACGTCCCACGTTTCCAGCCCCGACAGACTTGAACTATCGGTGTACTTGAACATCCGATTCATGGATGTCAACATAGATGTATTAAAATCCCTAAACCCCTCAAACCCCCTAAAGCGAATGAAATACGATTCATAAAAAGAGCCGTCAGTTAAATAGATGTCGTCCACTTCGGCATACCAATAAGCATAAGAGCTGGAACTCCATACATAAAGAGGCACATTAGACCCTTCTTCCGTATCCTGCAACAAAAATCTGTCCTCGATAGGAGTCCCTATAAAAGATGGTTTATCCACACTTTTCACAAAATAGTAGCTCCCGCCCTGATTATTGTTGTACTTATACAGCTGCTTGGCGATATTCGTAGCGCTCACGATTACCTTTTTGTGCCATTCCGTCGCGGCAAGATCAGACTGAATCACTTCCGCCTTCGCGCTCAACTTGTAGGTTGCGCCGCCATAACGCCAATCGGCGCCGAGGTCTGCATCCTCATTGAGCGTGACGCCCGTAATGAGCGAGGCGCTCGTCTCACCCGGCTGCAGCACTGGGCTGTACCACCAAGTACCATCAAGCGTCCAGCCAGAATTCTCCGTGTAATTTATAATCGCCATCCGAACGTTCGACTGAGCACCAACAAGCGGCAAACCCATGCCATCACTGCTATCCCAAGCTTCTTCGAGTTTAATACGCGCAACTACCGGCACGCCGGTTTCATTTTTGACTTTTATTTCTTTTGGCACCGTCTGTCCGGAAATCCAATTCGACGGGCTGTTAAATGTGTCGATAAATTGCACTCTCGTTTGCGCTATTTCAAAAGTATTTTCCAGGACTGACCTATCGTGGCTATAAGTAAACGTAATTCCAATTGCCATCGCGACAAGGGCTAAACCAAGTCCAAGAGCGATAGATAATTTCTTTCTCATATACTTCCATCATAACATAAGCAATATGTGGTGCCACATTTCGCTTATGCTATAATTGCATTATGGATAACAAGGCATATCTCGATCAAATCGCCGTCAAAGGCAAAGTCAAATCGTCTGGCCCAATTCTTACGCCAGTCATGATTAAATTAATTGTCGCAGGCGTCGTCGCCCTACTCACCATTATTGTTGTTGCTGGCGTCATCAGCGGTGCCAATGCCAAAGTTACTCAATCTTACGAACGCGTTTATCTCCGCATTTCCAACCTCAATTCCGACAACTACGACAATCCAATCCCGCAATATGCCGAAAAAATCCACGATTCCAATCTACGCGCCTACATCGACCAGTTCACTTCATCGGTTTCTTCGACCAAAACTTCACTCGACGGTATCGTAAATACCATCGGCGTCAAACCGGATTCTATTTCCAAAGAAGTCAGCGAGGCCGAAGCCAACAACCTCTCTTCCCTCCAGAGCGAGCTCGAAGAAGGCGAATTATCTGGCACTCTCGACCACGTCTACGCCAGCGACGTCTATTACCAAATTACGACCTTGCTCCAGTACGAGGCTGAGGCCCGCAAAAAGACCAGCAATCAGCAGTTCGCCGATTTGCTCGACGCCTCGACGCGCGACCTCCAAATCCTCCAAGAGAGTATCCACAACTGGTCAAACGCACACTAAAAAAATACCCCTCATCCGAGGGGGATTTTTTATTCCATATTTTTTGTTTGTTCGTAAGCGTGTCGCACGAGATCGATTACCTCGTCGCCAGTCAACTGCCCCGAGCAAATAATCTCGATGCCATTACGCCCGAGCGCGCGACTCTCCATAACACTTTCATAGCGTTCTTGTAAAGTTTTGCTGAGTTTCCGGTCGCAGCGCAACTCAATCCGCAACGGATTCGTGCCTTTTTCGATGCACAAAAGCACCCGGCCGTCAAATTCAAACACGCGCCATTCTTTTTGCTCGCGTTCGCTCACGCCCTCGAGTTTCGAAACGTATTCTACGACAGACTCTTCAGATACCATTTCAGCTCCTCAATGCTGCCGCGAATGTCATCGAGCGCACGATGATTTTCCGGCTTCAAAAACTTCTTGCCAAGCGCATTTTCGAAGTATACCTTCCACGCTGACACGTCAAGTTGACGATAATGCAAGCGCGCATTCAACTCCGGCCACTCGCGTTCGATAAATTTTTGATCCTGGTGAATTGAATTCCCTGCCAAATATACAACTGCATCACCGCAGTTTTCCGCAACGAATTTTAACAATTCGCCCTCAATCGCTGCCGCCGACTTGCCGTCTTTGTTCTGCGCCACGAGCGCATCATACGACGCCTTGTTCTTCTCCCAAAATTCGCCGACCATCCGCTTCGCAATAATTTCGTCCGAAACTTTCACGATGCCAGTATAGGTCGCCTTTTCAGTAAGGTCCCAATCAGTAATAATCGCCGCCACTTCCATGATGCGATCGTGTACCGGCGACAGGCCAGTCATTTCCAAATCAATCCACAAAAGCATGGATTTTTCGTCGTTTTTCTTGCTCATTATTTTTTCTTAACGTCGAGCTTCAAAGCCTTAATTACGATGTAGATGACGAAGGCCAAAATGATGAAATTAATCAAATCAT
>JAEEGL011147554.1_pt1 | contig 21170 bp, 17 predicted proteins | sample 9134231 | NCBI WGS metagenome assembly JAEEGL01 (sample SAMN16246548, study PRJNA631951) | gut metagenome | biome: gut microbiome; feature: rumen; material: fiber-attached | host: Bos | place: Iran: Karaj | collected 2018-10 | reverse complement strand
TGGGGGATCTTAGCTCAGCTGGGAGAGCATCTGCCTTACAAGCAGAGGGTCATAGGTTCGAGCCCTATAGGTCCCACTCGGAAGGAAACTTCCACAAATGCTGAAGCGATTGCTTCAGCCATATGGCGAAGTAGCTCAGTTGGCCAGAGCACGCGGTTCATACCCGCGGTGTCGAGGGTTCGAATCCCCCCTTCGCTACTTAGAACGTCTCTTAATTGGAGTCTTCACGTAGGTATTATTCTATATGATAAGCGTAGCTGTGTAGGTGTGGCTACGCTTGTTTTTTTTCGGCATACTCTTTTTTTTAAATGATCCCCAAGGTGTTGACTTGTTGCATTGGCAGATTCTTGTATATAGAGAACTCAAAGGGAAGAAAATAATACTCTTTGAAAGTAAAGATTGAATTGTAGAACTATAGTTTCGATTCTTCCGTATGGTATAATCCTGCCTCGCTATAGGGTACGGTAAGTCATGCTGAATTACTTTAGCAATAATTCCCGCGTGGCTTTTGTTTCGTGTTTGAAACCGAATTGACGTGTAAACTTTCGATGAAAAGGAAACAATAAGGACATGTTAGAATATATTCGTTAGATAAAAAGGAACAACACGTTCTGAGTTTATTGTTGACGAATGAAGGTTTATAAAACTTGTATAATTCACGAACAAAGCTCTATCTTAAATTGACGAATATGTTGTATAACAGGTGAAAACTGTTATAATGAAAATGGTGCGTAATTGAAGAAAAAACTTTGTAAAAATGGGAATGGAATCAATAAAAGTGGCGTGATGCCGGGAAGCAGGTTGTATGAGTAGCACAACAGTAGACGGATTGATCGCGGCTCCCTTTGTTGTTGCAGGTGCCGCAGTGGTTGCCGCTGCCGGTTTGGTGGGTGGCGCTCTTAATCTTGTAGGAGCTCTGGGAAGTAACTTCAAGGAGGGAATATCAGAGGTTTTCAATGAGATTCATGAAGAAAACAAAAGAAGGTTGCAGCTTGAGCGAGGCTGGGTCAATGATCTAAGAAACGAAAGAGAGAAGGCGTTTAATGATATAAACGCATTTGTATCGAGCCTTGTCAAGTTGTCTGAGAGTGATGAAAAGATGTTTGGATTGTTGGACGTTAAAGGTTCTGAAGAACAGGCGAGAAGTTTGATTGATAAACGAGAGGCGAGAGCAAGAAAAATCCGACAACTCAGGGACAAGGCAATAAAGAGCAAGGATGTTGACGAGATCGAGGCGTGTACTGAGGAAGCAAGAAGACTGTTTGACGGGCTAGAACCCGAAATTCGTGAAGAATTGTTTTTTTTCGGGAAGAACGGACTTGAACTTTTGGAATACGGAACGATGCATGAAGACGCCGTGAAGATGGCTCTTGCAAAGAAAAATAATGTTTTTGAGGTGAAGCTAAAATCTGCTGAAAACGTCCGATTTGTTACTGAATCCATGGTAAAAAACGATATTACATTGTTTGAAGACAGCTTGTCTGAGCTTTTATGCGAGGAGGGACTGAACGATCGTCAAGTCAGGGATATTTTCGCAATAAGACAGGATCTTCGAAAAATTAGCGAGGACAGATCCATATCTTTGGAAATAAAGAAAAAAAGACTAGCGACTCTGTTTGAAACGTTTTCAAGGAGACAAAAGGCAATCAGAGCGGAACTTAAAGAAATGTCAAAGTATTATGATGAGTACCTAGATGAAACATTTGATATTCCGGAAGAGAGAATTGAGCTTGCAGATTTTGATTCGGTAGATGAAATCGCGGATGCCCTTAAAAAGGCTAAGGAAGAACGAATCGAAAGAATCCAGAAACAATATATTCGAATCCAGACAGATCGCGTAATGAAAAAACACGGCCTTAATGTTGTTGAATCAGCTGTTGTGGGACGGGAAGCAGATGATAAGCGTATCCTTTATGGCATTGACGAGACGGCGGGGGTAGATGTGTTCATTTCTGATAGCGGAACGATTGCTACGCGGGTTGTAGGGTTTAGCTTTGGTCAGACACCCACTTTGGAACAGGAAAAAGAACTTGAGAAAAAGGGACATGGGTTCTGCAGTAAGATGGCTGCCATTGAGGCAGATCTTGAAGATGTTGGCATAATTGCACGAAGGAAAAAAACGATTCAACCCGAACAGGACTATTATACGTGGATTAGTCTTGATGAATCCAGGTCAGTAAGTAAATCAGGAACTAACCGCAAGAGACGCCGTCAAACAGGTGGAAAAGTAATGTATATGGAGTGATTATATGAGTTGGATATGCAGTAGCTGTTTTTTTCAAAATGAAGACGGGGACAGGGTTTGTACAATGTGTTCTGAACCGAGAACCGAAACGAGATTACAAGGTATAATTAACTATGAGCGATTGCCTAAGCCGATGTCCGTAGAGCCGGAAACAAATCAAAGTTCGACAGCTTCGCAGGAGCGGACGAACGTACCGAAATCGAAAGGTGATATGGTTAGGTATGTGGTCAATTGTCCAAACAGCGGAACAAAAACCATTGTTGAAAGCATGAATATTACAGAGTATTACTGTAGAGGATGTGGGGAAACACATCCTATTGATGACCTTATTTGGGTAGTTGAACAGGAAGATGAGAAAGCTCCTTCTGTGACAGAAAACAAGCAAAGTATGTTTCAAGAAATCTCTCACACTGTTCCCAAAACCGGAGCATTCGGTGGTGATCACCTGATACTTGAAGACGTTGCCACGCATTACATAATAGAAGTCGGGAGTGAAGGTGGCGTGCTCGGCAGGTACGGAACACTCGGAGCAGCATTCCTTCAAAATGACCCTAGGGGAAGAATGGTTTCCGGAGAGCATTGCCGCTTTAAATTTGATCACGGAAGATGGTCAATTGAGCATTTGAGCAGAACTAATGATACCGAGTATAATGGAAGAAAACTCGAGCATGGTTATGAAGAGGGGCTTCGAGATGGAAAGGTTCTAACGCTTGCCAACGCAATCAGTTTCAATATAAGGATTTTTTAAAATGTATATAGAAAGAATACTTTGTCCGATCGTTACACTCGGACCGGGGAAAAGGCTTGTCATATGGACTAAGGGATGTTCAAAAAAATGCCCGGGATGTATCAGCCCCGAAATGGCCGAAATTGGAAATTCACGCTCGGTAGAGGTAGATGTCCTATTTAAAATCATAAAAAGTGTACATATACGTGAAGGCTTTGACGGAATAACAATTAGCGGAGGAGATCCATTCGAGCAGCTTACAGAATTGCTCGGTTTGCTTGAAAGATTACGTGAAATCACAGATGACATACTTGTTTATACAGGCTTTGTATGGGAGGTTTTTTCAAAAACACTGAATATAGATGTAAAGGGGACTCTTGAAAAAACAATAAGTGTTTTGATTGACGGACCATATGTTCACGAAAAAAACAGACCAGGATTGGCTCTTAAGGGTTCGGACAATCAAAAAATCATTTTTTTTGATGAAGGGAAAAGAGAAAAATACGATATTTACATGAAGGATGGACGTGGATTACAAAATGTGATTTGGAACAATAAGCTGTTGACAATCGGGATTATGGATGCTTAGGAGGAATTATAAAAATGGCAAAGAGTGTACTGCCGAAATGGCAGCAGGAGATTTCAAGCTTTAAAGGTATCAAGAGTACATTTATTATTGAGGGAAACATTAATGACTTGTACCCCTACTATATGATTCAGTCCGATGGGAGCATACCGGCTTCTTTTGTGGATCTGAGTGCGATACTTCTTCGCCTTTTTAACGAGAGTCAAGGACAGACTGATTATGATTTTGTGTACTGCGACCCTGCATCGGGATTCCACAATAAATTTGGTGACCGTTTTGGAAATGTGGAAGAATTCTACAAAAAATATGGAAACGCTGAGGAAGGTGGATTGTTACTCAATATTGATCGTCTGTTTAAAAAAACTTGCAAAGTCGATGATATAGAAAAACTTTCTGAAGTAATCCGAAATGCAATGGTAGACAACGAAAGGGAAAAACCTATCGCGATTGTAATGAATTTCGCCTCGAGGTACATTTCTTCCCCTACAAATCTCGACCCGAGTGAAAGCAAGCTTTTTCTTAATCTGCTTGTTTCTTCGGTAAATGCAGGGAAGGCAAACTGTGCATACAACACGCTTATACTCGTTGTTGAGAAGTTCAATGATCTTCCTGCATGGTTCTTTTACAACAATCCCAATGTACGGACTATATCAATCCCTAACCCCGACAAAGAGATGAGAACAACATTTATAGAGAAAGAATATGCAGAATTTCAATCTGACCAGGAATTACAGAAGATTAGGGAAAAGTTCGTAGATCAGACAGATGGTCTCAAAAACAGGGAACTTAGGGAATTGCGTGCCCTATATACAAGGCTGAAAGGAAAAGATGATTCGACGGAATTGTTGGACACGCTTTCGATATATAAATACGGAATCCTTGACAATATGTGGCATACCATTGATAAAGAGAAGATTGACAAGCTTGAGATGCTTTTGAAAAAGCGTGTTATCGGTCAAGATCAGGCAGTTTCAAAAACGGTGAATATTGTAAAAAGGGCTGTTTCCGGTCTTTCGGGGATGCAGCATTCTTCCGGACAGAATAAACCCAGAGGAGTACTTTTCTTTGCCGGACCCACGGGAACGGGAAAGACAGAATTGACAAAAGCTCTTGCAGAGCAACTGTTTGGTGATGAAAACAATTGTATCAGATTTGATATGAGTGAATACTCCGAAGGGCACGCGGATCAGAAACTATTTGGTGCACCTCCTGGATATGTCGGGTATGAGGCCGGCGGACAGCTTACCAATGCGATCAAGGAAAGACCGTTTTCAATCCTGTTGTTCGATGAAATTGAGAAGGCGCACCCCTCTATTATGGACAAATTTCTTCAGATACTTGAAGATGGCAGAATGACTGATGGGCAGGGAAATACAGTATATTTTTCGGAGACCTTGATCATATTTACAAGTAATTTGGGGATAGTAAGGCAGTACATCGATTCTTCAGGAAGAGAGCAGAGAGAACAGTTAGTCAGTCCCGAGGAATCGTTTGAAGATATTCAGCCTAAAGTAATAGATGCGATTAAAAATCATTTCAAACCTGAAGTATTAAACAGAATCGGAAACAATATTATCGTGTTTGACTTCATACGAGAGGAAGCGTCTGGGCGTATTGTGGTTTCGCAGATGGAAAAGATTAACTCTCGCGTACTTAAACAGAACAAGCTTACAATCAGGGGCAACGATGAAGTGAAAAACTATTTTTGCGAGTTGGCTGTTGCTCCTGATGTCAGAGAAATGGGTGGCCGAGGAATCGGTAATCTGATGGAAGACAAATACATAAATCCGTTGTCCGAATTTATTTTTGAGGCGGATTGCAAAGAAGGAGATACCATTGTGTTGTCTGTTGATAATGGTAAGCTTGTCTTTAATAAACAATAACAGGGGTGACTATGTTCAGCTTCGCAGCTCTTACTGATAGAGGCCCAGTCTTTGAGGTTAATGACGATCGGATTTTAGTGGGTCGAAATGTAATAGGTTCAGGTGAGTACTCGGGAATAATGGAATCGGATCACATTCTTTTGGCGGTTGCCGACGGAGTTGGTGGACTTATGAAAGGTTATGAAGCAGCTGAGGAAACATTAAAAATGCTTTCGCAGCTCAATCGACCCGGTATAGAGAGAGTTGATATCAAGGAATGTGTTGAAAAAGCTAATGAGTTAATTCGCTGTAGACAAGCGCAGTTGAACATGCCCGATGGACTCAGATCTACGCTTGCAGCGCTGTATGTTGATGGCGAAACTGTATATGTGATAAATGCTGGAGACAGTCGTGTATACCGTTTCAGGTCTGGAGAATTGGTTCAACTTTCAAAAGATCATTCTGTTGTACAGAATTATATAGATATGGGTGAAATTACGGAAGAAGAGTCGTATAGTCACCCTAAAAAAAATTTGATCACCAAATGCATTGGCAATGAGGAACGCGTAAACGCAAGAATTGTTGACTTTTCGGAAGATCTTCAGCTGGGAGACATGTTTATACTGTGTTCGGACGGATTATCGGATTGTTTAAGGACTCGTGAAATGAGGGTTATGTTGAATGAAGATAATAAGCCTTTATCTGAACTGTGCAGATTGCTCACGAAAAAAGCAATAGAAAAAGGATCGACCGATAATATCAGCATTTGTCTTATGAGGAAGGAGAGTTAGTATGGAGGGTTTTGAGCATATCCCGACAGTGCCGCAAAACGATGTAGGTACTCACATTCCTACAATGCCGCAAGTAGTTGTAGGTGAGCATGTCCCTACGATGCCTCAGGCGGGAGCAGTAAGAGACCATGTAGTAACGATGCCTCAGGTAGAGATGTCTGAGGATGGTCACATATCAACTATGCCACAGGTTGGAACAGAGTCTTATGCAACTGTTAGGGGCTCAAGATTATTGTATACCGATATCGTATTCGCCGATGATAACGGGAAAAGATTTGTAATCATGGGAGAAAACCTTGTTAGTACTGATACGGGGGAAGCTCAGATTTACAAATGCAGATATGAAGATGGAACGGGAAATCTTGTCGCTAAGGTTCATGTTAAGCTTCGGCCTGATGCAACCGAAAAAAAGTTGATCACTAGGAAAAAAATACTTGATTTCCTTGATAAATACAGTAGTAATCCTGAATATCATATACTTGAACTACTTGGACACGGAATTGTTGATATTGAGGGGGAAAAGCATTTTGTAGACGTATATCCTTTTTGTGAAGGAGGAGACTTAAGCAAAGGACAGGGAAGGTTTTCGCTTGATTCTCTCAAAAGGGATGTGATTCCGGCGATTAACGAGGCGCTCCACATTTTTCACACGGAAAGAATGGTTCATAGGGATCTGAAACCGGATAATCTTTTCTTTTACAATGGAAACGTAGTTATTGGGGACTTTGGAATAACCTGCGAGCTCAATATTGCAGATGATTATGCTGTTGACAATGAAATGATGGGGACACTCGGCTATCTGGCACCTGAACTTCTTGCTAAGGCAGCTATAGTCGAGTCAGATTATTATGCATTCGGTCAAACATTGTGGTCGCTTTATCATGGCGACATGATGTACATGGAAACTATCCGAAGTCACGGAGGTTTTTCAAGCGACAATGCCAGAAATGCCGTGAATGATCAGATGCGAAGAAATGAAATGCCCGGACTTGATGAGATAGACAGAAAGGATGAATTTTTTGAAGTCCTGATACGTGGCCTTCTTCAGTATGATCCAAACAAACGATTTGGTTATGGGGAAGTAAAGCGTTGGCTTTCCGGAGATAAGTTGCTGTATACCCAAGTTGAAACATTTCGTTCCAATGAGATATTTGAAAGAACAATTACTATAAACGGGAAAGAATGCATTGATAACGGTCAGGTTGTTGATCAGCTTTGTTCCAACCTTGACTCAAGCATTGACGCGTTGTACAGCGGAACATTGTATAGCTGGTATCAGTTCACTGTCCGTCGCGGGGCGGAAGCAACAGAGATAAAACGGGTTACAGATTGGTTGGGTTCTCAGACTATTAGGGATGATAAGGATCTCCGCATAAAGAGAGAAGTGGGCCTTTCACGTGTGATCATGGCCCTCTCCGGGAATAAGTACCTTTTCTGGGAGGGAAGAAGGTATGATAAACCTTCACAGATAAGCAGAGCCATGGAAGAAGTTGCTTCCACATGTGAAAGTAAAGAAGGGTTTTATGATCTTATTAATTCGGGAATCGTTTCTGAGTGGCTTGCTGTGGTCGGAGTAAGCGACAGAAGAGTCCTTGAAGAGTGCAACAGAATGACGGAATTCGCCGGTTCTTCTATGATGGGAACGCAAGTAGCGTTTTACTGGATGAAATATATGTTTGCCGAGAACAGGCACGAAACATCATATAAGAATTGCAGAACACTGGATGAGATTGCCGGAATGTTGTTCAACGCACCTAGCTCTCTTTATATGGTGGATGGCAATATATGCTGCGCGGAGGATCCGGAATGCCTCGGATTCCTTTGCTCTGTTGGCTATGACGAATCAGTTAGACCGTTGCTGACGGACGATGCTATCGATTACGCTAGGCAGTATGATATGCTGTTTGATCTGTTTGAGAATAATGTTCGTGAACCAAGAGTACGTCAGATGTTACATCATGCATATGGGATGTTCGGCCCCAAAGCATATCTTGTTTGGTGGCAGGCTAATCTACCTATCTACGAGTTCTCTGGTAAAAGAGCTAAAAGACTGGAAGCGGATATCATGTCAGTAAGGGTTGATGTAAACGAAGAGCTTATAAAACAAAGAGTTGAAATAGGCAGGCTCGAGCAGTATTACCGAGAATTTCAAGAGCTATTTAAGGTGGATTACATAATGGGACTCGCTGGTATCAGAAGACCATTGGAAAAAGATTATATTTATTGTGCACGGATTTCGGGATCACTTGGATATGACTTCCTTGGTCAGGCGGCTCCGATTGGATTTAAAACGGCATTACAGATATAAATTGGAGGAGACACCGAAATGACAGAAAACAAACTTTCGAATCTGACCAGGTTAAACACATTGGCTGAGAATGTTCCGAACCAGATAGACAGCTATACTGACCGGGCATTTGAAGAAGTTCGCAATATCGGAAAAAAGAGCGTATATTACTCCCAAATGACAGTAATCGGAATGATATCTTGTGTCATACTCCTTATTGTCGGCAGTGTTTTGATATTTATGGGACCGTCACTTAAGGAAAAAGTAAAAGACATTTTTTTGGTATCTAATCAACGTCGTGTTGAGGATGAATGGGATGAATTGATGAATGCATATGGCGTTAATTCGGATGTTAGGCAGGCTGAGGCTGCTGAAAATGAGGAGCAGGATGTATCTGATTACGATGAGTTGCTAAACCTTGTAGAACCTTTGACAATGCTCCTTGGCGTTATTACCGTTCTGATAGCAATTCATGGAATTGGGAAAATGATTTTTTCACAAAAAGCAGATTCGACGGATTCACAAATTGGAAGGTTGTCAGAAAAGTTTAAAAAACAATTTCATGATGAAATTCAGAGAAAACCGATTTGCATGCTGATTGAAGAAATAGACGGTGGCGGAGATTTGGTCTTAGATGAAGTAAGTGCGCTGGATGGAAAACTAAACAGGTCTGTGTCTGGGGTTAGATCGAGAAATAAAGTTTTCTCTGTGTTGACCTTAATCTCAAGAATTATAATTCCTTTACTACTTTTGGTGGGAGTATTTTGGTTGATCAAAAAAGGACAGGTATTTGGATGGACCAGATTTACAATCGCGTTTGTTTTGATGTTTATATTTAATGTCAGATTTTGCAATTTGATGGAGTATAAAGTAAACGCATTAATCAGAACGGTTATGTGTCTCCCTTCTTTGGCATATATCGCATTTGTGGCTCTCACCATCTGGAACGAGTATGAACTGGAGACGGCAATCAGATCAAAGTTTCATTTTAGCCTTCCGGAATTTAAAGGGAGAGAAGAGTACTTAGTGTTTGTGGTTTGTGCAGGGATAGCTCTGCTTTTCCAGATGATAGTATTGATCCTTTCGGTTACTTTCAGAAATTTCTTAGGGGAAAGGCTTTGTTTTCGCGAGGGAGTTGCAAAAAGGAATCCCGAAAAAAAACCTCATTCAAAATGGTATACGATTTATGGGATAGTTGTCTGTTTCGCTTCGATGGTCGTGATGATCATGATTATACCGAGTATAAAGTTGATTGGCTTGGGTTCTTTAAAAATGGCGATGATGATGGGGACAAGCATCATGGGAATTATGGTTTTGATGGGGATAATTTGGAGGCTCGTCAGTCCGTTTTGGCCTGTTAGCATATCGAAGAATATTACCCGGTTCTGGGGATATAGATTCAGCTTTGTCATAGAAATGTTTTTTAATACCTTGTTATATTCTTCAATTTTGGGGATAAGACCATTTGATAAGGGAAATATGATTGGCTTATACCTGATATTCCTTGTAGTATCGTGGATCAGTTTTGCAATTATGGTGCCGATAGGAAGGAGCATCAACAAATAAATAGATTTGATTTTGTGGTGTCGCAGATGGCTTGTTATCAATTTATTCATCTGATGTTGCGGCGATTTTCCGGGCGAAAATTAAGACTCCGCGAATATGTCGATTTTTGATTATTAATATGCACGGCAGCGAAATATGTGTTATAATCCAAGTAGATGTTTAGTAACGAGAAGGAGGTATCATCATGGCTTTTTGTAAGTATTGTGGATCTCAGATCCCGGACGGCGGTGTTTGCAGTTGCCCCGGTGCTCAGGCAGCTGCTGTAGCAGTTTCTCAGCCCGCACCTCAGCCTGCCCCCCAGGCAGCACCTCAGTATCAGCAGGCACCTCAGGGATATCAGCCCTACCCGGCTCCGGTACCCGCAGGTCCTAATGTCTTCGGTGAGGCATTCAAGCAATTCGGAATATTCTTTACCAAACCGTTCGCACTTATTTCAGACGCGGTTTCGGGCAAGATTCCCAATGCGTCGGGCTTTATCCTGGGTGGACTTTACGTATTTGTTGCATGGATCATGCTCATGATCACTTGCTTCGTTATGGGCGTCGGTGGTCTTTCGGTTCTCTGGTCCTTTATCGCGGCGATTGTTATTGGTGGAATCAGGTTCGGTATTGCAGCTCTTATAAGCGCTCTCTGTAAGAAAGATGGTCTTACGTTCATGCAATCCGTGAATGCATGCCTCGTTGCATCAATTCCCTGTACGATGTGCTGGTTCCTCTACGGAACACTTGGCCTTCTTGGCGGTGCTTTTAAGGAATTCTTCTTCATCGCTGCTATCGCTTTTGCTTTCCTGTATTACGTTGCACTCATCGAGAATTTTGTTAAAGACAAGAACAAGGCTTTCCTGTTCGGTTTTATCATCGTTGGTGCTCTTGCGATAGGTGCATGTGTAATGTATGGCTTCAACTACTGGATGGCTAGCGCTGCTGCAAAACGCGCGGTGAACAGTCTCTACTCCGGATTCTCGAATGCTATTGGTGACTTGTATAGTTGGTTCTCGTAAAGTCTCGTCATGAAAAGAAGAACAGAGTGAAAACAAGTCCGAGGTTACAGCGCCTCGGACTTGTTTTGCCAAATATAGATAATGGATGAAAACTGTTATTTTTGATTTCTGATAAGACTGAACAGTAGATCATATGCTGTATTGATTTTCTGAGCATATGAAGCATTGTCTTCTCCTCCGTCCGGATGAAACGCCTTTATAAGGCTGTTTCTCTGCTTCTTAAGATTATCCTCCGTAACATCAGCCATGCTGTCGAACATAAATAATGCAAGTGCTTTCTGTACTTCATCAAAGTTTTGGTTTTCTTCGGTATCGTTACCGTTTCGTTTTGCTTCTTCGATCCAAAGGCAGATTGTAAATGCCTGTATTATATCAAGAAAGGCACCTTTTATTTCGTAAGTATAATGAGAGCTGAAGAATCCTTTTTGCTTGATCCGGTATTTGGCCGCACTGTTAAGGGTTTCTTCGATAACAACTCTCGGGCAGGTCATATCAACCATCGCATATTCTCTCCCTTTTGCTTTGTCTGTGATAAGACCTTCCTTGACTTCTTCCGGACTGAAATCTATATCAAAATCGTTGACATCGGCAAATCTAAGAACCAGCCCGTTTTCATTATCTTTAAAGATCTTGCTCTTTCCGAGTGTGAACAAACCATGTTCCATGTCCACCATCAGAGCGGAATTGTAACCATAATTGTCTGTCGGACTGAAAGCAGCTCTCTCTTCTTTTGTTGCCTCATCCCACGCGAGATATGTCGTATAATCTTCATAACTCCAATTGTCTTTTGCATACTTCGTAATCTGTGGATGAATTTTTGCTGCGCATTCTTTACAAAGAACAAATCTCTCCGCAGAACCGTTAAACACAATCTGTTCCGTTCCTTTTAAGCTTTTTCCGCAACACTTACAAGCCGCAGGTTTACGGAAAATGCCGAGTTTAAACAGAACAACAGCCACTACTGCCAGTACAACAATTACCCAAAACATATTATCCTCCTTTTTTATGCCTGACCCCTTGAACGGAGTCTGTGCAACTGTATTAATATTATCTGTTTCATCTATATTTTATAACGCTTTCACGACGCTTTTTTCAATTCAAGTTTACATCTTAGTTTCCTTCTTTTGCTTCTCTTTTCGACCGTTTTTTTTTCTCTCTCCCGAAAGCTTGTCCCTCATGATCCAAAACGTAAAAAACAACAAACCTGTCACTCCAACCAAAAAAAGATTGATATTCATGAACATGTACGTCAGTTCAGCTCCGATTACATTCAAAAGAAGGGACTCGCAATAACCTTTTGATATATCTATAAACAGGCAACTAACGTAACCACATACCCATATGATTCTGTAAAGTTTTTTCGTGTACATCTTATAAAAATACTTTCGGGAATCCATTATCAACAACAAACCATAATCGTACAAAAGAATTATTGATATGGATAAGAGCGCTACGGCAATCCAACTGTAGCCGGCGTTCACTTCAATATAAGTGCCGGTCGCTTTTTGCATTACAGACAAGAGGTTTGCCAAAAGGACACCGCCACAGATATAACTTGAGGATATCCCTCCCGAAAAGATTGTCACGAGCATTAAGATCAACATCAGCCACGAGAAACCATGTGTAAAAAAAAGGTAAAGTCCGATACAGAGCATCCCGAAGCTTACAAAACCGTGTTTCTTTTTCATAAGCTTTAATACACACTTTCCGACTCCGCCCACAAGAAATAGGTATTCCGGAAACGACAACATGATTTCCATCCTCGGTGCCAATGTAAGCTTCCATAATATGACTCCGAGCACAAGCAATGCGTTGCCTGCTGCAAGTATTCGATTTTTATGCTGCACTTTGTAACGCATTTTTTCCGGGTACATGAGAATCTCTATATCGGCCATCATTTCATCCATCGACTGATAACGATCGCCGGGATCATACATGCATGCTTTCGCAAGCACAGCGTAAAAATCCGGAGATATGTTCTCATTATCAGGTACAGGCAATACGTAACCGGTTTTGTACTGCGCTTCGGAAATAACATTATAAGAATTTGAATCCGGAAACCTTAGCTTATTTGCCAATACATACAGCATCATCCCGAAAGAATAGATGTCCGCAGTGTAGTTGTATCTGTCATTTTCAGGAGTCCCTCTGACCTCGGGTGCGGCATAACCTCGCGTAAATGCCCTTGTCTCGGCGAACCCGTCTGTCGTTTGTTTTGCTATTCCGAAGTCACCAAGTTTATATTCCTTTTTCTTTTCGTTATAAAAAACATTTTCAAGCTTTACATCGCGATGGAGCACCTTTTTATCATGGGCGGCCTTTAATGCCGTTCCGATATCACATGCGATCCTTATTATCTCTTCCTCGTCACCTAGAGCAAGTTTCTCGGGTATTATTTCCGGATTTCCCATCGGACTTCGCCTGATAACCGGTGTCAGCTTCTCCATAAGCACAAAAAGAAGCTTTATACTATTTTTCGGAAGATCTTCACTTTTCTCTTTTTCGACCGCGATCAGGTTGTCCGATTCGTCGAATACCAGCCACAATTCGATATGATTATATATTTTGACGACGGTATCGTTTACTTTATAATCAGTAACGGACATGTTTTTTTGAACAGTCACCTCATCCTCCTGTGCACCGGAGTCTGTGTGCATGTCCGTAAATCCGAGTATTTTCAATGCATATGACTTCTTACCGCTACTTCGACGGCACATCTCATAGACGTGCGCAAACCCGCCTCTGCCGATCTTTTTGATCATTCCGTTTTCGCGTACGAAAGTGTAAGATCTTCCGAACGGTAATTCCATATCGTCAAGCCGCTTCAAAATACAGTCTATATCTTCATTCGTCCAATGAATCATTGTCCTGATCTTCCTCCGTACCGTTCTCGTTATTGTTATTAAGAAGCCCGAGCCGCCACATAAAGAACCCTTTTATTACAGCCATTGCAATTCCGGTTTTTACGGGATGTATTCTGTCCACAGCAGGAATCCTTACCACATCGAAAAGTCCCAGAAGCCACAGTATAAGACCCGCTATAAAAAGAACGTAAGGCGAAAAATTCAATATCATTAACCAAACGTTCTCACCGCGTGACAGATTCCTGTTACAGCACGCTCTCAATAAAAACGAACTCGTAAACACAGCTGCCAGACCGATCAGGAATATAAAGCCTATATCGTCTTCCTTTAAAAATGCAAGCCATTCAAAGGATCCGAAAAGGACATGTGCGATCCACAAGCCGGCTCCGACTGCACATCCCGCTGTGATAGCAGGCACTCCCAAAAGCGTTACGCAGATCAGGGTTATTTGAAGAGCGTCACAACCATGGTGGATCATAGACCATATATAAACGGCGCATGAAAGTGCTCCGAATTCGACATGAAAAGTCCCGATCCTTTGCAAAAAGCTCTCTGTGAGCATTATGGCAGGAAGTGTCCATATCAACAATGATCCGACCTGATCGGCATTATTTGACATTGACATAAAAAAACCAAAGAACAGGATTGTCGACAGAATCATTCTGATCACTATCCCAAAGTTATATTCTGCCTTTGTTTCACGTTCCAATAGTTTTTTTTCTTCGTATGTAAGATCAGATCCGTCTGATTTTTCTGCTTCTTTAACAGAAGAATCGTATGCGGTATCCTGAAAAGTTTCCGTACCCGGATTGTTTATGTATGACTGAGTTTCTGCGTCAGAAAGCTCCGAGTTCTCGTCCCGGGTTTCACTTAGCTCCTCCGGGGCACAGAGCGCAGAAAGAACTTCTTTGACCGACCGGTATCTGTCACGCGGTCGATAGTTGCACATTTTTCTGATGACGGCCGACATTTTCGGCGATGCATTTTTAGGCGAAGGCAAAACAAAATCCCTTTCATACTGAACGACGCTCGGCCTGTACGAATCCGATGCCGGGAAAGTAAGATCGTTTAAAAGAAGATAAAGCGTGATGCCGTAAGAATAAATGTCCGCGGTGATATCATATGAATCCTGAAGCCTTTTCTCAATCTCAGGCGCACCGTAACCGTCTGTGAAAACAACAGTCTCGGCACTTCCGTTATCTGTTGCCCTGACAATTCCGAAATCTCCCAGTTTATATTTCCCGTTTTTTTCATCCCAAAAAACATTCTCCAATTTAATATCCCTATGGAGATAACTGTTTTCATGAACGATAGAAAGAGCCTCTCCGAGATCAAATGCGAACTTTATCACACCTGCTTCATCTTTGAGATCTTTCCTGAGCAGGTTTACATTTCCATACCTGTCTTTCGAAATGATATTTTCAAGTTTTTCCATAAGTATCATTTCAAACAGATAACCGTTAAATATATCAAAATCACTTTCAGTTTCTTTTACGATCCTTACTATCTTTCCTTCGTCGTCAAAAGAAAGCTTTATAACCCAAAGAGCCAGCACTCTGACAATATTGACGGATTGTTCCGACAGCATATGTTGCGCCTGTACGGCTCGCCTGACGAAGGAATGATCATGATCTTTTTCGCCGAAACCGATGACCTTGAGCGCATAATGCCTGTCAGGGACCGTGACGCCGTACATCTCGTAAACATTTGATGTTGCGCCGGAACCTAACAGGCAAAGATGACCATCTTTTTTTACAAAGCTAAATTGCTCCCCATTAACCATGAAGAACATTTCTTCAAGCTGAAGTAATACTTTCTCTGTTTCACTCCTGTCAGCGCCAAACATTTCCTTATACCCTCGTTATTTCCCCATTATCATCATATCACCCGATATATAAGTCAGATCCCCCATGTATATGGCGATCCCGTTTTCGCCTTTAACTACCGTTCCCTTATCGGGATTGATAAAAATACTTTTTTTGTCTCCCGATACAAAAGAAATCTCTGAAAGGCCCTCTGAGTCACTCACCCGCCAATTCTTCTCCATCTCTTGTTCAGAAAACAGACACCATACGGTTTTATGATTGATCACTTCTTTGCTCCCCCCGCCAAACACAAAAACATCTCCGTCTTGCAAAGGTACGGGCTTGATATTCCCTCTGAGTCCTTTATCCAAATGTCTGTGATTATACACTGTACCGTTTTTTCCGTTGTAATCAAGATAAAACCACATTCCGTCCATGTTCTGGAACTTTCCGTGTCTTCTGCTTACTGTCTCGGAATGAAGCCTGATATCGGGTACGTTATTCGGCGACGATCTTCCCACTTCCCACTCTGTCCTGTCATCAAGCGGGTAAACCCTGATCTGTCCATTTTCGATCACTACCAGGTAATTCGCTTTTTTATCATTCATCATATTTCTCCGGTAACTCCGTGATAAAAGAATCCACCTCGGGAAAGTCGAGTTTTTCCATCACTTCTCTCGCATAATTACAAAGAGCATCCGGATCATATTCGTCCGATTCATCGTCAAGAATATTGTTGAGGTCGGCATCATCCAGAATAAACATGATTATGCTCTCAAATATGTTTTTCGCACAAAGCGGTTCCATATGCGCAAGCTTTAACATTTCATCTATTTGTTCGTGATCCATGGACAGATGAAGCCCCAAAGAAATGATCTTGTTCCGTGTGGGATACCATTTGTTCTGTCTGATGGCAGACACACATTGTCTTAACGACGAAGACCATTCCTGCCCCTGCGCAAGAGCGTAGACGTTGCCGTCAAACACCTCATAATTGGCTCTGATATGCATTTTAACATAAGCGTAAAACTTATGGTAGGCCATGGCGAAAACAGACGAATTATCCGATATGAATCTCTCGAGTTCACCCTCGTCCCTGACCACGGAAAGTTTCTCATCAAATCTCTCCGTTGTTATATCCTCCGTTTCGGACGACTCTTCCCTTATGATGTTTTCTTTTATCCTGTTTAAAATCAAATCATAGTTTTGTATTGCCTGATCTTTGTTGTCCTTTTCGAGCACGTATATACACACGCAATCTTCCAAACTTTTTGCGTATAATGCCGGATATCTGCCGTACCTCATCAAAAGCTGATCCATCTTTTCCCGGTTATATCCGGCAACCATTCCGATGCGAAGAAATGTCTCCCGGTTTTTCGGTATGGCTCCGTTACACCATTTGTTTACGGCCATCCTGCTTACCCCGAGCAACTCCGCAAAGCGTGTTTTGGTAAAACCGCTTTCCGCGATAAGATCATTGATCTTTTCAGTCCATTGATCATGCTGCGTTTTAATCATCGGAATGATCTTTCTCTTCAGCTCAATGACATCCTCGCATCTCGATATCTCATCGCGTATATACACGGTCTCATATCTTGTCTTATCAGTCTTGTCCAAATTTTTCCCTTTCTATTTTCAGTTGAATCTCTTACTTTCTACAGATTAATCGGGCAGGACTGCTTCATACCAGTGATCATTAGACTCTGTTGCGTGCTCTTAAGACCGGAATGATCGGAATAAAAACAAGTGCTATGACAGCATACATAAAACTTATTAATCCGATGCCGATATTGACCGGAAAAGGACCTACGCGGAATCCCCATGTGCCGATGCTTATTGCCATCTTAATTGCTGTCCAAAGTCCTGCGAAAATATAAGCCACAAGCCCGATAAATCCTCCTATGAGCATAATGGTGGAACCTCTTCCGTCTGACCTTGTTAATGCCCCGAGGCATACTCCTAAAACCGAAAAACCTGTGCTTACAATAGCGATGATCGTTGCAATTTTAAATCTGTTCATAACGTTCTCCTTTATCCTGTATATTTGTTTCAGTTCTTACTGACAAACACATAATACACAAGAATCAAAAGAGCGTTTTCAGTCAAAGTTTACAACCCTAATCTCACTAATGTGAATTTTGTATTTCAACTGATCTGCGATTGCTATAATACTCACAGATGAGGCATGTATTCATTCTGCCTTTTATGATATTATAAACCATATAGCATGATCTGAACACACTACAATCATATCTAGATAATACCAAATCAAAGTAGAAAGGAGACCATGTATGAAACAGGGGTTATTGGAACAAGCTATAAGTCTTGCCGCAACTAAACATGCAGGTCAAGTTCGCAAGGATGGATCGCCATATATTTGGCACCCAATCAGAATAGCAACCATGATCAGAGATAACGGCGGAGATGAAATCGAACAGATTGTTGCCTTGCTACACGATGTTGTAGAGGATACTGATGTTTCAGTTGGCGAGATTATGGAGATATTTGGCGCTGAGGTCGCTGATGCGGTGGCCCTGCTTACAAAGAAAAAGGGCGAAGACGAAACGGAATATATCCGTAATATTCTCCTCAACCCTATAGCTGTTAAAGTAAAGACGTGTGATAGGATTAATAATATCACAGATAGTATAGCAGGCGCTCCTTCAAGGAAAACATTTTCAAAAGAACGAGAAGCATTTGCTCGAAAATATATAGATGAGAGTCGTAAGTACTATTACGGCAAGTTTTCTTCCGTGCTCGACAACGTGATTCTAAACGCAGAAAAAACAATGAACGATCTAGTATAAAAATCATAAATATGAGGATAGGAAGCATTCCCTATCCTCATATTTATGATCATTTGTAGATCACTCTGACTTGGTTGTTTTGTGACCTTCAAATTCTGCGAATTCTTCAGGAGTCATCCTTTTTTTTAGCTTTTTTTCTAAACGATCATTTTTCTTTGAGAGGTCTTGTAAATGTTTAAGCTTTTTTGCTGTATTCTTTTCTATCTCGCTAAGTCTCTTTTCCACATAACGACGTAATTCTTCGGGTGTTTCTTCTTTCTTGCGTTTAAATAACATACACACTCCTTCTTGTAGCTCAGCTACATCTTCCTATTATAGTCTCGTGTTATTTATGTTACTAAAAGCCTTCTTATATGTCAAACGGTTTTTTCTCCGTAAGTACAGGCTTTTCCCGCCACGAGTATGGTTTTCCCGCCACGTCTGAAAACAATTTGAAAAGAGGCTTTAACTCTGAGTTGCCATTTGCTATAATAATTCGGTGGTTTTTCGCCACAAAATTTCATGATGGGAGTGTATATATACATGAAGAAGAATTTGTTGTCTGTGTTATTATCTGTCATTATCCTGACCGTTTTCATACCTTGTGCCTTCGCATTTGCACGAAACGGTGGGTATAATTCGTACAAAGGCAAGGATTACAAATATGAGGATTTTGACCTTTTGAGGGAGCGTCTTGCAGAAGATGGATACTCGAAACTCTCTCCTGATGACAATCCCCTTGCCGATACGAAATTCAAGTGGAATTACCTTTTAGACCAATCTGAATACTACGAGGTCTGGATAAACGATGACGATTATGAAGACTTCCTTGATAGAGGAGTGATTGCATACTTAAACGATAGTGCTGTAATCATCGGGTGGTATGAATATCGTGAGATTGATAGCGAAAAGCCTACGGGTAAGATGAATGACGATATCCCCGAGGGACGTGACAGAGGCACCCTTAATATTGATGTCCGAATAGCGGATGACAAGAAAGGCGGGGATGTCGTTCTTTCGCTCCTTGAATTTGACAGAAAAGAATATTATTCGATAGTCATTAAGGAAGGGAACGACTACTTCGAGACTGTTGTACTGCCTGTCGGATGCTATTACATCGACAGTATCACGTTCAACGAGACGGATAAAGCCGTGTACGATAAGGACTTGAAGAATAAGGGATTCCGTATAATCCCGAACGATGAAAAGCAGATATATATCGGCTTTGGGGTAGATGATTTACCTCCGGTGTCGTGGAAAGACCCTGATTATATAGCAAAGTTGACCGGAGGTACCGCTCCTGAGCCGACTACAACCCTCACCGAAAGCAGCCCGAAGGTTCAAGACGAACCCAAAACGGAGACAAAGAAACCCTCCTCAAAGGTATCCAATGACAAGGAAATCGAAAAGGTTGTTTCTGAAGAGGTCATAGAAGAAAAAAACGAAGGGTTCAGTTGGTGGATTCTAGGTGTTGTAGCTATACTAGTAGTAGTCGGGATAGGTGCAGTCGTTATTGTCAAACGGAAAAATCATAACATTTAGTTTTTTTGATTACGTTATAACAAATATTTAACATAGTTTTAAATCGATTAACCTTTAGTTAAGAACGTCTTGTATACTCGCAAGGCGTTCTTTTTACATGTTATTCCTCGAAGTGTTATATAAGAGTCTGGAGTTGAGAAATGGCTAAGGAGGAGAGAAACCAACACCGCTCAAAGCCTTTTTGCACTGTTTCTGATGTTTTGTGTATGTAAGTTCTTTGTGAGGATGCGGCGGTTGAGCTGGGAAACGGCTTTGAGCTCTCCCCCGCATATCTTGGATTGATAAAAAAGCGCATAATCCTGCGGATTTTGCTAACTCCAAGATATGCAAGAGGAATGATAAATTTCTCGGCGTATATCGCCGGGGTATCCGTATTTATCGCTACCAGCATTACTGTTGGTCACGCTCCAGATCACAAGGATCAACGATCAAGGTCTTCGGTTAAAACATCGTAAGTAATCAGCTTTTGCGTGCCCCCCTATCATTATGTTCTGACTTAATATCAAGATTAGAGGCTTTCTCAAGGCGCCTAACCCATAACGAACGAAGGACGGTTCGACCATTTTATGTTTTGTATTCGCCGCCGCAGCGGTTGTCCAGATCACTGACTGGACAGAAAAGAGCGGTTCAGCTTTGATGTTCACACAAAGTCCCCGTCGCGCTCTAACCGGGATTCCTTCGCAGGCTATACGACCAGATTAGCGGTTCAATCCCCGTGCGAAAAGGTTGTTTTTTCACGATTGTCCTCTCAACGTGCCGATTCTTCCCTCCGGCAGGGCACCGGAGCTGCTATTAAAATGTTTATAGGGGAAAACAAAAAGAAGTTGTGGAATCATAAGACCGAACGAATTCAATGAGAATCTTATCTGTTTGGCGTTTCCCGCCACGAGTATGGTTTCCCTTGAAAAATCAGGATTTTCTGTTATAATATTATGGCGAATTTGTATGCTTGCCGGTGCGTGAAAGCAACCGAGAGAAGGGGCAGGCACTTATCACGGAATTTTTCCGGGGAAGGAAAACTGTAAAGGATGTTTAAATCGCATATATTGAAGTACAGAGTGGGGATCATATCCATGCTCGTGGTCATGACCTGTATGATCGTTTGTTCT
>JAEEGL015851598.1_pt1 | contig 21171 bp, 18 predicted proteins | sample 9134231 | NCBI WGS metagenome assembly JAEEGL01 (sample SAMN16246548, study PRJNA631951) | gut metagenome | biome: gut microbiome; feature: rumen; material: fiber-attached | host: Bos | place: Iran: Karaj | collected 2018-10 | reverse complement strand
CTGGTTCAATTTTATATCGTCAAAGAGGTACAAAGATTTTTGCTGGTACTAATGTTGGTCGTGGTGGCGATGATACATTATTTGCTAAGGTATCTGGTACAGTAAAATTTGAACGTAAGGGTAAGGATAAGAAGCAAGTTTCTGTTTACCCAGTTGCTGAATAATTACAATAATGTGCCCAAAAAGAAATTTTTGGGCTTATTTTTTTCTTTAATTAGAAAAAGAGGTGAAACCCATGTTTGTTGATATAGCGAAAATGGAAGTTGAAGCTGGAAAAGGCGGAGACGGAATTGTTGCATATAGAAGAGAATTAAAGGTTGAAAGAGGAGGACCATTTGGTGGTTCTGGTGGTAAGGGAGCTTCTGTTATTTTTAAAGGAAGCGAAGGCTTATCAACTCTTTTAGATCTTAGATATAATAGAATATTAAAGGCTCCAGCTGGAGAAAAAGGTAAAAACAAAGGTATGACAGGTGCAAACGCAGAAGATGCTTATGTTTTAGTTCCAGTTGGTACAACTATTTTTGATGATGAAACAGGTAAAGTAATAGGAGATATTACAAAAGATGGCGAAGAAGTTATAGTTGCTAAAGGTGGCCGTGGTGGCCGTGGTAATATGGCTTTTGCAACAGGAATTATGAAATGTCCTGATTTTGCTGAAAAAGGAGAACCAGGTGAGGCAAGAAAGATTCGTTGTGAATTAAGAGTCTTAGCTGATTGTGGCTTAGTTGGATTCCCATCTGTTGGTAAATCATCTTTAATTACAGCTGTATCACGGGCTAGACCTAAAATTGCTGCTTATCATTTCACAACTTTAGTACCTAATTTAGGTATGGTTAGAGTAGATGATGGTAGAGATTTTGTTATGGCAGATTTACCTGGTATCATTGAAGGTGCATCACAAGGTGCAGGCTTAGGCTTAGAATTCTTACGTCATATCGAAAGATGTAAAGTAATTGTACATGTTATTGATATGGCTGCTGTTGATGGAAGAAATCCATATGAGGATTATTTAGCAATCAATAAGGAATTGGAAGAATATAAGATGAATTTAATCAATAGACCAATGATTATTGTTGCTAATAAAATGGATTTACCTGGTGCTAAAGAAAATTTAGAAGAATTCAAAAAGCATGTAGATAAAGAAATTTTTGAAATTTCTGCCCTTGAAAAGAAGAATTTAAAGCCATTATTATATAAGATTGCTGATACATTAGAAACAACAGAAGCATTCAGCTTATTTGAAGAGGATGAAATGGATGTTGTTGAATACAATCTAAAGGAGGAAGAAGAATTCTTCCATATCGAAAAGGATTCAGATGGTGTTTACAATGTATCTGGTAAAGGCTTAGAAAAATTATTTAGTATGACTGATTTTGATAGTGATGTCGCTCGTCACCGTTTTGCAAGACAGCTTAGAACTTATGGCTTAGATGATAAGCTAAGAAAGCTTGGCGTTAAAAATGGTGATACAGTTAGATTATTAGATTTTGAATTTGAGTTTGTAGAATAATGGATAAAGGAAATAAATATATTTTACTTTCAGTTATCATTTTGATTTATGTTTTTTTATCATCAATATGCTATATTGAATATAAAATAAATCATGATAATGAAAAAAACGGCGAAAAAGTAAATTTAAAGCTTTTGTATTTACTTCCTTGGTGTTTTTCTTCACTAGGAGCTATAATCGCTTTAATCAGCCTAAAATACAATAAAAAATTATTAATTTTAAATAATATTTGTGCATTAATTTTATATATTGTATTAATAACTTTATATGTTTTATTTGTTTAAAAAAGACAGTGATTGCTAAAATTTTTACATTTAGTAATTACTGTCTTTTTTTGTTGCAGGTTTGTGGCATTCAATGTGTTATTATAGTGATGAAAAAAATAAAGGGGGATTAAAAATATGCCTAAATTAAACAAAGAAGCACTTAATAATATTAAATATGTATCACTAGAGGATTATGCTAGTAATGTTAATAAATGTACTAGTTTAAATGATAAAATTAAATTTACTACAAGATATTTATTACACAATGATGGAAATAAAGATTATTCATTAATGGAAACAATCGAGTTTGCAAGAAAAACAATTGCAGATGCAATGGCTAAAGCAAACGATTATGATAATTTAAGAGCTAATATGTTCTTATCTAATCCAATTGAATATATTAAACAAGAAGCAGCTGCACTTTCAAAAGAACTTGAAAATGAAGATTCTTTAACTAACACAGAAGAAAATTTAAAAAATAATTGTGAATCTATCGCAAATTATATGAATCCACGTGATATGTCTAATGAGTTTGATAGAATTAAAAATAATAAATCTTTTGATGTAGTTACACGCGTAGAAAATAAATTAGGTGGAAAAACAGGATTACTTAATACTTTAAACGAAACAAAGCCAGGCTTTTTCTCAAGATTATTTAATACAACTTCAAATGAATGGAAAGCATTAGATAACACATTTAAAGAATTTAAAAATCCAAATAATAATAATTTATATGGAAATAAAGATGCCTTATCAAGAGCTGCTGAAGCTTATATAGCACATAAGATTCCAGGCTATAAGGCTGGAGATTTAATTTCTGATGCTACATTTAAAAAATTCGATCGGACATCAAAAGCTAAATTAATGTTTTCAATGAATGTAATTAGTTCTATCAAGGAACAAAAAGAATTAGATGATAATTTTAAAAAATCTATGACTGTTGCTGAAAATAAGAATGTTAATTATGATCAAATTATTCAAGCTGATAAAAAACCTAAAGTTATCGATTTAGATCAAATTGATTTTCAAAATAAGATTAATAATGAAACAGTAGAAAATGATTTAAGCAATAGCAATCAAAAAATAATAGATATAAATGAAAGCTATAATGAAATTGAAGATATAAATGAAATTGAAAATAATTAAATAATTATAATTATTATAACTAAGAGTGATAAGAAAACTCTTAGTTTTTTTATTTATTTAAAATATTATTTGTGGTAAAATAAATTCATTAAGAGGTATTAAAAATGAAAATTAAAGATGTAGATTTTGAAACTTATTTAAAAAATTATCCAACTCCAGATGGCTTTTTTGGAAAATATGGTGGAGCTTATATTCCTGAAGAATTAAAGCCTGCCTTTGAAGAAATAACATATGCATATCAAACAATTTGTCATTCTTCACAATTTATAAGCGAATTAAGAAGAATAAGAAAAGAATTCCAAGGAAGACCAACACCAGTATATCATTGTGAAAGATTATCAAAATATTGTGGTGGTGCTCAAATTTATTTAAAAAGAGAAGATTTAAATCATTCAGGAGCACATAAAATTAACCACTGTATGGGTGAAGGATTACTTGCGAAATTCATGGGAAAGAAAAAAATAATAGCTGAAACAGGCGCAGGACAGCACGGTGTTGCCCTAGCTACAGCGGCAGCTTATTTTGGACTTGAATGTGATATTTATATGGGCGCAGTTGATATTAAAAAGCAAGCTCCAAATGTATCTAGGATGAAGCTTTTAGGCGCAAGAGTAATTGAGGTTACAGATGGACAACAAACCTTAAAGGAAGCAGTTGATGCAGCCTTTAGCGCTTATTTAAAGGAATATAAGGATTGCATTTATTGTATTGGTTCAGTTGTAGGACCTCATCCATTTCCTCAAATTGTTAGAGATTTCCAATCAGTAGTTGGAATTGAGGCAAAAGAACAATTTAAAGAAATGACAGGACTACTTCCTGATGTTGTTTGTGCCTGCGTTGGTGGTGGATCAAATTCAGCTGGTATGTTCATTCCTTTTTTAAATGATCCTGTTGAAATTGTAGGTGTTGAGCCTTTAGGAAGAGGAAAAGGAAGAGGAGACCATGCTGCAAGTGTAACATATGGTACTGAAGGTATTATGCATGGATTTAATTCATTAATGCTAAAGGATGAAAAAGGAGAACCTGATTTAGTATATAGTGTTGCATCAGGGCTTGATTATCCATCAGTTGGACCTGAACATGCATTCTTACATGATTTAGGTAGAGTTAAATATGATACAGTATCAGATGAAGAAGCATTAGAAGCATTTTATACATTATCTAGATTAGAAGGTATTATTCCAGCCATAGAATCAAGTCACGCAGTAGCTTATGCAATGAGACTTGCAAGAACTACTAAAAAGACAGGTACAATCCTAGTTAATTTATCAGGTAGAGGAGATAAAGATATGGATTATGTACTTGAAAAATATGGTGTTGATTATTTAGAAAAAAAAGGCATTAAATTATAGTTAAAACTTTAAAAGATATCCAAACGGATAGCTTTTTAACATTAATTGTTATCTAAATGATTGACATTGTAAACCAAATTGTATACAATAAACTTGAAAGAGAGTGATAATATGACAACCCCAACTCAAATTAGAATTGATTCAGAAATTAAGAAAAAGGCAACTGATTTGTTTTCATCCCTTGGATTAGATATGTCTAGTGCTGTTAATATGTTTTTGTATCAATGTGTATTAAAGGGTGGAATTCCATTTACTATTGAATTACCTAATTATGATAAAAATACATTAAAAGCAATGGCTGAAGCAAAGATGATTTCTAATGATTCAAATGTTAATGGTTATACAAATATGGAAGATTTAAAGAAAGCATTAATGGAAGAATAATGTATACCGTAAAATTTACAAATAGATTTAAAAAAAATTATAAATTAATGATAAAACGTGGAAAAAATATTGAACTTTTGGATCATGTAATTAATCTATTAATGAATGGAAGAAAACTTGATGAAAAATATCGTGATCACGAATTAACTGGATTTTGGAATGGATATAGAGAATGTCATATCCAGCCAGATTGGTTATTGGTTTACTATGTGGAAAACGAAATATTAGTGCTAACGCTTGTAGATACTGGGTCTCATAGTGATTTGTTTAAATAAAAAATGCTATCCAAAACGGATAGCTTTTTTGCTAATTTTTAATAATTAAAATATTGATCATAAAAATCTTTCATATATTTTTCATATTCTTCATGCGATAAAGCTTTTAAGCCTTTAACATTTAAAATGTTATTTTCTTTTGCTAAATAAACAAAATCATTTATATATTCTTCATAATTTGTAATGAATACATTTACTAATTTTTCATTTGCTTCATTTAAAAAATATAATAAATTATGATGGTCTAATAACACATATTCATCATTTATTATCGCAACAGGCAAATATACATTTTTAGGATCAACATATTCTTCAAATAATTCTATTTTTGATAAATCAACAAAAAAAGAAGAAGGCTGGATGCATTTAATTGGTAATTTAAATGTAAATATATCATCAAATGCTTTATAAAAATTATTATTTAAATCAGTAAATTTAGTAACATGCTTTTGATATATTCTAAATTCATTTATTGCATCTTCAATAAATTTTAAATCATTGTATTTAATTAATGCTTTTTGTCCATTTACTTCAAATTCATAATAATATTTTTTATCATTATCTAAAACTGTAAAAGCATTACCTAATGCTTTAGCTTTATCTGAATAAAAACTTGATTCTCTATCTCTTATAATCTCCATGATATCACCTACTAAAATTATACAAAAAAACTAATTTTTTTAAAAGTTAAATATTATATAAACGTGCAATTAAATTGTAATTTCATTAAATATTTAGTATAATATTTAAGAAATGTTTTGAGGTGTTTAAAATGGAAAATAAAATTAGAGAAAGAATACTTAAGAATTTAGAATTTAATTCAAGAATTGATTTGCATGATCTTGCTATTATGTTAAATATAACTGAGGCGGAATTAGCCAATGAAATAGCGGACATGGAAAAAGAAAAAATTATTTGTGGATACCCAACTTTAATTAATTGGGATAATACAGATAAAGAACAAGTAACTGCCCTAATTGAAGTTAAAGTAACTCCTCAAAGAGGAATCGGTTTTGATATGCTTGCTGAAAGAATCGCAAGATTTTCAGAGGTTACAAGTGTATATTTAATGAGTGGTGGATTTGATTTCATGGTTTTAATTGAAGGAAAATCTATGAAGGAAGTAGCCAAATTTGTATTCGATAAGCTTAGTGCCTTAGAATCTATTTTATCAACATCAACTCACTTTGTATTAAAAAAATATAAGGACCATGGTGTAGATTTATTTACTGAGAAAAAAGATGAAAGAGAAATGGTGAGTGCCTAATGCGTGATTTTGTTAATAAAGAAATTAAGAAAATCAAGCCATCTGGAATAAGAAAATTCTTTGATATTGCTAAAGAAATTGATGGGGCAATATCTTTAGGTGTAGGTGAGCCTGATTTCGATACTCCTTGGCACATTAGAGAAGAAGGTATTTATTCTTTAGAAAGAGGAAAAACTTATTATACATCTAATGCTGGTTTAAAGGATTTAAGAATAGAAATTTGTAATTTCATGGAAAGAAAATATAATCTAAAATATGAATGGGATAAAAATATCTTAGTAACTGTTGGTGGATCAGAGGCTATCGATATGGCACTTCGTGCGATGATAGAACCAGGTGATGAAGTAATTATCACAACACCATGTTATGTTTCATATGAACCATGTGCTACTTTAGCAGGAGGCATTGTTAAAACAATTCCTTTAAAAAATGAAAATGAATTTAGATTAACTAAAGCTGAATTAGAAAAAGCAATTACTCCTAAATCAAAAATATTAATTATGTGCTTTCCTAATAACCCAACAGGCGCTATTATGGAAAAGAAGGATTTAGAAGAAATTAAAGATGTTATTATTAAGCATGATTTAGTTGTTATATCTGATGAAATTTATTCTGAATTAACTTATGGTAAGAATCATATTTCTATCGCATCACTTCCTGGAATGAAGGAAAGAACTATAGTTATTAATGGTTTTTCTAAAACATATTCAATGACAGGATGGCGTTTGGGATATGCTTGTGGACCTGAAAATATTATTTCTCAAATGACAAAAATTCATCAATTTGCTATAATGTGCGCTCCAACAAATAGCCAATATGCTGGTGTTGAAGCCTTAAAAAATGGTGATGATGATATCATTTATATGCGTGATGCATATAATGAAAGAAGAAGGTTTGTTTTAAAAAGATTAGAAGAAATGGGAATTCCTTGCTTCGAACCAAAGGGTGCATTTTATGTATTCCCTGATATTAGAGGCTTCGGGCTTTCTTCTGAAGAATTTTGCTTAAGATTATTAAAAGAAGAAAAGGTAGTAGTTGTACCTGGAAATGCTTTTGGTGAATCTGGAGAAGGATTCATAAGAATTTCTTATGCATATTCTATAGATGATTTAAAGAATGCTTTAGCACGTGTAGAAAACTTTATTAAAAAGCTAAAGTAATGATTATAAAAGACTCAAAATTTAATTTTGGGTTTTTTTTGAGTTTTAGAGGTGTAATATGGAAAAATATGAAATTAATAAATTCTTAACTGAATATGAAACAAAATTAAATGATTTAAAACAAGCATTTAATATTAAAAATAAAAAAGAAGAATATTCATCTTTGGCTAAAGATATAGAAGATCCTAATTTTTGGAGTGATACAGAACGTGCTCAAAGAATTATTGCAAAATCAAATTCTTTAAAAGAAATTATCGATATTTATGAAAATGTAGAAAAGAATTTTAATGATGTTAAGGATTTAATTGAATTATCTGAAATAGATGCTGATGCAGAAGCAATGCTAGATAGTGAAGTTGAAGAATTTAAAAAATTAGTCGATAAAACGGAAGAAAAAGCATTATTATCAGGAAAATATGATTATAATAATTGCATTTTAGAACTTCACCCAGGTGCAGGTGGAACAGAATCTATGGACTGGGCTGATATGCTATTTAGAATGTATCAACGCTTTGCATCATTAAAAGGATTTAAGGTTAATGTTATTGATTATCTACCTGGTGATGAAGCAGGTATCAAATCAGTTACATTATCAATTAAAGGACCATATGCCTATGGCTTATTAAAATCAGAGCGTGGAGTTCATAGACTTGTAAGAATTTCACCATTTGATTCAAATGCTCGTCGCCATACATCTTTTTGTTCTTGCGATGTAGCACCTGAAATTGAAGAAGCTACCGATATTGAAATTAAAGATGAAGATATAAGAGTAGATACATTCTGTTCATCAGGCCCTGGTGGACAAGGTGTAAACACAACATATTCAGCTGTAAGAATTACTCACTTACCTACTAATATTGTTGTTACATGTCAAAATGAAAGAAGCCAATTAAAGAATAAGGCAACATGTATGAATGTCTTAAAATCTAAATTAATAGAATTAGAATTAAAACGCCAAGAATCAGAAATAAAGGATTTAAAGGGAGATACAATGGCTATTAATTTCGGTTCTCAAATAAGAAGCTATGTATTCTGTCCTTATACCTTAGTTAAGGACCATAGAACAGGATTTGAAATGGGAAATATAAATGCTGTTATGGATGGAGAAATAGAAGGATTTATGCTTGCTTATTTAAAATATCTTGCGGGAGGTAAAAATTAATGCTTAATGGATTAGATATAAAAAAAATAAAGGCTAAGAAATTTTTTAAACAATATTTAATGATTACCTTTGGTGTTATTCTTTTAAATTTAGCATTTTTCTTCTTTTTAGAACCAGCATCAATCGTAACAGGTGGCATGATGGGTATAGCCATCATAATTGAACCAATGCTAAAAAATATAGGTACATGGTTTACTTCATCAATATTTTTATATATTGTAAATGGTATTTGCTTAGTTTTAGGCTTAATCTTTTTAGGAAAAGATTTTTTCTTAAAAACAATTTATGCATCAGTTGTTCAACCTTCAATACTATTTATATTTGAAAGAACAATGGACCCTAATTTTTTCTATAAAACAATTACAGATACAAACCAAGGATTTATTTGCTTAATATGTGCATCACTCCTATCAGGTGTAGGTATTGGTTTAGCAGTTAAATATAATGGATCAACAGGTGGAATGGATGTTATTCAAAAAATAATTTCAAAATACTGTAAAGTACCTATTTCAACAACAATGTATGTAACAGATGCGATTGTTGTACTTTTTGCAGGCTTTGCCTTCAACCCATTCTCATACAATATTGAACGTGTAGTATTAGGTGTATCAGGCGTTATTGCGGCAGGATTTATAGTAGATGTGGTTGCTTTATCATTAAAGCCTAGAAGAACAATGTATGTAATAACAAAAAATCCTGAATTAATTAAAGATTTAATTTATAAAAATTTAGATAGAGGTGTAACATTCAATAAGGTTATTGGTGGTTATACTGGTGATGAACAAGTAATGGTTATTTGTACAATGGATAAAAATGAAGCTTACAGAATGACATCTATTGTAACAGATGCCGATCCTAAAGCATTCACATTTGTAACTTCTTGTAAAGAGGTTAAGGGTGAATATGATAAGCGTGGATTATTATGGTAGTTAAATCCCTAGAAAAGGCTAAAAAAGGATATTTAGTTAATATAGATGATAAAGAATATCTAGTTGATGAAGAAATAGTTATAAAATATCGTCTAGTTAAGGATAAAGAATTAGAAGATAATTTAATAGATAATATTATTCATGATAACAATATGATTATTTATTATAAAAAAGCCTTAAATTATTCTTTAAAATATAATAAAAATAGCGCAGCTATTTATGATTATTTAAATAAATTTGAAATCAATAATTCCGATATAGCTGAAATTATCGATAAATTAATTAAAATCCATGTTTTAGATGATGAAAAGCTTATTTTAAATGCTTTAGATACCTTAGTTAGAAAAGGTAATGGAAAGCTTTTAATAAAAGAAAAATTATATAATTTAAAATATAGAACTGAATTAATTGATTTTGCTTTAACAAAAATCAATTATGATGATTATTTTAAAGCATTAAAAAAGCTTTATGATAAAGCTATAATAAAATATGAAAAAGAATCTGATTCATATATAAAAAATATGAAAATAAAAAAATATTTATATCAAAGAGGCTATAGCCAAGATGATATAAATACAATAATAGATTAAGAGAAGAATTAAATCTTCTCTTTTTATTTTTTTAATGTTAAAATTAAAAAAAGGGGATACAGTTTATGAAAAAAATATATAGTCTTTTATTAATATTTGTTTTATTTGTTTTATTAACAGGCTGTAATAAAGAAAATAAAAATGATAATAATCAATATAAAAATCCAGATTTATGGGCATTTAAAGAAGATGCTGAAAACCTAAATGTAGATACTTTCTTTTTAGCTCCTGCTTGTGCAACCGGAAGTGAAAAAGAGCCAGTATTAGATTATACAAGCTCAAAAAGAATGTCACAATTTCAAGGATCTATTAAAATGAATAAAGGTATTTATGATTCAAATACTAGATTTTTTTCTCCATATTATCATGAAGCTTTAGTTTATGTTTCTTTATTAGATGATGATAATAAGAAAAATGAATATTTAGATAATGCTTATAAAGAAGTAAAAGAAGCATTTGAATATTATTTAAATAATTATAATAAAGGAAATAAAATCATTTTAGCAGGCTTTTCTGAAGGGGCTTTAATGTGCTTAAAATTATTAAAGGACTTTATTAATAATGATTCATTTTATAACAATTATTTAGCATGTTATGCAATTGGTTATTTGGTTACAGATGAATATTTGGCATCAAGTGAAAGAATAAAAATGGCAGAAAATGAAACAGATAAAAAATGTATTATTTCATTTAATACAGAAGCAATTGATACAACAAGTACATTTATTGTAAAAGAAAATGAAAAATCTAATGCAATAAATCCTTTATCATGGAAAAGAGATAATGAAGTAGCATCAAAAGATTTAAATAAAGGGGCTGTATTTTTAAATACATATGGTGAAATAACATCTATTAAAGATAATTTTACAGGTTGTTACATTGATAAAATTAGAGGGACTTTAAAAGTTACTGATGTTATAAAAGATGATTATAATTCATTAAAGGATTCTTTTGGTGATGGATGTTATCATAGATATGATTATCAATTCTTTTATAATAATTTAAAAGATAATGTTATAAAAAGAATTAATGCATAAGAGCAAATATTTTTGCTCTTTTTTATAAACTTTTTCGAAAAAAATTAATAAATATTTACGAATGTAATATTTAATTGTGAATTTAAATTTATTATAATATAATTATATTATAAGTAACGATAAATAAGGAGATGAGTTATATGTTAGTTAGAGATCGAATTAATAAAGATTTTTTGTATTATTTTGATCAAGGTGAATCTATTGATTCATACAAGGTTTTTGGTGCGCATTTAGTTAAAAATGAAAAGGGAGAAAACATTGCGTGCGAATTCTGTTTATTTGCTCCTAATGCTAGAAGAGTAGATTTAGTAGGTGAATGGAATAATTTTGAGGAGAATAAGCAAGAATTATATTGTATTGATGAAAAAGGTATTTGGTATGCTTATTTAGAAGGAAATTATGAATGGCAAAGATATAAATATTTAATAACTACTCATCAAGGAGAACGTATTTATAAATCTGACCCATATGCATTCTATTCTCAAATTAGACCATGTCAGGATTCTAAAGTTTATGATATAGAAGGATATGAATGGAATGATAAGGATTGGATGTTTTCACATCCAAAAACATATGATAAGCCTGTTTTAATCTATGAACTTCATATGGGCTCTTGGAAAAGAAAAGGTCCAGGAGAAAATGATTTTTATATGGCAAATGAGCTTGCCCCAATGCTTATTGATTATTTAAAGCAATATGGCTATACTCATGTAGAGGTAATGCCAGTTTATGAGCATCCTTTAGATGCTTCATGGGGATATCAAGGAACAGGATATTATGCTATAACTCCAAGATATGGTGTTCCAAAAGATTTTATGTATTTTGTTGATTTGATGCACCAAAATGGTATAGGTGTAATTATGGATTGGGTACCAGGACATATTTGCCGTGATGGTCATGGCTTATATAGATTTGATGGAACATATTTATATGAATATGGTGATGAATCTATAAGAGAAAATAAGGAATGGGGTACTGCAAACCTAGATTTAGGTAAAGGTATAACAAGAAGCTTCTTATATTCAAATGCTATATTCTTTATGAAATATTATCATATCGATGGTTTTAGATTAGATGCAGTTTCTAACATGTTTTATTATTTAGGAAACCCTGAGCGTGGTACTAATGAAGGTGCTTTGTGGTTTTTAAAGAATTTATCAACTATTTTATTTAAAGAAGACGATAGAATCTTATTATGTGCAGAGGATTCTAGTGCTTTCCCTAATGTTACAAAGCCAACTAGTATTGGTGGAATTGGTTTTAATTATAAATGGGATATGGGTTGGATGAATGATACATTAAAATATTTTAAGCTAGATCCAATTTATAGAAAATATCATCACCATCAATTAACATTCTCTATGGCATATTTTTATAACGAAGAATACATATTACCACTTTCACATGATGAAGTAGTACATATGAAGGGATCTTTAGTTAATAAGATGCCAGGAGATCAATGGCAACAATTTGCCAATTATAGATTATTAATTGGTTATTTGATGACCCATCCAGGAAAGAAATTATTATTTATGGGAAATGAACTTGCATCATATGATGAATGGCATTTTGAAGGTGAATTGCCTTGGCATATTTCAAGATTCCCAATTCATGATGCTGCTAAACATTTCGTAATGGACATGACAAAATTATACAAAAATGAACCATGTTTCTGGGAATTAGATTATGACCCTAGAGGCTTTAAATGGACTGAGGCAGATAATGCTGATCAATCACTTTATGTGTTTGAAAGACATTCTAAGAATAACCATGTTGTTGTAGTTATGAACTGTACACCTGTTACATATGATAATTATCGAATTGGTGTTAGTGGTGATTATTTATATGAAGAATTAATCAATTCAGATAAATATTGTTATAATGGTTCAGATAGAATTAATCCACTTCCATTAAAGGTTGAAGATATTCCATGGCAAAATAGACCAAGAAGTATTAATATAACAGTTCCACCTTTAGGAATTGCTGTCTTTAAACCTGTTGCTAAACCTTTAGCTGACGTTGATTTAGAACAAAAGAAGAAGATTCTTCCTGCAGTAAAAGGTGAAACTTTACCAAAGGTTGCAACACCTAAAAAATCTACAAAAACAACAAGAAAAAAGAATGAAAGTGTTTCCACAAAGAAATAATCAACACTTGGTAGATTATTGTGATAGAAATAATATAAAACTTATGCTAAACTAAAAATATATATTCTTATAGAATATATTAGGAGGAGATTATTATGAAATATAATGGCTTTGATAATGTAGAAACATTTAAGGAGATATTCGTTTCAACAGTTGAAAATCAATATGCAATTGATTTTAAAGATTCAACTCCATATCAGCAATATGTTGCCTTAGGAGAAATGCTAAGATTAAAGATTGCTGATGACTGGAAAGAAACAAATAAAAAGATTTATGAACAAAATTTGAAAAAGATTTATTATTTTTCAATGGAATTCTTAATGGGAAGAATGATTACTAATAACTTAATGAACGCAGGAGTATATCCTGTTGTAAAAGAAGCATTCAACCAATTAGGAATTGATATTAACGAAGTTGAACATCAAGAAACAGATGCCGGTTTAGGTAATGGTGGTTTAGGTAGACTTGCTGCCTGCTTCATGGATTCTGTTGCATCTTTAGGTTTACCTGTTTTTGGTAACTGTATTAGATATAGATATGGATTCTTTGAACAAGGTATTAAAAATGGATATCAAGTTGAACACCCAGATAGATGGTTAAAGGATATCAACGTTTGGGAAGTTAGAAAAGATGATGAAGCTGTAGAAATTCCATATTATGGATGGATTGATATTCAATCTAAAAATGGAACAATTGTTGTTAAGCATAGAGATGCTGAATATGTAAAGGCTGTTCCATATGATATTCCTATCATTGGTGATAACAATCATGTTGTTACAACATTAAGATTATGGAGTGCAGAACCAGCATCAACATATCCTTCAGCAAATCCATTTGAATATCATGCAAAATTAAGAGAAATTTCTTCAATGCTTTATCCAAATGATGAAACAGATGAAGGTAAATTATTAAGATTAAAACAACAATATTTCTTCGTATCTGCAGGTGTAACATCAGCAGTTAAAAATTATAAGGAGCATCATAAGAACTTAAAGGAATTAGATAAATATGTTGGATTCCATATTAATGATACTCACCCTGCAATGATTGTTGCTGAATTAATGAGAATATTAGTTGATGAAGAAAAGATGGATTGGGATGAAGCATGGGCAATTACAAAAAAATGCTGTGCATACACAAACCATACAATTCTATCAGAAGCATTAGAAAAATGGCCAATTCATTTATTTAAGGCTTTATTACCAAGAATTTATACAATTATTGAAGAAATCAATAGAAGATTATTAATTGAAATTGCTGATAAATTTGGTGAAAATTCAAGCGAAGCTTACCAAATGGCAATCTTAAAGGATAATCAAGTACATATGGCTAATTTAGCTATCCATGGATCATTTAGTGTAAATGGTGTTGCTGCCTTACATACAGAGATTTTAAAGAATATCGAAATGAAGGTATTCAATGATTATTATCCTGGTAAATTTAACAATAAGACTAATGGTGTAACACATAGAAGATGGTTAGTTCATTCAAATCCTGAATTAGTTTCAATTTTAGATGATTACGCACCTAGTTGGAGAAAGGATTTTGAAAAGAATTTAGAATCTTTATTAAAATTTGCAGAAGACCCAGAGGTTCAACATCGTTTCGCATTAATGAAGCGTGAAAGAAAGATTGCTTTAGCAAAGAAGATTTATCAATCACAAGGTATTTCAATTGATACAAATTCAATTTTTGATGTTCAAGTAAAAAGACTTCATGAATATAAGCGTCAATTAATGAATGCCTTACATATAATGTATGTTTATAATAAATTAAAATCTGATCCAGAATTTAAAGCAAATTATTATCCTCATACATTCATTTTCGGTGCTAAATCAGCTCCAGGATACTGGTTTGCTAAAAAGGTAATTAAATTAATCAATACAATTGCTGAAAAGGTTAATAATGATGATGAAACAAATTCATTATTAAAAGTTGTATTTGTAATTAATTATAACGTTACTTATGCTGAAACAATTGTACCAGCAGCAAACGTATCTGAACAAATTTCAACTGCATCAAAAGAAGCATCTGGTACATCTAATATGAAGTTTATGATGAATGGTGCTATTACATGTGGTACACTTGATGGTGCAAACGTTGAAATTAAAGATTTAGTTGGCGATGATAATATTGTTATTTTTGGTATGAATGCTAAAGAAGTAACAGATTTATATGCTAATGGTGGCTATAATTCAATGGATTATTACAATAATGATCCAAGAATTCATGAAGTAATTGATCAATTAACAAATGGATTCTTTGATACAGTAGATCCTGAAGAATTTAAAGAAATTAAAGATAGATTATTATATCATGATAATTATTTTGTATTAAAGGATTTTGCAAGCTATGTTGAAGCTCAAGAAAAGATTAATACATTATATAAAGATCAAGCTAAATGGTTAAAGATTTCAATCATTAACACTGCTAAATCAGGCTTCTTTACTACAGATAGAACAATGAAGCAATACAATAAAGATATTTGGCATACTTCACCAATTAAAATGAAGTAAGAAAAAGTAGGGGTTTCCCTACTTTTTTAAAGAAGAGTAATTATGATTCAATTTGAAAAAGAAAATGAATTAAATGAAAAAATAAATAAATTGAAAAAAATAACTAGAATATTATCAATCATAAGATTAATTTTAGCTTTAAATGCCATCATTTGGTTAATAGTTGGATTATCTTATGTAGGAATATATATTTTAGTTGCTGCAATTTCAGCTTTAGTTTTAATTTTAGCATTTATATTTACAAATAAATATTATAATGATTTAAGCTTAGCATTAAAAAAGAGTGATGTTTATTTATCACATAAAAGAAGAAGAAAGCTTGAAATGTCTTATTTTTCTGATGATGGAAGAGAATTTTTGGATAAATCTGATTATAAATTAGCAGATTTAGATATATTTGGTTCACATAGCTTATATCAATATATCAATGTATCAAAATCAAAGCTTGGAAGAATTATGCTTGCAGAAAGCTTAAAAGGAAAAGAACCAAAAGATATCAGAACAAGAAATTCAGCAATGGCCTTTGTTGATGAAAAAACTCTTGATTTAGAAGCATCTTTATTAGAATTTAAGCAAAATACAAAATCAATTGATTATGATGAATATAAAAGTGTTTTAAGCAAAAAAATAAAAATTACACCATTATCATTTGTATCTTTATTATTATTTATTACAAGTGTAGTTTATTTAATTGTTGCGTTAATAAATCATTATACATTATATCCTTTAATATTAATTGTTTTTGCAACAATTTTATCTTCAAAATTATTAAATAATAATGAAGTATTTATGCTAGATGCTTTTAAATATTATGAATTATCTAAAGCTTATTTAAATGTATCAAAAACTATTTTAAATTTAGATTATGATGATCCATACTATAATTCATTAAAAGAAACTATTAATAGTAATATAAAGCCTTTAAAAAATATGGAAGGATTATATTTAACATTATCATCAAGAAGAAATTTAATATTTAATTTATTATTAAATATTTTTGCATATGATTTTTTCTTAAGCTTAGTTTATAATTTTAAAGTTAAAAAGGTAACTGATTTAACTAATTTATTTGAAAGTGTTGCTAAAATAGAGGTTATAGCCTCATTTGCAATAATAGGTATAGATAACGAAATTTATTCAATACCAGAAGAAGATAACAATATAGAAGCGAAAGATATATATCATCCACTTGTTAAAAATTGTGTTTCCAATGATTTTAAATTAGAAGGTGGAGTTATCTTAACAGGCTCTAATATGAGTGGTAAAACCACATTTATGAGAACAATAGGTATAAATCAGGTTCTATTTAATGCAGGTGGAATTGTTTGTGCTAAAAGCTTTAAATCATTATATTTACCTATTTATACATCCTTAAGAGCAAATGATATGCTTAAAGAAGGCATTTCTACATTCTATGCTGAAATATTAAGAATGAAGAAGGCAAATGAAGGAATAAAGGAAGGAAAATCATTAATTTTAATTGATGAAATATTTAAAGGTACTAATGCATATGAAAGAATTAGTGCTTCATTTAAAGTAATTGATAAATTTAATGAATATAAAGCTTTATTTATAATATCAAGTCATGATTTTGAATTATGCGAAGCTAAAAATATTTTAAATTATCATTTTAGTGAATATTATAATGATGATAATAAAATTGCTTTTGATTATAAAATAAAAGAAGGTAAATGCGAAACTAAAAACGCATTATACCTTCTAAAAATGGCCAATATTATCGATTAATTAAATATTCTAGACAACCATTATTATCTAAATCATAATTGGTTGTCTTTTTTATTATATTTGATAAATTAGAATTTTTCATTGAAACCTTTTCATCACATAAATTTATAAAATCTAAATTATCAATATTATCACCAATTCCTATTGTTTTTAAATTAAAATAATTAATTATTTTTTTAAATACAAATTCTTTTTTAAAATCATTATTGAATATCTTTACAATGTTTCTTTTTAAATCTTTAGCGATAATTTCATAACCTAAATTAATTGAATCTAAATATGAATAAAATTCATCATAACAGCCATTATTTATAGCTATATAAATTGTAGGTAAATTTATATTTAATTCATTAAAAATTATCTTGTTTTCTTTAGGATAAAATAGGTTTAATCTTTCTTGAAAATTATATATATATGAATTTTTTGAATTGGTTGACCAGGCTGTATAAATATAATTTTCAAATTTTTTTATAATATTATTAATAATATTATAATCAATTAAAGAATTGAATTCTTTTTCATCAATAATACCCATTAAATCCTTTAAACTATAAAAGCTTAAATTTAGATTATTTTTATTCTTAAAATCATTTAATTCATTAAAAGAAGAATTAGATATAATACATATTTTATTATTTGTTAAATATGTTTTCATATCCTTAATGGTTTCATCTAAAACTATTGAAGAAGAATTAGTTAATGTATTATCAAAATCAAGTAATGCTAGTTCCATAAAAATCACCTTAAATTATTATACATTAAAAATTCATTTATAACAAACTTATGGCTTTGATTTTTATACTATTATATTATATAATATAATAGATAAGTAGGTGTTATATATGAATACTATATTAGTTAAAATTTGGATATTCAATTTGGATTTCCCTACTATATTAAGTTTCTTGTTAGGTATTGTAGTGGGCTTTATTTTAGTATGCCTAATTTATGCTGTTTTAGTTGTTGCATCACTAGGTGATAAAAAATTCTTTGTTAAAACAAAGGATGATTCATTAACAACTACGGAAGTTAAAGATATGATTGTTACTGCTCAAAAAACTTTTAAGGATAAAAACTTGAGAGGTAAGAAAAAACGAATGGCTTTCGCAACAGAAATTGGTAAGGATTTAGCATATGGTATTGCTACTAGATTCTATCCTAAATCTAAATATCCTTTATTGGAACTATCTGTAGATGAAGCGATAATGCTTACTGAATATATTAAAGAAAGATTAGAAACTATTTTAAATAGAAAAGGTATTAAATTATTAAAAAGATTTAAAATTGCTGATATTGTAAATATTACAACAGCTTCAAATAAGGTTATGAAATCTGAAGCATTCAAGGTTACAAAAACTGTAAGTGGTGTTGCAACTAAAATTAAGAATGTTTTAAATGTTATTAACCCAATTCTTTTATTTAGAAAATATGTTATAGGTGCAACATTTAATTTAATCATCGATAAGCTATGCTGTGTTGCTTTAGCGGTTGTTGGTGAAGAAACATATAAGATTTATTCAAAGAGAGTATTTAATAAGGATGTTGAAATTGATTCTAATATTGATGAACTTTTAACTGATATCGATAATGATTTTAAGAATGCTGCAAATGAAAAAGTTGATGAAGATAATGTTGAAGATAAAATAAAAGATATTTCTTCAGAAAAAGAAGAAATAAGATTAATGGGAAAGACTTTTAAAAATGTTTATAGCTCAAATGAAGCGATAGACATTGATTATGATATGCCTTTAATGGAAAAGAACATAAGTGAGGTTTTGCTGGATGAAAAAGAAGAAGTTGAATAATGAAAGTATTGATTTCATTTTAAATGAAAAATTTCAAATACCACAGGTTTTTAGGGAAACACAATCTCTTTTAAGAAGAAAGGATAAATTTGAAAGAGAAGATGTTGCATCTCCTTTTCATGGCTCTAATGTATTAGATAGAGCGATTAAAAGTGATGCTGCAGGACAGGTTGATGTAGATTATGGATATGATTACATCAGAAATAAGGAAGATAAGCATATTTCTGATGAGGAATTAATTCGTCGTCATGGTACTAAATATTATGAATTCCCTATTTTGAATAAGGATTCATTTGAAGAAATATCTGAAGGTGCTGAATATGATAAGCCAAAGGTAGTTGAAGCAAAAGAAAAGCCTAAGGGAAAGATGTTTAGCTTTATTGAGGATGAATCTAATTTAGATCAAATTAAAGAAGAAGCTATTAAGGATGAGGCATTAAAAGAAGAAAAGGTTGAAGAGGATTTCAATGATTCTAATGCTGAATTTAAATTAAATATTGAGCTTGATGATAAAAATTATGATTACAATACATATGATGATGAAATGCCAAAGCCAGAACAAGCAAACATTCCATCATTCCTATCACATGCTCCAAAGCCAGCTCCTAAGGAGCCTGAAATGGAATTTAAATTTGATAATACAGAAGATTTCAAATTCGATGTTCCTAAAATGGATGCTCCAGAAATTCAATTTGATAATCCTGCAATTGATAGAAACCAAACAATTGAAGAAGCAATTTCTAGAATGAATGATCATAATATTAAATTTGCATCTAATCCAGTTCCACCTATTTCTGAAGAAAGGGAAACTCCTGTTTATAAGAGCACTTATGAGGATTATCATATTCCTTATGAAAAAATCTTTAAAAAGAGTGAAGCTCAAACAGATGATGATGTTCAATTCCTAGAGGATAAGAAAGAAACAATCAATCAAGTATTACATGATTTTGATATTGATGGTGAGGTTGTTAATTATACAAAGGGACCTGCCTTCACAAGATATGAAATTGGTCTTGCTCCAGGTGTAAATGTTAAGAAGGTTAATTCAATTTATAATAACCTACAATTAGATTTACAATCTGAATCATTGAGACTTTTATCACCGATTCCTGGTAAAAATACAATTGGTATTGAAGTACCTAATGATAAAAGAGAAATTGTATCATTCGGTGATTTAATTACTGATGATTTCTTAAATGATGGTAAGCCATTAAATGTTGCATTAGGTAAAAATATTGATGGTTCTTTAGTTTATAAGGATATTACAAAAATGCCACACTGCTTAATTGCCGGTGCTACAAAATCAGGTAAATCTGTATCTATAAATACAATAATTATTTCATTATTAGTAAAGAATACACCAGAGGATTTAAAATTAATCTTAGTTGACCCTAAGAAGGTTGAATTCTCATTCTATAATGATATTCCACATCTTGCAACTCCAATTATCGATGATCCACAAATGGCTGCTGAAGCCTTAAAGTGGGCAGTTGAAGAAATGGATAGAAGATATGAAGTATTCGCAAGAAATAGAGTAAGAAATCTAGAAGGATATAATGAAAAGAGAAAGAATGATCCTGAATTAGAAAAAATGCCATATTATGTAATTATCATTGATGAGTTTAATGATTTAATTATGCAATGTGCAAATGATGTAAATTATTGTGTATTAAGACTTGCTCAAAAGGCAAGAGCTGCTGGTATGCATGTAATTTTAGCAACACAACGTCCTACAACAGATGTTGTTAATGGTACAATCAAAGCTAACTTCCCATGCCGTATCGCTTTTAGAGTATCTTCTGATGTCGATTCAAGAGTAATTCTAGATGATGTAGGTGCTGAAAGCTTATTAGGTAATGGTGATATGTTAATTAAGACT
>JAEEGL012485082.1_pt1 | contig 21171 bp, 17 predicted proteins | sample 9134231 | NCBI WGS metagenome assembly JAEEGL01 (sample SAMN16246548, study PRJNA631951) | gut metagenome | biome: gut microbiome; feature: rumen; material: fiber-attached | host: Bos | place: Iran: Karaj | collected 2018-10 | reverse complement strand
CGTCGATCATGACGTTCGCCGTCTTCAGGTCGCCGTGGACGGGCCGCATCGACAGCTCGCCGCGCGCCTTTGCGTCCTCCAGTACGGAACACCAGTCTCTACATTTCTCAAGAAACACCAATACGTTATGCGCGACTCTTGTCGCATCCAAACGTGCCTTTCCTTCCTTTGTCTGAAGGGCTTCGTCCAGTTTTGGGAAATATCCGGTCGTGATGTGAAAGCCGGGCAACGTGTCGTGCAGGCTGTCGCACGGCATGTCCGAGATGGCATGGTGGAACTTCCCCAGAACGGCCCCCACTTCACGCGCATGCTCCGCGCTCTGGATTTTGTCGTAGGCGTGGGCGCTGGCGATCTGCGTGATGGCCCGCCAATAATTCCCTTCGTCGTCGACGAAGAAATCCTTCCCCTCCCGCGTCGGGATGACCTTCGGCAGCTGCCAGATGCGGTCCGCCTCGTCCTGCTCGTCCTCATAAACCTTGTGGACATGCGCCGTCACAAACCGGATGTTCTCCATGAGCTCCGCCGGATTCTTGAACACATATGTGTTGATCCGCTGGATGACCGCCCGAGTCTCCGAGAACACCGTACGGTAGATGGCCAGATACGTGTCGTTGACATTGCCGGAAGACATTCCTTGAATATCGAATAACCGACCATCAATCTGAAATTGTTTGGCTATAATGGCACTTTTCATATCTCATTTATTACATAAAACAAACTTAATTACATAATGACAGAGTACAATCGAAGCATTGACATACATCTTATCTTTTCTATAAAATTAATTATTGATGATGTTCATGTCTAAATTGATTTATCATCCAACTCCACAAATTTGAATCATGTAAACCAAAATATTCATTCCGATTTACATCAAAAATTAAAATTCTTTGATTATTCAAGATTCTTCTTAAATTATTATATAATGTTTGACTTGTATCTCTATAACACACTAAAAATTGGCCGTCTTTTATTTTATATATAGAACTACACAGTGTATTCAGAGATTGTTCTATGGCAGCATTATCAACCATGTTACTATCAAATATAATATATTTAATTTCTGACATTGTTATTTTATCCGTTTAAATTCTATATTCAATTCATTATTCATTTCTGTTTCACGATTTTTCCATTGTCCTGTCCAAGAAACCAAAAGAGCAAATCTAAACAATTCAGCCTTTGAAGATGTTAAACAATATATAATTTCCCATTTACCACATCTGTTATTTTTATTTTTGTTACTAGAATATCCAATAATTTCTAAATGTGATGGGTTAACTACTGTAGCAGTTCCATCGAGCGGAGTTGTATCATTTACTGCAGGAAAAATTTTCAATACACTAACTGTGCGAGTTTCATTAGGAAGCAACAATAACTTTGTTTTTGATTGATAATCAATAAAAATTGGCCTTCGATTTTGCAATTTTATTTCTTTATCTTTTGGATTTGATTCAGTTTTCTTAGATACAATTTTTTCCAAATACAATTTACAATTGTCTATTGTTTTACTTCCTATATTTTTTATCAAAACATTACAATCATATCTTATAGCTTCAATATTTGCCATTTCTTCATCTTTAATTATTTCAACAAAATTTTGATTCTCCAAGCTCACATCACATTTTTCTCTAAACAACAAGTTTCTTAATTCATTTCCAAAAAGAGCCACTATAACCGCTGATACTGTAGCAATAACTCCAATACTTGACATGATATAATAAGAAAATTCTACTACTCCATCTTGTTTTACAAATTTTCCTTGGCAGAATTGCAAAAAGAGCAAACATATAAATATACCATTTATTATACCAAGAAAACCACAAATAATTGCTATTGTCACTTTATTCATTGAAAAATCTTCATACAATTTTTTATTATAACATCATTTTTCAATATCTAAGAATGTTTTTATTTTTTGAGAATCCCTTGATATTCATTCTTAATCTGCTCATAGCTATCCAATGTGCCAATATCATACCGTTGGCCAGGCATCCTCATGGCATATACACGTACTTTCTTGTAGAGCCAAGCAATGAAACTACCGGGAGCATCTGTCCCACAACCTGCCTCAATTCCTGTTGCCACCATCGGAACATCTTTTTTGACAATAAAATAAAATGGTGGACAGCACCATGTGCTTTTCGGTTCTTCTGGCTTCTCCTGCATGTTGATGACGAGGCCATCATTCTCCACCACCAACACACCACTCTTCTTCAACCGTTTTAAGTCCGGTTCATAATACCGCATGATGCAGGAGGTCTTTTTCTCCTGTGCATATTGAACGAATTTCACCAAACTGAAATCCAAAACATTATCTCCTGCGATGATGAGTAGATCATCATCCAACTTCAATTCATCAATTGCGAATTGAATGTCCTTCACCGCTCCCAAACGCGTCTCGTTCGTTAACGTCCCGTCATCCAATACAGTGATGCTCTGTTTCTTATTTGCCGCCCATTTCTCAAAATGATGGACAAACTTATTGTTAGAGACAACGATATACTGATCAACCAATCCGCACGTATCAATGTCATCCACCAGCCAATCGAGAATCGTCTTCCCTTTCACTTCCAGAAGAGGTTTCGGGAAATTCTCTGTCAACGGATAAAGGCGAGTCGCATATCCCGCCGCCAAAATCAAGCATTTCATATTCTTACACTAATCAATTGTTAAATGATGTGTTACCACACAAAATAAAAAGCCACATAGTGGCGGTTGTATCCCAGTCGTGGGTGAAGCGTAGCGTAACCCACGGTAAACAAAAAAATATTTTCGAACCACGTAGTGGTGGCAGGACACATTCCGAGGGTGCCCCCCATGGAAACTGTGCTCAATCAGAAAATCTGAATTAGTTTATTATCTGTGTTCTGTGATTATTATCCAAAATCACACCATTCTCACTATGACAAATGTGCGTAGAATATTTGCCAGCCAATTGAGGAAATTCTTTCAAATATTCATTTGTCACCTTCTGAATTATCGAATCTTCATAGGCAGGATCGATCAACGCCATGCAACAACCTTTGAAACCCGCTCCGGAGAATCGTCCGCCATAGATACCATCTGTCACCGTCATGATCTCATACAGCTTCTTCAACTCAGGAGACCCAGTCTCCCAACTCTCAATCGATGATCGACCGCTCTCAAATGACAACCGTCCATATGTGTCCAGATCCCCTCTTCTCCATGCTTCTACCCCCTGCTCCACGCGTTCTTGCTCGGAATACCAATGCTCCGCGCGTTTCCGCCAATTGTCCGGCAACCGGCCTTTATACTGTTCAAACACCTCACGTGGCACATCCCGTAGATACGTCTCGTTGAACTTCCCATATTCCATACCTGCATACGCTTTCAACCCGTAGGCGGCGGAACGGACTTCATCGACCCGCATGTTGAATTTCGAGCCTGCCAGCGTCCGTTCAATGCCGGAGAAGAAGATGGCAATGCTATACGGCTTCATCTTCGATGGAGTGGGAATCAATTCATAGCTGTCATCTTTCGTATCCAAGTAAAGCAGATGATTCCGTCGCGACAGCACTTCGCAACTCTGGTCTAGTTTGCCACAAGACACTCCAACATATTGATTCTCCGCCCACAACGCCGTCATGATCATCTCCTGCGGCGTCAGCGTAATGTCGTTGACTTTGCACAAAGCCGCCAGAAACGAAATGATGACCGCAGCGGACGACGACAGCCCTCCAATCGGCAGGCTCCCTTCGATGACACCCGCCAGACCATATTTCAGCCGGTATTTCTGTGACAGCGCAATGGTCGCCCCGCGCAGGTAGTCAGCCCAGTCGTCCTGCTTGACCTCCGGCGTCTCATGGACATGGAACTGCGCACGCTTTTCGAACTGCAATGATGACAGTTCGATGACGCCGTTGTGTTTTGTTCGATAGGCAATATGGATTCCCTTATCGATCGCTAAACCTGTGATTTTTCCCAGCTGGTGATCAACATGCGCACCAATGGGACAGATTCTGTAGGGGCAAAAAGATATATCCTCTGGTTCGGAATGATAGATTTCAACAAACTTTTCAATACAATTCATGAATATCTATTAAGGAGAAAAATCAATCATAAAATAAGCAGGGATAAGTCATATCATCACAATTACATCAAAAATTCATTCATTCGTATGCAATTATTTAATAAACGCGGTAAGCTTATTTAATAAACGCGGTAATCTCAATAAATAATGGCCAAGCCGGTAATCTTTTGTTTCGTAGATATCATTTATCAATTGCCAGAGTCTTTTCATTTGATCCATCAAAAGCTGTTCATGAAAGCGTAGTGAATCCATTGGTGTGCATCCATTACGAATTTTATTGAAACGACAATATAAATCCACTTTTCCGATGAAGTCAGCTTCAATTAATCTATATAAATCAAAATATACACATAATTCATAAAAAGCATTATGAACCATCTCATAAGAATCAACAGTATCTATTGTATCCATATACCAAAACATTATATTTACAATCCAACGTCTATAATTATGGAACAAATTTGGATATTTCTCAAATATACCTCGGCATTTCATTTCATCACAATAAGACTTTAATGCATCAATCATGCACAATGCACCTTTACTACGTGTAGCTTCTAGTGATGTCGGATTTAAACGATGAGCAATAAGTACACTATCAATACAAACAACTTTTTTTGATAATGATAATGCTGTATAGGTAAAACGCATATCATTTGTCGATCGAATTTCTTGAAACCGTATAGAATATTCTGAAATTAATTTAGCTTTAAATAATTTATCCCAAGCTCGTCCATTCCATTTTTCATAGATATCTATACTTTGAGCAGGTGTATCATAATAGGATTCAAACTTCTTTGTGGTTTTACTTGCCAACGATGGCAGTTCCTCGCCATCACGATATCTAATCATCTTACAAACCGAGATATCCGCTTCATTTTTTACTATTGTTTTCAAATGAAACTCCAACATCTTCGGTGCAAAGACATCATCCGAGTCTAGAAAGGAATAGTATTCGCCTTTTGCCACATCCATGCCAGTATTGCGACACGCACCGGCATTCGAATGTTCACGATGAATTATGCGAAAACGTGAGTCCTTAATAGCATATTCATCGAGTATCTTTGGCGAACTGTCAGTCGAGCCATCATCAACACAGATGCACTCCCAATCAGTGAACGTTTGTGCACACACGGAATCAAGACATTCCTTTAGATATTTCTCAACATTATAAACTGGTATTATTATTGATATTTTGGGCATAATTAATATATTTTAGATTATAAAAATGGAGTCAAATCTATCTTATCACCAATAGCGATTGAGAAAGATAATGGTTCATATTTTTCAATACCAGCTGCTGATGAAAATGTCATTTCCCCAAAGTAAATCTTACCATCAATGTTGTAGAGATCAATACGAACTATTGGAATTCCTTCCGATAACTTCGAGGCGATTTCCAGCATTTTGTCAAGATTTTTCGGTTTGGGAATCTCATGATCGATATTGTCATGGGCTACACGCACATCAAGTTTCTGAAAGTCCAAATCGTAGAAATTCCGCTGATGGTTGACATGACGTCCCGTGTCCACCCAAATAAACAATGGCTTGCCATTATTGCACATAATCTTATAGTCATCAGGAGGATTGCCATCTGGCGTATCAAGGAATGTCTCGCAGTACACTTTGTTTTTGATTCCATCGTATTGACGTTCCCTGTGCATATCCCCGAAATGGGAACGCAACCATTTATTTAGAGTTTTTCTCGTTTCCTGAATATCAAGTTTACTTTTGTCCTTCACAATAAGATTCATGCCTGAACCGTTGTTGAGTTTTATAACGAATCGATTCGGCAAGGAATTGAAGTCTATTTCACCGACATCAGTCCAGTAAACACCCTCGGCAGGAAGCATGGGAATCAGATAGTCACTTCCAATTCGTTTTTTCACATACTCACGAACAGCTAGTTTGTCCGTACAGAGTCGTGGCAGATCGCTTTCCCAATGAATGCGTTGCCAGTTGATGGCCGAGTAGATGCCGCCTCCTTTGCCGGGCAGTTTGTACCGTTCGCCCGTATAGACGAATGTGTTGCAAATCCAGAAGCCCTTGTCGGGGAATCGGGCAACGATGCCATTCTGGGAAAGTTTTTTCCAAAACCTTTCGCTGCGAGGTTGAGACTGGATTCGCAGCAAAATGAAGTAGAACAGTCTCCATGACCATTTCAATCTGGCAAGAGTCTTCACCGAAAGGATTGCTATTTTCTTCAAATGACGTTTTATACGCCGAGCGACTTTGCGCCAGAGGGGAGGTGTAGGCAAAGGTGTTTCTCGACGGCGGACTACTTCGGCTTGTTCAAGAATAGCGACGCCCTCCTCTACAAGCCGTGCCTTGAAATTCGGGTAGGCCTTTACAATATTGTTGAAGCAAGCCCAGAACTTTGTTGCTTCACCACAGTCATTCACAAGATACAAGGCATCGTGATCCTGTGTTCCAGGAACATAATTGAGTTCTGCATAATTACCTGGAACCACATGAAACCTTCTGCCCATCATTACCGCCATGGCCCAGAACCATTGATCATCCTGCGTTGGTGACAACCTTAGGAATACATCCTCGCGAAGAATATCTTCATGAAAACAATGAGGTGGATACAGAACGCCACCAACGCCAGTTGGTTTGTTCAGATAACTTGGACAGGGATAATACTCATGGCCTCCTCGAACAATACGAAAAGAAGCCTCTTCGTATATGAATTTGGTCACTCTATGGCAGTGGATATTGAAAGGATCCTTTTCGTATGCTTCGTAGAGTCGTTCAAGTAACTGAGGCTTGTAGATGATGTCATCATCTACTGTCACGATGACACAGTCTGGATACTTGCGCAGGGTATGGATTAGCTTGTTGTATGGACGGTAATTCTTCTCGCTCCAGTCAAGCTCAAAGCAGGTTCCCCGCGTTAGCGCAAGTAACTTTTCTGGAAGCGATTTCTCGCCTTCCGGGAATTCCTCATGCGTGAGCCACAGAACGATCTTCCACGGCTTCATCGTCTGGTCGAGAAGCGAACGAATGACTTCTACGACTGTTGTGATGCGCGCAGGGAACGAAGTAAGGGAGACAACGATGTTGGGTGTTGTGGGGGTCATTGTTTGGAAACCTCTCATTGATTCATTGACTTCCGTTTGAAAATGCCGAAAAACATTCGGGATTTGTGTCTCAGTCCATAGATGATTCGATGGCTCAGGTTCAGTCCGGGAATCCATCCAATCGCGAACCATTTGACCAACCGTCCGGAAGGAATGAGGCAAATGAGGCAGACGCGGATCCGCTGTTCCAGCGAGGGTTTGTAATGCTTGCGGCATGATTTGAGGAGCGAAAGCCATTGAGGAAGAAGCTTGGCTCGGTCACGAGGAGAAAGATTAAAGTACCACCCAAAATAGGAACCTTGAAAACAGTTGTCATACAGGCGTTTCCAGCACGAGCGGATGTTATCAGCCCCAATGGTCGATTCAAATCTAGAAAGACAGTCTACCTGAAGTCTTCGTGTTTCCATTGTCTTTCTGACCATCTCGGCAGATACTGAGGTTGGGTGTATCGCCGATCCCTGTCGTGTGCGATTGAAATATACCTTCGCTTGCACATCTACGATGCCAAACCCTTGGGACATATAATTGTAAAGAAATACACCATCCTCATTGTGTCGAAAAGGAAGAAACCTCAGACTTCCTATGGCTTCCCTCCGCATGACATAAAACCAAATCCCATGCAAGAAAAGTTTCGTTGAATCTTCAACTGGTGTTGGCCAAAAAAGGACCTTCCTCTGCTCGCCAATGTCCCATGGTGTCGGCAGAGTTGTGCCGTGGACGGAGCCCAGAGCGACTGTATTGGCCTTCGAGTTGCCGAGAACCGCTTCACTGACAATTCTTAGGGCTTGAGGATGTATGATGTCGTCGCCATCCACAAACCATATCCATTTTCCCCTTGCTATGTCCAGAGCGGCATTCCGTGCCGTACCGACGCCGGCGTTGGGCTGGTGGAGAACACGAAACCGCTTGTCATTCGTGGCGTACTCATCAAGGATTGTGCCTGAGCCGTCCGTTGAGCCATCGTCCACGCAGAGGCATTCCCAGTCGGTGAAGCTTTGCGCAAGGACTGAGTCAAGGCATTCACGAAGATACGGCGCTATGTTATAGACGGGAATGATGATAGAAAACATCATGGCAGGGCCTCGCGAAGGAATCGCATGGAGTCGGAACGAATAGTTTCAAGGTATTCTGGGCGGATTCCGGACCGAACGCCATCGGCAAGGCTTTCTAGCGCCTCGCCCAGGGTGGCCGCCACAAGCGGACCGTCAGCGTGTTCCGCAAAACCGACGATGCGTCCGAACATCGCTCGGCGTCGGGACGAAGAAGGTGCTAGGAAACGGATGTTCTTTCCGAATATCGACGAGAACATGAGGGAATGGAAGGAGTCTGTCACAACTGCATCCGCCACGGCATGCAACCTAATGAAGTCAATCGGGCCTGCATCAAGGCGAACTCTGACATGGTGGAACCGCTGGATGCACCTGTCCGCCCATGATCGGAGCATTCGCAACGTCCTGGGGAATGGGAAGATATCGTCGTGAGGTAATCCGTCGCTGAACAAAAGGTCGATTCGAATGTTGTGTCCTTTGGCGAAATCATTCAAGACAGGAAGGACATCGTTCAGCTTCTCCCCCATGAAATAGCAGGCAATCCGCCTTGGCAGCGTCTTGACACATTTGTCAATGTGACAGGTTGCAAGTCTTTCCCATTCCGCTCTGTTAACAAGTAACGTCGGATCGACGACATGTGTCGCGTCGAAACCAAGTATGCGGCAGATTTCAACGCCTTCCGCTTCGCGACAGCCTATGGCCTGGAATCGGGACAACCCGTTTTGATAGATAGACGCCGCCGAGAGTTCTTTGTCTTTCCCAACGGATCGTCCGAGTTTTTGGGGCATCTTCGGAAAACCAAAACTTGCTGCATAGGCAATCGCGGGGACAACTGGAGCCCCCTCCAGCAAATAAGGGCGCGGGTCGCCAAAATCATCCCCACAATGCCACACCTGGTCCGACCCGACAACAATCATGTCCACACCGAGGTTGCTCGGAGCATTCTTCCAATCATAAAAGTGATAAGTTGTGAGGTGAAGTTTTTCACGAATGAACCTTTTCGTCCGATGTGCGCGAAGCCAGAAGCGCATATCGCCCAAACCGAGCAAGGAATGAATCCAGAAGCGTAACCACCACTTCTTCTGTTTCCTGTCATAGCCTCTTTCAAGATGCCAATTGTCAGGGTCAAGCCATCGGTCGATAACGACAACCTCATGCCCCATCTTTTCCAATGCGGTCTGTAAAGCCCAGCACTGAAGAACACCTCCATAGTTCAATTGAGAATGGAATGTCAGGATGCCGATTTTCATGCACTACCACCTTGATTGCTTTTAACCTCTTCTCTGCAAGACTGTATTTCAGCAATCGGATGTTGTATCTGGATGAATCCGAATAATAACTTCCACATGATAATACGAACTCTGTCCAAAGCTATTGCAGCGAGGACAAAGGAGAAAAACAATAATGGAAGAAGTACGATATATGCCATTGAGCTCATTTACAGTATCTTGGCAACAGTAGGAACAAGAAGCGTATGGGTCACGCATGGATGTACATGAAACAGGTAGATCGCATAGCTTGAACGAGCTGTTTCATTCACCAATCTTATAGATATATTCCATTTGGAAAAGAAAAGAAAAAGAAAGAGTGTTACAGCAATGACAAATAGGGAGCAATAGGCGAAAACGTCAATATGTTGTGGAAGAAAACCCAATACCCCAACGATACCAAGAATCATGGTGATGACTGTAAGACAGAGGAACACTGTTAAGTCTCCTCATTGTGGAAGAGAAGCAATTTTGGGATGAAAGATATGAATATAACGCGCGAGAAGATAGAGTTTCACAAAAGAAATAGCCGAGTAGCCGTTGGAAAAAACATCGCTATAGGAAACAACCAACCATATAGGGTTTGAAAGGCGAAAAATGATGCCAGAAGAAGAGCAAATGTCCGTCTTGTTACTATGGCGCAAAAGGATTCCAGCACGGGTGCTAGAATGTAGAGCTTCAGATACGACTTGATGAACCAGTTAAGTTTCCCAAGAAAGAAAGGATTTAAAACGGCTTCGCAGCGGGAGAATTTTACACCGAATGCCCAGCCTGCCAGATAGAGTGTGCAACAGAAGAAAAATACATAGGAAGAATAGCGTTAAAAAAGCTTTTTAGCCTTGATGAATGCCGAACCAGCCTGAAATCAACACGAATGTGTTGACGCCGACAATGGTGAGGCTTTCCCAGAAAAACCGAAGAGAACTGCCCAAAGGGGCACTTTGAAAATTAGTGGCTGTCGGTCTCCCGAAGGCAAAGAAATAAATGTGCAATGCCATAATGAAAACCATGGACAGGAGGCGCAGAAACTCTATGCCGCTATGCAGTGGATTATGAGATGAAACAAATTGGCTGTTGTGATGTGTCATCGAATGATTAATATTGCTTCATAAGTCTATGAATTTTTCGAACGACTCGCATGGGCAGACTGTTGAACAACGTTGGATATCTTGCTATCAGATAGAGGTTCCTTTCAGATGGTGAAAATGCGGAAAGGGGAGCCCTCGTTTTTGTCAGCCGATCCATAGCAGCATTCCATTCTATATCCAGCCTCTTGTAGTGTGGATGTTTCTTGAACTCTGTCAACTCCTGCGAAAGACCATACTCCAATGTAACGAAAGATTCTTGCTTGATTCCGGTGACACGCAGTACCTTGGAGTTATCCATTACACGGTTGAACATCCGGTCATACACAATTTGATATCTGTTTGGCCCCCAGATGTATTCCTCAACTGAGCAGGGCACGACACGAAGCCCTATCACGCGTCCATATATTTCCGAGACTTCTTTCCACGTGTGGTGTTCCGCCGTGGCGCAATTGAAATCTTCTCCAAGGGCATGCGGGTTGCCTATCAGGTCTGCAATCATCTGAGCCACATCTCCTCCCCATGTCATCGTGGTCTGACGATCCAACATTTCCCGAGGCATGATGACAGGAAGATTGTGCAAAGCCCGCCAACACACGATGGGCGCTTCCAAAACCCCAAACTGGAAACGCTCCTTTGAGTAGGTTATGGCTGGGCGGATAATCGTCCAATTGCGCTTACCGGAACTACGGAGCGCATCCTCCTGTCGCGCTTTTGTCAACGCATACTCATCTGTCTTCAGGTATGTTTCGTCTTCGATTACATCAAGTAGCCGGGGGGAATCTTCCACAATGGGCAAAACATCAGCGAAGACACGGTACGTGGAAAGGAACACATATTGTGGAGACATAGAGAGTAGAGTCTGGACACGCCGTCGGAACGATTCCGTATAATAGATCATGAAATCCACCATTGCATCTGGGTTCGTCTCGGCAACGATACGTTTCAGAAAATCCAAATTGTGAGCATCACCACGGAGATATCGAATTCCTTTCTCGTCTGGTCGCTCTGCTCTTGTTGTGACGAACACATTATCGCCACGTTCCGCAAGAATCTGACGCAGATATACACCCATCGCGCCTGTCCCACCCATAAGCAGAATGTTTGCCATTATTTCACAAGCTCCTTGATAGCGTTTTTGACCCGTTGCGGAACAGCGGATTTGACCATTCCAGCAAGAGAACGATGATGTTTCTCTATCGGCGCGGGAGGTGGAATCTCAATACTCTTTACCGCTTCCAATGCATCTGACTCGTCCTTTGGGGTTGTGAAACACTCGAAGAGAACCGGCTTGTTCCCTTCAGCGGAAAGGAACTCTTCACGACCAGCGAGGAACTCCTCCTTGCTGGAAGCCGAGAGATACCGGAACCCCAAATCCTCGGCATAGTGCTTTACCAATGTCCGGGAACCGTTGCCGAAATGGTGGCCGGCCGCCAGATAATCTAGCGTCTGCTCACCGAACTGCGAAGCTGGATGCACTGAAAGCGTGAATTCTGCGCCGCAACCGTTATTGACAACAAGGAGTCTAAGGTTTTTGCCGATATGCCGATTCCCAAGGGCATTCAAATCGTAGAAGAATGCCAGATCGCCGAAGATGCCGAAAAACAACTTCTGCGGAGAGGCAAGAGAGGCTCCAATCAACGTGGAAATACAACCGTCAATTCCAAAACCCCCGACATTGCTTGCCGATGTCACCCCCTCAGGAAGCGGGAACATATTCCAAGACCTCAGACTGTTGAGAATGCCAAGATGAATCTCCGAACCTTTTGGAAGTCTGTCGTGTAATTGCGAGGCAATCCAGATGTTGCCGAACGGAAGCTCGGGAAGCTTCTTCTGGAGACCGTCCGTAGCTTCATTCCACAGTGTTGCATATTCAAGAGTGCGTTCAGCCCCCTCCGCATAATGTTGGAAGAACACTGGTTCAGGCATCTCAAATACATACGTGAGCTTGTGGAAAAGGTCTCGCGCCTCACCGTCCTCCGAAACACGCCAGAACTGTTTCGCCCTGCCTGCAATACCCATGGCCGAATAATCTCCAGGCACCTCTCCAATTTGAATGACAAGGTCGGGAAGCAAGTCTTGAAAACCCTCATTAGCTGCCCAGCCACGCTGGAGCATAAGCAATCTTGAGCCAACGGCACCTAGTCCGCAGTATGTCGAACTGGTCTTATCCGTCAGCACCACGGCGTTGTGTGCCTTGACAAACCTTTCCATGACTGAAATTTCATCATGGCTGAACCGCTTGTGGCATGTGGCCCAGATGGCTACCTTCCAGTTTGGCTCAATTATCGGCCATTTAGCCTGAAATGGAGACACTCGGCGAATGACTCGGACAGTGGGGAGCGCTTCAGTATTGAATGTGAATGTTCGTTCCGTTTCGAGGTTTATGTGGACAGGTCCGCCCCCATGACGGAAAAGTTCCAATATTGCCTTATTAACATTGGAGACACAATCGGCAATTTCCTGCCTCGAATGGGGGACAGGACATTGCAGTGAATGTCGAACCGTATCACCAGGTTGATTCTTTCTGTCCAGCATCTGTGGCGTTAGATTCCCTGCGTCATTCAAATGGTGGATTGATGTAAGCGCTAAAATCGGCAACTTCCTATAATAGGCCTCGGTCAACGCAGGAAAGTAATTTCGACTTGCAGTAGCACCAGTGCAGCTGAGCACGACGGGTTCCCCGCTTTCCGCCGCCATGCCGACAGCCATGTACGCAGAATGCCGTTCGTCAATCCCCGAGTACACTTGAAACCACGGATCGTTCTGAACACTGCCGACGAATGGAAGATTTGTCGTTCCTGGATTCGCGACAACTTTTCGGATGCCATGTGCTTTTAGAAGCGCAATGACGATCTGTGCGTTCTTTTCATCGGTGTAATAGTGTTTTTCTGTTGTCATATGTCACATCCAAAATTTCCAGTTGTGTTCACAAAGAACCGCCTTTCCCATCATTTGCTGACTAATCATTCGCCCCGTGCCGTAGAAATCATCGTCAAGAACGTTGAACTTTGTGGCGTATTCAATCCAGTCAGCCAAACGATCATCCACAGTGCAGTATACGCCAAACAAATACTCGCCAGGGGATAATGTCAGCTTTGGGAACACAAGGTCCACTTCGTGATCACCTTTGCTTATGGAAAAACGCTCCATTGTGACAAGTGTAGGAATAGAAAAAATCCTGCCGCCATACAAATCGCTGACGCCAACGGACATGGAGCAACGTGAACAGTCTTTTGATGCCGTGTAGGAAATACGAGCAATCATCGTCTTCCCACAGTGAGGGTCTTCCTCCTCGCCTGCATCATTGAGGAACCGAATGTTCGTAAAACGGACTTCGCCGGTACACTTCGCACTGCGCGGCATAGAAGAGATGTCCTTGTTTTCCTCTCCAAGAGTCGAGGACTGCATATAATGGGAAATCCCTGCATTCACATCCCCGCGAAATGCAACTTTTCCATTTTCTAAAACAACCGAAGAGGTACAAAGATTCCTCACCGACCGCATATTGTGGGAGACAAAGAGTACTGTTCTTCCGCTGCCGTGAGCGACGTCCTGCATCTTGCCGATGGCTTTTTTTTGGAACTCAGCGTCTCCGACAGCAAGGACTTCGTCCACGACTAGGATGTCCGGCTCTAGATACGCGGCGATGGCAAAGCCCAGACGCACCTTCATGCCGCTGGAATAGCGCTTGACGGGCGTGTCGATGTAGCGTTCGCAGCCGCTGAAATCCACGATCTCGTCTAGCTTTTTGTCTATCTCCGACTTTCGCATTCCCATGATGGAGCCGTTCATATAGATGTTCTCGCGCCCTGTCATCTCGGGATGGAAACCCGTGCCGACTTCAAGAAGTGATGCGATCCGACCTCGTGCGCGAATCATCCCCGTCGTCGGCGCCGTCACGCGTGAAAGAAGTTTCAGCAATGTCGATTTGCCCGCTCCGTTTCGGCCGATGATGCCGATGACGTCTCCTTGTTCAACTTTGAAGTCGATGTCGCGCAAAGCCCATACATATTCGCTGGAACCTTTGGAGGTTCGGTCGTTGGTTTCACCGATTTTCAGGTACGGGTCTTCACGGCGCAGGATTTTCGTCTGCCAGAAACGGTTAAGATCATGGCTCAACGTCCCTGTTGAAACTAGCCCCAAACGATATTGTTTGGAGACATTTTTAAATTCGATGGCTATCATTACATATGCTCCTTAGACTGTATCAATGAAAGAGCGCTGGACACGATTGAATACGACGATGCCCACCGCAAGCAACACGCATATAAAACCTGCGGAATACGCCAATGCCCCCCATGAGAACGTCCCCGCCCCAAGAACACCATATTTAAATGCTTCTAGAATGCCTGTCAAAGGATTAACTTGCATCATCAACTTGATTTTTTTATTTGAAATTGTGCTCACGGGATAAATAACTGGAGTTGCGTACATCCAAAGTTGCACAATAAAAGAAAGAAGGAACGTCAGATCTCTGTATTTCGTTGTAAACGAACTGAAGACAATGCCAAACCCCAGGGCAAGTCCTGCGAGCATCGCGACCAAGACAGGCAGCAGCAGCGCATATATGTTGGGGCGCACGGATGAGCCTGCAAAAAGAGCAAAGTATAAATAGACAACCACAAAAAGTGCAAACTGGATCGTGAACTTGATCAAATTGCTGATGACATTGGAGATCGGAACTATCAGCCGTGGAAAATAGACTTTCTCAAAAACACCCGCATTTGCAACGAACACACGGCTCGTTTTATTCAGGCAGTCGGCAAAGTATTGCCACATGCAGATTCCCGCAAGATAAAACAGCGGTTGCGGAATGCCGTCCGTCGGGATTTTGGCTATGCCGCCGAAAACAACCATGTACATCGCGGTCGTCATCATCGGCTGTATGAAGAACCAAAGCGGTCCAAGGACAGTCTGCTTGTACATTGTCACAATATCACGTTTTACAAACATAGCACACAAATCACGATATCGCCATATTTCCTGAAAATCGATTGAAAACAGGCTCTCCAGAGGTCGAATCACCACTGACCAGCCATCATTGTTTTCTTTCTCATCATTTATTATTTTGTTATCCATATTCCTTGGGATATCAGATTTAGTCTTAGTTTTCTCTGGAGTTTCTCTCATGTGGCTGTTTTATTATAAATCGTTATTACAAATCTTTGCCTAATGTCAGCGTGTTGCTTCAATGAAAACGCTCTAGAAAGGTGTAGATGGCGCAAATGTGAGCCGCCACGCTGATTGTCTGCTTTTCGCAACATTTTCATGGCTCGGACAATATTCGTGGCGCGGCGGACAAGGCTCACACTTCATCTTCCAAAATGTCAGAAACGCATTAATTTTCCATTAAATCCTTTCTTTTCACTACAAACGACTTCCTTTTCTTTTGCCCTCGCCGGACAGACAGGACGATTTTTCCTTTCCATCTTCATTCTCATTTCCCTTCCCTCTATGAACTAATATTCTTCGGATTCATATTATTTATTCTTATATTGATAATTTTTTTATGTTATAAAGAATTCCTGTATTTATTTATCATTTAGCATAGAATCAGGCCATACAGTCAACATCCATGAATAATCGTTTATTTTCCCAATACTTACCTCACTTTACAATTCCAGCCTTGATAATATCCTGCATCAGAATGGAGCCTGTCACCTTCTCCTGATCATCCAATACAGGCATTCCTGTGATTCTCCTGTCATTCATGTATTGCAGTGCATTAACAGCCATTTCATGCTGATTGATATACTTCGGTTGTTTTGTCATGACACTGTCGACTGTTTCTCTATAGACATCAACGCCGCGTTCCAGCATGCGTCTGAGGTCGCCATCGGTAATAAGCCCCTTCAAATGTTGTTCACCATCCACAATTGTGACCATGCTGAGCCTTTTTGTGCTCATCTCCTCTATGGCGCTTCGGAGGGAACAGCCTTCCGGAACAACTGCATTTTCATCACCGCCATGCATTAAATCTGAAACCTTTACCAGTAACTTTTTACCCAAAGCTCCTGCCGGATGATGCAGTCCAAAGTCTTCCTTTGTATAATTCTTTGCTTTAGAGAGTACTAGTGCAAGAGCATCTCCTAAGACCAACAATGCGGTCGCACTACTTGTAGGAGCCAGATGCATGTAACAAGCTTCCTCAAATTCAGGGAAAACAAAATGATATTGGCATTCTCTGGCCAATGTGGAGTTGGATCTTCCTGTAATGGCAATCGTCGTGCAACCAATCTCCTGAAGCACCGGCATCAAACGGATTACTTCTTCACTTTCACCGCTATAACTCATCAGCATGACAATGTCTTTCTCCTCAACCATACCCAAATCCCCATGCTGTGCCTCGCCCGGATGCATATAAAACGAAGGCGTACCAAGGCTGGCAAAGGTAGCGGCCATCTTTGTAGCAATATGCCCGGGCTTCCCCATCCCCGTAAGAACAAGTTTTCCCTTGCACTTGAGAATCAAATCTATGATCTTTATAAAATCAGCCCCTAACGCCTCTTTTGTGACTTCCAAGGCCCTAATCTCTTTATTGAACACTTCTCTTGCATCACTGATATAATCCATCTTCTCTGTTCACTCCTGTAAATGTTGTTCAATCATCTGCAAACGTATTATTACATCGCCTTTCAAGACTACTGTACTATTTTATCACCTTGACCACTCTTGACGTTATTCCTTGTAAAAGCCATGGTCATTACCAGTTCCTCTGATTCAATGACACAGGGGCCCGTTATTAATGAAAGCATAATCTTTTCCTTTCTATTCTTCTTTTGAGCTCTGCGCATCCCCATCCAGTAAAGATTGAGATAACTACTGTAATAAGATACAGGACAATAGAATTATTTGTCATTTTTCCAACAGTCTCCACCACCATAGGATGGAAACAGTATATATAGACACTAATTCCTGCAAGCTTTGTGAACAGCTTGCTATCCGACCTTATATTCAGGAGAGATTGAAAAAGAAAATATGCTGTCGGATAAGAAAATACAATATAAGATACCTTTATATGTCCTCTCGCCTTAAGAAAAAAGGCTTCTGCGCAAAGCATGAGGAAAGAAAGAATGAATCCGATAATTGCCATCCGTTTTGAAAGAACAGGAGTATTTCCAATGCAAAACCCAAGTAAAAGCATCGGTAAGATCAGAAACAATGCAGCTATTGCAGGAAAGGAGATTGACAGCAACTGATGTAACCGTCCGCCACCGTATGGAAGAAGCCAGTAATAACTATAAAAGAGCAACATTACCATGTACAGGCTTATTGAGAGCAGAAGCAGCATCTTTTTTCTGTTTTTTTCATATGGCAAGCAGAAAAACATGACGGGGAGCGCATAAATCAAGCTGAGAATATACCACAGATGATAGTGCGCTCCATTCTTTACCGCTCCTATTGCATAGTCAACAAATGCCCATGGGGAAAACCATCCCGAATGAAGCCACCAAGGAATCGAATAGAGCAGATACAATGCTGACCAAATGAAATATAGCTTGATCAGCTTGTTCTCCTGTCTCAAAAACAGCGTCTTGTTTTCTCTCTTACCCCCACATCCAAATGATAGAAAGTAACCGGTGCTGACAGCGAAAAAAGGAACCGCAAGTCGGCAAAGGACATCTACGACAAGGAATCTGAGGGTATCATTGATATCTGAGCCGATATTTGCATGAATCCCGATAACCAACAAAGCTGCAATAAACTTTGCCAGATCAATTGTTGTATTTCTCGCAGAGGGACTCATTCAGACATCCCGTTTTCAAGCATATACCGCTCAACCTGAACCCGGTCTTTGGGAGTATCGACCGAAAGGGTCTTGCAGTGGGCATTGATATAATAACAATCTTTGCGGTTTTCAATAAAGCGGAAAGAGTCGTTTTCTTCAATCTTCTCAACAGGCCCCCGGGGCGTTCCATGATAATACTCCAGCGCACCATGTGTAAATGCTCCAACACCGACAAATTTCTGGTAAGCGTAATTCATTTCACCCTTTGGAAAAGGAATCGGTGCGCGCGATATAAACAGGCAAATCCCATCCTTATTCGTTACAATCTTCAAATTGGTTGGATCGACTACTTCTACTGGATTTGAAAAGTCCGTCATAAGGTTGGATACATAGAAACCGTCTGCCGGGATTTCCGCCGGAATGCATTTGACGATATCTTTAGCTAGTACAAGCGGTTCATCTCCGTTGATCATCACATAAAGATCTGCATCCACGATATGGGATACTTCCCAAAGACGTTCAGTAGCGGTCTCGCAGTTGGAAGAGGTCATTAAAACCTTTGCTCCAAAACTCTCCGCGACATTCCGGATCTCCTCACTGTCCGTGGCAACATAAACCTCCTCAAAGCACTCGACCTCTTTGCTATGCTTCCAAACCCAATAGACCATGGGCTTTCCGCAAATCAACGCCAAAGGCTTGTTGTTAAAACGTGTAGAACCTCCCCTTGCGGGGATCATGCCGATGATTTTCATAAAGCACTTTTCCCTAAATATAGTTTTTTGATAAGTCTCATGTTTTTGCTTAAAAGAATTAACCGTTCTTTCCATGAGACATGTTGATAATCCGATTCTTTTCGAGCATCACAGAAAGCAGAGTCGTTTAGTATATAATGTGCATATTGATAATCATTTCGCCGTAGAGCATCAATAAGGCCATGCTGTAACATACTAAAAAACTGATTGTTAGCAAAGTCTTTTATTTGCTTAGAATTCATTAGCCCTTTCCTGACCCAATAAAGTCTGCAAAGGCAATCATAATAATTTGGAATATATCGTCTACTTGCACTATTCCCATCATTATCAATCCAATAATAACAGCATTTGGGAACGTAAACCATTCTTTCATCTATCGCCTTTAGATAATCTGCGACAAAGATTACATCCTCTCCGGGCATCAGGAAAGATTCATCAAAAGTGATGCCGTTACTTTGAAGGACATCCTTATTAAAAATACGCATCCAAAGATATGCTGAAAGGCCTGCTTTCCAGATATGGTAGTAACTCCAAGCAGGCAACTCTGTAACGCGCTCAAATCCATCAATATGACGTTTTTTTATTTCACCCTTAATTGATATATCTGCAAATTCACAGTTAATCAAACAATCTGGATATGTTTTAGCATAATGAAGCAAAGTCTCTACCCAATCCTGCGTAACTTTATCATCAGCATCACAAAACATAAGCCATTTTCCACTGCTTGCACGCATTCCTTCATTTCGTGCCGCAGATATTCCATGATTCTTTTGATGGTACACCAGAACCCGAGCATCTTTCTTCTCATATTCATCACAGATGTCTCCTCCCCCATCTGTTGAGCCATCATCAATCAGCAAAAGCTCAAAAGCCGTGAATGATTGGGCAAGAATACTGTCAACACAGCGTGGTAAATACTTTTCAGCATTATACACAGGTACAATTATCGACACTTCAGGCTTTTTCATTACGCGTCTTTTTGCTCTAAGTATTTTTAAATCTTTGTATTGGTTCTATGACGAACGTTTTTCATATTCATTCATGACCAAGCCCCAAGTCAGACCACAATAAATTGTCGTATAAACAACAATACTTGCCAGCATAGCCAGAACACAATAAAAAACGATCCAATTGGAAACGAATAGCGTTACCACTCATTGTAGGCCGGGGATTACATAAAGCTTATATAACTTTTTCTAGAACAGCCCAATCTCTAACCCCGTTTTTTTCCAATAGTACCAGTTCATGACAAAGCCTTGGCCGATAACAAGCGCAATGCAGGTCATCAGCATGGCGCCGATAATGCAAGAGGTATCTACATCATGAACCATGTTCCAATCACATTGAGGATTGCGATTCCCAGATAGGTTAATGAACGGAACCTGTGCTTGTTTTGCGCGAAAATGATGCTCAGGCATACGCTCTGTACCAAAGGGATCATATTGGGCACCATCATCAACACTGCTACCCAATAGGCATCTGCATAATGCTCTCCTGAATAGACATGAATAAATGAACGAATGGCTTCCCAAAGGCAATAAACCCTGTAACTTATCAGGGGTTATGATGTACCCCTACAGGCGGCCTATCCTGATTGCCAGATTTGTCAGTTCATCATTGGAGCCCCCAGCAAAAACCATTTTATTTGTCCGCGGGGAAATGATTGCAGATATTCCAGTCGTCAAGCTGAAAACAATGTGATTGAAAACGCCTCCAATATTGTAAATAGCCACCCCTGTGGTTGCCAAGGCCGGAACTGCGCCGATCATGACGGTATCTGTCGCGTTGTATAGTTGCCCCACCACATTTGCGACAAAAATCCAAAATGAGAAAACAAGGATTTCTTTCAGAAGTTCTGTTGGAAGAGCGGTATAACGGGCGCGTAAACGAAGGCTTTGCCTGACATACAGGAAATAAAAAAATCTGGTCATAATGCCGAGCGCCAATGAGGAAACGGCCATTCCGATTGAAGCATAGCCCATCACCAGAACGGCCAGGTTTACCAACGGGGCAACACAGGTGGCAACGATGTTCATGCCCTGTAGGAAAACAAACCGTTCATGTGCCGTGACGACTGACACATACGGAGAAAGCGAGAAACTCAATGCTGTATTGCAGGTCATCAGGCAAACCAGAATCTTCATTCTG
>JAEEGL012398776.1_pt1 | contig 21173 bp, 11 predicted proteins | sample 9134231 | NCBI WGS metagenome assembly JAEEGL01 (sample SAMN16246548, study PRJNA631951) | gut metagenome | biome: gut microbiome; feature: rumen; material: fiber-attached | host: Bos | place: Iran: Karaj | collected 2018-10 | reverse complement strand
TGTTCACATCAATCTTGGTCGCCATCGACTTGTTACGCTTCGTCTTGATCAACAGGACACCATTCCCGCCCTTTGCTCCATACAGCGCAGTGCCGTTCTTCAACACCTCTACGCTCTCGATATCATTCACATTGAGGTTTGTCAGCAGGTTGTTGTAGTAACCGTCGTGAAGCATAGAGCGTCCGTACTGCATGTCCATCACCACATCGTCCACCACCACAAGCGGTTGCGCATTGGCATTGAGCGAGTTGATACCTTCAATGAGCATCGTGTTTCCCATGCCTGGTATGCCCCCACGGCTCACCATACGCATGTCACCTCCTAGCTGCTGGGCTACCAACGGGTCGATGCTCACTTCGGAATTGTTGTCGAAGCGGTTAGCCTCACTACTCATAAATGCCGATGTGATACGTCCGTATGTCTCACTGAAAGCATTGCTGTATAAGCGTGCATCTGCACGTTCACCATCAATCGCGCGTTGCTGCAGGTTATAGCCATCAACACGAAACAGCAAGCTACCCGACATGGCGTTTACCTTCAGTTCGTACTCACCATTCTCATCTGTCATCGTCGTTATACGCTGGTTCGCGTATGACGAGACAATCACACCGGCAAGAGGCTTCCCCGTGGCGGCATCAACCACTTGTCCTTTCACCGTCTTACCGTTTTCTTGCGCCATTGCATGGCTAAAGAATATAGAAAAAATAATAAAGAATAAACCCTTCAGTCTCATCACATTTATCATTTGTCATTTATCATTTTTCATTTAGGCCGTAGGCCGCCTCATTTGTCATTTAGGCCGTAGGCCGCCTTAGCGCGTGGTCGCAGATAGATACAGTCAAGCAACATCTCGGAAGAGTATTTTGCCCTTTCGGATGTTTTTATGCTGCACTTAATCGTGAGGCTCAGCTTGTTCGTGCTTTGACCGTAGTTAGTGGCCGGGAACGGGAAGGCCTCAGCCAACATCACTGTGTCAACCTTTTCTGGATTGCTTGTGAACACGGCGTCATCGCAATCGAACGTGTTTTCTTGGCCATCAGCATCGACATAGTTGATGGCAGCCTTGAACTTGCAGGGGCGCAGTTTGGTGGCATCGGGATTCAACACCGTCTGCGGCAAGATAATCAGGCAAATGTCGTACTCACACGACAACACATTGTCCAGACGGAACGTAATCTCCCAGTTAGTACGTCTAGACTGGACTATCTGTAGGAAAGCATTCTCAGAGATGCTGTCGGCAACAAGACCCAAACTTGAATACACACACTCCTTCTCGTCAGTGATAAGCCATGAATGTTCAGCCTCAGTCCACAGTTCCTTGAAGAAAGTCTGTTCGGTCTTGAAAGGCCACACATCCGTTTTGTATAGAACGCCATTACTACACTCCAGACGCTCAGCACCATGAAGAATGCCATCAGGCGCAAACGGACTATGGAACACATGGTATATAGGCTTACCCTTAACATAGCTCCTACGCCAGCTTAGGTATGGCACTGACACTAAAGAGTCGTTTACCGATTTCTGATCCGTCATGTTGAAAACAGCATCGTCAAGCAACGCACGGTTAGTCCAATATCGCTGCAATGAGTCTCTCTTTAGGTAGGACGTGTCGTAGTTGAAATACTTCGACGTGCTCTCCCAGGCTTTCTGCCAACCCTCGTTCGTTGGAACAACCACCCAGTATGTAGAGTCCTCAGCATTGAGCAGACCGATGTTGTCCAAGATGCGGTTGTGCTCGTGAACCACAGAGTCGATATACACAGGAACACCCTCTACGATACCACTTGAAACGGATGCGTCGGGGTCGAACTCGTCCCATTCAAACTGACGCAGGTTGGCACCTATTTCCGACAAGTCAGGTTGATCACATAGAGCCTCATATAGATTAAAATCGTAAGGCAGGGCATGCGAGGCCACATGTATCACACCATTCTTCGCATGCCCGTTCGCAGCAATCACAGGAACGTCACCGATTGCCGATTCCGACAAAATCACGCTCTTACCATTCAGCAGACGCAGCGTCTGGGGAACCACCTTCATAGACGTACCCATGCGAGAGAGATGGTTCAAGACAAACGACTTCTCAACCATCGAATCACCACGAGCCGTATCGACAAGACGCAGAAGGGAGTCCTTGTTGAAAGTGCCGTTGATCGGAGCAATGACGGTAAACGCCTGACTGCCGTCAAGCAGTTGCGCATAACTCACTTCTGTCTTGCGGTGCATGCGGAATTTGCGGGTTTGTTCAAGCACCTCGCAGAAGTCTGACAACTGGGGATTCGCTTTCAGCTGCTCCCACAAAGTGGCATCGCCACCACCCGATAACGACGGGTCGTAGTGGTCGTCCCAGTCGGCGCACGATGTTAACATCGTGCTAAAGAATAAATAACAAATAATAAATAATAAACTTAGCGGCTTAGCAAACAAAACTGATATGCTTTTGCCGTTTATCCTCGTATTCATATTTCTCATCTTTTTATTTCTCATTTCTCATTTATCATTTATCATTTAGGCCGTAGGCCGCTTGGCCGCTTAGTGCCTGTCTTCGCCTTCGGGGCTGCCATATACACTCTTCGGACAGATTTCCAGATAGTTGAAGTTACAGTACTTCTCAGGGTCGTCGAGCACCTGGCGCATACGCAGGTAGTAAGTACCCTCGGGATCCATGTTCTCTGTCGCCAGCACGCGGCGCAGACCGTGGTTGAACGAGCGCAGACTACCACCACTTGTATAACCACCCTGATACCAGCAATCCATAGCCTTCAGGAAACCTCGGTTGTGCAGCGCCTTGTCCTGCAGCTTAATCTCCTCTTCGGTCTGCGCACCCTCAGCACCATCCGCAACGGAACCTAACTCCGCATCATAGGCGCCTATTCGCATATCCACCGGGATGCCGCAGGGCACATTGTTCAGATAAGCCTGGATGACACCACGCTCCTCGTCAGGTGTGTAGCCCATTCGGATTTCGTACGTTCCCTTCTTGGGCACCGGAGGCAGCTTGAACGTCACGTCGAAGCGGCCAGTGATGACCACCACGTGTCCCAGATAGGAACGCCACCAGATGTCGTTGCCTGTCACACCGACAAAGCTCTCGTCGCTCAAATCCCAGCCTTTAAGATAGCCTTTCTTGAAGCCACGGATGGTATTTCCCTCCTGGTCCTTGTGGTTTCGCCCGTCGCAGTTCATGAAGTCGGGACTGAGCACGGCAGGATCGAAGCGCATGCGGCAGTTGAAAATCACGTCACGCGTATGGACATTGAAGGTCAGGATGTCGTCAATATAGTGATAGTAACCGTTCAAAGCGTTAGCGTCTGTTGACCCCGACTCAGAAGGTGCCAGCACCTTCACGCCACGGCTTTCGTCGTCATACAGTTCTTTGGGGGCCTCTCTTGAGCTGCGACGGTTGATAAATATTCCTTGGCCCAATGCCGATGCACTGGATAGGCGAATCAAAGTACCCGGACACATCGTCTCGTAGAAGTCCTCAGGATCGCAGAGGCTCGGATTCCAGCACTCTTTTGTCAGCTCGTTGCCAACCAACTGGTTGTAACCAGCGATGCGGTCAAGCAAGTGGTAGCTTACAAAACGGTTCAGAGGATTTTTGCGGTGTGTGAAGTCATTGTCATACAGGCCAGCATCTTCGGGATAAGTGGCATCATAGACTTGCTTGGCGTATGCCTTCAGGTCATCAATGTTATGGATGCCATATCTATGATACACAGAGTCAGGCTCGACAAAAGCGGTGTATTTGAAGTAGCGCGTACCTACCCACAAGCACGTCATACGAGGATTGCCGTTGTTCAGGCAGCGCTCGCTTGTGCCTATGTATACTGAGTCAGCACCGATGCTGTAACTATAGTCCATGTAGTAATGGAGCGAGTCATCAATATGCGTCAGGCGCAGTGCCTCGCAGAAGAGTGAGATGGTAGAGTCTTCTGCCATCTTTTCGGGCAGGTAGTCACTGCTGGCAGAGATTACGCGGTCGATGGTGTGTACTACGCCATTAGTTACAGAGTCGTTATATTCCAGCATACGTGATTTATTGTTCACGTAATAGATGAGGTGATTGTTGTTGACTACGTCAGAATCGCCACGCCATCCTATGTATGCATCAAGCATATTAGTGCCTATATCACCCTCAGGTATATCCGATGTGAAAACGGCTCCTTTGCGCATGATGTGAGTACGGGCAATGGAGTCGCAAATGCCCTGCGGTATGCCTTCCACCGAGCCATAGCCATTGCTATTGACGAACTGTTCGATGGCATCGTTTGTCGGAGCAAAGAGCGTGTAGCGGCCGTAGGTGGTCATCATGGAGAAATAGGGCGTGCGTTTGAGTAATGCCGTGAATTCACTGTAACGTTCTGGATGCGCCTCCAGGAATGCGCCTGCCGTCATCTTCTTCGCCGTGTACATCGTTTCGGGGACGTCGTCATTGTCCACGCACGAGAAGAAAAACGGCATGGAAAGGACGGCGAGGAAAGACAGCACCTTCGTTCCGTCGCTCATCTGACTGATTATTCTTGAAATCTTATTCATTTGTATCTGTCATTATTTATCATTTATCATTTGTCATTTAGGCCGTAGGCCGCTTATCGGCTGTATTCAGAGTCCTCGCCATTGGTGTAGGCAGTGTTCTGCTGTAGCAGCGGATTTACCTTCATTTCGTTCTTGGCGTAGGGGAAATAGATGATGTTGGGGTCGGCCATCCTGATAGCGATGGCATTTGCGTTCTGCTCGTACTTGCTTTTCACTGCAGCCACGAGATAGGCCGTATTCCCGTCACGACGCGAGCGGCGCACAAGGTCGTACCAGCGCTTGCCCTCGAACATGAATTCGCGGCGACGCTCTTCCATCACCAAGTTTGCCATTGCCGTCCTAGAGTTCATGTAATCAGCCGCTTTTAGCGATTGCGTAAGATTGTTGGCACGCTTGTTCACTATGTTCACCATCTCGAAAGCAGCATCCATGTCACCCTCCATACCGCGCTCCACAAGCGCCTCTGCCTTGATGAGCAGCATGTCGCTCAGACGATAGAAAATCCAGTGAGCAGTGTTGTTGCCGCGAATCTCCGTCCTCAGACTCAGGCTCTCCTCACTCGTCACACCCCTCGTCTTATAACTGACCGAACTATTCACATACTTACCGATGTTCAGCGTCGTGCCTTCCACTCTGAAACATTCATAGAAGCGACCGTCAGTAGACTTGAAGAGAGGCACCTTGTTTTGGATTACATCGAGGAGGCTCGTGCCAAAAGTCAGCGCATTACCCCGTAGGCGGCCATTACGAGTATTCTGACTTCCATAGTAGTCGCTCACCCATGAGTTTCCCTGGTTCTGACGAGAAGAGAAATAGAGTTCGAAGATGCTCTCAAAAGAGTTGCCGTCACCGAAGATGGCATCGTACGCATTGCCACCAGTCTCACCACTACCATCAGGACATTCAAGAATCATCGGCACACCGTCAATAAGACCTATCTCCTTGATGTCACCCACACGGTCTTTCAGCTCCTCAAACTGCTGTAGCTTGAAGTCGATGGCCATGTCGGCATACTTGATGGCATTATCCCAGTCCTGCTTCCACAAATAGAGGTCGGCCAGCAAGGCCCAAATGGCCACACGCGTGATGCGGCTTGAGTTTGCTTCGGGGAATGAATAGCGGCTACCATTGACACGATCCAGTTCAAAACGGCGCACTGCATCGTTCTTCACCTCCTCTAAATCCATAATCAAAGAGTCCAGCACCGCATCAAACTTCGTGGCGGGCAGGATGTAGTTCTGCGTGTCATCAATACTCGGCTCACGAGTGTAAGGCACATCGCGGAACGTACGTATCAGGTAGAAGTAACACAGTGCGCGAAGCGCAGAAACCTCAGCTACATCAGCTTTCATGTCCGCTTCGCTATAGTTGGGGTCAATAGCCTGCACCTTAGGGGCATAATGGCAGACGATGTTACATCTGTTGATGCACTCGTAAAGCTTCGCCCAGTTGCAATAGGGATTTGAAGAGAGAATGTTCTCCTTCAGCACCTCGCTCACGTCATCCGGTATGTTGGCACCGGCAAAAATGTTGTCGGAACGAAGCTCGCCCCAGATGCCGATGCGTGTCATGGCATCGGTGCTCGCCAGCGACTCGTAGCAGCTGTTGCGTACGCTCGTCACGTCGCCTTTCTCCGTCCAGTAGTTCTCCAGCACCACATCGTTCATGGGCAGGATATCGAGGAAATCATTACAGGAAGCCAGACCAATAACCAATAAACAATAACCAATAACCGTTATTCCATTGGTCAGCTTGCGTCTCATTGATTGTATGTTCATCTTACTACAGTTTATTGTTTAACGTTTATTGTTTATTGTCAGAACTGAATGGTTACACCAGCGGTGAACGACTTGGCACGGGGAGTCTTGGCACCGTCGGTAACTATGCCATACGAACCGTAACCCACCTCAGGATCGGCACCAGAGTATTTGGTAATCACGAATAGGTTATTAGCCGAGAAGTAAAGACTGAGTTGTGAGAGCCCCAACTTCTTGATAATCTTCGGGTCGAGCGAATAGCTGAGCTGTGAGTAATTCAGGCGGATGAACGAACCGTCCTCCACAAAACGGTCGGAGCCGAGGTAGTTGTAACCAGCCTGACGGAGTGCGCGGGGGATTTCTGTGATGTCACCCTCTACACGCCAGCGCCAGTTCACGGCACCGCTCTGGTTATTATTGTCGTACATCTTCTCCACGTCCATACGGGCGGAGTTGATAATCTTGTTGCCGTAGCGGAAGTTAAACTGGTTGTTCCATGACAGACGTCCGAAGTGGAGCTTGAATCCGAAACCGCCAGTAATCTTTGGCAGCGATGACCCTAGGTAGACTATATCCAGTTCGTCAATCTGTCCGTCGTGGTTGATGTCCTCGTAGATGGCGTCCCCCCCACGGAATACCTTCGACTCGTCCTTGGCACCGGCGTAGCAGAACATCATCGGGGTGGTCATGCCATTTTCGTCGACGATTACATTACCTTCCTTGTCGCGAGCCACTGGGGCATTGGGACCGCTCACGCCGGGCACCTCCACGGGAGAGTAGTCACTATACTGGTAGACACCCTTGTAGCGGAATCCATAGATGGAACCCATGGCGGTATTCAGCTCCACACGGGTGAGGTAGGAACCGTTCTGGCGGTTGAACTCACTGTTCAGCGATGCCAGACATGTTTCGTCCATTGCCGTGATTTCGTTTTTGTTGTTAGCAAAGGTGACGTTGAAGTCGGCTCCGAATTTGCCTGCCCTGATGATGTTGTTTCCGTTGAGGTTGAACTCCCAGCCAATGTTCTTCATGTCGCCCACATTCTGATAGGCCAATGAGCTGTAGCCACTGGACGTGGGAATGCCGCGGCTAGCCATCAGCAGGTCGGAGGTGTATTGCCAGTAGAGTTCAACGTTACCAGTGATGCGGTCTTTGAAGAATCCAAAGTCCGTACCTATGTTCCATGTCTCTTTCTGCTCCCATTTCAGGTTTTTCATCTGGATGTTTGAAGGGGCGGTGCTGCCTTCGTTCATGTATCCATTGCCATTGCTGTACTTGCTGTAGAACAGACCTTCGCTGCCAGGCTGCCGACCTACGATACCCCAGCCTGGACGTATGGAGAGCATGGAGATGATGGACTGTGCTTTATGGAACCACGGTTCCCTACTGATGTTCCAACGTAGTGAGAGTGCAGGGAAGTTACCCCATCGCTGGTCGTCTCCGAACTTGGTGGAGCCATCGCGGCGAACACTGAAGTCGGCCATGTAGCGACCCTTGTAGGCGTAGTGGGCTGAATAGGTGAAATACAAGCTGCGCCACTGACCGCTGCCAGTGCCGATGTTGCTGATGATACCTTCGGCTGCCGTGCTCTGGATGGTGCCGCTGGGCAGTCCGTAGAGTCCTGTCGACTGGGAAGACGAAGTGCCGCTGGTAAGCTGTCCTCGGAGCATCATGGACAGCGAGTGATCCTTGTTGGTGAAATGGGGTGTGAAGGTCAGCGTGTGGGTAGTGGTGACACCCAGGCTCTTGTTGGAGTTTGCCGACACCTTGTTGCTCTCGCTGTCGCTCCAGCCCTTGGTGTTTAGCGACAAGGGCATATACTGGTCATCGTACCTGTTGAAAATGTTGAAAACCACTTTACCCTCGTAGTCCAGTCGGTGATGCTCTTCGTCGAGTCCCAGCAGACGGTAGTTCAGCTTGAACTCTGGAGTGATGTTGTAGCTGGTTTCCTTGCTCTTTGCCAGATAGGCCAGGGCAATGGGGTTCTTGTAGTTATCACGCTGGTCGCTGAGCTCTTCGGAAGCTGTTGGCAGCATGGAGTAGTAGTCGTCGAGGTCTATGCCGGTGGCCGGGTCTTGCTCGAAGATGGAGAGGTTAGGCATGCGTACGAGCGCAGTGGAGAGCAGGTCGCCGTTGTTTCTGTCGTTTTTTGTGTAGGTTAGTGAGATGTTGGTCTCAATCTTGATGCGGTCACTGACGAAGTAGTCGAGGTTTACACGCGAGGTGAATCGGTCGAGTTGCTGTTCGATGATAGAGCCTGTCTCGTGGTCGTAGCCGGCACCAATACGGAAATGGGCTTTTTCACCACCACCTGTCAGAGCGAGGTAGTGGTTCTGTCGCCATCCCACTTTCTTGACCTCTTTGACCCAGTCGGTGTTGTTGTTGTACATCTCGTATTCCGGGAACGAGGGGTCGTAGTTTAGCTCCTTGATATTACTGGCATCATCGCTCATCTTGGGGTTGAAGTATTCCTCTTTGAGCAGCATGGTGTATTCGTCACCATTGAGCAGCCTGTAGCCATTGGGCTGATAGGTGGCTGTAAGGCGGAAGCTATAATTGACGCGTGTCTTGCCACGCACGCCACGCTTGGTCTTGATTTCGATGACACCATTGGAACCCTGCGAGCCCCAGATGGCGGTGGCGGCAGCGTCCTTGAGCACTGAGATGCTCTCAATGTCCTCGGGGTTTACGTTGAGGAGTTCTGCAAATTTCTCCTCGTTGGCATTGTTGAAGTCGAAGTTGTTGGTATTGGTCTCCCAGACATTACCATCGACCACAATGAGGGGCTCGCTGCTGCCATTGATACTCGACACACCGCGTAGTCGCATGGACATACCCGAACCGAGGTTACCACTGTTGGCCACGATGTCGAGACCGGCGATACGCCCCTGCAGGGCCTCGTCGACGGTGGTTATCGAAAGACCTTCGAACTCGCTCATGGAGATGCTCTGCTGGGCCGTCGAGATTTCGTCTAAGGGGATGGCGAGACCCGAGCCGTTGGTTCTCTTCTTGGCCGTGACGGTCACATCCTTTAGCTGGGTGGCATCCTGCATGCGCACTTTGTAATTGGTCTTGTTAAAGGGCAGCGTGACGGTCTTATAGCCCACGTAGGTGATACGCAGCTTGTTCTTCGGGTTCTTCAGCTTGAAGGAGAAGTTACCACTCATATCCGTGACGGCTGAGGACACGATACGGTTGGCGGCATCTATTTCCACGACATTGGCACGCATGACGGGTCCGAACTCGTCAGTGACTGTTCCGCTGATGATGTCACCAGTCTTTTGCGCATAGCTAAATGATAAATGACAAATGATAAATGATAAACCTATCAGAAGTCGTTTGTTTATCTTAGTCTTCATAATCCTATTATTTCTTGTCGATGGCGGGCGGAGTCACCCGCGCTACCGTAATCCTCACTCCTTGTACATTAATGGTTTGTCAATCAGATGGATGATGGCTGCGGAGGTGGTCTGGATCTGTTTGGCGTCATTTGCCGATTTCGAGTCGTACTGGTACTCCCTGGCCATGAGGTTGTAGAGGCCTGAGGAGGTCAGCACCCTTGCCAGACGGTTGTTGTACTCAGCACTGCCCCGCATGGAGGGGTTGGCGATGACCCAATCGTCGGTAGCCTTGTCGCGGATGGTCAGTTCATTGCCTTCGAGCCAAGTGTGCAGCTGGTAGAAACGTTGAGTCTTGGAATCAATAAGGGCGGTCTCGTGCTCGTCATCGTCGCTGCCGCCACCAATTATCAGTGAGTTGTCCTGGATATGATACTTCAGGAAGTTGACAATCTCCAGGGAGTCGGCAGCAGCTCGCTCTTCGTTGCCACCCTCCCTGAGAAGCTCAACAGACTCCCAGGTTGACAATTTGCCATTGTCAATGAGCTTCTGGATGCTCTCGTTGGTAGGCACATACACGGTGTAGTGGTAGGTGTTGAAGGGAGACAGGTTGTCGGAAGGTGTGGAGTACTGCCTGTCGTGGATGCGCTCCAGCAGTCCACTGCCTTCAAGCAAGTCATGGAAGAGGGTAAACTCCTCATGCTCCGACAGCACGTCGAAAACGCTCTTACGGGTGGTCATGATGGGTTCTGAGGTAAGGACGTATGCTTTTCCGTTGCCATCAAGGGTCTGGTCGTAGACCTTGGAGATTTCAAGCGGGGTGCCATTGTCTATCTGATAGCTTCCCTCGACGGTCATACGCCCCTCGCCGTTACGTTTCACACGCAGGATAGTGCCGCCTTTCGTCTGGTACAGTTCCCTGCCGTCTTCAACATCGCCGATGACAATATGGTTGTCGAGGATGTCCTGCAGACGGTCTTTTATCATGTCGAAGGTGGCTCTGCCGATAGAGTCGCCTATCTCGCCCGTTTCCGGGTCGTAGTTCCAGATGCTGGCCCATACGCGGTTGTCGGCCTGTCTGTCTTGCTGCGCCACCTTTGTGGGATCCCAGTGGAAACGGAACAGCTGGGTCGTGCCTTTACCGTATGAACAGGGGTCAATATACTGTAGAAGTGCATCGTTGTTGGGGATGAAGAGGCTGTAACGGGCATTGAGCGAGTTCAGGTAGACGTTATAGCGGCACTTCTGGGCTGCCCAGTAGAGAATCTTCATCGACTCGTTGGTCAGGGCGGGATAGAGCACGCTGACAAACGATGTGGGCGAATACACCTTATTGGTCAGATAGACGGCACCATTACAACCGAGCCATACGGAGTCGATGTCGGCGATGTCGACACCCATGGGGTCGTTGGCATCGTTGAGGATACTGGCGAACTTCGACGGGACGGAGATGACAAACGAACTGAGCATGTTGTTGTTAATCAGTTCGGCAACGACATCGCTAGGCACGTTTTCCCAGGTCTCATATTGGTCGCGCAGGATTTTGCCAACGCCGTTTTCCCAGTACTCATTGAGGGCAGCATTGCTAGGTACCATCATTACGGCCATATCACGCTGAATGTGGGTATTACCCGATTGTGCATCACCAGCATAATAAGCGTTCCATTCAGGATCGAATTTCAGCAAATCCACAGCCCCGTTGTCGGGCGACATGTTCAGCTCATCTCCTCCCTGAGACTTTTTCGAGAAGAAACGCTTCTGGTACACCGTGTCCACCTTGCGGTCAGGGTACAGGAAATTGTACTGCATGGTCATCGAACCGTCAAGGTCGGGGTGTAAGTCAGGGTAGGGTGCGCAAAAACGCTCCAGCAGGCGATTGTACTCGCTGGCATCGCCCTTCATTCTGATGACCTCTGCCATGTTGGGAAGAGGCGTAATCACCTCGGCCATCTGATGGATAAAACCATTCGAGCACTTGATGTTGGGGTTTTCCACTTGCACACCATTGATGCTGGCATCGCCTGTCTCACGTTTTGTGGTGTTGTTGAAGAGGAAGTCGTAGTCACTGTTGGTGATACGCTTGTTGACCAGCAATTTCTCAATGAACTGCACGAGGGTCTTTTCCGTATTGTCCATCATGCACACCATTGGTAAACCTGCATCCTTGAAACGCTTCCAATAGGGGTTGTCGGGCATCTGTTCCGGCTTGAGGATGGTCACAGAGTCGAAGGGCGAGCTTGATGCAAAACGGCGCATGCTCTCACCCTCTCGAGGCGGGTTTCCTTCCACGCTGGGCAAGGAGTTCAGCTGAAGCGAATTGTTCATCATGCTGCCGAAGAGCAACAGTTTCTTCTGCGATATGGTCAGGTCGGCGTAGCTCTTTGCCCCCCATGTGTTGTTCTGGAAAAATCGGTCGTAGGCTGCATCGTCGGCTACAAAGAGGGTCTTCGAACCTGTCTTGGACAGCACCTCACGGTAGCCGAGGTCATCAATCAAGCGCACGGTGTTCGAGAAGTTGCCTGCGTCTTCGAGCCAGCTGTAGATGCTTGCACCCCAGCCCTCAGGAGTACGCTCGTCGAGGTCGTACTTGTCGCACGACAACAGCAGGCCGCTACCAAGCATCAGAGCTAGGAATGCGCCATTGAGAAATCGTTTGATTATCATAACGTAAAAGTGAAATTTTGAATTTACGGCCGCAAAATTACGTAATGTTAATAAAAAATTATATAATCATACGTCCAAATGGTTTTTCTTTTTGTTTCAAATACTTCACTTTAGCCGAAAATAAAGGAAAATGATAGCGCATAATAGACTCTCACATATTGATTTTTGTTAATTATTTTGTCATTATGAAAATTTGTCGTACCTTTGCACGCCCAATTTGCATAATAATAATGTTTATATGAATAAAGCACTTCTAGCTTTGTTTGTTTTTGTACCACTGTTGCTCTGCGCTCAGAGCTTCGACTTCGACTTAACGAAGCCCCAGCCAGTGTATAACGACCAGGACGGTTACGGCTATGACGTGCTTCCTGCGCCTGACAAAAAGAAACTGGTGGAGCCATTCTATTTCTCCGTGAAAGTGCCCGACGGAAACTACCGGGTGAAGGTCATCTTAGGCGGTAAGAAGGGTGGTAACACTACCGTGCGTGCTGAGGGACGCCGGCTGCTGATGGATAATATTGTTACAGCGAAGGCCAAGGACACGCAGGAGGTGGAGTTTACTGTCAATAAGCGTTCTACTTTTATCGAGGAGGGCAAGCATGTTAAGATAAAAGATCGTGAGAGGGCCTATTTTGCATGGGATGACCGCCTGACGCTGGAGTTCAACGGCCCGATGCCCGCCGTGAAAAGCATACATGTGGAACCCGCCGACGTGCCTACCATCTATCTCTGTGGCAATTCGACCGTTGTCGACCAGCACTATGAGCCGTGGGCCTCGTGGGGACAGATGATAACACGCTGGTTTGACCCAGAAGTGGCCATTAGCAACCATGCCGAGAGCGGATTGACGGCCCGGACTTTCATCGCTTCCTTCCGTCTTGATAAGATTCTTACCACCTTGAAGAAGGGTGATTACGTCTTTGTGGAGTTTGGCCATAATGACGAGAAAGAGAAGAAACCTGGTGACGGAGCCTGGTATCACTACCAGTATCAGCTGAAGATTTTTGTAGACCAAGTGCGTGCAAAGGGTGCTGAGATTGTATTCCTGACACCCACACAGCGCCGTGCCTTCGACAGCGACAACAAGACTATAAAGAATACCCACGGCGATTTCCCCGCTGCCATGAAGATGGTGGCAGAGAAGGAGAACGTGCCGCTCATCGACCTCAACGCGATGACGAAGACTTTCTTTGAGACGTTGGGCTTCGAGGACTCCAAGCGTGCACTCGTACACTACCCCAAGGAGGCCTACGGCAAGGAACTGGCTGACAACACCCATTTCAATCCCTACGGAGCCTACGAGGTGGCTAAGTGCGTGGTCATGGGCATGAAGCAACTCGGACTTCCCATTATGCAGTACCTGCGTGCCGACTGGCAGGACTTCGACCCTGCACATCCCGATGACTGGCGCACCTTCCAATGGGCACCATCGAGAATAGTGGAGAATGTGAAACCTGACGGAAATTAATTAAAGCAAGTGGCTATAATGAAGAAACTGCTCACCACTATAGTACTGATAGCATTGAGCGCTATGGCAATGGCGCAGAGCTGGCCGACTCCTACATTGGAGGCAAAGCCAGGCACCCGGTGGTGGTGGTTAGGTTCGGCTGTGGACAAGGAGAACCTTCAGTGGAACCTTCACGAGTATGCCCAACATGGCATCGGAGCCGTGGAGATAACACCGATATATGGTGTGCAGGGCAACGATACGAACAACATTCCCTACCTCAGCGACCAATGGCTCAATATGCTGCGCTACACCCAGGAACAGTGTAGCCAGAACGGCATAGAGCTTGACATGGCTACTGGCACGGGCTGGCCCTTCGGAGGTCCCTGGGTGCCCTTAGAGGAGAGTGCCTGCAGGGCTATCTTCGTAGAGAAAGAAAATGTAGGATGCACGATTATGGATTGTGACATTTCTCTACCTGAAAAAGAAGCCAAGAACGCAGTGCTCCATAAAATCATGGCTTACAGAGGAGACGGATTGGTAGAAGACATTACCGAATCTGCCCTTGTTAACAAAGGTGTTATCACCTGTGCAGCAGTTGAAGAGAAGCATGGTGATGAGCCTGTTCACACTTGGAAGGTCATTGCAGTCTATATTAAATATGGTGTGATGAAGGTGAAGCGTGCCGCACCCGGAGGCGAGGGCCTTGTCATTGACCATTTCAACCGCAGTGCAGTGGCGAATTACCTTCGCCACATAGAGGAAGCTTTCGAGCGCACCAAGACTCCCTATCCTCACACCTTTTTCAACGACAGCTACGAGGTGGAAGCCGCCACGTGGACACCATCTTTGCTTCAGGAATTTGAAAAGCGACGTGGCTACAAGCTGGAAGAGCATCTGCCCCAGTTACTGGCTAACGACCCTAAGGTGTTAAGCGACTACCGCGAAACCCTCGGCGACCTTTTACTTGAGAACTTCACCGAGCAGTGGACGTCGTGGGCACACAAGCACGGTGCCATCACGAGAAACCAGGCGCATGGTTCCCCTGCCAACCTCATCGACTGCTATGCTGCCGTTGATATTCCTGAGATTGAGGGCTTTGGTCTCTCCGACCTCGGCGTCAAGGGACTGCGCACCGACCCCGGCAAGACAAGAAAGAACGATTCCGACTACTCGATGTTCAAGTACGCCCCCTCGGCTGCACATGTCTGTGGAAAGCCCTATACCAGCAGCGAGACTTTTACCTGGCTGACCGAGCACTTCCGCACCAGCCTTTCGCAGCTGAAGCCCGACCTCGACTTGATGTTCTGCGCAGGTGTGAACCACATCTTCTTCCACGGCACCTGCTACAGTCCTAAAGACGACGAATGGCCCGGCTGGAAGTTCTACGCTTCTATCGACATGTCACCCACGAACAGCATCTGGCGCGATGCGCCTTACTTTATGGAATATGTGGAACGCTGCCAGAGTTTCCTGCAATGGGGGCAGCCCGACAACGACTTCCTTGTGCTCCTGCCCGTTCGCGATGCGTGGAAGAAGCCCACCGGCAAACTGCTCATGCAGTTCTCCATCCACGCTATGGGCAATCTCATGCCAGAGTTCCGCGATGCCATCCTCGAGATTGACAAGGCTGGCTACGACTGCGACTATATCTCAGAGCGGCTGCTTATGGGTACCACCTTTAAGGACGGTATGCTCCAGACAGCAGCCGGCACCCGCTACAAGGGTCTCATCATTCCAGTAGTAGGGAACGCTTCCGAGCGTTCTAGCACTTCCGTAGTAGGGAACGCTTCCGAGCGTTCCAATCTCCCACAGGCCGTACTACAGCATATCGACCAGCTAAAGGCACAGGGTGCCCACATCATGTATGGCATCGACGAGGCAGCAATGGCACGAGCCGCCAAGCCCGAAACGATGAAGACCAAGCTTGGCTTGAAGGCCATACGCCGTAAGAACGCCAACGGCTACCACTACTTTATCGCCAACCTGACACCCAACGACATTGCCGAGCGGGTGCAGTTGGCAGTGCCATTTAAGGATGCCAAGTGGTTCAACCCGTTGAACGGCGACATTACAGAGGCCTCTTTTAGTGATAACGGCATAGACATCTGTATGCGCAGCGGGGAGTCAATGATACTGCAAACCTTCGGCGAGGCTTCGCTACCGAATGTAGGGGCAGGCCCCGTTCCAGCCCGCTACACCGATGCCAGATGGAACGACATCGCGATTGAAGGTCCCTGGACGCTTTCCTTCACAGAAGAAGCCCCCAGGGTGGTCAGGAGTTTTGCTCTTGACACCCTCCAGACCTGGGAGACCCTCGACGAACAGACGAAGGTGACGATGGGCACGGGCATCTACACCACCACCATTAAGCTCTCCAAGAAGGAGGCTGCCGAGAACTGGCTTATCGACCTTGGCGACGTGCGCGAGAGTGCCCGGGTCTACATCAACGGCCAGTTTATCGGCTGTGCCTGGTCGGTTCCCTTCATTCTCGACACCAGGCACACGCTGAAGGCTGGCAACAATGAGCTTCGTATAGAAGTGACCAACCTTCCCGCCAACCGTATCGCCGACCTGGATTGCCGGGGAGTTCAGTGGCGCAAGATGGAGGAGATCAACGTCGTGGACATCAACTACAAGAAAACACTATATGACCAGTGGGAACCCATGCCCAGTGGTCTGAACTCACAAATAAAACTAATAATCAAACAATAAAGTACAATGGCAGAAGAAAACATTCACCACCACCATCATCACCACCACAAGGAAGATGATGCAACCCGATTCAAGCGCAAGAGCCTTGCATCCATAAAGCGTTGGAAGAAGATCAAGAAATGGGCTTTCCGGGCCTTATGTGCCTTGGCCATCATCATGGCCATCCTCGTAATGCTGGTCTACACCATCGGCTGACCCTTCATCTTCTGCATCTGTGCGGCCATCTGGGCCATGCGGGTGCGGTCGATGCCGGAGACCATCTTCATCATCTTCTTCGTCTGGTCGAACTGCTTCATCAGGCGGTTTACATCCTCTATTTTCGAGCCGCTGCCACGTGCTATGCGTAGGCGGCGGCTTTGATTGATGATGTCGGGGTTCTGGCGCTCCTTCGGCGTCATGCTCTGAATGATGGCCTCAATCTTCTTGAAGGCGTTCTCGTCGATGTCAATATCCTTGATGGCCTTGCCAACGCCAGGAATCATCGCTGCCAGCTCCTTGATGTTACCCATCTTCTTTATTTGCTGAATCTGGGACATGAAGTCATCGAAGTCGAACTTGTTCTTGCGGATTTTCTTCTCCAGTTCGGCAGCCTGCTTCTCGTCAAACTGCATCTGCGCACGCTCCACGAGGCTCACCACGTCGCCCATGCCCAGTATACGGTCAGCCATACGTTCGGGGTGGAACACGTCGATGGCATCCATCTTCTCGCCCGTACCGATGAATTTGATGGGCTTTGTCACCACAGTGCGTATCGAGAGGGCAGCACCGCCACGTGTGTCACCGTCGAGCTTCGTCAGCACGACACCGTTATAGTCGAGCTTGTCGTTGAACTCCTTAGCGGTGTTCACGGCATCCTGACCGGTCATGGAGTCGACGACGAAGAGCGTCTCGTCGGGCTTGATAGCCCACTTTAAGGCGGCAATCTCGTTCATCATGTCCTCGTCGATGGCCAGACGACCGGCGGTATCGACGATGACCACGTTGTACGACTCCTGCTTGGCCTTGCGGATGGCGTGCTGGGCAATAGACACCACGTCCTTATTCTCTGGCTCGGTATACACGTCCACGCCGACGCTTTCACCCACCACCTTCAGCTGCTCGATGGCAGCAGGGCGGTAGATGTCGCAGGCCACGAGCAGCGGCTGCTTGTGCTGCTTCGTCTTGAGCATGTTGGCCAGCTTGCCGCTGAATGTTGTCTTACCCGAACCCTGCAGTCCGGCCATGAGGATGATGGCGGGGCGTTGCTCCAGCTTCAGCTCCGTAGCCTTACCGCCCATGAGGGCCGTCAGCTCGTCGTGTACGATTTTTACCATCAGCTGGCTCGGCTTGATGGCCGTGAGCACATTCATACCCATGGCCTTCTGCTTTACGCTGTCAGTAAACTGCTTCGCCACCTTATAGTTCACGTCGGCATCGAGCAATGCACGACGTACGTCCTTCAGCGTTTCTGCTACGTTGATCTCGGTGATCTTTCCTTCACCCTTCAGTATTTTGAACGACCTCTCAAGGCGTTCCGATAGGTTTTCAAACATCTTTTGTATTTACTATTTACTAATTTTCGATTTACGATTTACAAATTTTCGATTGACGATTTACTGCGCTTTTATCATTTATCATTTGTCATTTATCATTTAGCCCCGTAGGGGCGCAGTCCGCAATTTGGGTGCAAAATTACAAATAAAGAGCGAAATGGCCAAAGGTTTTCGTCAAAATCTACGAGTCTGCTCAAAGTCCGAGGGCACTGTAAAGCTCAGTTTTCCGCTCTCCAGCGAACTGTACAGAGACATAGTTGTCTAGGCTCTGACACACGTTGGCAGAGAACAACTGTGCTGAATTGATGAGTCCGTCCCACTGTTGTTCGGAGAGTCCACGTTCAATGTTGTCGCGGGTGATATTGTTGCGCAGCAGTCCGTAGACGAAGCCGGCGTTGAAGTTGTCGCCTGCGCCGATGGTACTGACGGGCCTCTCCGTCAGCCCCTCCCCCGTGGGGAGAGGAGAAACAGAGTACTGCTTCTTGAATCCGCCCTCCGCCCTCAGCTCCACGGGCTGTGCACCCTGCGTGAGGATGAACTTGCGGGTGTAGAAGGCTATCTGCGAGCGGTAGATGGCATCGGCATCGGTCTTGTGGAACATCACGTCGAAGTCTTCCGTCGAACCACGTACCACGTCGGCCATCTCCAGATTCTCCAGAATGTTGGGCGTGAGCTTCACCACCTCGTTCTTATGCGATGCGCGGAAGTTCACGTCGTAGTAGAGGATGGCGCCACGACTGCGGGCGTGCTCCAGGAATCCGTGAACCTGTGGTCGGATGACGGGGTTCACGGCGTAGTAGGAGCCGAAGAGCACGATGTCGTCTTTGTTCACCTCGGGCGTGACGAACTCTATGCGGTCTCTGGGGTGGTCTTTATAGAAGATGTACTCCGCATCGTTCTTTTCGTTGAGGAAGGCCAGCGAGATGGGCGACTTGCTGTCGGGATAGACGTAGACGCTGGAGGCATCGACGCCGTTGGCCTCAAGGAAGCCGGTGATGCGCCGCCCCACACGGTCGTTGCCTGTCTCACTGATGAACGATGCCTGTACGCCACAGCGGCCCAGGGAGATGATGCTGTTGAACACTGACCCGCCCGGCACGGCACCGATGGGCTGGTCATCCTTGAAGATGATGTCGAGAACGGTCTCGCCGATTCCAAATACTTTTCGCATAGTCTTCCCTTTCACTCCTCCTTAACTTCATTTGAACGTTTTCTCCTCGTACCACTTCTTCAGCACGTAGAAGGCTTTCTTCTTCTCACCACGGTCGGAGTAGAGGCCCTTGCGGTTGTAGTAGTCCTGTATGCCGTCGAGCACGCGGCGGGGCGAGCGGAAGTCTTTCAACACCCAGGGCGTGGTGCCGGCCAGGCCCTCAATCTTGTCGAGCATGGCCAGGTTCTGGATGTAGAGGTTCTCCTGGAACTCCTCCGTCCAGCGCTGATTCTGGGCTCCGTGTAGGCCGGCCTTGGCACCTCCGCCGAACTCACTGATGATGACTGGCTTCTCGTAAGGAATCTCCCACTTCATCTTCGGAGCAACGTTCACGTCACGATACCAGCCGATGTACTGGTTGAACGACACCACGTCGACATACTCATGCATGTTGTCCTGCAAACGGTTCACGTAGTTCGAGGCTCCTGTCACCTCCATAGCCATCGAGATTAGACGCGTGTTGTCGAGCGTGCGGGCATACTTGGCCAGGTTTCCGAGGAACTGGTCGCGGTCGTTGGAATGGGGTGTCTCGTTGGCTATGCTCCAGATGATGATGTTGGCGCGGTTCTGGTCGCGCAGAATCATATCGGTGAGCTGACGCTGGGCGTTCTCGAAGGTCTGCTTGTTTTTCCAGGCAATAGTCCAGTAGACGGGTATCTCCGACCACACGAGGATTCCCATGCGCTCGGCCTCGCGTATCATATATTCATTGTGGGGATAATGGGCCAGACGTACGTAGTTACAGCCCAGCTCCTTCGCCCATGAGAGAAGCGTTTGGGCCGTCTCGGTGCCGTTGGCGCGACCTCCGCCGTTGGGAGCCTCCTCGTGGATGCACACACCGCGCAGGAAGATGGGCTGGCCGTTGAGCAGCAACTCCTTGCCACGAGTCTCAATGGTGCGGAAACCTATTTCATCGCGAAGAGTGTTGCCGTCGAGGACAAGCTCCACGCCGTAGAGCTTAGGATTCTCGGGCGACCAGAGCTGCAGCATCTTCTGTTTCACCTCAAACGAGGTGCTGATGCACCCCAAAGTGTCAGTGGTGAGGATTTTCTTGATTTTCAGTTCCGGGATGGATAGTGTCACCTGTCTGCCGGCCTCTTTGGCATTAAGGTTCAGCTTGAAGTCGATGCTCCTGACAGCCTTCTTGAATACCTTTGGGCTGAGTGCCAGCTTGTAGTTTTCGATATAGGTTTCGGGAACGCTCACCAGCAGCACGTCGCGGGTGATGCCGCCGTAGTTCCACCAGTCGAAGATTTGTGTGGGTACGTTGTTGGCATGGCGCTTGTTGTCCACCTTTACGATGACGACGTTCTCGCCCTCCTTCAGCTGGTCGGTGACGTCGGCGTTGAAGGGCGTGAAGCCGCCAACATGGTGCATCACGTGCTGCCCGTTGAGGTAGACATGGGTGTCGTAGTTCGCGGCGCCGAAATACAGCAGCGTGCGCTGGCCGTCGGCTTTCTTGAACTGGAACGAAGTCTTGAACCATACCGTCCCTTCGTAGAAGAAGAGCCGCTCGTCCTGCGTGTTCCAGTCGCCGGGGATGTTCATCGTGGCGGCCTTGTCAAAGTCATACTCGATGAGGTCTTCTGGCCGCTTCGGCTTGGCGTTCTGGAAGAATCCCCCACGTGTGGGGTTCATGCGGTAGTCGTAGTAGCCCTCTTCTTGTACGTCGACGATGTAGTGCCACTTGCCGTTGAGCGAGGTCGTTTGGCGGTTAAGAACATTGCCCACGAGGGGCACTTCGGCGGCTTGCAGCGTGGTGGCGGCAAACAACGCAACAGCCAGTGCTGTCATGATTTGTACTGGTTTTCTCATAGTTCTATGTGTTTTGGTAATTTATAAAATCACTTAGTGGTTAGGAGTTTTCGGGCGTATTCAATGATGGTGTCCCGTCCGCGTGCGAAGTCCTCATCGGTGAGTTCTACGCGGTGGTCGGGCTCTATTCCGAACTCGCACGACTGTCCGCTTGCA
>JAEEGL016209550.1_pt1 | contig 21174 bp, 10 predicted proteins | sample 9134231 | NCBI WGS metagenome assembly JAEEGL01 (sample SAMN16246548, study PRJNA631951) | gut metagenome | biome: gut microbiome; feature: rumen; material: fiber-attached | host: Bos | place: Iran: Karaj | collected 2018-10 | reverse complement strand
TCCAGCGCCGCCATGCTCAAACGCATGCAGGACGGCGATCATTTATCCTTTTTTGAACAACTGTCGCTCGCATTCAAGCTGTCACTGCCCGCGATGCTGGCGCAGGTTTCGACAATCGTCATGGAATATATCGATGCGGCGATGGTCGGCCATCTGGGCGCACAAGCGACCGCATCCATCGGGATTATCTCGACTTCGACCTGGCTTTTTGGCGGCCTGGTCATGGCGGGATCAATCGGTTTCACGGTTCAGGTCGCGCAAAAAATCGGCGCGAAACAAGATGCCGAAGCCCGAAACATCATGAAACTCGGGCTGATTTCGACATTGCTGTACAGCACCCTGCTTTCAGTGATTGCACTGATACTCTGCGGGCCGCTTCCCCTCTGGCTTACAGATGATGTATCGCTGCACGCAGACGCCCGAAGTTACTTTTCGATTTTCATGTTCTCACTGCCTGTTCACCAGATGGCATCGATAGGCGGCGGTATGCTGCAGGCCAGCGGCAATATGAAAACCCCGGGAATCTTACACGTGATTGCGTGTTTTTTGGATGTCGTGTTCAATGCCTTGCTGATATTTCCATCCGGAACGTTGTCTCTGGGGCCGATTTCTCTGCCGGGCGCCGATCTCGGTGTTCCGGGGGCTGCGCTTGGCACCGTGCTTTCGGAAATCGTGATTGCCATATTTATGCTCACGATTCTGCTCAAGCGTTCGGAAAAACTCAAGCTGCGCCCTGACGAAAAACTCAGGGTCAACAAGGAAGATCTCAAAACGGCCGTCAAAATCGCCTGTCCGGTGGCGATCGAACAATTCCTGATGTGCGGGGCTTATGTCGCCGAAACCTTTATCGTCTCGCCACTTGGAAAGATTCCCATTGCTGCGCATTCTCTGGCGATCACCGCCGAAAGTCTGTGTTATATGCCGGGATTTGGCATTGCATCTGCAGCAACGACGCTGATAGGCCAAAGCATCGGTGCCAAAAGACGCTATCTGGCGCGGCAGTTTGCCTGGATTAGCGTTGGACTGGGCATTGCGCTGATGACGTGTACCGGCGTACTCTTGTTCATTTTTGCGCCGGAGATGATGGCGATGCTCACGCCGGTTCCAGAAGTCCGGGAACTCGGTGTGATCATTCTGCGCATCGAGGCATTCGCAGAACCGCTGTATGCTGCAGCGATTGTATGCAATGGATCGTTCCGTGGTGCCGGCGATACGCTCATCCCCAGCTGCATGAATTTCCTCAGCATGTGGGTCGTGCGGCTGCCGCTGTCGTGGGCGCTGGCTTATCCAATGGGCCTGGGCATCAAGGGTGTCTGGATCGCCATGGCAGCCGAATTATGTGTCCGCGGCTTGATTTTCCTCATCCGCATGAAGGGAAAAAGCTGGATGAAGAAGGTTGAGACCTAACACAAATCATTCTCCACCCATTCCCCATCGATCAGCACCTGATTTGGGCGATAATTCGCTTTGTATTGCATTTTTTTGCATCCCGGCACCCAATACCCCAGGTAATAATAGGGGGCATTAAACGTGCTGCACAGAATGATTTCGGCCATAACGGAATACACACCGATGGAACGGCGGGCATAGGCGGGATCAAAGAAGTGATAGACGCTCGAAAACGCGCAATTCGGGATGATATCGGCAATCGTCACGCCAATAATTCGGTTTTCGAGCCGATATTGAATTTCGACCGACGATTCAAACGGCTGAAACAAAAAATCTTCGAGATCCTTGCGGCTGCGGCCATGATGTGAATCGCCGTGCTGATAATCCATATACCGCCGATAGACGTCATAGATTTCATCCGTGAGCACGGGGGATTCTATCCAAATCTCCACATCTTTGTTTTTGTTAAAGATATGGCGCTGTTTTTTGCTCGGGCGAAAATCGTGGGGATCGATGCGCATCGGCAGGCATTTTTTGCATCCCTCACATTCGGGGTTATAGAAGATATCCCCGCTGTGCCTGAATCCGCGTTCCATCAAACCGGCATGCAATGCATTGGGCAAACCGGGACAACGCAGTGCACGAATCGTCTCATTCTGCCCGGCGATATAGGGGCAATCACCGCTCGGATAGAGCTGCATCATAGATAACAGGGAATCTAATGAAAGCATTTGGGAACCTGTCTGAAATGTTGCGAAATTACTTTATCCACATGGCAGGCCGAACGCCAACAGCGCCGCCATAGTCGGTATTTAAACTGCCATCTGCCCCCACACCAAACAGGTAAATGCTTCCACCGTTTAGAATAACAGTAGCGTACGATGAATAGTTTGTATTTTCCTGCAAGCCACGTCCGCCACCAGGCGTTCTGAGCCACCAGATGGTGTTATAAAACAAATAATCATGATCCCCAAACCGCACCGTTTGGGCATCGTTCGTATAGATTATCACATGACCAGAAATACGTGCAGCGTAATCTGTCGCATACCCCTTTCGCTCGCTACCATCGTTGAAATAGCCTTGATTCACGCCATCAATCTCATATCCGGCTTCTAAAATGCTGAGCAAAAACACCCGATCCTCGGTATCCTCGCCGCCGGCAGCACCATATTGAGGGTTATCCGGATTTTCGTTCGTCACCGTCTGAATACAGGTTTGTTCTTCGTTGCTGAATGCGGATAGAATGAAATTATCATTTGTGCAATCTACGCCGTTAACGATACCAAGCGTATTCAACCCATTCAACCATGCACGCAGCTGACTGTCTTTCCATGTTACATAATAATGCTGGGAATATCTTCTTGGCATGAGAACCCATTTCGAAAGCAGCAACGCGCCTTTCTGTTCATCGGTATCCAGAACGATCCAATCGATGGGCTGTCTTTCTTCAGATTCGTAAAGCTGCCGGTAATGTCCGATTTGAACAATATCCCCCGGGTGCACATCGCGAATCAGCTCTGCACATGTCGTGCACGATTTCCCATCGGCCGCAAGGAATGTACCCGGTTCACACGCGGTCACGACACATTCACCGTCCAGGCATTTAACTTCTGCTGCATGAACGAATTTTTCCCCACTGCATGCATTCCCATGCGCACCGCAATTGGTCTCATCATCAATCTCGCAGGAATGGTTATAAATGTGCTTATTATCATCACACATGCATTCCCCGCCCTCACACCAATCACAAATTCCGCCATAAAAATCGGAGCTGCCAGCATCGGGATCGTTGCAAAGGCCAACGGCACCGCAGTGATTTTTGTCGATAGCAGGATCTATACAAGCATTGTCACAAGAGATCTCGCGACTTTTGGCGCATTTACAGCTGCCATTTTCACAATTCTGTCCTTCGTGACATCGCAAACCTTTATAGTTATCGTTGTCCAAAGTATCCGCTGTACATTGGCCTTTTGCGCCACAATAGAGCGGGTTCTCGTTTGGATTGATACATTTGCCGTCACAGGAGATTTCCCAGCTTTTGGCGCATGCACAATGGCCTTCGGAACAGCGTTCACCGCTCAGGCAACTTTGTCCGCGATAATTTGTACTATTGCTGTCCGCATCAGAGCACAAGCCACGAGCCCCACAATGGACTGCATCTTCGGTAGGATCTATACAAACATCACCACAACGAATTTTTCGGCTGCTGGCACAAACGCAGACATTGTTCTCACAAATCTCGTCTTCACGACAGCGCTGCCCCCGGTAATTCGGGCTGTCTTCATTCGAATCGGTACACTGACCACGTGCACCACAATACGCATCATTCATGGAAGGATCAATACATTTCTCATCGCATGTAATTTCCCAGTTTTTGGCGCATGCACACGTTCCCTCGCGACACACCTGTCCCGAAAAGCATTGTTGTCCCTGATAGTTTTGACTGTTGATATCTGCATCGGCACACAAACCGCGTGCACCACAATACATCACATTTTCCAATGGTTTTACACATTGATCGACGCAAAAAATTTCATTTTCGCGACAGTCTTCATGACAAAAAGACGCATCTTTACCTTTTGCGCATATGGGATAAGCGGTGGGGCAATGGTGCGTTGTCGAATACAATTTATAGAATTCGCTGCCGGAATCGGTGAAATAGCCATCTATGGTTCCATCCGTTTTGGAATAATAATTTGCATTCGGGCAATCCTCGGCGAACTGAGGTGGTGCCTCAAGCGTACATCCCGCCACACCCAACGCGATGCTGATAGAACATAGATTCAGAAACTTCATGTCGAATTCTCCCAAAGCAGAACAATTCAAGGTTTATGACACCAGAATAAAACGAACAGGCTGCTATTTTATCCACACTGCCGGACGAACACCGATATTGGTTGAGTCCACAGATGCGTCAGAAACACCATCCCGATAACAGCGTCTATATCTGACTTTTGATGCTGTGTTGCCCGGCGTTCTAAACCACCACATCGATGCATAATGTGCTGCATTGTATGATCCATACTGCACATTTTCCATTGGTGCATCAGAGGTAATATATACATGTGTTACAAGATGTGCGTATTCGGTAGCTGTCGTAAACTCCGTAACAGGATATTTAAACATCGTTTTATCCGATTCGCTTAATAAAAATACGCGATCCTCTGTATCGCCGCCGCCATCGATTCCGGACGACGTATCGGGGTTTTCGTTAATGACAGTTTGAATACATTTTAATTCCTCGTCATTAAACGCTGAAAAAATAAAATTATCATTTGTATAATCGATGCCGTTCAGATTTGCGTCATTCCCAAACCCATTCAACCAGGATCGCATCGTGCTGTTTTTCCATGTAATGGATCTGGCAGTCTCGTTATATTTTCTGGCTTCCAACACCCATTTTGATATCAGCAATACCCCTTTTTGGTCATCAATCGTCAACACCTGCCATACCATTGGCTGTTGATCTTCTGTTTCTGCCAACTGCCGATACCGGCCAAAGGAGATCGAATCGGCGATTGCCACATTTTCAATCAACTCGCTGCATGTGATGCACGATTTTCCTTCGGCATCCCAAAACGCGCCCGCCTCACACTCTGTAATCACGCAGGATTTATCTCTGCATCCCAGTTTTGCAGCATGCGGGAAATCGGCCATATTGCATGTCATCTCATGTTCGCCGCAGTGATTCTCATCATCCACCTCACAGCTGTTGTTGTAAAGATGCTTATCGTCGCCGCAATAGCACACAGAATCTTCGCAACGATCACAAGTACCGCCAACAAAATTCACATTATCAAAAGCCTCTTCGCTGCATAATCCCCGGGCACCGCAATGCTGTCTGTTGCTTCTCGGATCAACGCAATTACCGTCGCATGATATCTCAAGGGTTTTTGCACACCTGCATTTTCCGTCTTCGCATATTTGACCTTCGTGACACTGGATACCCGAATAATCCTCACTCGCAGGATCCGAATTTGTACAAAGGCCTTGTGCGCCACAATGTTTGGTGTTTTCGTTGGGATCGATACATTCACCATCGCAGGAGATTTCCCAGCTTTTTACACAAACGCAAATACCGTTCTCGCAACGCTTGCCGCTGTCACAGGTTTGCCCACGATAATCTGAGCTGTTACTGTCTGTATCCTGACACAACCCACGTGCACCACAGTGGCTGGAATCTTCATACGGATCAATACATTGTCCGTTACAACGGATATCACGCCGGCTCATGCATACACAGATATTATCGCGGCAAAGCTCATCCGCATTACAGACTCGACCGCGATAATTGACGCTGTTCTCATCCGAATCTGCGCATTCCCCGCGAGCACCGCAATAGGTGCGGTTCATGCTGGGATCAATGCATACGCCATTGCATGTAATTTCATCGACATGAGCACATCCGCACTTGCCGAAGCGGCAAATCTGATCACTTCGACAAGCTTGCCCCACAAAATCATCACTTTCCGGATTCGCACTGCTGCACATTCCCCTGGCGCCGCAAAACATCATATCTACTTGCGGTTCAATGCATCGACCATCACAAAACACCTCACTTTCGCGGCAAACTTCTCTACAATAAGACGCATCGATTCCCAACACACAAACCGGATACTCAGCAGGACAATGAAGTGTAGCTGCAAACTCATCATGAAATTTGCTGCTCATATCGCTAAAATACCCTTCAATTGCCCCTGTTGACTTTATATAGTATTGCGCTTCCGGACAGGCCTCAGAAACATCCAACGGCGCTTTCAGGTTACAGCCAGTCCCCAATAGGGTGATCATCCACAAACAAAGGTTTCGAAGATTCATCATCAGTATTCCTCATTGATTTGATACGCGTTAGGAAACCACTGAACGATTGCGTTTTTGTAATGGGGGGCCAAGCCCCCTACGCGTCTATTGGCGCGGTGTATTGAGCGTAAGCGAAATAGCCGCGCAGCGAGTGCGTATCGAGCGTAGGTGCGACCACGTGTGGTCGCTCCCAAGCGAGATAGCACCGCGCCAATACGCCGCTACCCCCGATGCGGGGCAAGCCCCGCAACGCCCCGTCTCCCTCCATTCGAAGCTTCTTTAACAAGCGATCAGCCGCACGATTTATCATTTTTAAGGCACTGTTTAACGAGCGTGAATAAGAAAATACACAGTTGCTTGCTCTATGGCTCAGAGCTTTGAGCTTAGAGCTTTGGGTGGGGTTTGGACGATTTCTGGCCTTGAGCAACGAGCAACGAGCGACGAGCGATCATGGCGCCAACCGATGCTCGACACTCGATACGCTTAACCTGGACTGCTTTGCACTTGGTATGAAAGCCATAGCCACACGAGTTAAACATCGCCATTTTTAATGACACCATCCATCCCCAGAGCCTCAATCAGCATAACCATATTCCGGACTGCGGGTTCGAGCGCGGATTCGTCCAGCCAGAAGTGATCGGAATGGGACGGTGGAATATCGCGATCGGCAGGTTTGATGCCCATCATCGCATAAAAGCAGGGGATTCGGTCGGCGAAATGCGAGAAATCTTCGGAAGCCATGTTCATCGGAATGATGCGGCCGACACCGGCATTTATCCAGGTTTTCTGTGCAATATCGACGAGTCTGTCGTCGTTTTTTACGGCGTTGGCACCATAGAAACGTTCGAAATTTACAGTCACACCGCAACTTTGAGCAATACCATCGCAAACCGATTCGAGCACATCGGCGATATCGTCGAGGGCTTGTCGGGATGGTGCGCGTACAATACCTTCAAATTGCGCATTATCGGCGACGACATTGAATGCCGTCCCAGCCCGAAGCTTGCAAATCGAGACGACTTCTGGACTTGCCGGGCGCATACGCGCCAAAGACGCATACATGCTGCAGATCATTTCGGATGCAGCCCACAGTGCATCACGGCCTTTATAGGGATATGCGGCGTGTCCGGTCTTTCCGGAAACGGCGACTCGGATTCGTCCCGAAGCGGCCCAAATCGTTCCACGGCAAATCCCCATGATTCCGGTATCGAGCGTCGGATCGCTATGTAACGCAACCATTTCGCCAATTCTGTAGTTTTCGATCACGCCCTCGCGCACCATCAGTTCTGCGCCCGATGGCAATTCGCCCGGCGCACCTTCTTCGTTCGGCTGAAAGACAAAGACGATATCGCGGTTTGGTCTGGTCTGGCGATTTGCAAGGGATTCAGCCACGCCCAGAGCCACAGTCATGTGCGAATCGTGGCCGCAGGCATGCATGTTGCCGTTGTTCGAAGCAAATGGCACATCCGTAAGCTCTTTAATGGGCAGCGCATCCATATCGGCGCGATAGCCAATCGCTGGCAATTCCGGATGCTGTCCCTTTATCACGGCAACCAAACCCGTTCTGCCGATGTGTTCGGTCACTTCCAATCCAAGATCCCGCAGTATTTTGGCCAAAAACTGCGATGTCCAGTGCTCTTCAAACCCGAGTTCCGGGTGCTGATGCAGTGTTCTGCGTATTTCAATCAGGTTCATTTTGCTCATCCCCGTTTGGGCAACAGTTCAGCCGGGGCTCTGCCCCCGGACCCCGCCAAAGGGCAATGTTCCTCAGTTCGCAATATTAAATGCGCTTCGTTTCCCGCGCAAGGCGCTTCTTCTTGCGCATTTAATTTGCTCACTGGGCTCTACATTCGCGCCATTCACCGGATGGCGCTCATTCCGGCCCCTTTGGAATCCCATTACGTTATAATAACTTCCTAATCTTAAATTCTACCAATGCCTACAAAAGACGAAATGGGGCCCCTTCCCCATTCCGCTAATCCCCCTACATTGCCTTCATGTTACACAGGGAAAAGTCAATACAGGGGCTAAACAGCTACGCATCATTCTTATCCTTATCACAATCCTCAAAAGTCCCCGTTTCTATGTCGTAATTATCATTTTTATTGGCATATTTTGAACAATATTCGCGATCTGCATCCCATTCAGCCTTGAACTGTGCGCGATCCCGCTCGACATCCGATGCGGTTCTGTCCCATGGATTATTTTCAAGTTTTGCAACGAAATCTGCGATATCCGGTCCACGTCTGCTGATGCGGCTATATAAACTCGTATTCTTCGGGTTTGGATCGGGACGCACAATCTCGCGTTTCCACGGATCTATCTTTTCGAGATGGTGATATGCTTCGATATCGCCCGGTAAATCCTTGTTAGCAATGCGCTGCAGTATAAACGCCTGAATGACAGATGTAAGAATCGCACACAGCGGAACGCCAATAATCATGCCCAAAAATCCAAACAATCCACCGCCGATCAGGATAGCGACGAGTACCATAAAGCTCGACACGCCAACTGAATTGCCCAGAATCTTTGGCCCCAGCAAATTACCGTCAAATTGCTGCAAAATGAGCACAAATATCAAAAAATAGAGTGCGTCTATGGGGGCGACGCACCAAATCAGAATAGCCGACGGAATGGCGCCAATAAACGGCCCAAAGAAAGGAATGATATTGGTGACGCCAACGACGACCGAAATCAGCAATGCGTATGGAAGCTGGAGAATGACCGCAACGATATAGCAAATCACGCCAATAATCGCCGAATCTATAATTTTTCCGATAAGAAATCCGCCGAATTTTTCGTCAATAAACCGCAGATTCTTGAGTATCTGGTTTGATGTCGCCACATTAAACAAGGCATAGACGATGCGTCTAAAGCGAGCGATAATCGAATCCTGAGAGACCATCACGTAGACCGATACGATTAATCCCAGCAGCAAATTTTTAAAGAAAATGAGTATATCGACGACACTGCTCGTCACTTTTGAAATCAGGTTATTGAACTGTGGTGAAAACTGTCCGGAAATCCAGTCCTGTGCAGTAACCAGTGCGCTCGACAGAAATCCTTTGGTCGATTCGCTAAAGCCATAATCCTGAACGAATTGATTATACCAATTCTGTATATTCTCCGAATACTTTGGGACATTTGCAATAATACTTTGTATACTTTTGATGAGTTCCGGAAGCAACAAGGCAAACAACGCATAAACGATCAGGAGCATCAGCAGCAATGCCATGATGGCGCTTGAAAGCCGCGTGATGCTCAACGCACGTTTTCCCGGATTTTTTTTACGTTTTGCATATATCTTCAGAATGAGATTTTCGATCACATGCATCGGTGGATTCAGTATATATGCGATCACAAATCCATATATAATCGGTGTAAGCACGTCAAACAACGTTGAAATGCCCGCCCCAACGACCTCTGATCGAAACAGCAAAAAATATACAAACAATGCTGCAGCCAGAACACAAAACGCCAGCAATGCCACGCGTTTCATTCGATTCTGAAGATGTTCTTCTGCCATAACCGCTCCATCTGACGCCAAAATCGCTCGAAGTCATCCGACTTCGGGGATTCACGGATCGAATGCTACCACACCCCTGGTACCGGTGTGTAGCTCGTTTTTGTCTAAAGCAAAGACGCGCGTTCCGCAAGCGAGCAGTAGAGATGCGCGTTCCGCACGTCTCTACGCGAACGCGATCGTGCAAATTTCGAAAATCAGGTAATGATGGGATTGAAAACATCACCGGATTGACGTATGAAAAGCCGCCCGGTGGCTTACCGGGATATGAACACAAAGGAGGAAGCTGATATATGACAGTTCGAGTTCGATTTGCACCATCACCGACCGGTTTTATGCATTTGGGAAATGCACGAACGGCGCTGTTTAACTGGTTGTTTGCCCGTCATCACGGCGGTGAATTTGTATTGAGAATTGAAGATACCGACAGAACGCGCCACACCGAAGCGGCCGTTCAGGTGATCTATGATACATTAAAATGGATGGGTCTGGATTGGGATGGCCCAGTGCTGAGACAATCTGAGCGCATCGATATTTACCATCAGGTCGCCGAAAAGCTGATTGCAGAAGGCAAAGCCTATCGCTGCGTCTGCACCAAAGAAGAACTCGAAGCCAAAAAAGCAGCGATGAAAGATACCGCGCACCACGCTTGCTATGACGGCACCTGCCGCGATAAGAATCTGGGCCCCGACTGCGGTCCGCATGTCGTCCGCTTTAGAATGCCAAAAGAAGGCGTTTCGATGTTCGACGATATGGTTCAGGGACACATCGAAAAGAATTATGCCGATCTGGACGATTTTATCATGGTGCGGACAGATGGTATGCCGACGTACCAGTTTGCCGTTGTCGTCGATGATTTGGCGCTGAAAATCACGCACGTCATTCGCGGTTGCGATCACATCGACAACACGCACGATCAGATTGCGCTGTATAAAGCGCTTGGCGCTGAGCCACCCAGATTCGGTCATGCCCCCAGAATTCTTGGACTTTCCAAGCGTAAAGGCAGCCCATCGGTCGAATATTATCGCGAGGCATTTGGTCTGCTGCCGCAGGGCCTGAACAATTATATCGCACGACTTGGCTGGTCGCATGGCGACGACGAAATCTTCACCATGGACGAACTCGTCAAAGCCTTTGATATCACAGGCGTCAACCAGGCCAATGGCAATTTCGACGAAGACAAGCTCAAGTGGGTGAACGAGCAGCAAATCCACATCACAAGCGCGGATGTGCTTGCAGATCACGTGATCCCCATTTTTGCGTCGCGCAGCGTCAACGTCGAAAAGGGCGAATTTCTGAACAAACTGCTCGAAATGATGCGCGAACGCGCACACAATCTGAACGAAATCGTCGATCAGAGCATGTTCGTATTCAAAGCGCCCGAAAGCTACGACGAAAAGAGCGTGAAGAAAAATTTCAATGCCGACACCGAGGCGCTTTTGAACGAATTTGCCGATAAACTCGAAGCCTCATCAACGTGGGACAACGACAGCATCGACAAAGCCATCAAAGACGTGATCGAACCGCGCGAGCTCAAACTTGGGAAACTCGCCCAACCGATTCGTATTGCGTTGGTTGGCATTGCGCAATCACCCGGTATCCACGAAACCATCTGGTTTGTGGGCAAGGATGAATGCATCCGCAGACTGCGCGCAGCAGCCAAATACGCAGCCAGCATCCTGGCACAGGCATAAAGAACCAGATAACTACCGCAAACCGGGGGCGTTGCGGGGGGAACCCCCGCATAGGGGGTAGGTTCGTAACGAGCTGTAGAGACGCGCGATCGCGCGTCTCACAGCGAGTTAGAACCGCAGGGGGCGTTGCCCCCACCAATGATTTATCTTGACGTAGAATTGACAGTATATATATAGTTATAGGGCATGTTATGTGACATGTATATCGGCGGGGGATATTTATTGGCCGATATATCGTGTGTTTTGACGTGTTTATGATCCGAAATGCCTGGTGCATTTGGGTGTGAAGTTTTTAGGAACACGCCAAAAATGTGATGGAAACGCGATTTGAAATCGCAATCACGAGGGAAAACGTGAGTAAATCAAGACCGTCTGGGCGAGAATCGTCACCGATGATTCACGCAACGTTTATCACGCGTAGGAATGCGCCATCGAGCGGTTTTTTGCTATTTTGGGGCCCCGAGGAACCTGAGTCGTTTGACTGGAAAACCGGGCTTTATCGCGCCGGACTTGGCCGAATTCCCGAATCCAGTCTGATACCTGCCGAAGGCAGGTTGATACTGCCCGCGCGAGATGGCAGATACAAGATCGAGACCATTCAGGGCTGTACGCTGTCAATGGACGATACCATTGAAATTCTCGGGACTGCCAACTTTAATCAGGCGCACGGCCATCGACATAAGCAGACATGCCCATCCATTATTGCGTGGAGCCATGCGACAAAACTGGCGCTTGAGCTCATCGCCAGGCAGTGCTTTGTGCCATCGCTTAAAACGAACAGTCACGAGCTGTATGCGATTTGGCAGGCAGCGCTTGAAAGTTCGGTAGATATTGGACGTGTACGGCAACTGGCGTCTATGATGCCCACTTGCGCACATGCGTTATACAGCATTCCGCACAACCGGTTTGGCGGTGCGCGCAGACGGCGACCAACGATGATGTGGCATCCCGAAGCTTTGCTGAGAGCCTATATCGATACGGCCATCGACGCATTTATCCGGCATATCATGCGCATCCCCGAAAACAGTGCGCAAACCGCGAATATGCGTGCAACGCTTTGTGAGATGGAACAAAGCCAGCCCGAATATACCCTCGAACAAAGACTGAACGTCGTTTATGGCGTTTCGCTGGCAGGTTTGAAGAATCAGATCGATGCAGATATCGAGCGGATTTTGAATCCAGTGCAACATGCAGATGCTGCAGCCCATGCGAAACCGGAAACAGCAGCATTTGCATCGCCATCGGATGATATGCTTGAAAGCTGCGAATCTGTTGAAGACAGCGAAGATGGTGATGACGACGAAGAAGACCATGGTTCATCTGCCAGCGAATTTCAGTCTTCGAACTTTTACAGAGGCGTCCTGAGAGAGATTTCGATCGAGGCGCAGAATGGCCAGCTGAGTGAAGAAAAGCTGCGATACGACAAATCCCGTCTGCTGCATCAGATGATGCCACTGAAGGAATACGTCCACATCTCGACATCGCCGTATGAGACGCTGAATTCCTGGGAAAGCCGGTGGATTGAGGGTCTTTTGAACGACAAATCCGAATCTTGCATGGAATACCATCTGGAAGATCCGGATTTGGTTACCACCATAAAAGACTGGCTGCTGCCCCTGCATGAGAGCGATTCCAGCCAGGAGCTGGATGCGCGCACGGGATTCTGGCTGGAGGCTCCGGGTCCGGAAACGCATGATATGTGGTTTTTGCGCTATATGCTTGTCGCAGTTGAAGATCCATCGCTCGCGATTCCTGCCAGTCTCGTTTTTTCAATAGGCACCGAGAGGTTCAGAATCGAGCAGCATGCCTTTGAAAACCCGCAGGAACAGCTGCTCACCGATTTGGGAAGGGCGGCACAATATTTCGAGCCGATGAAAGCCAGTCTCGAGCAATCCAAACCCGAAGGCGTACTTCTGGATGTGAAGCAGGCATGGACATTTATTTCGGAAGTGAGCCCGCTGCTGATTTCGGAAGGCTTTGATGTTCGCCTGCCGGAACAGCTGACAGATCAGGGTTCCCGCAGACTTCGTGCGAGGTTCAGGATTCGCGACGCCCAGCCAGAAGACAGTGCACATGGTTATTTCGGACTCAGCGATTTGGCCGGATTTCAATGGGAAGCAGCCCTTGGCGACGAAGTCGTCAGTGCCGAAGAATTCAAGGCGATCGTCGCACTCAAACAGCCGCTCGTACAGTGGCATGGTTCGTGGGTGCTCGTCGATCCCGTTCAATTGCGCGATATCGAAACGCTGATGGATCGCAACGAAACGCGGGGGACGCTCACGCGATTCGACGCTATGAATCGGGCTTTAACAGGGGTCGCCGATCCCAACAGCCCGAATTCCCGCATCGAAGTCGTCGTCGAAGGCAAAATCGCCGATGTACTCGAACGGCTCACGAAAGAAGATATCGCCGATATGACCATGAAAGCGCCAGCGACATTTATCGGTGAGCTGCGTCCCTATCAGGAACGCGGTGTCGCATGGCTGGCGTATCAATCCAGGCTTGGTCTGGGCTGTTGTCTTGCCGATGATATGGGTCTTGGCAAAACGATTCAGTTAATCTGCCACGTACTCAATCAAATCCAGCGCTATCCCAACGACAGACGCGGTACACTGCTCATTTGCCCGATGAGCGTCGTCGGCAACTGGAAACGCGAATTTGCCCGATTTGCGCCATCCGTTCACGTCGTCATTCATCACGGCTACAACCGGGCTCAGAACATGGCTGAGCTTCTCGAAATGCTGGAGATTCCAGGCACCGTTGTCATCACAACTTATGGTCTGATCACACGAAGTCCAGATTTCATGTTCAGACATCACTGGGCAAATATCGTACTCGACGAAGCCCAGGCCATCAAAAATGCTTCGAGCAAGCGATCGATGACGGTACGCGAGTTAAAAGCGGATTTCCGCGTCGCGCTTACCGGTACCCCGATCGAGAATCGTCTTTCGGAGCTTTGGTCTATACTGGACTTTCTCAATCCCGGTCTGCTCGGATCCCATGCGCGATTCCAAAGATTATATGGGATTCCCATCGAACGCAACAACGATGAAACCGCGCTTGAACGCCTGCGCAATCTCGTTTCTCCTTTTATTTTGCGCCGAATCAAATCAGATCCCAACATCATTCAGGATCTGCCGGACAAGATGGAAAACAAGATTTACTGCACGCTTACCCGGGAACAAGCGACGATGTATCAGGCGCTGGTCGATCTGACGATGAAGAAAATCGAATCTGCCCAGGGAATTGCCCGACATGGCCAGGTTCTGGCGCTGCTCACGCATCTCAAGCAAATCGTCGATCATCCGGCCATTTATCAAAAAGACGGCATGTTGAGCTGCGAACGTTCGGGAAAAGTTCAGCGGCTCGTCGAAATGCTCGAAACCATTCTCGAAAACGGCGAAAAAGCGCTCATTTTCACGCAGTACAAAGAGATGGGCGATGTACTTGTCGATATTCTGTCCAACGAGCTCAATCTCGAAGATATTCCATTTTTACACGGCAGCCTCACGGCTGCACAACGCGATGTGCTCGTTGCAGATTTCCAGTCGCCAGATGGGCCGCCCATTTTTATTCTATCGCTCAAAGCCGGCGGCACAGGCCTCAATCTGACCGCTGCAACACACGTATTCCATTTCGACAGATGGTGGAATCCCGCAGTGGAAGATCAGGCAACCGATCGCGCCTATCGCATCGGTCAGGATAAAAATGTTCAGGTGCATAAATTCCTGACCATGGGCACACTCGAAGAAAAAATCGATACCATGCTTGAAGAAAAGAAAACGCTTTCGGATTCTATTGTTGATGATACAGGTGCCTGGGTCACACAGCTGGATGCAGATGCCCTGCGCGAACTCTTTACCCTTAGCTCGGATGCGATGATCGATGAAACCGACTGACAATAACAACGATAACAAACAGCCCAAAATGCCAATCGTAACGCATCTGCGACGTGTGGTGGATATGAAATCCATCGATAATGTCCAGACCGGCAAAAAAACACGCGATCATGGTAATGTGCCCAATAAAGGCCACCGCAAATCCGATCAGACGGTACTCGTTTCGTCAAATGCAGATGCGCCCAAAAGCCGCGAAAAATCTGGTCGAAAGCATTCACCGATCGCCAATGGTGCGCAGCAATCGCCCGCACATAGCTATCGAAATCCCAAACCCGTCGCAGAATTCGAGGCGCAGACCACACGTCTGGTTGCACCGCCGCCATCGCGCCCCAAAGAAGTCACAGCACCCCCAGCTGCCGCCAATACCAGACATGCACCAACTCCTGTAAAAGAAACAGGCAGCACGGAATCTCAACCGCCCACTGCCTCGCAGCCGGAAGCAATTTCTGCAGAAAAAACAGCGATCCGCAGCGTGCATTCAACGCGAATGGTCAAAGCACGAAAGCGCCCAACGCTTCATGTTGCCGAAAAAGTTTCTTCGCTGCACCGGGACAGACTTGCGCTAAAACCCACCAAACACGCCGAAAAATCTGCACCCAAATCGACACCTAATACAGCTTTCATCAGCCAGCAAACATCGAACAGCATTTCGGAAAAAATCGACGAAGATCTGATGCTGCAATCCTGGCGCGCCCGCCAATGGAGCGCCAGCATCGTGGCACTCAGCCCAACAATCGTCGCTCAGATCCCCAAATGCATGCCGTTCGTTCAGGCCAAGCTCGTCAACAATATCTGCATTACTGCAGGCAGCATTGAATCTACCGTCGTCGATCAGGTCACATCGATTTCCCTGCGTCAGTTCACGCCGGGACAATGGCGGGCTGTCATCAATATGCTTTCGGATCGCGCCATCTTTACGACATCACTGCTCAATGGCGAATTGCCCGAAGGTATCGTTGATATATTCAAGCAAGCCAGTCTCTCGCTGTTTCCAACCAAAATGCGGGAATTTTCCTTTACATGCAGCTGCAGCCCCAAAACCGTACCCTGCGAACACGCCTGTGCATTGCTGCTGGCTTTTGCGCTCGAACTGGAAGACGATCCCTTCCAGATCCTGACTTTGCGCGGCATGACCCGTGAAAATCTGCTGTCTCAATTGCGAGATGCCCGTTCAGATCAGGTCGTCGACGAAAAAAACAGGCACCGCATCAACTACGAACTGCCTGCGCAAAATATCGATTTCGCCACATTTTTTGAGTCCAAAAGCAACTTCGATGAGCTGAATTTTCATATCACGCATACGCCCAATGCGCTTCTGAAACGCCTCGGTGATCCCGAAGCCTGGAATGCGCCCATGCAGCTCGAAACCATGTTGCATCCGATTCAGGACATTGCATCACAATATGCCGAAAAGCTCGCCCTCCGCGAACGTGAAGATTCCAACGATTCCCTCAGTTTTGCATCTCTTAAGCGCAACCACAAACCACAGGAACGCCCCAAAGAACGCGAACATGAGAGCCGTTCACCGAGAAAAGGCGGGAAAACCCCGCAATTTGTGATGCCGGATCTCAACTTTATTCCCAATGCCCTCCCCCCCGAAATCCGCGAATCCCTTTCGGGAGATCCCATCGAAATCGCCGCAGATATCATTCGATGGCTCAAAAATCGCGGCGCATCTGATGTTCGTACACTCGCCCGCCGTACCCGTCTGCACAAGACCACCATCGAAGCATTTCTCAATGCCATGTGCATTGCAGGGCTCACAAATACTGAGGGAGAAGGCGATCGAACACGATTTTCAGCAATATTTTAGCGCATTTTCCCTTGACCATCCCAGCCAGAATTGTATAGATAATAACTATCCGTTATCTGCGCTTGCAGTTTTACAAACGCTTTCTGGCTGAATCCAGGACCAGTTAAGGGCTGAACTACCATGCAAATCAAAGACATCAAACGCATGCACATCTCAGAGCTGCTGTCGCGTGCAAACGAGATGGGCATTGAAAATGCTGCACACCTAAGCCGCCAGGAACTTTCGTATGCCATTCTCCAGGCCGAAGCCAGAAACACTGGCGAACTCTGGGGCGAAGGCGTCCTCGAAACACTCCCCGAAGGCTTCGGTTTCCTGCGTTCACAGGATTACAACTACCTCCCCAGCCCGGACGACATCTACATCTCACCATCCCAAATCAAACGCTTCAATCTGCGCACCGGCGATACCGTCTATGGACGCGTCCGTCCACCACACGATAACGAAAAATTCTTCGCACTTCTCCAAATAGAAAAAATTAACTTCGAAAATCCTGAACTTTCGCGGAGCAAAATTCTATTCGACAACTTAACCCCGCTCTATCCCCAGGAACGCCTGATTCTCGAACACGATCCCATCAACTACTCTACCCGCGTGCTCGACATGCTCACGCCCATCGGCAAAGGCCAGCGTGCGCTCATCGTCGCCCCGCCCCGCACGGGCAAAACGCACCTGCTGCAGAATATCGCGAACGCCATCAGCGAAAATCATCCCGAAGTCACCCTCATCGTTCTGCTCATCGACGAACGCCCCGAAGAAGTCACCGATATGATGCGCTCAGTCCAGGGCGAGGTCATCAGCTCGACATTCGATGAACAGGCCACGCGGCACGTCCAGGTCGCCGAAATGGTTATCGAAAAAGCCAAACGCCTGGTCGAATACAAACACGACGTCGTCATTCTGCTCGACTCCATCACGCGTCTTGCCCGCGCCTACAACACGGTTGTTCCGGCGAGCGGCAAGATTCTGTCCGGCGGTGTCGACTCCAATGCGCTTCAAAAGCCAAAACGTTTCTTCGGCGCAGCCCGCAACATCGAAGACGGCGGATCACTCACCATCATCTCGACCGCCCTCGTCGACACCGGTTCACGCATGGACGAAGTCATCTTCGAAGAATTCAAGGGCACCGGCAACTGCGAACTCCATCTCGACCGCAAACTGATGGAACGCCGCACATTCCCCTGCCTCGATATCGCCAAATCAGGCACGCGAAAAGAAGAACTGCTACTCGACCAACTCACGCTCAATCGCGTCTGGGTTCTGCGCCAAATCATCCAGAACCTCAATTCTGTCGATGCCATGCAGTTCCTGCTCGACAAACTCTCTCACACCAAAACAAACGTCGAATTTCTCGAGTCGATGCAGTCCATCTAATCTTTTTCCCTCGCGGGGGCTTCGCCCCCTACGCGTCTATCTCGCTGTGAGACGCGTGATCGCGCGTCTCTACAGCTTCGATACGCCGCTACCCCCGATGCGGGCAGTCTGTTGCTTTTACAGCCCGCAACGCCCATTCAGCAGCATTTCTGCCTAATCATCCGGCATGATATAGTATCTGTACGTCGTGCGAACCGGGAAATGGTCGGAAATAAACATATAATCATCGCGCGTACTGACGCCATCTCCATTCGTCATTACCTGATATCCGGTGAGCTGCATATTGTCTTTCGAATAGAAAGCATAATCAATGATCACGGGCAAATCCATCCCTGAGATGACCTCGGGAATTCCCGGTTCACTCGTCGTCCATGTATCCTGTTCCCGCGTGATAATGCTGGTTGTAAGTGCTTCGGTTCGTGCATCCATTAACCCCGATGCATCCCAGAATGCCTTGTGTGAACCGACGAAATCGTCAGGCAGGTTCGCGAAAGATTCAGAAGTCGACAAAAATAGATTCAAAGTCGAAATCAAAGACGGCAAATCCTTGATAGAAATGATACTTCCGGTCATAGTACTCAACATGACATTGATGGTCTGCAACGACGTCGAATTGAATAGTATATTAAAATCTATTGTATTGAGATCGCCGCCATAGAACACATGGGCATTGGGATATTGTTCGCGAAGTTCGCGAAGTTTGGCAGCCGAATCGATTGCGCCGCGTACCCTGTTAAGCTCGTGAGACGACACCCATCCAATTTCCTTCACCGGCGTCGTTTCGCCGTTTGGCGCATCCCAGATATTGTTCGCATCCCAATGCGTAGAAAATTGTATAAATTGAGCGCCATTATCCTTATCCTGAAAGACGCTGTAGAAAGCGATGGCCTTATCGGCACCGACGGGCTGTCCGCCGCGTCCCCGGGGATCGGAATCATCAAACAACAGTTTGACAAGGCCGTGTTCGAGCAGATCGTACTGATCTTTTTGATAAATGATATCACTAAGCAATGTACGGTCGGTATCCGGCGATGGTTCGTTATCAGCCCATTCATATCCGAGATCATTGAACAATTCCGTGACTTGCGGATCGTGCCATGCAGGACTGGCCTCAACGATCGAGATAAAAGCCGGTTTTTTCGGGTATTTTTCGACGATATCGTGCAGTTTCTGAGCGCGCGGCAAAACTTCTCGCCCGCCCCAATCTATCCACTCGAACAGCACATTCCAGTTCATAATGACGATTTCATTCGGCACGCCAAGCGCTTCGCAAGTCCCATAAGCAATGCCTCTGCATCCCTCAGCGCAAGCCGGACGCCCACCCTCTTTCCACTGAATATCACTGGATAAAACCCTGCAACTTCCAGGTACGCCTTCTTCACCGTCGCAGATTTCATCCCCAGTAATTTCGCCATCTCCGCATACGGGTTCGGGCTCGGGGATAAATTCGGTGCAAGATCCCTGGGTTATTTTGTCGCAGGTTCTGGAACAAGCAGGCATACCGCCATCATTCCACTGCTTTGAATCGTCAAATTCACTGCAAGTGAGCGGAATGCCGTCCATGCCATCGCAGACTTCGTCATCTTCGCGCACGCGATTGCCGCATTCAGCCGTATTCTCGACGCATGTTCCGGCTTCAAGCGACATGCAGTTACTGGCACAAACAGGTTTTCCGCCGTCTTTCCAGCGTTTGCGACCATTGTATTCGCTGCAGGTTGCCGGAACGCCAAGCTCTCCGTCACAGACTTCGTTGCCGGTTATCTGGCCGTCGCCGCATACTGGTTGAGGTTCTGGTTCCTGTGGTTCCTGTGGTTCCTGCGGTGTGACTTCGACGCACGAACCGAGTGTGATAGCCGAACAATCGCTGCTGCAAGCGGGTTTTCCGCCGGGCTGCCACTGCTTTTCGCCATTGATATCACTGCAGGATGCGGGAACGCCAAGCGTCCCGTCACAAACCTCGCCATCCGAAAGCTGACCGTCACCACAGTGATTCTGCGGCTCAGTCTGTGGGCCAGAGGGCGTATTATCCGGCGCATTTTTCGAATCATCGCCGCATCCGACGATCATGGCGGACAAAACCAAAACAAATGCATATCCGTGTAATCTGCTAAACATCATCCATTCCTGAAATGCAGTCAAAACCAACAAGCCGGGCGTATGGTGCGCAGCACCATAGCACGGCAGACGACGCGCAGTGCCTGCGGCACAAGCGGCGGCCCGCATGGCGTATGCCGTTTACGGCATAGCCAGTGCCAACACTATATTAGCACGAAACCGCGATACTTCAATGCAAGTACAATAGAAGGGTTAAGATTCATTAATTGTTGCATGAGCACAGAAAAAACAACGCAAATCGACGAGAATTTGCTAGAATGGGCGGGGGATGGGCGAGTCCCACACAGAGGAGATTAGATGTCGGGGTTTGAGGTTGGCAACCGCGATGGACGGCGATGTATTGTCCTGAATGGTCCGTTAAAACTGCATGAAGTAGAAGCGATGACGAAGCCGCTGCTGGATGCGATTGCGCATGCGCCGGCGGGATCGGAGCTTGGCCTCGACATGAGCGGTGTTCCGGAAATCGACACAGTGGGGACGGGGTTGCTGTCGTGTATGCGGCGAAAGGCGGAACTGCGGCATATCCGGCTGATGCTGTTGGGATGCAACAGCGATGTGCAGCATGTGGTC